>Ga0074046_10002396_pt1 | contig 16253 bp, 16 predicted proteins | sample BogForMeECP23OM3_FD_94441 | JGI IMG/M metagenome (GOLD analysis project Ga0074046, IMG submission 94441) | Bog forest soil microbial communities from Calvert Island, British Columbia, Canada - Bog Forest MetaG ECP23OM3 | ecosystem: Environmental > Terrestrial > Soil > Wetlands ...
CTGCCGTTTTCGCTCACTTCGGCGCGGCGGGAGAATAAGGCATTCGGCATTAACAAGATCGGGCTTGAGCGGAAGGGCTTTTCGCCGGAACGGTTGCAGCGGCTGCAAAAGGCCTTCCGGTATCTGCTCGCAGCCAAGCTGAACACTACGCAGGCGCTCGAAAAGATGCGCGAGCTGGAAGGCGAAGACGTGGCCCTGCTGGTGCGGTTCATCGAGCGCAGCGAGCGCGGAGTGATCAAATAAACGCGATGGAGAGCCCCAACCACTCGCGGGAATTGATGCCGATCTTCGTCCGACAAGGGCGAAGCCGAACAAAATGGAAATCCGGATTCATCGATGCCGGCGGCCAAGTAGTCGTTCCCCCAATCTATGACCACGCTCACCCTTTCCGCAACGGACGTGCGGCGGTTCGCCTAGGCGAGTTATGGGGCGCGATCGACGAGTCGGGAGATCTTGTTATTCCCCCAAAATTCATTGGACCGCTTGAATTCAGTGAGGGGCTCTCGGAATTCACGCTACCCGGTGATCGACGCGGCGTGGTCGATCTCAATGGTGAAGTTGTTATTCCGGCCCGTTACCGGTTTGTCAGTCATTTCAGCGATGGAATCGCATGCATTCGGTCCGGCGATTTGTACGGATTCATTGACCGCTCGGGCCGGGAAGTGATTCCACCTTTCTTTGAAGACGCAAGGGCTTTTTCCGAGGGGCTCGGGGCTGTGAAGTTGGGAGGAAAATGGGGCTACATCAGACCAGATGGCAGTTCTGCAATAGCTCCTCAATTTGTTTGCGAGCGTGGCATGGCAGGACCGTTTCGGCAGGGATTGGCGCGGGTGGCGAAAGATGGGAAATGGCGCCACATTAATCGTGACGCAGAGTTCGTTGTTAAGCCGCGATTCGATATGGCGCTCGAGTTTTCTGAGGGAATGGCGGAAGTTCGCATGGGAAAACATAGCGGATTTGTGGACATGTCGGGACAACTCGTCATTGATACTGCTTACATCCACGTCGGCCCATTCTCAGAGGGTCTTGCCAAAGTGAACGTGGGTACCGGCGACGCCCATGATTCCATAGCAGAGGCTTGCGAAGAGGGATTCATCGACAGTTCAGGGAATTTCTTGATCGCTCCTCAATTCTTCAGCGCCGGGAGATTTCGGTTCGGACGTTGTATAGTTACGACCGAAAGGAGCATCGGGTATATCGATCGCTCTGGAAACTTCATTTGGAAGAGCAACTGGGTCGAAGTCCTGAACTTCGATCCGCATCACTTGCTTCCAGATGAGGTTCTAGAGAAAGAGGGACCGCAATGACCCTCGGCCTCATTGCCGGCAACGGCCGCTTCCCTTTCCTGCTGCTCGATGCGGCGCGGGCCGAAGGCCACACCGTCGTCGTCGCGGCCATCAAGGAAGAGACCGATCTGGAGATCGACCGCCGCGCCGATGCCGATCCTTCCATCACAGTCCACTGGCTCTCGCTCGGCGAGCTCTCCAAACTCATTGAAACTTTCAAGCAAGCCGGCGTCGCCAAGGCCGTGATGGCCGGCCAGGTAAAGCATAAGCAGATCTTCTCGAGCATCCGGCCCGATTGGCGCCTGGCCAAGTTGCTCCTGAACCTGCGCACGCGCTCCACCGACGCGCTGCTGGGCGCCGTAGCCAAGGTGCTCAGCGATGAAGGCATCGAGTTGATCAGCTCGACGGCCTTTCTGGAACCGCTGCTGGCCGAAGAGGGCGTGCTGACCGAGCGCGCGCCGGATGAGGACGAACGCAAAAACATCGAATACGGCCTGGGCGTGGCGCAGGCGCTAGCCGGGTTCGACATTGGGCAGACGGTCGTGGTGGCGGCACAAGCGTGCGTGGCCGTGGAAGCCATGGAGGGCACCGACGCCACCATTGAACGGGCCGGACGATTGATGGCGACCCTCGAAGCGGATGCTTCGACGCTTCACCCCACGGACGAAGACCTGCCCGTGGGGACCCCGACCCTCCAACGCCGCCTGACCGTCGTCAAAGTGGCTAAACCCAATCAGGACATGCGCTTCGACGTACCCGTCATCGGGCGATCCACCGTGGAAACAATGCTCCGCGCCGGGGCGAGCTGCCTGTCAATCGAAGCCGGAAAGACGTTGCTGTTCGACCGCGATGCCGTGCTGGAGCACGCCAGCAAGACAGGCATTGCCATTGTGGCCGCGCGGCGGTGATATACAGGTGTCAGGGTTCAGGTTTCAGGTTTCAGCAAGAGATTCCCCGGAGCCCGCCGTTTTTCTGACCCCTGACCCCTGAAACCTGAAACCTGATCTCTCATCCCAGGAGGTTTCTCGTGAATAAGTATCTTCTTCTCTCGCTCGTTGTGGCGATTGTCGCCGTCGTGTCCGCGACACCCCTTTTCAAGGCCCGCGCGGCCGATGAACCCATGCCTGCCGTGGGCCAGGATGCGCCCACCTTCACCCTGCCCTCGCAGGACGGCTCACCCATCTCGCTCGATCAATATCGGGGCAAGTGGGTGGTGCTCTACTTCTATCCCAAGGACATGACCACCGGCTGCACCATCGAGGCGCACAAATTCCAGGACGCGCTGCCGCAGTTCGATGCCAAGAATGCTGTGATTCTGGGCGTGAGCGTGGACACGGTCGACAGCCACAAGCAGTTCTGCACCAAGGATAGCCTGACCTTCCATCTGCTGGCGGATCCCGACCACAAGGTGGTGAGCGCGTATGGGTCGCTGGGCGCATTTGGCCCCGTGACGATTGCCAACCGCAATACCTTTCTCATTGATCCTCAGGGCAAGATCGCCAAGGTGTGGGTCAAAGTGACACCGGCCAACGCGGCTTCTGACGTGCTGGCGGCGCTGCCTTAGCGCGGAGGCCGCGGCTGTCTATTCCAAGGGGGATCGATGCCAACAGAGACGGCGCGCGACTTCCGCGCGGAAATCGAGCGGCTGTGGGGCGCCTTGCTGGCGCTTTCGCCTGCGCTTGCCGATACCCCGTGGCGAGCGGGCGGGTGGACGCGCAAACAGATCGTAGGGCACCTGCTCGATTCGGCGGCAAACAATCGCCAGCGATTCGTGAGGGCGGCGATCGATGGCCAGTACGCCGGCCCCGGATATGCGCAGGACGCCTGGGTGGCGGCCCACGGGTACGCAGATGAGTCGTGGGAGACCTTGCTGCGCTGGTGGCAAGCAGAGCACGAGATTCTCGCGACCGTCGTGGAGAGAATCCCCGAGGAACGGCTGGAAGCGAAGTGCGTGGTGGCCGACGATGCGCCGGTGACCCTGCGCTTCCTGATTGAGGATTACCTTCGCCATCAGCGATTGCACTTCACGCAACTCGCGGCGGACTGAGCAACTCTGCCAAATGATCTGCGCATAAGAAAAGGCCCGATGAGCCGGGCCTTTAAATTCTTATGGCGCGAGGCGGCAAAACGGCCTTCCGCACGCGACACGTCGAGCCCGGCGCCAGGGGCGATTGCGCAGGAGGCGCCGAGACTACTTCTTCGACTTCTTCTTCGCGGACTTCTTCGCGGCCTTCTTGGCAGCCTTCTTGGCCTTCTTGCCAGCCTTCTTCGCTACCTTCTTGGGCTCCGCCTTCTTCGCTGCCTTCTTGGCGGCTTTCTTGGCCGGGGCCTTTTTCTTTGCAGCCTTCTTGGCGGGGGCCTTTTTCGCCGCTTTCTTTGCAGCCTTCTTGGCCGGCGCCTTCTTCTCAGCTTTCTTAGCGGCCTTCTTGGCAGCCTTCTTGGCCTTCTTCGCCGCCTTCTTGGCGGGCTTTGCCGGCGGCGTTGCAGCGATCACCACCATGGTCTCTTCGGCGACCACCTCATCATCATCCGAAGAGGTGAGGATGCCGGCGGTTTCCAACTCATCTTCCTCGTCGGCAAAATCATCGACCTGACCGTGGTCCAGGTCACCCGGCTTCCCAAGGGGATCGCCGTCACTCATTGCGTACATCCTGAACACTTCATCCATCCCATTGCCTCCAGCGGATTGCCGCTGCTCATGATTTCGTTTGCATTTTTCGCAGAGCAGATGGAGCCATCTAGCTTGCGAAAGCGATTGTAGCTTTAGCTTGTACACAAAGACAAGAAAAACACAAGCGCGGAATGGGGATTTGCGATAGTTTTTCTATTGCTGCGAAGACTTAGCGCGTCTGGTGGACTTGTGCGCAGCGCTGTTGGTGGCGTGGGTGGGGGCCGGCGAGGCCTGGGGATGGGCCGATTTCGGCCGAGAACTGGCGGGCTGATGCGTGGTCGCGCCGGGCCCCTTGCCGGATTTTGCTGTGGAGGTTCCGGTCTGCGTGGTGGAGCTCCTGCGGCGGCTCGAAGAGGTCCGCACAGGCGCTGGCTCTGCCACGCGCAGACGGCGGCCGGGGTCCACCCGGATGCCTGAGGGGATGCTGTTCCAGCGGCGTAGCTGGCTCAATGAAACGCCGAAACGGTCGGCGATGGTAACCAGCGTATCGCCGCGGCGGACCGTGTAAAGCCGGGTGCGCGCCAGGGGTTCGGCGGCTAGCGGCACGGGAACGACGAGCGCGTCGATACCCGTTAGACTTTGGCCGCTGAGGCTTTGACTCGCGGTGAGCTGGTTGGCCGACGCCAGTTCGGCCACGGGAACGCGGTACTCCTGCGCCACAGAGGCCAGCGTGTCTCCAGCCACCACGGGGTGGTAGCGCCAGGAGTTGCGGCGGGCCTCGGGAATGAGGGCGGCGCGCTCGGCAAAGAGCGTGGCCGTACCTGCGGGCAAGTGCAGATCGAAGGACGCGTCAGGAGGCGTGACCATGCGCAGCAGACTCGGGTTCAGCGCCTCGATCTCGTCGACCGGCGCGCCCACCAGGTCAGAAACCAGCCTGAGATCAATGGAGTAGTCGATAGTGACGGTATCGGTCAGGACCGGGGGATCGAGGGTAACGTCGTCGAAGCCGTACTGCTGCGGATGGTTGGCGATGATGATGGCGGCCAGGATTTCGGGCACGTAGTTTTGGGTCTCTTTGGGCAGCTCTCCGCGTTTGTAAAGCTCCCAGAAATCGGCGTAACCGGTCCTCTCGACGGCGTGCTGCATACTGCCCGTGCCGTGGTCGTAGGCGGCCATGGCCAGGTACCAGTCGCCCAGCTCGCTATAAATGAATTTCATGTAGCGGGCGTAGGCGCGCGTGGATTTCTCGGGATCGAAGCGCTCGTCGACGTAGGCATTGCGGGTCAAGCCGTAGTAGGGGCCGGGCATGAATTGCCACATGCCGCCGGCCTTGGATTTGCGATCGATCGCCTTCGGCTGGAAGCCCGATTCGGCCACGGCCAGGTAGATCAGGTCCTGCGGCACGCCTTCTTCGGCCAGTATGCGCTGGATCATCGGCCTGTAGCGGCCGGAACGCTGGAACGAATGCAGCAGGGTATTGTGGCCCTTTTGCGTGTAGGCGAAAAAGTTGATGAAGGTTGCCACGTAGTTATTCATGACCAGCGGCAGATCCGATTTGGTCGTTGCCAGGTCGGCCGTGGCCTTGGCCACCAGGTTGGGATCGACGGCAAAGGTCACGTCGCTGGCGGCTTCGGCGGGCGTGATTTCCTCTTTAGGCACAAAGCCGTTGCCCTGCTTGAGAACCTCCATCTCGAGGCCGTTGACCTGGTCGACGATCTTGTCGAACTCGTCCTGCAACTGCGGGTCGGCCTTGATGTCGAGGCCGCTGGAAAGCATGAGATCGACGGCACGATCGAATTGTATTTTGGCTTCAGCGAGCATTCCCTTGCGGTAGTCGGCGTCGCCTGCAGCGTACGCGGCCTCAACCTGCTCGATGAGCTGCCGCACGCGTTGCTGCTGGACGGTGAGCCGTGGTGCGGTCGGAGACGCGGGTTGCCCTGCGGGTTGCGGCGCAACCGGTGGCTGAAGCGGCGGCGCGGTGGCCTGCGCGGGCTGGCTGGATGACCCTGCGGCTTTGTCTGTCGGCGTGCAGCCGGCGAGCGCCAGCAGGAGCAGGATGCAGGCCGGCGCCAGGAGTGCGCGTCGCATGCATAAACAGGTCCGGCGCGGTCTCGATGGGATCACTTTGGGCACTATGCCGATGATAAGCCATGTCCCGGAGGGGCCTCGCGGCGGCAGCGGGTCAGTTTGAAGTCGTCTTGAAAGGGCACGACTTCAGTCGTGCCGGAAACGCCTATCAATGAGATGGGGCTTTAGCCCCTGAGGGACGGTCTTGTTCAAACTGACCCACCACTGTCGCGGCGAACGCACGCTGATATTCTAAGGTCTGTTCTCCTATTGCGCCGATTGATCGCCCTATGGACTCAAAATTTATCCGCAATTTCGCCATCATCGCACACATCGACCACGGCAAGTCGACGCTGAGCGACCGGCTTTTGGAACTGACCGGCTCGGTCACGGGGCGGGAGATGCAGGCCCAAATCCTGGACGACATGGACCTGGAGCGGGAGCGCGGCATCACCATCAAGGCGCACGCCGTACGCATGATGTACAAGGCGCACGACGGCAACACCTACCAACTCAACCTGATCGATACCCCCGGTCACGTCGATTTCAGCTACGAAGTCTCGCGCTCTCTGTCCTCGTGCGAGGGCGCGTTGCTGGTGGTGGACGCCACCCAGGGCGTGGAAGCGCAAACCCTGGCCAATGCCTACCTGGCCATCCATCACGGGCTCGAGATTATCCCCGTGATCAACAAGATCGATCTGCCGTCGGCCGATGTCCTGCACACCCAGGAAGCCATTGAAAAGGCCGTGGGGCTGGACGCGACGGACGCGATCCCGGTGAGCGCCAAGACCGGACAGGGCGTGGACGAAGTGCTGGAAGCGGTCGTGCACCGGCTTCCGCCACCAACCGGCGATCCCGAGGCTCCGCTGCAGGCGCTCATCTTCGACTCGTGGTTCGACGCTTACCGCGGCGTAATCGTACTGGTGCGCGTGATGCAGGGATCCATACGCAAGGGGCAGCGCATCCGGATGATGTCGAATGGCAAATCGTTCGAGGTCGAGTCCATGGGCGTGTTGATGCCAAAGCCAGTGGAGATCGGCCTGCTCTCCGCGGGCGAGGTCGGATTTTTTGCGGCCACGATCAAAAATGTAGGCGACACCAAGATCGGCGATACCGTCACTGACGATGCGCACCCGGCCGCGGCGCAATTGCCTGGCTTTGAAGACATCAAACCCATGGTCTTCTCCGGGCTCTACACCGTCGACTCGCACGAACACACGCTGCTCCGCGACGCTCTCGAGAAATTGCGTCTGAACGATTCGTCATTCTTCTTCGAGCCGGAGAGCTCGGTAGCGCTGGGCTTCGGGTTCCGCTGCGGGTTTCTGGGCCTGCTGCACATGGAGATCATTCAGGAGCGGCTGGAGCGCGAATACGAGCTGGACCTGATCACTACGGCGCCCAGTGTTCGCTACCACATCACGCTGACCGACGGCAGCGAGATCGAGGTCGACAACCCGTCGCGCTGGCCCGAGCCGCAGAGCGTCGACAGCATCCGCGAGCCGGTGATTGCCGCGAAAATCCTCACCAACGAGGAGTACGTGGGCGGGATTCTAAAGCTGGTCGAAGAAAAGCGCGGCAAGCAGAGCAACTTCGAGTACGTAACGCCCACGCGGGTCTTGCTTAGCTACGAGCTGCCGCTGAACGAAATCGTGCTGGACTTTTACGACCGGCTCAAGTCGATTTCGCGCGGTTACGCGTCGCTGGATTACCAGTTGGCCGGCGAGTGGGAGTCGCCGATGGTGAAGCTCGACATCCTGATTGCCGGCGAGCCCGTGGACGCGCTCTCCATCATCGTGCACAAGGACCACGCCTACGAACGGGGCCGCGCGCTGGTTTCCAAAATGCGCGAACTGATCCCGCGGCAGCAGTTCGAGGTGGCGATTCAGGCCGCCATCGGGGCCAAAGTCGTGGCCCGCGAGACGGTGAGCGCCCTGCGCAAGAACGTGCTCGCCAAGTGCTACGGCGGCGACATCACGCGCAAACGCAAACTGCTGGAAAAACAGAAGGAAGGCAAGAAGCGCATGAAGCGAATTGGCAAAGTGGACATTCCGCAGGAGGCGTTTCTGGCGGTACTGCGCGTGGGTGAAGAGCAGAAGTAGAATGCATTTGCTCTTGTTTACTGCGAAGCAGCTTCCGGATAGGCGAGATCGTGTAGAATCGCCTCCGAGTGAACTCGGCACAATGCGATTGTTGCGTTCACATCCCGTGCTGTTAACATTTGCCATTGCGTCGACTCTTGGCTTCTTGAACGCCGCCGTTTTGATGTCCACAGTCGGGATTTTTAAGGTTCTGACGAGTCCCACGCTACTTACGCTGCGGCCAACGTCAATCTTGGCATTGGAAGACCTTGGCGGACCTCCCTCAATCGTGAGATTCAACCTCTTCATCGGTTTGGTAAGCAATGCCGCACTCTACGGTGGTATTCGCCTCGACCGTGGGTTTGGTGACTGCGATCCGCCGTTCATTTGGTGCACCCGATAAGCCGACTTCGATTGGAAGAATGTGAGTCCAGAAGCGCGCAATCACGCCTGCTTTAGATCTGGATCAAGACCAAAGCGAGCGTGACCGCGCGGCCGGTGAAACACTTCGCTTATTACGGCATCAGAACCGTGTCGATCACCTGGATGACGCCGTTCGATTGATACACGTTGGGAATGGTGATTGCCGCCATGCCGCCCTTTTCGTCGGTCAGCATGTACTTGCCGCCCTTCATCCAGACCGTCAGCGTTCCACCCTCGACGGTCGTCAGCATGGCTTTGCCGCCGCCTTCGTGAATCATATTCTTCAGGTCATTGGTGCTGATCTTGCCCGCCACCACGTGATAGGTGAGCACTTTCTTCAACGTGTCGAGATTTTCGGGCTTCAGGAGATTGTCGACGGTTCCCGCCGGCAGCTTCGCGAAGGCTTCGTTGGTGGGAGCAAAGACGGTGAACGGGCCGGGGCCCTCGAGGGTGTCCACCAGGCCGGCGGCCTTCACCGCCGCCACCAGCGTGGTGTGGTCCTGGGAGTTGAGCGCGTTCTCCACAATGTTCTTGGTGGGGAACATGGCTGCGCCGCCGACCATCGGATCTTCCTGGGCGAAGGCAATGGAGGCCGAACTGGCCACGGCGACGGCGAACAACAGGGCGAGAAGCTTTTTCATGATGTTGATTTCCTTTCACGGGGAATGTGTGGAAGCCGTTCGCTTGGGATCGGCTGATTTGCTTGCCGCCCCAGTGGGGAAGGCGTCCTGGTGGATGTACGCGGGGTCATGCGAAATCGGATTGCGCAAAACAGAAAAAATCCCGTGCACCGTGCAGTCCCGCTCAAATCAAAGTTGCCGGACAGTGGCTCCAGCACCAGGAACGAATGGTATAAGAGCAAAAGGAGCGGCGTCCGGAGACGAAAAACCCCGGACCGGTGAGCAATCCATTGCGACCCTTCATCGCGTATTCACAATATGGACGGAGCGTGGCCCAGTGACTGCAACCATGCAGCCCGCGCCTGACTCCGCCCTCGTCGACAGAATGAGGACAGGTGACGAGGCCGCGCTTTCGACACTTTACGATCACTACTCGGCGATGCTCTTTGGCATGCTGATGCGGATTCTGCGCGACCAGCAGGCTGCCGAAGAGGTTCTGCAGGATCTCTTTCTGCAGCTCTGGCGCAACGCCGCGCAGTTTGATTCCGCGCGTGGTTCGCTGCCGGCATGGCTGATGGTGATCGGCCGCAACCGCGCCATCTCGCGGCTGCGCGGCAGGCGGGATCGCGAGGTGCTGGAAGAGGAAGAGGGCGACTATGCCAATACCTTTGTCTCTGGCCAGAACATCGAAGATGAATCGGTGCGCGCGGAGTTGGCGCGGAATATATCGGCCGCGCTCGGGCAATTGCCGGTCGAACAAAGGCAGGCCGTAGAGCTAGCCTATTTTGAAGGCATGACGCAGAGTGAAATCGCCAGTCAAACCGGAATCCCGCTGGGTACCGTAAAGACCCGGGTGAGAACCGCGATGCAATCATTGAGACAGATACTGGGATGACGGGACCGCACGCCAATCCGGAAGATCTTGACCTCTACGCGCTGGGCGCGCTGGACGGCGAGGACAAGCAGACTCTCGAGGCACATCTCCGCGCCTGCCCGTACTGTCAGCAGCAGCTAGCGGCTGCGCGGCAGCGAACGGCGCTGATGGGTCTGGCTGCACCTCCAGCGGTTCCCCGTCCGGAGGTGAAGGCCGCGCTGATGGACAAGGTGCGGACCGAGAAGCGGGCAGGGACGGGATCGAGGGCCGCGCAGACAGCTCTGTCCAAGATCAGGAAAAAACGTTGGGGCCTGCGCTTCTCACTTGGGTTTGGGCTGGCTACGGCCGTGCTCGCCTTCGCGACGTATGAATTGGCGAAACAGGATCTCGATCGCGGCAAGCAGCTTCAACAGCTTCAGGCGCAGCTTTCGCAGGACGCCGCGGCCTTGCAGGCCATGGCCCAGATAACCGGCGCGCCGGATTCGACGCAGATTACCCTTTTGCAGCAACCCAACGGACCTCCGGGACAGGCACACGTGCTTTACAACGCGCGCATGGGTTTGGGTGTCTATTCCGGCCAAATCGCGCCGGCGCCTTCCGGCAAGAGCTACCAACTCTGGCTTGTCCCCGCGTCGGGCGCGCCCGTCGATGCCGGAGTGGTGGGCGCCAATCAGCAGAATGGTGCGGTGGTTGTGCGGCTGGCGCCTGGTCTCGCACCCAAGGCGTTTGCGGTCACTTTGGAGCCGCTGGGAGGCAGACCCCAGCCTACTGGCCCGATGGTCTTGGTTGGCGCGGTCGGTTAGGGGTTGCCTGCATTATGAATAAATCTTCACGAGGGATTGTGGAAAGGTGTCTGACGTGCATTCTTGAGCACAATCGGGAGGTTCCCCCGAGACTCACCGCGATTTGATCATGTTCCTATTGAAATAAAACGAGTTAACCCGCGTATCAAGAAAGATCGATATCTGGCAAGGGGAAAATATAGGGCTTTCCCTGCAGCTTTCCCAAAGAAATCCACAAATTTATCCACAGGAAAGGGCCGCCGGGCAAGGTTGCGGCAAGGCAAAGGCCCCCGCGGAGGGGCCTTTGCAACATACCTGTTGCAGTTTAATGTGTTCCGGTCGGCTTGGGCGCTGCAGGCCTGGGAGCTGCTGGCCTGGGAGCTGTCTGGCTTGCCGGTGCCGCTGCCGCTGGCGGCGGCGCGGGCACGCCCGACTTCAGGTTGTAGGCGTCGATTACCTGCTTGGTGATGTTGGTGCCATTGGCAGAGAACAGCACCGGCGTCTGTTGCTGGGAAATGTCGAGGACCAGCGTGAATCCCTGCTGCTCCGCATAAGACGACATCACGTCGTACACCTTGGAGGCCAAGGCGTTGTACATTTCCTGAATATCCGCCTGGAAGTCGTTGCGCGCGTCTTCCGAGTCGCGGTCCAGCTGCTTTTTCTTTTCGTCAATGACCTTGGCCTTGTTGGCCTGTTCGGCCTGAGACAAGGTGGCGCCCTGAGTCTGCAGTTGCTTGGTCAGGTTGTCAATCTCGTCGCTCAGGGCCTTGAGAGCGGCTTCCTTGGGAGCGTACTTCTTCTGGATGTCGCCGAAGTCGCGCTGGCCTTCGTTGGTTTGGGCAACGGCCAGCTGAAAGGCAACGACCGCGATCTTGGCCGGTACCGCGACTGGCCCGGCAGCGGGCGCGGCGGCAGCGGGTGCAGCCTGAGTTTGGGCGGCGGCGCTCAGGAGCATCCCTGAGGCCAGCATGAGAACGAGTGCAAAAGTACGCTTCATTTGAATCAAAAACTCCTTCGGAATCCCTGTCTGGCTCTTGTCGATCAACGCACAAACGAGCCTTTGTCTCCTCAGGCATCCTCTCGGCTCATCTTTACCCCGACTGTTACCACGATTTGCTGCGGGAAACTTCGCGCCCAGCGGCGCGAGGCTCAAAAAAGACGTATACGGAGACGTCAGCAGGAACTAGAGGGATTATAGAGCAGGGAACAGGGAATAGGAAATAGGGAGTAAAAGCCAGTTGTCAGTTCACAGTTCGTAGTTCACAGTTACGGCGGCACTACTACCAACAAACTGTGAACTAAGAACTATGAACTGTGAACTGCTAATCAATGCGCCGGTTGCGGCTGAGGTGCGTCCACGCCGCCCTGGCCTGGAGCTTGCGGGGCCGGTGCGGGGATGCCGGACTTGGTGTTATAAGCGTCGATGATTTCCTTGGTGATATCCATTGCAGGCACGGCGTAGAGCACGGTCTGCGTCTGCTGATCTCCGGCGTCGAGGACCAGCGTGTAGCCGTGCTTCTCGGCGTAGTCGCTCATGAGCTCGCCCACTTTGCCGGCTACATCGTTGATGATCTGCTGCATGTCGGTTTGGAAGTCGCTCTGCGCGTCCTGGGTATCGCGGTCCAGCTTCTTCTTTTTCTCGTCGATGACGCGCGCGCGGCTGGCGCGTTCGGCCTCGCTCAACTGGGCGCCCTGAGTCTGCAACTGCTTGGTCAGGTTGTCGATTTCGTCGCTCTCGGTCTTGATCTGCACCCGCCGGGGATCATATTTCTTCTCGAGGTCGGCGGCATCGCGCTGGAACTCGTTGGTCTGCGTGACGGCGGCCTGAAAAGTGATGACCGCGACCTTCGCCATAGGAACCGGAACAGCTGCCGCGGGTTTTTGCGCCGCAGGCGCGGCAGGCTTTGGAGCGGCCGAGGTTTGAGCAGCGGCCACGATGGACGATGCAAAGACTACCAAAAGAGCGAATACGGACAGGCGCTTCATGCGAATCAAAAACTCCTTGGAGTTCCCATGTGCGGACGCCATGAGCACGGCGATCCGTTTCACAATACCCTTTGGACGCTCTTGAAGAGGTTCCATCGCGCGCGCAACTGTGGCAATGATACGCGCGGAGGCATCGCCGGGAACTAGAGGGGATTATAGGGTCCGGGTCAGGGAGCGTCAAACATCCCCGGCCTGCTGCTGGATATAGTGCTTTGCTGCCACCCGTCATACTGGTTTGCTGCCGCCACAGTTCGTTTGGGTCTTTCAGATAAATGATCGGCCGGCACCATGGACTCTGTCGATTCAGAATGTTTACCGATATATAACTTCTGGAGAGACGACGATCCAGGCGCTGCGCCATTCATGAGCCCTGGGCGCTCCTCATGATCGGAGCCCATCGTTCGGCTGAGAGCGCATACCATTCTCCCGCATCAAGACTAAAACCAGTTCGCTCTGAAGGGGGCGCGGGGTAGGGTTTTCCAGTCCGGACAGAATCCGCGACACTATGAGACCTGCGATGTCGGGCGGGGAAGCCATATCGTCTGCAGAATGCGCAACCCGTCGCTTGACGGAAGCGGCAGGAGATTTACGATGCCTATCGACAGGTTGCAAAGTGCGAGTTTAGTCCCTATCACGGGTACATACAGGAGCGGGAGTACAAGAAACAGATTCATCAACGGTCCGGCAGCGGAGATGAGAACCTCACCCCTGCGGCGACCGGCGTAGGCTCTGCGGTTGTAAGCACCGCTCAGACACAGCCCGAACTCCCGCACCGGAACTCGAAGCATTATTGCGGCCAGCATGCGACCCACCTCGTGGAGCAGCAGGCTAACTACGAGCGCAGCTCCAACTGCCAGGCCATGCCGCAATCCAGAAAGCTGGATGCCAAGCAGTACGCACAAGACAAGCAGAAGCCATCCCGTATCGTGCATCCGGAACGGAACCATAAATCTGTTCACGCATACACCTTCGCTCAGCCGCCGGTACGATGCGCAACTTCGCTGTTTCGGCCAGTTTTATTCCCGAATTTCCCGCTTGCTCCCAGGTTTGGAATCAATGGGGAAACGCAAGATACCGCTCATGCTGCGGCACTTGAAATGCCAAGAATCGATTTATTTGATTCAACAGCTTACAACAACGCGATCTCTGAACTTGCAAACTTTTGCATGTATATATGTGCCAGAATAATTCCACTTTGCGGTCGGTCAATCGACGCGGGAGAATCTGCCTGGCGTCTGGGCTCATGTCGGTTGACCGGCAATACAGAAATCCAGATTTGTGCGTTGTCGAGTTGCGGAAGGATCGGCGACCATACTCCCGCGACCGTGTTGCAAAACGTCTTGCCTACTTCACCTTTCGTAAAACCCGATGGTGCCGGCGGCCGTGAGACGAATCACGAAGTTGCGATAGAATCCTGGGTAGTAAACTTCCCCCTGTGTTCCCAGAACCGGCGGTGCCTGCATGATGGAACTGAGCCGAGCGAGCGGCCGTAAAACGGCCATCCTTTTGCTGCAGTCGCGAGCGCAGCGCGGAGCGAACTGTGCGATTCCCGCGGCCCGGAACCAACCCCTACGGAGAACGGCGAAGAGACTCTGCGCGTGTGCGGGAGCGCTTGCGTTCGGGGCTTTCGCCGGCGTTGGAGCGCACGCACAACAACAGACTCCCACCGCGCCAATAGGGGACATATACGAATCAGGCGGGGGCGCACCGCCGGCTTACTCCGACGTATTCGAGTCGAAATGCCAGAACACCAGCCTTTACAAGGGCATGAACCCTCTGGTGTGCTATGGCATTACGGGCTCGCCTGACCTTTCGGGGAAATGCTCCAACACGGGCCCATCCGTGACGTTATGGAAGCAGGAGGGCCGCCTATGCATCTACTGCCAGCACCTTAATCCGCCTCTGACCGATGGATTCGTCGTTCCCTTTGACGAACTGAAGGCGACTGAATCGCAGGGCTTCACTTGCGGAGTGAATCAAACGGACCCGAGCTGCTCCGTGGTGTGTTATGGCCCCGGTGGGGCCGGGAGATTCCATCCGCCGCCGGGGACGCAGCGGGTTCCGCCGTCGGGCAATCCCGAGCAGCCCATCCCGGCTCCGAAGACTCCTCGGCCGCCGGTGATGGCGAAAAAGACTGACGGCAGTACTCCGGGCACGACGAGCCCCCGGTGCGATACGCTCAAACCGGCGAGCCAGCTTCCAAAATTCACCTCGGTCCAGTTGGCGACTTTGACCCGGGATATTGCCGCCGCAAAGGCGATGGTGGCCAAAGCGAAGACCTATACGGACAAAACACCGTGGGACTCTAGGACGCAGGCCATCAGCAACAAATACTTTGGTAACGCGACGACGGAAACGCAGGCAACGATCCGGCAGAACGTGAACAATGTGCTCGCCCTGCTGAACAGAATCAAGTCGATCACCAGCACGTTCTACCCAGGCGGGGCCGACGAGACCGGCGAGCCTGTAAAGTCGGGGGACATAGCCTACACCGAAGCGGACAACAACAATTCCCCGATTTTTCTGACCGCCCTTTTCTGGGATCAGCTTCCGACCGGGCCGAACTCGCAACCCGCGATCCTCGTCCACGAGATGTCGCATTTGCCGGCCGGAGGAGCCACGTTTGACTTCCGTTATGGCGAGAAGAAGTGCCTGGACCTGGTCTTCGAAGCCACCCATCCTCTGGCATCCCTGCTTAACGAGCCGTGGCAAGAGGAGCCGATGCCAGCGAAGGCCCCGGCGGCGAATGCCGACAACTTCATGTATTTCGTTTACTACGTCGCGAATCAGGCGAGTCAGAAGTAAGCTCGCTGTGACAGGTCTGGATGGTTCGTCAAAAACGGGCTTGTAGCCAGCGTCGATCACGCTGGGCAATCATTCTGCAGTTCCGGCCGGTCTACGGCAACACGGAAATGATATGGTGTGACCCTGTCAACACCATATCAATTTCCGAGTTGGCGACCACACAAGAGGAACCCGCATTGTCTTCCCCAAAATGCAGCCCTTCTGGCATGATCAGTCGATGGCATATCAATGGCCAGTTGGGGATCTCGACTGCGAGCGACTGCTCGCTTGCTGGCGCTGGCTGTGCCCACAGCAAGTGACGCTGATCAACAGAAACGCATACGGGGACCTCTTCTTGCGCGATGAAGAAGGCAAGGTGTTCTGGCTCGATGTTGCTACAGGGAGCCTTTCACAGATCGCCGATTCCGAATCTCGCTTCTTCGCCTTATCTGAGGACACAGACAAACTGGAGGAGTGGTTTGCAGAATCGGATGCACGGGATGCAGCTGAGCGAGGATTGATTCCGGGGCCGACTCAGTGCATCGGGTTCAGCGTGCCCCTTGTTTTTGCGGAGAGCGCATCTGGAAATAGTCCGTATATTGCCGATATTTACGACCACGTTGGCTTTCTTGGCGACCTTCATAAACAGATCGCGGCGACGCCTGATGGAACCAAAGTAAGGCTCATCATTAAATGATTGGCGCGAAGGTTTAGAGGGTTCCGGTCGGATAACCGCCTAACC
>Ga0074046_10002397_pt1 | contig 16253 bp, 15 predicted proteins | sample BogForMeECP23OM3_FD_94441 | JGI IMG/M metagenome (GOLD analysis project Ga0074046, IMG submission 94441) | Bog forest soil microbial communities from Calvert Island, British Columbia, Canada - Bog Forest MetaG ECP23OM3 | ecosystem: Environmental > Terrestrial > Soil > Wetlands ...
AGCAAAGAGGGGTCCAGACTCGATGGCCGGGTGCCCAAATTGCGTTGACACTTGTAACGAATCGGGCACATTCGTCGTCTCCTAAGTTTACTAGTCAAAGGCAGGCAATTACGGACGCCGGCAGATCTAGGGAACCCTGCACTTGTAGCGATGGCCCGAAAAGGAATGCGAATCAGCACGATCGTCCTTAACTGGAATCGACAGGCGTTGCTGGAGCAGACGCTCCGATCCTACGCCGCGACCGTTGTTGAGCCTTTCGAGCTGATTGTCATCGATAATGCAAGCAGCGACGGATCACGTGAGGTGATCGAGCATTGTCGCGCCGAAATCGGAAGTCTGCAGACGATCTTCTTGGACGAGAATCTCGGAGGGGAGGCGATTAATCTCGCGTTGGAGCGCGCCACTGGCGATCTGATTCATATCAGCGAGAATGATCAGGTGTTCCTTGACGGCTGGTCGCAACACGTTCGTGATTGCTTCAGCGCGTTCGCCGGCCTCGGGCAGCTCTCCCTGCACGCCGCCGTTCCGACGGATGACGAGGCCTGGGAACTAAAGCCGGCTCATCTCCGCTTCAGTGAGGGTAAAATCGCTTACGAAGCTCACGGCAACGTCGGGACCGCGTCTGTAATCCCTGCACACGTGTTTCGCGCAGGCGGCGTGCGTGTGCACAACATCCCGCAAAACGGCGCTGGAGTGTTCAAATTTCCCGACGACGCTCGCCTGTCTGCGCTTCCCACAGGACCAATGCATTGAAAGTCGGGTTGCTGCGACGGGGAAAACGTCGCGGCAACTGCAAGCAGATAACAACGGCTACCGTGATGAGATCGCGCGTCTCTCCGCTAAGGCAGCGCAAAGGCGCGGAACTGCGAGCGGCTAAATCAAGAACTTCAAGCTTTGAAGAGTAGCAATGAAGTAAAAGACGTCAGAGTTAAGCCCGAAGAAGAAGGGTCGCCGCTCCTGGGCGGATATGTGCGATTCAGTGTGTTGGAAACGTAATCCATCACTGCGGTCTTTTGAAAGACTTTCACCACACGGTCAATCACCGCGCCATCGAGCAAAGGGCAGTCGGCCGTCAGTCTTACCACGACATCTGCGTTGAACGCCTGAGCCGCTCCTACAAAGCGATCCAGTACATCGCACTCGCTGCCGCGAAAGCACCTTATGCCCAGGCCTGCCGCCAGCGCGACTAAAGGTTCATCGCGCTGATCCGTGGAGGTAGCCAGAACTACTTCGTAAGAGTCTGGGCATGACGCGTGCGTTGGACCACACGGCTGAACATGGGGTACCGGCGATGTCCATCAACACTTTACCTGGTAGCCGAGACGAGCCACATCGCGCTTGAATTATAGCAACAATTCTCATGGCGCTAAAGCACGGTCCTTGACGGTCGATCGAGATGGACGCAGGCTCGCCGCAATCGGCTCTGGCACATCTTTTCCTTCCGCCGGGAGGAGAGTGAATATCTCATCTTCTCCTCAAGCGTTTCGCTTGATTGACATTCACTTGATAAAGCCACCGGGTGATCTCCGCAGTTTAACATTCGCCTACGAATAGACTTCGATGCAAAAATTGCTGCCTTGCGGCTTCGATTATTTTCTTGAAAAATCCGGAGCCAGCTCCAATGGAGTATCACGAATGTTCGACAACAGTTCTATATTGATCACAGGCGGAACGGGATCTTTCGGTCAAAAATGTGTTGCACGACTGATTGGGAATTACAAAGTAAAGCGCCTGATTGTCTATTCACGGGATGAGCTCAAGCAATTTGAAATGAGCCAGCGATTGGTGTCGCCCGCACTCCGCTTCTTCCTCGGCGATGTACGCGATCTACCCCGATTGACGATGGCCATGCGTGAAGTGGACTACGTTATCCATGCTGCTGCTCTCAAACAGATTCCCGCCGCCGAGTACAACCCCATGGAATGCGTGAAAACGAACGTATTCGGGGCAGATAACGTGATTGACGCGGCTTATGCGAGCGGCGTGAAAAAGGTCATCGCTCTCTCCACGGACAAGGCGGCTTCCCCCATCAACCTGTATGGTGCGACCAAGCTGGTTTCCGACAAGCTTTTCGTGTCGGCGAATAACATGGCGGGAGATCGCGTCACGCGGTTCGGGGTAGTGCGGTATGGCAACGTCATCGGCTCGCGCGGTTCGATCGTCCCCTTTTTTCATAACCTGCTCAAAAATAAAGCAAAGGAGCTACCGATTACCGATGAGCGGATGACGCGTTTTTCCATCACGTTGGAAGAAGGGATTGATTTCGTGCTGAAGTGCTTCCAACGGATGCAGGGCGGGGAAATCTTCGTGCCCAAAATCCCCTCGATCCGTATCACCGAACTGGCCAAAGTCATGGCGCCTCATCTTCCGTTAAAAATTGTCGGTATTCGTCCCGGTGAGAAATTACACGAGGTGATGTGCCCTGCGGACGACGCCCATCAAACCCTCGCATTCGATGACCATTTTGTCATAAAGCCTGCTATTCAATTTTTCAGCGCGACCGATTACGCAAAAAATCGTCTTGGAGAACGAGGGGTACCGGTACCGGACGGATCTCAATACAGCTCCGACACAAACGATTACTGGTTGGAGGGTGACGCCTTGCGCCAGGTGGTCGAGGCGACCAGGCGGGAGCTATGATCCCTTATGCCCGACCAGACCTGGATGCGGATGATATTCAAGCCGTATTAGCGGTGTTGCAGACGGAATGGTTGACGCAAGGTCCCGCGCAAGCACGATTCGAAAGTGCGGTCGCAAAGTATTGTGACGTTCAATACGCCGTGGCCGTCTCCAGCGGAACAGCGGCGCTTCACCTGACCTATCTGGCGTTGGGCCTCGGTCCGGATCAGCGAGCGTGGACTTCGCCCATCACCTTTGTTGCCACCGCCAATGCGGCGCTCTACTGCGGAGCGACCGTTGATTTCGTGGATATCGATCCGCGCACGTATAACCTTTCTCCGGCTGCGTTGAAGAGCAAGCTTGACGCACACCCAAACGGGCGGCCTTCCATTGTGATTCCCGTTCACTTCGGCGGCCAATCGTGCGCAATGGAGGAAATCAGCCGTTTGACGCAGCCGCTCGGCATAGCCGTTGTCGAAGACGCGTCGCACGCCGTCGGCGGTACTTACCAGGGTCGCCCGATAGGTTGCTGCGAGTGGTCTGATGCGGCTATACTGAGTTTCCACGCCGTCAAGATCATCACAACCGGTGAGGGCGGCATGATCCTCACGAATCGAGGCGATCTTTATGAGAAGCTAGTACGTCTCCGCACGCATGGCATCACCCGCCGCGATGACGAGTTCGAACAACCCAGTCATGGCCCTTGGTATTACGAGCAAACCGACCTCGGATTCAACTATCGCCTGACGGACATCCAGGCTGCGCTTGGACTGAGCCAGACCGCGCGGCTCGAGGAGTTTTTGGCCAGAAGGCGTCAGATCGCTGCGGCTTACGATGAGGCATTCGCCGCGCTTCCTCTGGTCAGGCCCTGGCAGGATCCGAATACCAGCTCGAGCTGGCATCTCTACGTTGTGCAGCTGGCTCTAGACCGCATAAAGAAATCGCATCGCCGGGTGTTCGAAGAACTGCGCGAAGCCGGCGTCGGCGTCAACCTCCATTACATCCCGGTTCATCTCCAACCATTCTACAGGAACCTCGGATTCAAGCCGGGCGATTTTCCTGAAGCGGAGAAGTACTACAGCGGAGCAATTACTCTGCCGATTTTTCCACGCATGACTCAGGACGAATTGAATTTTGTGATCGCCCAGGTTCGAAAAGTTTTGCTGAGTTGAGAGAATCGATTCCGTGCGTCGTTGGTGCTAACTCGCTGTACTTCCCGCTCCCACCGCTCATTCCTGAGCCGGTTGCCGGGTGTGGCTCGTTTCAACTCGAGGAGTTGACCATTGACTAGGTAACCGTGGATCTGGTTCCATCATTCTGTAATCCTCCAAAGATAAGGTCACCTCTGGATTCGGCGGTTATCATTCAAGCTCGTATTGGGTCTTCTCGTCTGCCGGGCAAGGTTTTGATGGACCTTGCCGGGCGCACTGTCCTAAGCCACGTGATAGAGCGCTGCACGGCGATCGAAGCGATCGACGTTGTTTGCTGCGCGGTTCCAGATGGAGTAGCCAACGACCCGGTAGCGGAGGAAGCTGCTCGGTGCGGGGCGCGCGTGGTACGCGGATCAGAACTGGACGTTCTCGCCCGCTATTATAAAGCCGCGGTGGAATGCCAGGTTGACGTCGTGATGCGTGTTACCAGCGATTGTCCAGTACTGGATCCTCGCTTGGCGAGTAGAGTGCTCTCCCTGCTGACGGATTACGGCGGCGATTATGCCTGCAACAACTTGCCACGATCTTGGCCCCATGGCCTCGATTGCGAAGCTTTTCGTTTTCTCTGGCTTGAGCGAGCGTTTCGCGAAGCCAAACTAGCCGCGGAACGCGAACATGTGACGCCTTACCTCCGGAATCATCCGCACGTTCGCAGACTCTGCGTCAACGGACCCGGCGGAGATATCATTAATCATCGCTGGACCCTGGACACTGAGTTGGATTTGCAGTTTCTGCGGGCTCTGTTCGCACGATTACCGGCAGGTCCAGAGAGTTTTGACTACCGAGTGCCTCTCGCAATCGTGGAGAGGGATCCTGCGCTTGCAACTATGAATACCGCGGACGGTCGCGATGACCGAGCAACTGCAACGAACGGCGGCGATTAGCCCAACCGACGCCACTCCCGGCGTATCTTAAAACACTCTACACCACGTTGGTCGCGGCCTCGCTAGAAATAGAAAACTGGAATATGGTGAAGAATGACCTCAACCATCCTCAAGCGAAGATGCTCGATCCATTAGCATTTGTCGGACGGATTCAAGTTCGTTGCTGCTTGGCCGATCATGCTTAGTCAACTCGCATTCCGTGTCGATGGCGGGCCATTGATCGGTACTGGCCACGTGATGCGTTGTCTTACACTCGCGGACTATTGGAAAGAGGACGGCGGGACTGGAATGTTTCTGATGTCGGAAAGCACTGCAGCCCTAGATAAACGGATCGCCTCGACAGGTTGGACTAAAATACAATTGGAGGAGCCGGCGGGAAGTCGGTCGGAGGCTCTCGAAACTGCGGAAAGGGCTCTAGCTGTTGAGGCCGAATGGATTGCAGCGGATGGATATCGCTTCGGCGCCGAATGGCAAGAAGGGGTTATCGCCTTTGGCTCGAAGCTTTTGTTGTTCGACGATTTTGGTCATGCGAATCACTATTTTGCTCATCTTGTCCTAAATCAGAACTTTCAGGCACAGGAACAACTATATAGGAGTCGTGCGCCATGGACAAAACTCTTGATGGGGCGCCGCTACGCGTTACTAGCGCGACAGTTTCTTCCTTGGAGCACATGGCGACGGACTCACCCGCTCATTGTAAAAAAAGTGCTTGTCACCTTCGGCGGAAGTGACCCTCTGAACATTACTTCTTTCGTCATTCGAGCCTTTGAGGGGGTCCAGGAATTAGATTATGAACTTCGAATAGTTGTAGGCGGTAGCAATCTACATGCATTTGAGATCGAGAGTGCAGCTGGGAAGTGCCGCCAAAGATGTCAAGTGCTGCGCGATGTGAACGACATGGCGAGGCAAATGGCCTGGGCCGACTTGGCTGTGATGGGCGGTGGTACAACCTGTTGGGAGGCGGCTTTTATGCAACTGCCAGCCATAGCCATTAGTTGTGCACATCAAGAAGACTTGCTCTTAGACGCACTCTCTTCTCAAGGAGTCCTACGAAAATTAGGTAAGATTGAAGATTGTACCGCCCCTGCTTTTGTGCTCGCTCTCAGCAAAATGTCGCAGAACAGAGACAGGCGCGAGTCGATGGGTGCACACGGACGCGAATTGGTTGATGGCAGAGGTGGTTCCCGGGTCATTGACACGTTGCGTGGAATGTCCCAATGTGTAGCCGAATGAGTTGGGCAGGATCTCGAGTTCTTGTAACGGGCGCTTCGGGCGTTATCGGTACATCACTAGTCTGGTTGCTGATCGATGCCGGTGCAAACGTTGTGACGGTTGACCTCAAACCGAGCGTCTACGGGCCGGACCGAGTTCGGCATTTCTGCCTTGATTTAAGCAAAGATGATCTCACTGAGTTGCTAGATAATGAACCGAGCGTCGTCTTCCATTTAGCGGCTACATTCAACCGAACTATAGAAGCGCCGGGGTTCTGGAGAGAGTCTTTCGAACATAATGTTCTGTTATCTCACCGATTGCTGAAAGCGGTGGAGGAGGCACGATTTATTAAGGCCTTCGTGTTCGCCTCCAGCTACCTCATTTACGATCCTTCACTGCATCTGAATACAACTTACGAATATCGATTAAGAGAAGACGACCCAATCAATCCTCGCAATATCGTCGGGGTCGGGAAATATCTGACCGAGCGCGAGTTGGAATTTATTGCCACGGCCAAGAAGGATTTCCAGGCGATATCTGCGCGTATCTACCGGGTCTATGGCCGCGGCTCGAGGGACGTCATCTCTCGATGGGTGCGATCAGCCCTCGCAAATGATCCTCTTTTCGTCTATGGGGAAGAGGGACGTTTCGACTATATCTTTGCGGACGATGTGGCAGAAGGATTGCTGCGGTTGGCTACAAATCCTGATGCACGCGGCGTCGTAAACCTTGGATTCGGTAAAACGCGATCAATTGGAGAAGTGGTTGCAATTCTTAAAGAAATCTTTCCTGAATTGGCCGTGAAGAGGCAGCCTCAAGCCGGCCCTCGTGAGTGGAGTTGTGCCAGCATGGACCGTTTTCGAAACTTGACGCAGTGGGAGCCTGTGTATGCGCTCGAAAAAGGCATTCGGGAAATCGTGGCCTACGAAAAAAGGCTTTTTCTTCAAGGCTCAAGTTCTCAGGTTACATTATGACCCAAGAAATTGCTTCAATTTCGGTCGATGAGCGGTTCGGCTTTCGGCAATTGTCTCCATTTCCCTCCGATGAACAGCTCAAGAAGTTTTATCAAGAAGAGTACTATGTTTTGCTCAAGAAGGGGAGTCGTGCTCCTGAACTGCAGCGACTTACGAAAGGTGGAGTTGAGGCACAGCGGGAACGTGAGTGGTTGCACCAGACGCTGTACCAAGACGTCCTGGACGGGATCGCAAATTACGCTCCTAACGGAAAAATCTTGGATGCGGGGACTGGCCCTGGCGAGCTTGTGAAGCTAGGGAGTAGCCCTTGGTGGATCGCGTATCCAGATCACATAAATTACTTCAATGTTCAATCCTTGAAAAACCTTTGCCAAGGACTCGGCTTTGACGTCATCGATACCCTTTGCGATTTCCCGATGGAGCTGTTTTTGCTGTTTGGTGAAGATTACGTTTCCAATCAGGAACTAGGCTCAGTTTGTCATCAGAAACGAGTTTCGTTTGAATTGTCGATTCCAAAGGCCTCCGTCAAGCACTGTATCGAGCTTTCGCTCAGGCAGGATCGGGTCGAAACGTCCTCATGATCGGACGCAAAAAGGCCAAATGAACGTATTGATTACGAGCGCTTCTCGCAAGGTAGCACTCGTTCGAGCGTTCAAAGACGCCATGCGTCGTGTGCTGCCCGAAGGGGGTGTGATCGCTGTGGATACGAATGCCTACGCGCCTGCGTTATACGAGGCGGACGCGGGATATCTCGTCCCAAGATCCGATATCCCAGATTTTCTGAGTTATCTGGTTGAGTTTTGTCTTAAGAGGGACATAAAGCTTGTAATCCCAACGCGCGACGAGGAATTACTTTTCTTCGCCGAGCACAGCCAGGTTTTTCTTCAACACGGCATTCGAGTGATGATCGGGTCGAGCGAAGTGATTCGCCGATGCTTAGACAAGGAGAGCTTCCTGAGGTTTTGCTCCCGGCATGGATTTGCATTTCCCAAGCTCTGGTTAACAAATGATTTGGGGAACCCTGCAATATATCCGGTCTTTTTACGACCAAGGTCAGGGAAGGGCGGCCGAGGGACAAAGAAAATTGACTCCAAAGCCGAGCTTGATGCGCTAATAGATGATCTGAAGGAGGTTTTGATTCAAGAGTACATTGACGCGCCTGAATATACGGTTGATCTGTTTGCAGATTTTCGCGGGAAAGCAATTTCAGCTGTACCCCGCAAGCGTCTCCTTGTATGGGGTGGAGAATCTTTTGTCACAGTCACAGATAACAACCCGGGAATCATTCGAGAAACCGTGCGCCTGGCGGAGGCAATAGGATTAGTCGGACATAACACAATCCAATGTTTCCTCCGAGATGGAAAGCCTCTTTTTATCGAGATCAATCCACGCTTTGGCGGCGCCTTCCACCTAAGCATTCGCGCTGGCGCCGACAGTCCCGGTTATCTTTTGCGTATGATCCTTGGAGAAGAGCTGGAGTCGCGCTTGGGACAATTTACTGATCATCTTGCGATGTCGCGATACGTCGAAGATACATTTCTTTTGCCGAACGACCTAATCAAATTCTCCGAGCCATGATACAAGCAGTTCTGTTCGATCTTGATAATACGCTCTATTCTGAGTTTTCCTTCGTGGAGAGTGGGATGCGCTCAGTGGCCGCACATATTGGGAAACGCTTTGGACTAGACTCATGCGAAATTGAAGAGTATTTGCTTGAAGCTCTGAAATCTAAGGGACGGGGAGCGGTCTTTGATTCTCTCTTAAAGGAACTGAAACTACCTGATGAGGTGAGTGTACCGTTGCTGGTCTATCTGTATCGGACTCATCCACCACAGATTGCTCTCTTTGAAAATGCGCACATCTTGTTCGAAGAATTGAGGGCGCGACGAATAAAAATGGGTCTGATTACGGATGGTTTGTCTAGCGTGCAAAATCGTAAAATTGAATCGCTGAAAATCGACCAATTATTTGATCTCATCATTTGTACAGGCGATCTAGGTGATAGTTATTCGAAGCCGTCTCCCATACCGTTCTCTTTGGCTTTGCAACTGCTCGATGTTCCTGCAAAGGCTACAATCTATTTGGGCGATGACGAAACAAAGGATTTTGCTGGACCCCAGGAGCTTGGCATAGTTACGATCCAAATTAGCCATCCCCTGGAGAGGCCGTTACGTACAGGACCCTTGTTGTGCCCACGGCCGGCCGACTACAGCGTAACTAGCTTTTGGGAAGTAATTCCCATCTTAGGATCATAACTATATTGGCATGCTATTATCAGAAATATCTATTAACGGTCGACCAATCGGTCCCGAGCATCCAGTTTATATAATTGCGGAAATCTCCGGCAACCATCATCAGAACTACAATGAGGCTGCAATGCTTCTTCGGGCGGCCAAAGACTGTGGCGTCGACGCTGTGAAATTACAAACGTATACGCCCGATTCGATTACGATGAACGTTGATTCCCCGATGTTCCGTCACGATCGGGATTCGCCTTGGGCGAACGAGGCGCTCTACAGTCTGTACGAGAGAGCATACATGCCTTGGGAATGGCAACCGAGGCTGAAAGCAATCGCCGATGATTTGCACATAACGCTATTTTCATCGCCATTTGATTCTAGCGCGATTGATTTTTTGGAGACGCTAAACGTGCCTGCTTACAAAATCGCCTCGTTCGAGTTGGTCGATATTCCTCTTATCAAAAAGGCAGCCAGTACTGGCAAGCCTTTAATAATTTCTACAGGTATGGGAACGCTGAGTGAGATCGAAGAAGCCGTTGAGGCTGTGCAAGAGACTCGAGGAAAGGAAGTTGCTTTATTGAAATGTACTAGCGCCTATCCATCCATGCCTCGCGAAATGAACTTGCGTACATTGCCGGATCTTAGTCAGCGTTTTGGATTACCCGTCGGACTCTCGGATCATACACTCGGAATTCACGTTGCCGTTGCCTCAGTCGCATTGGGCGCGACAATAATTGAAAAGCATCTTACTCTGAGTCGATCCGACCCTGGTCCGGATAGTGCCTTTTCGCTGGAGCCAAATGAGTTTAAATTATTGGTCGAAGCGGTGAGGGAGACCGAAGAAGCACTTGGTACAATCCGATATGAGCCGACCGAAAGAGAAGGCGAATCAAGGCGATTTCGGCGCTCACTATTTGTTGTCGAGGATGTGAGTTGTGGCGATGCGCTGACTCCTTACAACATCCGAAGCATCAGACCGGCTGCGGGAATTTCGCCGAAGTATTATGATGAAGTCCTCGGCCGTCGGGTCAAAAGCGAGGTGAAGCGTGGTACGCCACTCACCTGGGACCTTTTGGTCTGATTCGGTAAAATGGGATGCTTGCAAGCCGGAATCACGTGGCGCATCATTTCTTCTTGATGGAATGTCTGCAAGCATTATGAATGTATTGTTACTGGGGAAAGCCGTGAGTGTTTTTCAAGCCAATTTTCTTACGTCACGTCGTTAAGTTAGGCGAACATATCACAATAATTTGCTGCGCCAATTTATAACTTTTTTGGGCGTGAACGAGATGCAGTGCTTCCCGCCAGCCTGGTTCTAGGGAAATATATGGAAGGAGATTAGATGAGCGAGCATGTCAAACGAACTGGAAGCCCGGAAAGGCGTCTTTGGAGATCAGTACACATTTAGAAATCCTGTGGAGTGGCGCTCGCGCGTCGACGGATTTCGATCGATTTTTAGCGGGTTCAACGTCCAGCGCATCCTCGAGATAGGATGCAATCGCGGCCACAATCTGGTTGCTCTGTCCGAAATCCTGGGACCAACCGCAGAACTGGTCGGTGTGGAACCGAATCTTTCGGCGCTACACCTGGCTCGTCGATCCACCGACAAAGCAGGGTTTCTATCCGGTACCATCTATGATCTGCCATTTAAAAACGGCTATTTTGACCTGGTCTTCACCTGTGGCGTTCTGATCCATATTCCGCTCGAAAAGCTGCCGGCGGCGCTGCGTGAACTGGAGAGGGTTACGGCGCGTTATTTTCTGTTGATGGAATATTACTCGGAGCAGGATGAAGAAATTGTCTACCGGGGAGAGAGAGGACTGTTATGGTGGCTCATGGAAAGTGAGGGCGGCAAGGGCGCAAGACAGGCATGATATCGTAAAAGTCGGAGAGTATTGTCAACCGGTCCAGGCGTCGAGCGCCGATATATATCGGATGGGGCGACGATCGACAGTAAACCGGGCCGGGAAACATTCCCGGGTAAAATTACCTCGGTTCCACAGATGACTCCAGACGGCAGGATCGGTTCGAAGCTTGGGAAGTAGGCTCCGCGATTCCACAAACCGGCGGTCATTTCCTCAGTGCAGTTAAGCGCAGTCTATTGCGGCGGCAGAGTCAACGCAAGGTTGCCTGGCGCGTCTCGGCCCTCGGCTACTTCTGTGGAAAACAGGCTCGCAATGATCGAATTTTCTATCCGTAAACAGGGGATTCCGGCCAAGATTGGATAGACACAAAAACCCTCGGGACTGTAGTAACCCTGCTCATGTTTTATCATCGGCGTTCGATATTTTGGACATTGAAACGTTGGTCGTGCCGTGGATCTCGCGGAATCTTTCTCGACAATAAGCAGACCGGTAGGGTTAAGCGGGTTTCGGATAAACGGAAACAGTTCGTAAGCGACCACATTCAGGCCCATGCGTTCCGCGTGACCGCGTAAATCGCGACAATATCCGTGCTGTGCCATCCGAGCCTGAGCCTCGAGGGTGGCCAATTCATACATTGGCTCCAGTAAAATGAGGTATCGTGATGCAACCCGATACAGCTCTGCTAGAATTTCTGCTTCAACTCCGCCATTCGGTTCGATGCTGTGAGAAGTGTAAACGACATCGAAGGAGTTGTCTGCATAGGGAATTCTTCGCAAGCTTGCCGTCGAGAGGGTAACTTCCAACAACCCCTCGTGAACCAGCCACCCTCGTGCTCGATGGATTCGGGACCAGCACAAGTCAAAACCATGTACTTCGATTTGGTCGGACCCGTAGGACTGCAACACTCGAGCCAAGGTGGTTGCTTCACCTACTCCTGCTTCCAGCAGAGAGGTCGGTCTGCCATATTGGTGTAACAAATGGGCGATTTCGCGCGCGTAATTGTTCACGTGAGAGGCATTAACGGGATTTTGCATCGCGCGAACATAACTTCCCGCTTGGAGATCGTAACTGATTTCGATGAGCTCTTCTGTATTGATCAGAGAGCCAAAACTTTTTCGCAAAATGGCGCTAATGTTTTCGCCTCGTTCATAAGCTGCCTTGAGTTCACTTGGATTCATTGAGTTGTGGCAGCCAAAATTTCATTCATCGCAACGAAGCGCTAGTGCGCGCAAGCCTGAGGCTCATACAGCGTCTGGAGCAATTCTATGACGGATGTTAAGCTACGATTTGATCAGCCCTATCGATGAGTGCATACCGTTAAAGGACAACTGCGTTTCATGCATCTACAGTCAGTCTGTACTTGAGCACGTCCGATATCCAGACAGATTTTTTGCCGAGGCATTCCGAGTAACGGCTCCTGGCGGCAGGATTTACGTTCACGTGCCGTTCACCTACCCAGAGCATGAAGCGCCATATGATTTTCAGCGGCCTACCCGCTACGGTGTACGTCGATGGTTGGAGGATGCTGGATTCTTGGTCGATTGGATTCTGCCGGCGTTATCAAACTTTTACGGTGCATCGACCTTTGTCATTGAAGCGATGCGCACCGACATGCGTCGATGCGGGCACGCGGATAAATTTCCTGAATTCGATCAAATCAGCGCGTTGACGGATGCATCACCGTTGCGCGGTCCGGAGGAAGAAATCACGATCCCAATCGGGTGGATAGCCATCGGTTCAAAGTCCGGGTACCTTACGCGTCACAGGTATTGGTCCAAGGAACAGTTCTTGCAAGAAAATAAAATCCCCTGAATAAACGAGAGGATGGTGTGAAAAATCAACCGAGCCCGCAGTCCGGGCCACGATCATGGAATCAGGTCGCCTTTGCCGTAGCAAGTGTGCTTCCATTCTTCGGAACTTCTCAGAGCCCGATGACGGCATCGCTTGCGGACATGAATAGCATCGACTTCTGCCAATATGATGGTCTTTGAGCAAGAGTTAGCCAGCCACTCCTTTTCCGAGAAGGACGCGATATTTGTAACAGACGCCGTCCAGATCGAGTTTTTGAAATCTGCGAGCAACACCTCACTGAGGCAGGGCTGGATGTTTCCTCTGTCCACCCAGGCTTATGCCGCGATTCTGAGGCTGGGCCACAAAAGAGTCCGATCCTATTTTGAGCTCATCGATTTTGCTGAATGCAAGCGTTGGTACACCAATAGAGCTTTGGAGTGCTCCAAGACCTGGCTCAAGGAACTGGATCTCGAGTTCCAGATCGAGGGGATTGACATTGCCGAACTCGACGCAGCGTGCCAGTTCCTTCTGTTCGTTCACGCTGTATACATTCAGGGAACGGCAGAGCGCCTGATCCGGGCCAGTCCGGAAATTGAAACCTTTTATATTGTGGTCGCGGAAAATCGCCTCCCTTTGAATTTTTACTTCGATTCTGACGTATCTGCTGCGGTGTTGCGATTCGTTTGCGAGAGGCTCGGCCGCCAGGCGTGCACGATCGTAATGAAACAGCGCCTCCGTTACATTAACCCCGCGATTCAGCACCTCCATCTCATGAATGGCCGAGCCGATTCCACGATCGTCGATCAGCCGCTGACGAAATTCCACCGGCGATCGGCCCCACGGGTCGGATTTGCACCGGCCACGGTTGCCAACTACCGGCAGATTCTCGAATCCATTCGAAACCTCGGCTGTCAAATTGTCCTGTTCCCTTCGATCTGGGGTACGGCGCCGGCCTTCGACGGCGGAAGGATCGGAACAAACGAATATGTCTACCGACTATCACCAGTTGACGGCGAATGGTCGACAGAATACAAGGTGCGGTTGGCAGAGTTGCGGAGGCAGTTTCTAGAGAGGCGCACGCTATCGACGCTCCCGGATTGCATAATCGCCAATTCCTATCTGGATTTCCAATTTGAGTACATTCTTACACGACGTTGGTTATCCTATGCCAACATGATTTGCCGTGCCGTCCGATTCGTTGCCGAGACGCCCCTCGATCTGTTCATTCATTCCGACCATTTCACTGCGGAGGGTGCGATTCTGTCACGGCTTTACCGCCGGACCAGAGCCCGAATCCTTGTGACATTGCATTCAGACTGGCCGTGCGATCGAAATTGGGCATCCTGGCATTCCTCGGATAGTGCGATGGCGCCCTCGAGGAGTTGCGCGGAGAAGATTCGAAACCTCTCCGGCATGTCTGAGGTCTTTATCACGGGTGCGCCAACTACCCCGAAATATCGAAGCCTGATCCGCGGTTCCGCGCTTTCTGAAGAAAAGAGACGCCACTCTGGCCACCGCAAGATCGTTTTGATCCTCACCAACGCGCTGGAGCTAAATTGCTTACCGTTCACTTCTCTTGGTCCCCATTTTGACACGATCTCTTTCATTGGACGAGTTCCTGAATCTCTCAAAAACCGAATTCTGATCACGGTCAGGACTAAGCCCGGACCGTTAGGCGACGACCCCGTCCTCTACCGGCAATTATGCGGTCTATCCGCAGAAAGCCTTAACATTCTGGATGGTTTGGATTTTTCTCAATGTATCGAAGTTGTGGACTGTGTTGTCGGCATTAACATCCCGACCAGTGGTTATTTCGAGGTTTTTAGAAAGGGCGTACCCCTGATTCACGTACAGACCGCGGATGTGATCTCATTGCAGCCGGATTTGCCACCTGAGATCATCCAGCGGGTTACAGAGCTTCGCTGCGTTTGGCCCGCAATCGAAGCTGCACTGTTCGATGAAACGCGGCGCCAAAAAATACTCGAAATTCAGCGGCGGTTTGCCGAGGTTGACTTTGCACCCGGCGTCTCTGGTCGCGGGGACCCTGTTGAAGTCTTGATCAGGCAATTGCTCGGTGTCCGGAGCTTTCCGGGTTTGAACAGCTTCCTGAGGGCCGTTCGACGGTGGATCATAGGTCAAGCTCAACCGAAGTGTCGATCGCCTCGCCTCGACGAGAATTGTTTGCGTCGCTCTCCACAAGGTGGTGCCGGTTATGTCGACGACGTGCTGCTGGGATCGGACCACTCTGTGGTACTGGTCGGTTGGGCTGCGGACATGGTGATGAGGCGACCGGCCAAGTCGATTCAGGTGTTTGCGGAGGGACTCTGGATCGGCGGAGGTTGCGCTGGGCAGTCTCGTCCCGATGTTGCTGCACTCTATAATGACGAGCACCTGGAACAGTCCGGCTTCTCCATTCATATAAGGCTGTTCAAGCTGAAGCAGGCAGCCGCGATTTCAATATATTCCGAACTGCATGATGGCACGTTCTTCGAGCTGCAAAGGCCATGAAGGAGCCAGATGCAGGCCAGATTGGATAGTCGAGCGAGGCCATCGTGAGAACAAAGATGTGCTGACAAGATCCTTCCCCAACTTATTTCACGCGGAGTGGACATATGGCTGGCGACAGCCGGACAGGATTCTACGGTGAGGAATTTTATGAAGATCGCCGTCCTTAACATGATGAACGTTAAGTGCGTTCTCTCAACTTCTCCGCTGTCTATTTGATGACCCCCTTTCCTACATCGCTAATGATCCCATCGGACTTTGCACATTTGACGGGTTTCAGGTGTATGACGCGGTGCGGCACGACTTCGAAAAATGGCGCCCGAAACTCGCTGAGAGCGCAATGGCTTCGAATTCAACCGCTTGATCTCTTTTGGGTTTGGTCGCTTCAGCTCGAGGATCGGCCCATTTCCAAGGCGACCTGAGCTCGCGCTTGATCTTCAACCACTATCGCGAGATCGTCGCACCGTAAGATTCAGCGCGGACTGGGAAACCCTCCCACCGCTTCAACCTGAGAATGTCGCTGCAGATCGCAGGGAGCTTTGGCGAAAGAAGATCGGCATCCTTATTGTTCATCATGCCGGACGCAGCGGAGAAATGCGCGGGACGAGTCGTCGGGAAGATAGCGCCTTTTGGATTATCAAACTCGAACGCGAGGCAGAGTATATTGAGGCCGGTTGCACCTTCCTTTCGCGATTCGAGAAAAACCGGAATTCCTTGCAAGACCCTGACCCTTACATCTGGACATTCAAACGCGAGCCTTCTCGAGGCGAGTCGAAATCTCAACCAAGCTTGCGTCGTTCGATGATTTGATTTTGGGCTTGAATCTCGACGGAGTGAGCAGCTGTAATGTGATGGCCAAAGAGCTGGGAAGCTCTACCGCCAAGGTTTCCAAAAGCGCGAAAAAATTGGCCGCAGGAGGCAAGATCGAAATCGATAAACGAAGGTATCGACC
>Ga0074046_10002400_pt1 | contig 16250 bp, 9 predicted proteins | sample BogForMeECP23OM3_FD_94441 | JGI IMG/M metagenome (GOLD analysis project Ga0074046, IMG submission 94441) | Bog forest soil microbial communities from Calvert Island, British Columbia, Canada - Bog Forest MetaG ECP23OM3 | ecosystem: Environmental > Terrestrial > Soil > Wetlands ...
ATCAAACCAGTCGCCTGCGATGTCAAACTCAACGTGGCCCGAGCGAAATTCGGGGTACCGCTGAGGCTGTCCGTAACCCTGAATGTAAGATTGAGCGGGTTCGGCGAAAACGTCCCCACGATGCCGCTGATGACGCCCGCACTGCTCAAGGACAAGCCACTACCGCTGAGCGTATCGGCCGAAATCGGGTCAATGGTCCATGTGTATGTTGGGACACCGCCTGATGCTGCAAGCGTCACAGGGCTGGCATCTGGATTTAAGTACGACCCGCCCACCGTAGCGTTCGGCAAGCTTGTTGTGGTGATCGCCAAATTGGTCCCGGTGTTAAGTTGGACAATAGCAACAGAGGTCTGGTTTATGTGGTCAGTTGCCACGACTCGGACAGGATACAAGTTGGTTGCGACCGTGGCGGTTCCGGTGTATTCCGTCGCTACCGTAGCGGAGGAGTATGTGAAGCTGCTATAGTCAGCAGCGACCGTGACGGTAAAAGGACCACCGTTGAAATTAACAGTGCCAGTAATAGCAACAGAATTACCTGTGACAAAGCCGATTGCATCTTGTGTCGTCACGGTGACGGTTCCAGCAGCGCCTACGATCTGAGTAATGCTGTAGGGCTGATATGGTGTGCCGGAATACGTGCCGCTGATGATGGCGTTCGTACCTTGCGTCAAGGCGTCCGCCTGAAGCGTCAGGCCCAATAGCAACACATGATTGCCTGTAGTCGGAGCAACCTGCCATGCCACTGGAAGCACGAAGTTGCTCGTGCCGTTCTGGATGGTCAGCGTACCTTGGTACGGGTCGCCGCGATCTATGACGCCGACCTTGCTCTGGTCGATGTTGAGTACGGCAGGTCCCGTTGTGATAGTAAACAGCGTTGTGGCGGGGGTGTCATCGCCAGTTTGTGAGACGCTGCTGTCCTTCACCGTAATGTTGATGCTCTGGCTGTACGGAAACGCCGTTGTGAGCCCAGAGAAACTGCCTGCATTCGCATCAACTCCGACGCCGCGGTCTGGTCCGCTGTAGCTCGGAGCAATGGCATCAAATGTGATCCCACTGGGCAGCGCGGGACTGTTGGCAATCTGCCAGAAATACGGCGGCTGCCCACCGAGGGCGGCCATCGTAAAGCCATATTGGGCACTATCGATAATTGTCGGGATTCCCGGCGTGGTGATGCGCAGCGTGTTGTTGTAATTCCAAGTAAAATTCTTGGATACCGTTGCTCCACGGCTGTCGGTCAAGATGAACGTAATCGGGCTGCCAATTGGGAACAATTGCCATGGTGATGTTAACGGCTGTGGTGGGGTTCCCAAAGTGCCGCTAATTATAGCCGTGTTATCGGACTGTGTGTCTAGGAATAGCCCATTGGCGTTTCCTGTGCCCACACCATGGGTTGAAGTAGTGCCCGCCCCCTGAAACTGCGGGGAGGACCATGTGTAAAGCGGAACTCCGCCGAATCCCTGCAAGATGATTCCGTTCGGAGGGAACTGGAGCGACAATGCCAGCGCGCTAATGTCCGGCAAGGCGGAAGTCAGGATGAGCATCGGCTTTGCGTAGTCAATAACCACGCGCTGATAGGTGTATGAGATTTGGGAAGCAGTGTTTCCCTGCACTTGGAGCCAGATGTCGAAGTAGCCCGCCTCCGTGGGTGTGCCCGTCAACTGAACCATTGTGTTTGTGACATCCAAACCCAACAAGAGTCCCGGAACTCCGTAGGCGACGTTGTTGGACAACGGATAGAAGATCGTAGGATTTGACAGAGTGATGCCCGAGGGCGCGGTGAAAAGCGTGAGGGTAGTAGCAACGCCCATTGAGCCGGAAACTGTGTTGCCCGGAGTGATGGACTGGAACGTGCTTTGGTAGGTGGCCCAGTTGATTGTGATGGTGCCGTGGATGACGCCGCCAGCGTCAACGTATTCGATAACGCTGCTGCTCGTCGCCAAGCCAACCAGTGTGCCATAGATCAGGCCCGTATTGGCGTCCAGCGAAAGTCCCGGAGGAAGCAAGGAGCCGCTCTGGATTCGCACCGTGAGTGTGGGTTCTGGAGGCGAGACACTACCAGCGAGGGAAGCAGGCATTGTGGCGGCGGAGTTGAAGTAAGGCTTGCGAGGATTCAATCCCACTGCGTCTCCAATGATGTAAGGATGGGGGTACGCCGTGAACGTCCCGATATCGTCTATGCTTGCGCTGTCGTTGTGCGCCGAGAACGTGTACTCGCGGGACACGCTTCCGAACGCTTGTCCGGATTGGGTCAGCACGAGCCGGATTCGAAGTTGGGCATTGCTGTAGGCGGTCGCCGGACCCGTAGCGTCCGTCTGAGGCGGAGTTGTGGTCGTGTCGATGGCCAAGCCGATGCCATTCGAAAGATCAGGAGAAAGATTCTCAATCGCCTTGGCGCTGACTGGTCCTTCCAGTACACCATTTGGATTGGCAAGGGTCAGGGTGGTGGTGTTGTTAGTGGTGCATTGGAACACCCCGTTGTTGAACGGGTTCGTGAAGCCCTGCACGGTGAAGTACTGGTTGGCATAGTTGCCGCTGCCGATGCTCCCCGTGTATACTGTGGTGCCGACCCCGTGATTCGCCACCGAGGTCAGAGAAAGCGTTGTGCCATTCAAAGTGTATCCGGTCAGGCTGCCAGCGATGGGCAGGGCCACCCCCGTGCTGTCGTTAAAATCCCAATAGTGCTTCGGGTCCGCCTGCACGATACGGATGTCGCTAATCTCCGTAGCAAGCTGATAGTTGACGGAGACGTTTCCTGTGGTCTTAGCTGGGACGGACGAATCCGACACATTCAAAACAAACTGATGCCCGCCCGTGGATGTCATCGGGAACCCACCGCTGCTGACTGGCACTTCAACGCGTCCGTCTACTAACGCAACTGCGCCATAATACGAACCATCGCTCGGGGGTGCCGTGAAAACCAAAGAGTTGTAGGGTGACTGCCCGCCGAACACAGGGACATCCAAATTGAATTCCTGCAAGGAAAAGATGAGCGACTGGTCGATTGGGCCGAATTGCAGGGCGGCGGCGATCAGCGACATCGTGTACGTCTGGGTTGCCTTGGCCCCGATGGCATCCGTGACTTGAACGACGGCAGTGTAGGTCCTGCTATAGTCCGTCGTGGAATTGTAGGTGCAGGGAACGCCGGAAATGATGCCCGTGTTCGGGTCAATGCTCAATCCTATGGGAAGAGCGCCAGCGGGGATGCTCCACTGGTATGGGGGTAGTCCGCCCGGCGTGGCGGCCGAGGCGTTGATGTTGCCCACCTGCATCTGCACCTTGTATGAAGTGCCGACTTGGGCGATTCCAAGACTAGTCCCAAGTGGGGCGATGGTGTTGCCTTTCGCATCTGTCTGTCCGGTCGCAATTTGCACGAGAAGATCAGTAATGACCGTTACGTTTAGCGTGGCTTCATCAATGGAGAATGGAATGCTGGAGTCCTGCACTGCAAACGTAGAAGCAAACGCACCAAGTTCAAGCGGAATGCCGTTGATAACACCGCTGCTGCTCATCAACACGCCAGCGGGAAGCTCCGTAGCAGTCCACAGGAACGGCTGGAGGCCCGTGCCCGCCTTTACTGTCAGGGCCAATGTCCCACCGAGCGCCTGCGAAATGGACTTGCCGACGATGAGGTTCGGGAGGGTGCTCGTCTGGATTTTCACTGGCACCGACTCGGTGGCGGATGTGGTTGTCAACTCGTACACGGGGACAATCAGTTCCAATGAGTGCGGACGGCCCTCAATGGGGAACACGTCGATAGCCATGGTGCCAAGCAGCGAGCTTGCGTTGGAGAAGCGCGTCGTTGCCACAAGCAGCTTCAGTTCGTTGGTGATGGTATCCCGCACGAAGGCACGGGCAATAATTTCCCAAGGATTGGGGACGGCCGCCGGACTTGATGCGTCTACGATCTCGAAACCTTGCTGGCCGCCGATGCCGAGGTCACCTGTGAGCCCACCCGTAGTCGGGGTGGTCCCCGGAGCCTGCTGATCGATGACGAAAATCTGCTGGGTGATCTGGCGGATCAGCGAGGCGGGCGGGTTGTACTGGTTCCCGCTATAGTCCTTGCGGACTTGAATGACAATGTTCTGAGCGCCGGGAACAGAGAAGGACTTAGCAACTACGCTAGCGGAAAGAGGCAGCCAGCCCGTAGCGGTGTTGTCGGGCCAAATGACTTGCCACTGGTTCGCGCCCGTATAGAGCGAGGAAAGAGTGAGCGTAAGCGTCTGGCCAAGCAACACGGATGTGAGGCTGAGCACAACAGAGGACGGAGCAAAAACATCCGGGAACGCACGAGCAACTACGATTTGGTTTGTTTCCCATGGGTCGGTGACCGCAACGCTTGAACTGTTGAACCCCTGCATCGTGATTGTGTGACTGCCGGAGTTTAGAGTTTGTGTGAATGTCTGCGTGCTGAGACTTCCGGTAATGGGAGAACCAATCCACGTTGGTGTTATAGTGTAATTGGTGGAATCAACGGTAATGACCCAATGGTCGTACAGACCGAACGGATTCGCATCGGTGGACTTGGGATTGGGAGTCCAGCTAAATGTCAAGTTATTGTTTTGATCGATGATGCCCACTGCTGGGGCTGATGCGTAATAAGCCATGTTTATCCCACCTGTGTAACTACGGATGAACTGCTATCAACCACGACTCCGCCCAAGAACGGATTGATGCTGACCGTCTGGAGAAGGACGCTGTTCGCCGTTATCGAAGCGTTACCCGTGCTCTGGAACGTACCGTTGACTGCGACGCTGGAGTTAAGCTGGGCGGTCGCCACCACTGTGGTCGCCGAGATGTTAGTTTCATCCAGCGTTCCTGTGCCGTGCTGCTGTAAGGTCATTGTTGAGCCGCGGGTGGCAACAAAGAACGCACTTTGCGGCGTCACCCCGACCGGGACAATCAGTGCGTGGGCCGACGCGGTGAGGTTTGACTGCGAGAGCACATGCCCCGTGCCACTGGCCGACAGCGAGATCGACCCGCCGTCGAGGATGACGCTGTCGCAACCGACATACGCGCCAGCCTGCACGTTGTTCACCCACGAACACGCCACCATGTCGATATCGCTGTTGTACGCCACGATTGCGGGGTTGGTGAATCCCTTGAATTGCAGGCCGTTCAAGATCACGCGACTGGTGTCAATGTAGAACGCCGCGGTCGGCCCGTCACCAAATCCTGTGAAGCCCGTGGCGTCAATGATAGGCGGATTTGTCGCCGTGGCTTCTCTGGTGATGACCAGACGCCCCTCATCCTGTATGACTCGGGACAAGTTGCCCAGCGCGTATTGCTTGGCGGAGCGGATGTCCCCGTCCCCGAGGGCGATGATCTCCAGACTGGACTGCAAGTTCTGGATGGAGAATGGCACTCCGGTGTCCCGTATGATGATTGAGCACGGATGGCGGAGCACCGGGGGAAGCTCCGACAGCGCCGAGCCGATGGTTTTCTTGGCGGTGCCGAGCGTCAATCCAGTGTTCAGGTCGCTGCCGTTCACGTTGTCCACGTACAGGATGATCGATGCCTGCGTGGACTGGAGGTTCTGTCCCAATACCGTGCGAGCGGTTGGCGGAGCGATAGCGTATCCAAGATGCGGAGTTGCCAAGGAGAAACCTCGTTGTCCCGTGGCAAGGAATCTGACCGTCTTGCGGGTGTCCTTGTTGATCGGCGGAATGAAGTCATTCGTGTGCAACGGAGCGAGGAACGTATGCTCCACGTTGTTTGCGCGCATCGCCACGTAGTTGGAGTCGAAGAGGGTCGCCACCGGAGAATTTTCCAAAGTGGTGTCGTTCCAGCTAAGCTGCGCTGGGAGCATAGTGACGATTGGAAGCTCACGATTATACGGATAAACGTCCGAGAGCCCGATGACCGGAGCAGCGCCCGTCCCGTTCGTCGTGATCAGGGCGTCATCCTCCGAATGCAGGATTTCGTAGTCGCGGTTGATCACGCCTTCACCTTGGTACGGCACATACTGGACCTGCAACGCGAGGGTCGAAGCCGGGGTAAACGCCGGAAGGATCGAACCGATCAGCAGGAAAGGCGTATTCGTCAAATTGACCGTCCCGCCGATGCCCGGAACTGTAATCGTCAATGTGCCGCTGCCGAAAACCGCCGAAGAAATATTGTAAGCCGTGAGGCCGCCGAGCCCGTTCTTGGCCCATATCAGGCGCACGGTGTCGTCTCCGGAGATGCCCTTGATCTGGCATCCATTGGCTCCGAACACAATCGTGTTGTTATCGGACGCCACATTGTAGGATACCGATTCGATAACCACGCGGGGGTCCATGGGGAAGTTAGCGTCAGACGTGTAGTTGCCGAACAGAACCGTCTCCTCAATCTGCGTGGCTCCTTTGACCGGAGCGTTGTAAGCAAGCTGCACAGTGTCCTGTGCCAAGATGGAAAATACGACCGTGCCGCTGGAGATCGCCCCGCTGAGCGCTACGGTGTGCTGGACGCCCCCGTTGCTCGGCAGCGATGCCATTGTGCGGGACACAACGTTGTAGAAGTTGCCCGTCGTGAAGTCCCAAGCCCGCGTGACATAAAACCCGTTGAGTTTTTCGTTCAACCCCTTGCAGTTGATGGTGAATGTAGTGATTTGCGCACCGCTCACGGTCGTAACTACGCCGCTTGAGCCCGGAAGTTGAATCCAAATCTTGGTACCGAGGATAATGTCCGAATACTCCGGGTTGACCGCCCAGATTTGGTAGGCTTCCAAGGACGCTTGCTGGCTCTGGACCTCGTACTCCGAGATGCCGTAGACCGGGAGCACCCGGCCGGAACTCGCGTCGTAAAGAACGCCGCCCTCGATTGAGTGCGGGATTTTGCGGGTGTCCAGACCGATGCCCGCAGGATAGGTGACCCCTATGGTTGCGTAAATTCCGTTTGATCCGGGATCGAACGCCGTGCCGGAAAGGTTCTTGACGAGCACCACGGTGGCCGTGGTGGAGTTCAATCCGTTGATCTGGACCTGCCCCTGCAACAGGGAGGCGGGAGTCACAGTGCCAGCCGAAAAATTGCTGACCAAGGCGGTCACACTTACCTCAGTGATGGTCGCCTTCGAGGACTGGGGAAGGGAAATTGCGAACGAGTCGCCCACGGTCCATGCGCTCCCATTTGTCCCGGTGGCTTTCTGGCCGATAGTGATCTTCCGGGTCGAATAGAACGTGCGCAGGTCGCTGCTGAACCCGTTGGAGAACCCGTCGAACGTGCCGATGGTGGACACGTTGGCAATCAACAGGGGATTCACCCCAAGATAGTAGTCGAGCAGCGAGCCGACGGCCTCCGTCTTGTTTCCCTGCGGGTCGCCGAAGCGACTGACCGCGAGGCTGGTCTTGCCCGTGATCAAATCCGTGAAGCCCTTCCGCATCAAGTCATCCATGTCGATGCCGGAGAGGTCGATGGTCGTGCGGGTGTCAACGACCTCGGACGGGAAAACTTGGTCGGCGAGCTTCTGGTCGTAGCGGCCGGAGATGCGGGTGGCGAGCGTCCCGGTGTTGGATACGCCCGAGGAAGAGTCGGCACAGCCGAAGATGTTGGTCGCAACATCAAAGCTGCCCGTATTCCGCTGGAAAATCACGGCTACTGGCTGGGCGTAGCTGTAGCCATCCATAGTGCCGAGGGAGTTGTTGACGTTCCCGTCGCCGCAGCGCCACAAGCCCGTGTCGCCATTGACGCTGCCCATGTTTGTGAACTGATAAGTAGGCAAGCCGATGAGCGGCGAGATGCCGAGCGTAGTGCTAGGCCGGGACGCCTGTCCGTAGACGATCTGGCCCGGATCGCCCGTGCTGTTCGCGATGTACCCAGCACTGGGCACGCGAGCGTTAGTGTACCAGAACCCAAAGGTCTCCTGCGTGAAGTCGTAGTCGAGCGCTACCCGCTGGACGTTGATGCGCCACTGAATCTGTGCGCGTTCGGTCGTGAACAGCCCTTGGAAGGGATCGACCGAATCGTCCGGCACGAGCTTGGCGTTCGACGGGTCGGGAAGGATGCCGCCGTAGGGGAAGAAATATTTCGGGCCGGGATTCAGCGGGTCTTGGTAGTAGCCCGTCCCGGTGATCGGGTTGAGCGCCTGATACCAAAGCTCAAGGAACACGATGTACAGGCAGGCGTCCTCGTTCCCCGACACGAGGGCCGGAGGCAATGGAAGTTGCACGCGGTTCAGGGTCAGGTCCGAGGAAAGCTGCCCCTCAACGGTGATGATTTGCCCATTGAAAAGCGTGTCGTACGCCGGAACGAAGAATGTATTCGGGTTGCTGGTGTTGAACTGGAACGGGGAATATTGGGTCGCCCCGGAGGTCACGCCGAAATTGGTAACGAGCTTGCCTCGTTTGTAATCCTGAAGGTCTTGGATCAGGTTGATGTCGGCATCCGTGATCTGCCGATCATGCATTGCTATGATCGTCTTGAGGGCCTTGTTGCTCGGATCAAGGGTGCGGGAACAAACTGCGGGATATTGAAAAGTTGATGCCATAGTTAAGTCCTTGCGGCTGACTCTGATAAAGCGTTTTTGTATTTGACGATTTTCAAACAGTTAGCGATAAATGCCTCGTAGGTCATGGTGCCTTTCATTCGATTGTGTGATCCACAGCATGAGACAACATTTCCAGCAACATACCCGACCTCATTCTTCAAACGGTCTATTCCGTTATAAACAAGCTGTCCGTTCTTTGAATATTTCATGATGGTTTGGCTTGGAGATTCGCCACAATAAAAACAAGGACCAGAAATCAGTTCACGAAAGTCTTCCTCGGACAACTCCCAAGCTAGGTTTCTCTGTGTTGCATGGGTTTTATACCTGTTCAACACGATGTTGAATCCGGCTTGTCCCGGTGGGAAGGCCGCTGGTGCGGCAGCTATTTCCCGTTGAAGACACCCACAACTCTTGGTTCCGTTTCGCAAAGAGTGAGCGGTAACCTTGACAATTTTTCCGCAGTCACATTGACATTCCCAGAGAGCGTTCGAGCTTCCGTTAGCTCCATAACGCTTTGATCCCGCTCTCCACAACACCCAAAGCCGACCGAACCGCTGATTAACGAGGCTAAATCTCTTATCAGATTTGGTTTGTTTGAACTTCTTGCTGGAACAACCGCAGCTTTTTGCATACCCTTGGACAAGGTTCTCACCCCGTATGGCTTTTTCGACTCCGCAATCGCAACGGACATGCCACATCGTCTTGCGTTTCTGCGTCTCCGCTCGGCCCTTTACATACAGAAGACCGAACTTCAATCCCGTCAAATCCTTGAACGTCCCCATGTATAGTTGCTTTTGCTCCTATAACTAGAAACAGTCATAGTTGGAAAATCCTGCTTAACTAGTTTTCCAGCTTCCCGAGCCATTCATAGGGGATTCCATGGGTTACGATTACCTCAACCAAGTCATTGTCGCCACCGCCCTTATCCAGCCGCACGATGACGACAGTTTCTACAATCCGACGACGAATTTTCATTTTGGATATGCGGCGGACGGCAACTTTTACCTAAACGGGGTTTGGCAGGTAGGCCACCCGCAGGCATCTTGGGCGACCGAGACTACCGGGTCGTACCGAGGTGACGGCGCAAGCTTTCCGACTGCTGGGCTCATCCTGCTTTCCCCCGTGGCCCTGACGATCCTCGACCAAAGCACGCCGACGCTAGACGCCACAAAGCTGCCTCTGTGGATGCAATTTTTGCTGTCGGATATGTTCGCGCTGGCGAATAACTTCAACGACGCATTGAACGGCTGGACGCCCTCCGGGCTGGCGTACGCCGATGGTGTGATCAGCGTGATCTACACCCCGGATTCCGGCAATCAAACAGTCACCTCGCCGCCAACCACCATAGACACCACGATGGTTGTGACGATTGATTTCGTTCAGGATACGGCTTATTTGGATGTTGCTTTGTAAGCGGTGATCTTTCTAACACGAACTAAAAAATCAGATTCATCGATTTCGTTCAAGGCACAGTTTACTTCGACGTTGCTTTGGTCTCAGAAGGGTTGTCGTCCTTCTTGTCGTCTTTTTTCCAGATTCCGGCGATCTTGTTCAACCCATACGGGCTGACGGAGAAGGCCGCCAAGGCATAGATGATTGCCGGGATGCCGCCGACCCATAGGGCGATGCTCGCTACGTCACTTTGGTAGAAAGCGTGCCGCACCATGAACCAGATAAGCCCCATGCTGGAGACGCTCAACCAAAAGGATAGAATGCGGGAACTTGAGGGCTGCCCGTCCTCACTGAACACCTTACCGATAAACTTGGTTATTTTGCCCATTTCAAGCTTCCTGTACATCCTGCTTCCTCTCGTAGAAATGCAGGTGGCCGAGATCGGCGGTGTGGATGTTGCTCCCATCGGTCGCCCACTTCGGTGGATGTGTGTCGAGCGACTTGTCAAAATAAGATGACGCCCCGCCTGTGGTGTCAGTCATCTTGCCGTTGATGACGCAGGACGCTGCTTCCAAGCACTCAAGATAAGCCGGGTCCGTGGCTCCCGGAAACTTCGTGCTATTCGGATCGCTTGGGTCGAAACTGGTGTATTGCCATTTTTCGAGGATGACCTCGTGGTAGTTGTGCCCCCACCAAGTCGGGTGGTTGACCCGGTTGCGGATCGAGCAGGCGACGCCGAATTTGGCGTCGTAGATTTCCCCTCTCGCCTCGCGCCAGACACAAAGTCCCAACAAATTCACGTCGCTGTAGGCATCGTAGCCCGGATAAAGCTGGATTGGCATATTCTGGCTCCTCAATAAGGAGTCAGAAAGCTAGGAATTGGGCGGGTAATTCGGCTCGATTGGTGCGTTCAGGCTGATCATACGGATGTCCAGTATCCCGATGCCGTCTTCCGCGAGGGACATCATGCCGTTGAGTTCGGCTTCCGAAAGTTCGCATTTGGTCCCAAGCTCCCTCAGGATGTTGCATTCCTCCTCCAAGAGCGGCTTGTTGGCCATCAGGTACTCGTTGGCCCATTGAGTCAAGACGACAATGTCGTCCTCGCCGTGCTCATCGGTGGGAACTTTCGTCACCCCGTTCTCGTCGGATCGGGCAGCGAGAGCCATGAGAAGGCAAAACCCCGCCAACACGTGGGTTGTCGGGGTCTCGTAGTCGTCGAACTCCTCGATCATAGCTGTCCGGGAGGATCGTCCTTCGGTTCTGTCCGAGGAACGGGAATGCGGGGATCGCAGGCGCAGGGCTGCCCCGGCACATGAGGATCGGTCGGGGAATGGACGTGATCGCTGGGACGATCCGGGCCGCCAAACACTGCTTCCATTTGATGGGTTGCAACCGCAGCGCTGCTTGGCGTACCTGCTGCCGCCACCCGCCTGATCTCATCGTCGGGAATGGTCGTTACGTTTTGGACGCACTGCCACAGACGGGCGATTGCCATGCCTTCTTCGGGATGAATACCACGGGCGGCATGGGTTTCGATCAGGTGAACCAGATATTCGTGCAAAACGTCGGGGAGGTTGAGTATCTTCACTTTGTCTCCAGATGGGCAGCGACCTGCTTAACCCACTGAATAAATTCTTCTAATCCTAAGTCGCTTTTCGCTCGATTACAAATACGACAACAAGAAACGACGTTTGTCGCTACATATCCAATACTGTTGTCTTTACGATCAATGCCGTTATATTGAAAATTTCCCGATCTTCTGGTTTTAGTGTTGGACGGGAGTTGCCCACAGTAAAAACAGGAACCGGCCATCAAAATGTCGAAAACCTCGTCTGTAAGCTCCCAAACCAGTCCCCGTTTTCGCGCTGCTTTGGTGTATCGTGCAAACACTTGGTTGCGAGCACCGTTGCCGGGAGGTAAGCGTCGGGTGACTTTGTGGGTTTCTTCCCAAAGACACCCGCAACTTCTTGTCCTTCCGAGAAGAAGTGAATTGCTGTCTACGGGTTTTGGCCGACTTCCACAGGAACATTGAACAAGCCACCGCGCCGTGCCCCATGGAGTGGAACCATCTCGTTCGAGTACGGTTAGTCGCTCAAATTTCCTACCCCGCAAATCGACTAACCTTCCCATACAACTTAATACTAGATAATCGATCAGCTACTCAATTGGCGATACGGCAAGCGCCGTGGCCTCCAAGTCCAGCAAGAGTTCAGGCTCGATCAGATTAGCCTCAAGAACCGAAGATTCAAGCTCCACATACAAAATGACCTGAATCAGGACCGTAGCGGTTCCCTGTTGAATATAATCCAGTTGTTCGGCTGCGGCTTGGGAAAGGTCTGCGACCCGGTGTAGGACGTGAGCCGGACCCCGGTCGGTAATCTCCACGACGACCGATTTCCCGTTGCCAAGATTAGTGATGCGAACCATGGTGCCGAGTGGGATGCCCCACGACGCCGCGGTCAACTTGCGATAATCAAACGGTTGTCCGTTTGACATTTTTCTACCTTGCCAGTAATGTTTGCCGTAGAAACTCGCCGTGCCTACCCAGCGGGGCTTCTCGTCCTTGCATACGTGCCAGTCACAGTAGACCAGCTTGACGTGACTAGCGGGGTGTTTCTTGGGAGACGCAGTGCCAATGAACTTGTTCTGGTGAACGTCCTTCTGCGCCTTAGATTGAGTTGCTGCGAACGTTTCGGGGGACGCCCACAGCAGGCTCGCCACGAGTGTCATACCGACCACCCGAAGTAGTGTCTGCATGTGTTATTCTCCTAAGGTTTCAGTTTTCCCTTGCTAAGGCTGCTAATTTCGCGCCGTACCTCCTTCAGTCAAATGTTTCCCACAAATACAAGCCTTTCCGCGATCGATGTTCCAACGCTTACAATTTCCTACGCGAGCACCGATAGGGCCACCGATACGGCCCCCTTTTGATGTCATACCCGGAGCGAAAAAGCCTAATTTATTTGATTTGTTTTTATACCCTTGCGTGATACCGCCACGAGATTTTGCCTCTTGAGGCTGAAGGCGATTAGCTTTTTGCATGTGCCCCGACATTAGGGATACTATGCGTCCACCTATACGACCACCAATTTTTCCGCCGCGGGCTTTTCCCTTACGATTGCCAATACGCCCCATCTCTCTTTCAAGCGTTGGGTGTCCTAATGCTTGAATCAACGGGGATATCCTGTTGAGCCCCCCATCCTCCGTGTAGGTTTTCTTTCGGGCAATATCCAGCGCTTCGCAAGCTTTCAGGTAGAAATTGTAGTCCGAATCGGAGTAGTCTTCTGGACGCGGGACTTCACGGATAAGACGCAACTCAACGTTTGAACCAAATCTTTTTGTGTAGTTACTTGAACGTCGTACCTTGAGCGTGCGTATAGTGCTCCCCACCAGCCTTACGGGCTTGCCGTCAACAAAAACCTCATATGTTCGCCCTGATGTCATAAAAGTATTATAGGGCACTCAGGGGTCTAATTGCTAGTCCTTTTGTGCCCTATTCCTACTTAATACTCGGTAGTGGAAAAAGTCGGGAAAAACTCTAATAATGCCAGTGGTTTCAAAGCTTTACGACAGGCTCACGATCCTCTGCGGGAGGTGCGGCTCGTAGATGAAAGTGTCCGAAGCCATCGCCCGACCGACGCAAATGATCCATTGGACCTCGGTGATGAGGGTGGGGTAATCCTGCATGAGCACGCCTCCGGGGGCGATATAAAGCAGGCCACCGACCGTGAAACTGGTTGGCGGCGACGTGAAAGAGACCTGAAACACCCCGCCGTAGGTGGTGCCGCATTCCACGGTGCCGCCCGCAGCCACCGCGGTCAGGGTCACCCCATCAACAAACGGGAAGAGGACCGTGCCGCTGTTCGCCACACCCATAGTCTCCGGGGTGGGCGGGTAGTTCGTGGGCGGGGAGTCTGTGTAGGAGAAGCTCGCCGTGAAATAGGTTGGGTAAGCGTGCAGGATCACGACCGATTGCCCGTTGAGGAAGGCGGCGTTCCCGAGCCCATAAAAGAAGGCGGTCTGCCCCACCGTGAAGCTGTTGTTGCAAGTGACTGTAAGGAGATCGCTTATCACCGAAACTTCGGTGATCTGGGCGGTGAGATGCCCCTGCACGATTGTGGGGTCGATGGGGGCAATCCCGCCGTCCGGCTGGAAGCCGAAGGCGGTTAGTACCGACATGCTAGCATCCGCCGTGAAGTTCTTGGTGTTGTTCGTCGCGCTTGACGGCACCTGCACGGGAGGAGCCGTAGGCCCGGATTGGATCATGGTGAATGTGCTTCCCGCCCCCACAGTCTCCGTCGAAGGGAACGAATGGCTCGCAATGACCTGCACCACGTCCCCCTTGGCGAAATTGCCGTAGCCCGTGAACGATACGCTCACCGGGGCGGTGAACGACGGGTCGGAGGACTCGGTTAGGATGGCCACATTGTCTTGCAGCACGGTTACCGTGTAGGGTTCTCCCGCGTCCGTGCCCTCCCATGCGAGCGTCCCGGCATAGGTGTATTCCCCGGTTGCCTGAATCGTGAAGGTGGTCTGGTTGGTCACGTTGCCTGTGAGGTCGAAGTCTATCTGGTCGAAAGCCATGGGGACGCCGGAAGAGCCCACAGGCACAGCCGTGGTGGCGGATACCGACTCGACCGAGAAGCCGAGTTGCTGCGTCTGCGCCAGCAGGCTATTGGCGTTATCGATCTGGCCTTGAATAGCATTCTGGGCCTGCTGCTGGTACTGGAGCAGTCCAGCGTAGCTGAGGTTCGTCCGCAGCATGGCGGTCTGCACGGGGATCGGCTGCCCCTGTATGTCCGGGCGGGCCAAGAACGCATTCGGATCAAAACTGATGCCGGACCATCCGCTGGTTCCGGCTCCCGGCGTGCTATCGTTCGTGTAAACGACGATGGGCGCTACCGGGATGGCAAGAAGCGGCGTGCCGGGCGTCCACGTGCGGCTGCGGGTCGCCACATCCGCTTTCAGCGCCGTGTAGGCGGTCTGGTCTCCGAGGGGATTCAGCGCCCCGTTCAGCGTCCCAAAATACGTGACGGCAAACTGGACAAGATAGGGGTCTTGCGCCAGCAGGGAAACCATGTTGGTGTTGAAGTCCCGCCAGAACTGCGTGAAGCGGTCCACCAGAGTCGCTTGGGCGAACTGGTTGTACACGAAGCGGTTCCCGAGGCGCGGGGACTCGTATGTTGCGTCGTTCTGGATGTCCAAGGTCGCTTGCGCCACAACTCGATTGAAGATGGCAGCGATCACGGTAGGATATGTGCAGGTCGCCGGATACACGGCGGTTCCCGCCCCAAGCGTAATGGTGGACGTGTTGGCAAAATCCATGGCGGTCGGGTTGTAATCGAGGTCGGAACCCGTCGTGCCACTGAGGTAGTTGGCGTCCTGATAGGCATCCCACGTCTTGGATTTAGTGTAGCCGAGCATGGCGGCTTCCACGTAGGACAGCTTCCACAAGGCAAGCTGCTGCTGCGCGGGGGTCATCGCTTGCAGCGTATCGGTGAACGGAATGTCGGTCGGCGTATCGCTCACACCCGTGCCACCAAGCACATTGTTCCACGGCACGGCGTTGGCCGCCAAGCTCGCTATGGATGGCTGGACGTATGTCTGGTACGCCGCCTCGTACTGCGGCAGCCAGTTCCCCTGTCGGCCGCCGCGGGCTCCGTTGACATAGAACAGCCATGCGGACGTAACATATGGATCAAAGTTCGACGAGACTACGGAATCGAGATTGATGTAGTGGACCAAATCCTTTTGAAGGTTCGGCTGCCGTACAATCAAGTTGGGATTGTTGTAATCCGGGTCACCCGGCTCCACGACATTGCTCCGCAACGACGGGACGATGCTTACGATATTGCTCCGGTAGACCGAGGCGGGCATCTGGTAGTTCGAGATGATCGTGCTGGGATCGGGCACAGAGCCAAACATGGATGAATTGGGATTGAACGTCGGGCCGTATACGGGGTCGGTGTTCGTCGCCTGCATCAAGGCAATGAAGTTTGGATCGCTGAGATTCTGCCCAGTGTTCGGAACGATGCCTCCGAGCGGGGGCACGAACAAAGGCGTACCATAAGGCAACCCGCTGTAGGTGTCCACCGACGACGGGTAATTCCGGAAGATATTGACGTTCGGCACATGGAGCACGCACTGGTTGAACGCAAAGTTAACGTCAAACCCGATCTTGGGCTTGAACGCGGCCAGCGGGAAGAAGTTGAATCCGTTCCAGAACCATATCGTGTCGGAGAACAGGTTCGGAATCGCTGGGAGGTCCGGTATGCCCCAGTTGCAGATGTTGTTCAGCAGGCTGGCCAAGGCATTCAGGTTGGACTGCACCATGCCGAGGAGGTTCTGCTCCATTGACGAGAGCATTCCGATGTTCTGCGTGATCGCTTGGATCAGCGCG
>Ga0074046_10002401_pt1 | contig 16244 bp, 14 predicted proteins | sample BogForMeECP23OM3_FD_94441 | JGI IMG/M metagenome (GOLD analysis project Ga0074046, IMG submission 94441) | Bog forest soil microbial communities from Calvert Island, British Columbia, Canada - Bog Forest MetaG ECP23OM3 | ecosystem: Environmental > Terrestrial > Soil > Wetlands ...
CAACCTTCGGGTAGGTCGCTAGAGCCTCGCAGCAATGCGTGGCCCAGAGGAATGGCCGTCCCACCGGAGCAATCCGGAGGACAGAATTCGGCTTACAGGTCCGGCTGCCATAATTTACTTCAATAAGCCAAAAGTCTTCTCACCTCAGGCGGTGACGTTTGCAAAACCTGCCCTCCCGCCTGCAATCTAATACTCATGCCAGAATTGCCGGACATATCCGCCTACATCACTGCTCTCGAACCCCGCATCATCGGGCAACCCGTGAAGCAGATACGTTTGGCCAGCGCCTTCCTGCTACGAACCGCTCAGCCGCCTATCGCAAGTGTGGAGGGCCGTACCGTCCGGGAATTGCGGCGAGTTGGGAAACGCATCGTTATCGGAGTCGATGGCGACCTCTGGCTCGCGCTTCACCTGATGATTGCCGGCCGTCTGCATTGGCGCGCGCCCGAGGCGAAACTCGCCGGCCGCCAGACCCTCGCCGCCTTCGACTTTCCCAACGGCGCTCTGGTTCTCACCGAGGCTGGCGCCAAACGCCGCGCTTCGCTGCATGTGCTCGCTGGCGAAGAAAGCGTGCGCTCCCTCGATCCTGGAGGAATCGATGTCCTCTCCAGCGATCTCAATTCATTTCGCTCCGCACTCGCAGCCGAAAACCACACCCTCAAGCGAGCGCTTACCGACCCGCGCCTGGTCAGCGGAATCGGCAACGCATATTCGGATGAGATTCTCCACGCGGCGCAACTATCTCCGATCGCGCACACGCAGAAATTAGAGCAGATCGAGTGGGAGAGATTATTCGCCGCGACTCAGCACACTCTCGGCTACTGGATCGACAAACTCCGCGCCGAGGCACAGACCGCCTTCCCCGAAAAGGTCACCGCGTTTCGTAAAGGCATGGCGGTTCACGGTCGCTATGGCGAGCCCTGCGCCAGATGCGGCGACAAAGTACTGCGGATTCGTTATGCCGACAAGGAAACGAACTACTGCGCCCGCTGCCAGACCGGCGGCAAGGTCCTTGCGGATCGCAGTTTGTCTCGCCTGTTAGGCTCAGACTGGCCACGCACCCTGGAAGAACTCGAAGCCCTCAAGCGCCGCTGACCAGTTCGCTTTGACCGCAAGATGCGGATATCGCTCTCTCCCGGACAGCACTTATTGTCGGTTCATGCACAAGACGATCGAACCGACCATCCTCTATTTCGGTACTCCCGTGGCCCTCATCAGCTCCTTGAACCCCGATGGTTCGCCAAATCTCGCCCCCATGTCGTCGGCGTGGTGGCTGGGCTGGAGCTGCATGCTTGGTCTCGGCAAGATGGGCCAGACCTCCGACAACCTAATCCGCACCCGCGAATGCGTCATTAATCTTCCGTCCGAAGATCTGGTCACGCATGTCGACCGCCTCGCACTCACCACCGGCAAGAATCCCGTGCCCGAGAAGAAACGTGAGTGGGGATATCGCTATGAGCCAGAAAAATTCGGCATAGCCGGATTCACTGCGGTCGCATCGGAATCCGTCTCACCGCCGCGGGTACGCGAATGTCCTGTACAAATGGAGGGCGTCGTCCACGATTGGCGTCCCTTCGGGAAGAACGTGAACGCCAACGTTTTCGAAGTTCATATCGTCAAGCTGCACGTCGACGAGAGATTACTGATGAGCGACGGCCCGCGTCCCCGTATCGATCCAACACGCTGGCGTCCGCTCATCATGAGCTTTTGCCGATTCTTCGGCCTGAGCCGCGAACTCCATCCGTCGCGCCTGGCGGAATCCGATTTCATGAAATTTGTAGCCCAGGGAATACCGCCGCAGCCAGCCTCATCGACTACGCCGGCGGCAGAAGCATCCCCTTCTCCAGATGCCGGGTGACGTGCGCGTAGGAGGCCGCGTGCGGATCGTGCGTCACCATCACAATGGTTTTGTGAAAGTCTTCATTCAGCCGCTTCAAAATCTCCAGAACTTCCGTCGCCGAATGGCTGTCCAAATCGCCGGTAGGCTCATCCGCCAGCAACAGCGTCGGATCGCTCACAATCGCTCGCGCAATCGCCACCCGCTGCTCCTGTCCGCCGGAAAGTTGCTTGGGCAAATGATTCACCCGCTCCTCCAGCCCCACCAGCTTCAACGCCGTCATCACGTGGTCGCGCCTCTGCTGCTGGTTGAGCTTGGTCAACAGCAGCGGCAACTCGACATTTTCAAACGCCGTCAGCACGGGGATCAGATTAAAGGTTTGAAACACGTACCCAATGTGCTCATTGCGCCAGTGCGCCGCCTGCGAATCATTGAAGCGAAAAATATTCTGGTTCTGCACCAGCAGTTCGCCCGAGGTCGGACGGTCAATCGCCGCGATCATGTTCAGCAGCGTCGTCTTGCCCGAGCCCGAAGGCCCCATCAACGCCAGAAATTCCCCGCTCGCAATGTCGATCGAGACGTCGTCGAGCGCCTTCACCTCAAACGCCTCGCGCTTGAAAACTTTATTGACATTGCGCGCCTGAACCACCTTGGTTCCGGTTGCCACATTGGCTTCAGCAACAGTACTCATAAATTATCCCTTCACCTTAATTGTGTCGCCGTCTTTCAGATCTTGCGGTCCCTTGGTAATCACGCTTTCGCCGCCTACTAATCCATCCACCAGAAATCCATCCGTGCGCTGGCTTAACAGGTGAACCTCGCGCATTCGCGCCTTCCCATCGAAGGCCAGAAACACGATCTTCTTGCCGTTATGATCGCGCACGGCAGCAGCGGGTACAAACGCTCCAGCCGTTTGCGCGGCCGCAGTCTTTGGTTGATCGGCAATAAAGTTCACCGTCGCATTCATCTCTGGCCGCAGAAACACATCCGGATATTTCCCCGGATTCAGCACCTGCACCTTAACCTGCACCGTAGCTTTCTGCCGGTTGGCTTCGGGAGAAATCTGCGCAATTTCGCCGTCATACTTTTTATCGGGATAAGTGTCCGTGGTGACGATCCCTTTTTGCTTGGGACTGAGCCGGGCAAAGTCCGCCTGTGCGATATCCAGTTCAACCTGCAAGTCGTTCAAGTCCGCCAGCGAGACCACCGATCCCTGAGGACCGCCCGCCGCCGCGCTGGCAAACTGCGCCGTGATCAATTCGCCCTTTTCGGCCGTGCGGTCCAGGATCGTCCCAGTAACCGGAGCCCGAATCACCGTCGCATCCAGCTGCGACTTTGCATAATCGGCCATCCCCTGGGCCTGCGCCAGCGATCCGCGCGCACGCGCAATCTCTTCCTCCCGCGGCCCAATCTTCATCAGCTGAAATGCTTTTTCGAGCGAATTTACCCGCTGCTGGTCCGAATCATATTTCGCTGTAGCATCGTCCAGCGCCTGCCGCGAAACCACGCCCCCCGCGGAAAGTTCCTTGGTGCGGTCCAGCGTCAGCTTGTCATTCACCAGAGTGGCGCGAGCTTCATCAAGATTGTGCTGCGCCTGCTGAACTTCTTCCGGACGCGAGCCGTGTTCGAGTTCGTCGAGATAGGCGCGAGCATTCTCTAACGCTCCCCTCGCTTGTCCGTACGAGGCGCGGAACTCCTCATCCTCCAGCCGGACCAGCACTTGCCCTTCTTTGACCTTGTCGCCTTTCTCCACGCCAATCCACGCCAGCCGTCCAGTAACTTTTGAATTCACGTTGATGGTGTGGTGGGCGACGATGTAGCCCGTAGCCGATAGCACCGTGCCGCCAACGTCGCTGCTCTCCGCGGCTGCTCGCACGACTTCCACCTCCGGCACATCACGGGCAAGCATGCGGTAAGACAGTGCACCCAGGCTCAATATGGCAACCATCACAATTCCGATCACGATGTAGCGGCGCGCCCATGCCGGTGGCTCTCCGTTGGCTGAGCCGCGGGCCGTCCGGTCGATTCGCAGGCTCTGCAAGTCTTCGTGTTTGGCGTCAATGGGCATAGATATAAATACGAAAGATGTAAGGCGCTGGTTTCCTGAAACTAACCTCGCAGCGCAGTAAGAATATTCTGCCGCGCCGCATGCCACGCCGGAAACAGGCCGCCGAACAGTCCCATGGCCAGCGCGAACAAAATCGCATACGCAGCGACCACCGGCGTAATTTGCAAGCTGAACACCACTTCGCTGAACGTCACGGCATTCGAAGTGCCGGTCTGCAGCCCGTTAAAAGGCAGCATCAATAAAATCCCGGCGGCCGCGCCCAGCATAGCCAGCAGCAAGGATTCCAGAACAAACGAAGTCAGAATCGCCGGACGCGAAAATCCCAGCACTCGTAAAGTAGCAATCTCTCGCCCGCGGTAAGCCACCGCCGCATACATCGTATTCATCGCTGCAAAACTCGATCCAATCGCCATGATGATCGCGACGACGATGCCGATATATTTAATCGGAGCCCCCGAGCTGGTCTGCTTCGCGTAATAATCCGTCTCCAACATGCCTTCCAGTTTGAGCCGCTGGTCATCGCTCACACGGTTCTTCAGCGCATCGGCCGCAATGGCATCCGTCGCCCGCAAGTAAGCCGACGAATATCCGCCCTGCCGGTCGAAGTCCGACGCCATCTGATTCACATCGCTCCAGATTTCCGACTCATATGCCGAACCGCCGGCGTCAAACACTCCCACCACTTTCCACGAGCCCTTGCCGAAATCCATCGTGTCGCCAATATTCGCGTGCGAAAAACGCGAGCGAATCGACTTGCTCACCACTACTTCCCGCTGCCCCGTCTGGAACCAGCGTCCTTCGACCAACTTCGTGCCGGGACGCAGTTCCAGCCCATCCGGCATCATGCCCCGCACCGTCACGTTCACTTCGCCGGTACCATCTTTGCGCGGAAGCACGATCACCACCACCCACTCGCCGGAAACCATCGGCTCCCCGTGACTATCTTTGGCGATCCCCGGCAGAACCTTCAGAGTCGGAAACAGCGCCGCATCAAAGCCTCCCGAGAGCTCCGCCTCCGATCCTTTACGCAGCACCAGCACATTCAACGAATTGCCGCTCGAAACGAAAGCCTTCTGCAACCCCGCCAGCAGCGCCATCAGGAAGATTGCCGTAGTCACCGTGAGCGCGATGCCCAGCGCCGTCATGACCGTCAGCCCCTTGCGGAGCCTTAAATTGCGGACGTTATAACTGATCGGTATCGCCATAGATTCACTCTCAACTCAGCCGGACTGCTCAGCCCCCGCCTGTTTAACCAATGTGGCGCAGTCCCTCCACAATATTTGTGCGCGACGCATTGTAGGCGGGAAGACAGCCACTGACAAAGCCCACGGTCGCGGCCACGAACAATGAAACCAACATCGTCGGCAGTGTAACCTTCATCTCCGCCGGAACTCCGATCGCAACGGGCGAGTGCGTCAGCCAGCGAATGAGCAAGGTCGCTCCCAAAACCCCGAACGCTCCGCCTGCGAGCGCCAAGGCAATCGCCTCGCCGACGAACATCGACAGCACACGCTGCCGCGTGAATCCGAGAGCTTTCAGCACCGCAACTTCACGCGTTCGTGCGCGAATCGACATGGCCATGGTATTGGCCGAGACCAGAAGAATCGCAAAAACCACCGCGCCGCAAATGGTGAGAATGAACGCCTTCACATTTCCCAGCGACGATACAAACGACAGCCGGAACGCTTGCTGGCTCTCCGTCTTGGTATGCTGCGGGGCGTTGCGGAACATTTCATCGATCGCCTTGGAGACGCGAGCCACGTCACCGGGCGTTGCCACCTGCGTGATATACCATCCTGCCTGCCCCTTGAACCAGTCTACCGATTCTTCTAAGTACTTAGTGTTAAAATACAGCGCCCGAACCGGCGGATCGATGGTGTAGATCGCGCGGATCGTAACCTCGGGATGCACCGAAAAATAGGGACTCTGCAGCACCAGGTGGTCGCCAATCTTCCAGCCGAACTTCTTCACTAACTCAATATCCACCATGGCTCCGGTGCGGTCGCGCTGCCACGCGAGTAACTGATCCGGAGGGACAATCTTGTCCGGCGCAACTTTCGGATACTCATCCGGATCGGTAACTACCTGCGCGAAGGAGTTAGTCGCCCGGTCGTCCTTGTATACGTTGCCGAAGTAAGTCATCGGAGCAACCGCTACAACCCCAGGAACGCTGCGAATCTTGTCGCGATAGTAAGCGGGCAGAAAAAATGCCAGCGAAACCCGGTCGCGGGTGATGATAGTCTTCGTCGCATTCGGCGGCCCCTGGTCTATGTAAAACGTGCGCCAGATCGACATCATCATCGTAAGCAACAGCAGCGAAAAACTGATGCTCAGCATCGTCAGCAGACTCCGCCGTTTGTTGCGAAACGCATTGCGCACCACAAACCCGCCTAACGTCATAAGGTCATCCGATATGCCGCAACCCATCCACAATATTTACCTGCGAAGCGTGATAGGACGGAATCAGCGAACTCGCCAGCCCCACCAATCCCGAGACAAACACGGCCACGACCCACATCACTGGGGTCACTTTCATATTGAAAAAACTAAAGAACTGCGGCGAATGCGTTATCGCATAGATCAGTCCGTACGCTAAAGCAACACCAATGATCCCGCCCGCCACCGCCAGCGACACCGCTTCGCTCACAAACAAACCCAGCACACTCTGCCGCGTAAATCCCAAAGTCTTGAGCACCGCCACCTCCCGCGTGCGCTCCCGAATCGACATCGCCATCGTGTTCGCGGAAACCAACAGAGTTGCAAACACCACAGCCGCACAAATGATCAGGATGAACGCCTTCACGTTGCCCATCATCGCGACAAACTCCAATCCGAAGGCCTTCTCGCTCTCCGATTTCGTAGGTTGCGGCGAGTTGCGAAACATATCGTCGATCGTGCTGGCGATCCGGCTCACGTCTCCCGGAGAAGCCCCGAGAATGCTGAAAGTTCCGGCCTGCCCCTTGAACCACGAAACTGCTTCTTCCACATACTTCGAATTGAAGTACACCGACTTGTTATCCGGATACGAACTGAAAATGCCTCGAACATATAACTCAAGGTTCACGGGATAAATCGTGCCCTGCAGAACAATTCTGTCGCCCAGCTTCCAGCCATACTTTCTTGCTAACGTGTCGTCCACGATCACGCCCTGCCGGTCCCTCAGCCAAGCCGTTCGTTGCTCTTCCGGCATTTGTATATCCCGGAACACCTTGAAAAATTCCTCAGGGTCCGTTCCGAACTGCGCGAAGAAGTTCTCCGGCTTCTGATCCTTGTAAATTCCTCCGAACCAGGAGACCGGGACCACCGACACCACCCCCGGTATCGCCCGAATTTTCTCCCGGTAGAAACCCGGCAAACTGAACGTCAGCGAAACCCGGTGCCGCACCACCAGCCGCTCGGCCGACTCCGCGCTTCCCTCGTCGAGATAGAACGCCCGCCAGATCGTCATCATCAGCGTCAGGAGAAGCAAAGAAAAAGCGATACTCAATACCGTCAAAATGCTGCGGCGCTTGTTGCGGAAGGCGTTTTTGGTGACGAATCGGGTGAGAGTCATGGCTAGAACCCAGGGAAGAAACGGTGCGCCGGACTGCGGACCAGCTTAGTCCGCGCAGCAGGCAAGCATAAACGAATGACCATGCTCTCCACAACCAGCCTCAGAGACTGAATCCTCACCGAACGCTGCTCCCTCATCACCGCGAACATTCTTCATCCCATCGCGCCAGGCTGCCAGTGGAGATCGTCATCCGGCCCGGATGACAAATGTCACGCTACGTCTTTATTCATAGATTTAAACGGTTTGCCCGGCAAAAGGTCACGCCGCATGGCTGGGCAATGTTCTTACTACCTCCCAGGCCTGAATGAACCAAATACCGTCGCCTCACCGTTCCACGCTCTTTATTTTCAGTACTTTGGTAACTCGAACCGTCATCGCAGGAGCGCTATCCTAACCATACCCTGTCCCGGGGTTCTGAAACCCACGCAGGCTCGTAAAGGAGCTGCGCGGCTTTTTTCTGTGACGAGGCACGGAGCAAATGTCCACGAAAATCGGCCACTTCGAAATCCTGAGTGAACTGTCAAAGTCTGCGACTGGCGCGGTCTACAAGGCGAACGATCCGCAGACCAGCCAAACCGTCGCGCTCAAAGCCATCCAGTTGTCAGCTTTCGGTGAACGCGCCGCCGATCTGGAAAAATGCCTCCTGGAAGAAGCCGAGACCACCAAGGTTTTGAGCAACCCCAATCTCACACCCGTCTACGGCGCCGGTGAAATGGAAGGCCAGTTCTGCGCCGCGATGGAGTACATCCAGGGCAACAGCGTTGCCACCATGCTGGCGCGCAAAGAAGGATTTTCCATCTGGGACCTGCTCGATATCGGCCGGCAGGTCTGCAGCGGCCTCGATCACGCGCACTCTCACAAAGTTTTTCACTATAGTCTTGAGCCCGCCAAGATTATGTGCGGCTGGGATGGCACCGTCAGAGTTCTCGGCTTCGGCGTCTCCAGCGTCGGCAAGTTCACTGCGCAAATGCCGGAGGTTCCAGCGATCCTGCACTACATGTCTCCCGAGCAGGTTCGCGGCGAGGAGATCGATGCGCGCTCCAACATCTTCAGTCTGGGCGCGTTGTTCTACGAAATGGTGACCGACCGCAAGGCTTTCGATCGTGAGGATGCCGAGTCTCTGCGCCAGAGCGTTCTTGAGAGCACGCCCGTGCCGCCGATGCACGTGAACTCGAAGCTCCACCCGCTGCTCAGCGATCTCATCATGAAGGCCCTGGCCAAGGATCCGGCCGAGCGCTACCAGAACGGCAGGGAATTGCTCGACGATCTCGAAAAATGCAAGGAATCGAAATCGCAGGCGGCGAAAGCCGCTTCCGCGGCGGCACCGAAGCCCCCGGCGGTTGCAGCTCCCGTGAAAGCCGCACAACCCACGGTCGCTTCCGCGCCACCGCAAAAGCCAGTAGTACGGAAACCCGCGGTCCAACAGCCGCCAGCGCCGCGTCCCGCACCGCCGCCCGCAGTGGCGAAGCAGGAGCCCGCGCGCAAAGCCGCCGCCGCCGCAGCAGCAGCTTCTGCAGGCTCGGCAGGAGCCGAACTCGAGACCTTCATACCGCGCCATGAAACGCGCAACGCTCCCGCCGCTCCGCGTGCCAAAGCAATCGTCAACGACCCTCCGCCATCGGCTTCCATGTCGTCGGCCGTGCTCGATGAGCCCTCCGTCGAAGCTCCTAGCGAAGAGCCGCCCAGAATCGCCGTCGACCCCATGATGGCTGGCGATGCTCCAGCCCACAGCAGCGGCGTCAGTTTTTCGGAGATGACCGAACTTCCTCCGCTCAAAGAGGTCTACATCGCTCCGCCTCCCTCGCCATCCGCCGCGCAAGAGCCGGAACCTTCTCTCGCGCCCAGCTTCCGCTCGGGTTCGGAGCCGGAGAAGCCGAAAGTTCAGCCTCGCGAAGTCGCCGAAAAGGCGATCAAGGAAATCAAAAACGTTCCTCCCAGCTTGATGGTTTACTCCATCGCTGGCGCGGCTGTCCTGATTCTCATCATCGCAATCGCTCTCGTCCTTCACATCAACAAGTTGAACAGCGATGACGATTCTTCGCGTCCGGTCGAGCAGGCTACACAAGCCGCACCCAGCCAGCCCGCCGCGCCATCGCAGCCAGCGCAGGCGCAAGCGCCGCAGCCCGCCCCACCGGCGCAAACTCGACCCGCAGAGCCGGAAGTAGAATCGCAACCCGCGCACACTCACGCAGCCGCCGCAGCGAAAGGCAGAAACGCCCGGAAGAAACCGGCACCCGTCGCTCCGGCCATCGTCCCCGGACAGATGGCCATCGACTCCACTCCGCAAGGCGCGCAAGTGCAGCTCGACGGAAAAACCGATCCTTCGTGGATTACGCCCTTCACTCTTTCCGGCGTCGACCCCGGCCAGCACACCGTTACCGTCAGCAAGCCCGGCTACGCCAGCGACACACGCACCGTCGCAGTCAATTCCGGCAGCAAGTCCTTTCTCGTATCCCATCTTGCGCAGCTCATGGCCACTCTTTCCGTTACCAGCTCGCCCGCTGGCGCCAATGTCTACATCGACGGCCGCGACACCAGCAAGCAAACGCCCGCGCAAGTCTCCGTCGATAAAGGCCAGCACGTTGTGCTAGTCCGCAAAGGTGGATACATCGATGAGACCACCAGCGCCCAATTTGTCCTCGGTCAAACCGTCAGCTTCTCGCCCACTCTGCGCTCGCTCGGAAACGTCGATGACATCAAGACCGTCGGCAAGATGAGCAAGCTATTCGGTAACAAGGCAGCCCAGGGCATGGGCACGGTCAGCATCAAGACTCAACCCAAAGGCGCCCAGGTAGCCATCAACCAGCACATGCTGGACAGATCTTCACCCGTCGACGTCCTGCTCGATCCCGGCAACTACGTCGTCGACATCACCCTCACCGGCTACGCGCCTCTCCACAAAGTCATCACCGTGGACAAAGGCGGCAAGGCCGTAATCGACGAAGTCCTGCAGCACGAGTAGAATCTCGGTTGCGCCAAGCCGGTCAGTCTCCGGCGCAAAATGTCCCTCACGGCTGTGTACAAATCCGGCGTACGAAACGAAGGTTCGAGTGAGCAACCGTCCAGCATGGGCGCGTCGCGTCACCCGAACCCTCAAATCGTCCAACAAGGCCCGATCGCCTAGCGCACGGCCAACCCGTCCACACTTGCAGGCAATCCACTTACCCCAGGCATCGGAGTCAGGCTGCCGTCTCGTGGGTCGACTCGAAATGCATCAACCCCCGGCGGCGTGGTTTGATTGAACTCGTTGGGGTTCAACACGTAGAGAAATCGTCCATCGGAGCTGAAGTCCAATTCGGTGGGTCCAACCACGCTGGGAAAAGCTTCATCCAGAGTGACGCTGCCAGTCTCCTCATCAATGGTGTATACCGCTTCAGTGCTGCTTACGGTGTCCGAAACATAGGCATGAAGCCCGTCATGGCTCACTTTCACCCAGCAGGCGCCGCTTTCGTGTGCCAGTACCACCGAACTCACCAGCTGCAGACTCCCATCGTTCGCAACCAGCCAGGATGAAAGCGCCCCAGCGCCTGGCGCATCGTTGAAGTCGTCGGTAACGAAGAGCTGGTTCTTCTTCAGGTCGAACCCAAAAGGCGTTTGCACTCCGGAAGGCGTTACCCTCGGCCCATCGGCGCGTCCGTCGTAGCCCACGGTATAGGTATCGATCATATTAGTCGTCTTCTCGGTAACCACCAGCACCCTGCCGTCAGGTCTGAAGCGAATCTCCGCCGGCGCAGTAGCGTCCGCGCTCAAGGGACGGATTGAGCCGACTAACGGGGAAAGCTTGCCTTGCCAATCCACCAGAAACCCCGAAATGTTATCTCTTCCACCGACATTCCCGCCGGCATTGAGTACATAGACTAGGTTCTGGTTTACCGTTACGCTGATGGGCTGCTGACCTCCGGAACTTTCGCGATCGACCAGAGTGATGCCATCGGGCCCCACCACAAAAACCGATATGTCGTTGCTGCCGGGATTCACTGCAAACAGAAAGTGCTTATCCTCACTCAAGGCCAGCGCTCCGGCATTTCCCAAACCAAAGTCCGGCTCTCTGCCTCCCGTCCCCATGCCTCCCGTGGAAAAGCTACCCGCAGACTTCAACCTCCCGTCCGCCGATCGATTAAAAACCAACACTGCATTCCCGTTGCTCTCGTTGGTCGAGACGTATACCGCGCCCGCCTCGTCAGAGTGTTCCATTACGGCAGCCGCATTCACGCTAACGGCCGCCACGCTGAGGCTCAAAACTGCAAGCGCCCCGAAAGTCACCAAACCAGCAATCTTACTTTTCACTGTCGAAACTCCTAGAGATTTAGCTTCCAACATTTGTTTCTTTTCAGCTCGGAGCTATAGAAACACGTCTCCAGTGGCGGCGATGTCAGCGGATTGTCCGGAGAATGTCTAGTGTTTGTACAATTTTTCGTGAACAAGTCTGAGGAGGGCGAGTGCCCAAGTTTTTAATCTTGGCCTCATCAACACAATGGGTGCCCCGTCCTTTGCGCAGTTTGCGAAGAGCCTGCCCTGAGGCGGGTGGCGCATCCAGACCGATGGGTGCCCCATCCTTGACGTTCTTTGTCAAGGGTGGGATGCACGGTCCTATCCCGCGGGGATTTTGTTACGTCCACGGCAAATCACCTTCCCGTCGAGCTTGCGGAAAAGCTATGGTTGGGCCGCCGTATCGCTCCCCCGCCGCGCCCGCCCGCGATCCACAGCCACGTGTGACATCTAACCTAGCCGCTCAATAAAACTCAGTCCATCATCGCTAAGCGATGCCAGCGCAGCCTTGCGGGTCCACAATCCACGTAAGCCCTTTGTTCACTGGATTTTGACCTCTAAGCTCTTTGCCATCTAGATTTTGCAACGCGCTTTTTGCAAAACCCGCGGCCAGCAGGGTTTTCAAGGGGGAGGGGGAGGGGGAGGGGGGGTACCCCCGGAAAGAATGAAAATCACACGCCCCGCCCCGGCGCGAGAAGCAATCAAAGCAGAATTATTATCAGCAGAAATCCACAGCCTCAGAATTGCGGGTAGCTACAGCAGGCAGGAGAAGAGCAGGGGGTTTTCAATCGAGAATCGGGAATCGCAAGATCGACAATCAGCAGTGAATGGTCGACGCCGGGAACTGTACTTGCTCTATCGCGGCAACTTGAAGTTGATCGTGACCTGCGTCTGGATCTCGACCGGAGAACCGTCGAGCAAATAAGGTTTGTACTTCCACTGCTTCACCGCGTCGACCGCGGCGCGCGCCAGATTCGGATCTCCGCTGAGGATCTTCACCGCGGAAATGTCGCCCTTCTTCGAGATCGTCGCCAGCAATTCCACCGAACCTTCCAATCGAAGCCGCAACGCAGCCGTCGGATACGAGGGCGAAACCTTCTTGAGGATCAGTCCCTGCGAAACTCCCTGTGAAACGTTCACCGTCTGCAGCACCGGAGTTGGCGCGCCACTCGCACCGTCCATCAGATTCGGCAGCGACCCTCCATTTCCCGCCGGAGCAATACTGGCAATGCTCGGCGCTGCCGCATCATTCGACACCGCAGCCGCTCCCGTCCGCGGTTGCGCGCTTCCATTTTTGATCACAATCGCCTTAGCTGCCACTGATGGAGACTTCTTCACCGTTACGTCGTTCTCTTCAGGTTCGGACGATTCCACTTCGGGATTAGCTTTGCTCGAATGCGATGGCGCATTCTTCGCGACAGGAATGGTTTGCCCAGAGGAAGAAGGCTTTGCCGTCGCGGCAGGTTGCGCAGCTGTCGAACTCGGAGTGGTCGAAGCCACAGGCGCAACGGCAGACGGAACCGATGCCGCAGAAGAGTCAGCCGGCGATGCCGAAACCGCCGTGCTCGCTTGCGGAGCCACAACAGAAGTGGTCGCCGGCCGCGCAACATTGCCCGCGGGCGCTCGCATCGGCAGGATCGAAGGCCCATACTGCATCCACGCAGCATAACCAGCCGCCGCAATCAGCAGAATCGCAGCCACCGCTATCAGGACCTTCTTGCTTCCGCCGCTCCCGGATTTCTCGCCGCTCTCAACCGCACCTCCAAAGGTAAACGTAGGCGCAGGTGCAGCGCTCTCCTCCACTGCAAGAGCGCTTGAGCTCGTCGTAGCTTTCTCAACGGGAATCTCTTCCTCGGGCGAAGCCGCAGGAGCCTTAGCTTCGGCAGAGCTGCCAGCCTTCGCCTCGCGCGCCGGAGCCGCCGCGCTGGCCGATCCCGCCGATGTCCCCACCGAAAATCCTGCAGCCGGTGTCTTTGGCGCTGCCACTTCAGGCGTGCTGAGCGTAATCTCAGGCTCGGGCTCAGAGGCCGCGCGCGGCGCAACTTTAGACGAGACCATCTGTTTCTTCGACGTCGCCATCAATGGCGATGGAACTTGCTTGGGAACTGCATTCACCGGTTCAGTAGATTCCGCAACCTCGCTGATGTCGCTGGAAGCGGAAGCAGTAAAGCTTGTCTGAGGCGCGCTCTTTGGTGCTGGAATCTTCGGCGCTGCCGCAGGCGCGCTTGGTGCAGCCGGCCGCGAGCTGCTCACAATCGGCATCACTTGTGTCGACTTAACAGGCGGAGCAGCCGCAGGTTTTCCCGCTGTTCCTGCCGGTTTCGCGATCTCGTTCTTACGCAACAGTCCGCGCGCAACGCGCAATGTGCCCTTCGCCTGCTCAACGTTGATCGGCTTGGTGAGTACCAGGTTCGCCCCAATCCGGAAAGCTTTCGCCACTCCCGCCTGTCCCTCAACCACTGCAACCGCCAGCGCCGACTGGTTGTTCGGAGCATTGCGTGCGCTCTTGAACAGGAGCGTGGCATTCTGCTCGTTGTCGCAATCCACGACGACGGCATCAAAATGCTCGCCCATCAACTTCTTCACCGCGGCGAAAGGTTCGGTGCAGGAAATAACAGCGAAGTCGAGCTCGCTGAGAACCTGTGTAACGGTGCGAGCCGTCTTCTCATCGGGACAGAAGAGGAGAGCTTGGTAACCCATATTGCATTCATCGTAGGTACACCCGTAAGCTGCATCAAGTTACGGTGGTAATTGCCAGTAAGCCGCTTTGAGCTTGCCAGACGCGGCTTTTAGCGCTTGTCCGGCCCGCGCCGATCGGGCGCTTACAATAACGTGTCATGCGCATCCCGCTCTCGATCAAGCTGCTTTGGACGGCATGCGTGATTGCGTGGATCCCCTTGTATTGGCGGCAGTATGGCCTGCAGAATTTCCTTTTCTTCTGCGATCTGGGCAATCTTCTTATTACCGTGGGCCTGTGGATGGAAGGTCCGCTGATATTTTCCTGGCAGGCAAGCGGGCTGCTGTTTTTTCAGACCCTGTTCACCATCGATCTTGCCGGAGCTCTGGTAAGCGGACGGCACCTGATCGGTGGCACGGAATATATGTTCGATCCAAACATTCCGCTGCCAATTCGCTTGCTAAGCCTGTTTCATGTAGTGACGCCGCTGTTGCTGCTGTGGGCGATATGGCGCTTGGGATACGACCAGCGAGGATGGAAATTTCAGACGCTCACTGCATGGATCGTGGTTCCGATCAATTACTTCTGGCGCCCGCAATACGATGTGAACTGGGCCCGCGGCCTTTTCTTCCACGAACAGCACGTAGTTCCCGGCTTTGTTTATCTCCTGGCTTACCTGATCATCGTTCCTGCCGCGGTCTACTATCCGACGCACCGCTTCCTTGCCTGGATCGCGCAGCGCTGGCACGCTAAGCTCTGACTATTTCTCATCCAGCTTCGTGATCCGGACTCGCGCTGGGCGAGGACGGCGAATGCCTGCCTTCGCTGGCATCAGCGATCCGCTGAAGAGCGACCTTCGTTTTGCCCTTGTCGGGTCCTGAGTCCTGATTCAAATAGAGCGTCTGCGAGGGCGACGCGAGTTTTGCTCCAGAGTCTTCCACCAAGTTCATGATCTGCAACAGCACGCCTTCGCGGACGGCGGCGAATTCATCGAACTCTCGAGTCAACACGTAACAAACCAGTTCTACATTCAGCGCGCTGGATCCGAGTTCAATCAGCCGCACTCGAATCGTCTTATTCTCGATCTTGGGATTGCTGCCCAGCACCTGCCGGATTTCGGAAAGCACGGCGCGAAGATGCTCCTGAGAAGTATTGAGGTGCAGTCCGAGGATGCTCTTGAAAAGTATCTTGTCACGCCGGCTCAGGTTTTCTACGTTGATGGTCGCTACCGTACCGTTGGGAATTGACAGCAGAGTGCGTTCTTCCGTACGCACACGCGTGGAGCGCAGCCCGATATCCTCGACCGTCCCAGTGCGATCGCCGAACTTGCAAACATCCCCGACGCGGATCACTTCATCGCCCAATACAGAAACGCCGCCGAATAAATTTGCGATGGTCTGCTGCGCGCCGAAACCGATTGCCAGTCCCCCGATGCCCAGGCCTGCCAAAGCGGTGGTCAAATTAAATCCCAGCACGCCGAGGACGAAGAACACCGCCATTACGAAGATGAAGGCTTTGACCAAGCGCTCGCCGAGGAGCATCAGCGAGCCCGTACCTCCGTGACCCAGCGCCAGAGCCCGGTTTCGGACGCGGCGCATGAACCAGCGGATTACCTGCCACAGGATCCAGTTTGTACCGATGATCACTGCGACTTCGGTGACCTGCGTGTAGTAGTGGCGCTGCAGCAGCGGCATGCCCAGGTAAGCTGCAAGGATTCGGTGGATGACAGTCCCTACCAGCAACCATGCCGCGCCGGAAACTCCCCGCGATTCCAACTCGGCCTGGCCGTGCCTTCGAGTCCACCACCGCAAGGGAATTTGCAGCAGCATTAACAACAGCC
>Ga0074046_10002402_pt1 | contig 16244 bp, 18 predicted proteins | sample BogForMeECP23OM3_FD_94441 | JGI IMG/M metagenome (GOLD analysis project Ga0074046, IMG submission 94441) | Bog forest soil microbial communities from Calvert Island, British Columbia, Canada - Bog Forest MetaG ECP23OM3 | ecosystem: Environmental > Terrestrial > Soil > Wetlands ...
GGGCGAGCCGGGCGAGCACGGGACATCCTGGCGGTTGACCATAGCGTACGCATAGCACACCAAATCCGGTGGGGGCAGGCTGAATAGTTCATCCGCAGGGGTGACCCCTGCACCCAATGTTAAGGGCGCGCTCCGTTGTCGCGCGCGGCCCCTGCCAACGGCTTAATACTGCGCTGCCGTCGCCACGACCAGGGCGGTGCCGGCTTTTCGACGGTGGTGTAAACCAGCCCGGATCGCCGGATCGGCGCGAATCCGGCGCAGTGAAAAAGTGAAACGGTGAAAAAGCGAAATGGAGGCGCTACGCGGGAGGTGTCGAGGCTGGGACAGGCGCGGCCTGCTCGGCGGCGGGAGCGGGAGCCTTGTAGCCGCATTCCTTGTTGGCGCATTGCCAGGTGATGCCGGTGCGCTTCAAGTTCTTCTCGACCAGGTAGTTGGCGCCGCAAGTCGGGCATGGATGCGGGACGACTTTGTCCCAGGCTGCGAATTTACATTTCGGATAGCGGCCGCATCCGAAGAAAATCTTTCCGCGGCGGCTGCGACGCTCGAGGATCTCGCCTTCCTTGCATTCCGGACACGCGACCCCGGTCTTCGATGGCGCCGACTGCAGGCGCTTGATTCCGTCGCACTCCGGATACCCCGAGCATCCCAGAAATTCGCCAAAGCGCGAGCGCCGCTTGACCATCGGCTTGCCGCACTTCTCGCAGACTTCATCGGTAGGCACGGGCGCCGACGGAGGCTTGAGCGTGATAATCCCCTGGTCGTCGCGCGCGATCTCTCCGGTGTTGGTGCATTTGGGGTAGTTCGAGCAGGCGACGAACTCGCCGTTGCGCCCCCATTTGATCACCATGTCTCCGCCGTCGAGCTCGCATTTGAGCCCGGTGGGCAGGCCCTTGCGCTTGACCTCGGGCATTTTATCCTTGGCCTCGGCAAGGTCCTTGGCGAACGGGCCGTAAAAGCGCCGGAGGGTCTTCACCCAGTTCTCGGCGCCCTCTTCCACCTTGTCGAGATCCTCTTCGAACTGCGCGGTGAAGCCGGATTCCAAAATGTCGGGAAACGCCTTGACCAGCATGTCGTTGACGACCCGCCCGAGCGACGTCGGACGCATCCGCTTGCTCTCGTCTTCTTCGACGTACTCGACCTTCAGGATGCTCGTCATGATTGCGGCGTACGTCGAAGGACGCCCGATCCCCTGCTCTTCGAGCTCCTTGATTAGAGTGGCCTGGGTGAAGCGCGGCGGCGGCTGCGTGAAATGCTGCTCCGGGTCCAGCCCCAGCAATTTGAGCGTCTCGCCTTCGGTGAGCAGCGGCAAGGTGCCTTCTTCGTTGTCTTCCGAGGTATCGTCCTGGCCTTCGATATACACGCGCATGAAGCCGTCGAACTTCATCACTTGCCCGGTCGCGCGGAAGATGGCGCGGGCAGATTCGATGTCCACGGTGGTGCGGTCGTAGACCGCCGGGGTCATCTGGCTCGAGACGAAGCGATTGTAAATCAGCGTGTAGAGCGCGAGCGCATCCTTGTCGAGGTAGCGGGCGATCGACTCGGGGTCGCGCTCGACGGCGGTCGGGCGAATGGCTTCGTGCGCGCCCTGCGCCTGCTTGCCGGATCGATAAAAGTTCGGCTTGTCGGGAACGTACTCTTTGCCATAGCGCGAGCCGATATGGTTGCGGACGGAGTCGAGCGCCTGGTCGGAAACGCGCGGCGAGTCGGTGCGCATATAAGTGATAAGGCCTACCGCGCCCTGCTCGCCAAGCTCGACGCCCTCGTAGAGCTTCTGCGCGATCTGCATCGTGCGCCGCGGCTGAAAGTAGAGCTTGCGCGAGGCCTCCTGCTGGAGCCGCGAGGTGATGAACGGGGGCGTCGGACTGCGGCGGACTTCCTTGCGCTCGACACTTTTGACTTTGAAGGGCGCAGCCTCGACGGCCGCCATGATCGCGCGCGCCTCGATCTGGGGCAGCTTGCGCGACTTGTTGTCGATACGGTCGTCCTGGTAGCTGAAGAGCCGCGCCTTGAACGGCGGAGGATTCTTGCCGGAAAGGCGGGCGTCGAGCGTCCAGTACTCTTCGGCGCGGAATGCCTCGCGCTCGCGTTCGCGATCGACGATGATCCGCAGCGCAACCGATTGCACGCGCCCGGCGCTGATCCCGCGCTTGACCTTGTCCCACAGCAGCGGACTTATCTTGTAGCCAACCAGCCGATCGAGCACTCGGCGCGCCTGGTACGCGTCGAACAGGTTGTGATCGAGGTTCGAGGGATTGGCGACGGCCTCCTTGACGGCGGCGGGTGTGATTTCATGGAGCAGCACGCGGCGGACGTTGGACTTGGTCTTGCCGAGGTGTTCGGCGATGTGCCACGCGATCGCCTCGCCTTCGCGGTCGGGGTCGCTGGCGAGGTAGATATTCTCCTTGCCCTTGGCGGCGCTCTTGATCTCGCCGATTACCTTCTCTTTGCCCTTGATTACGACGTAGTCGGGAGCGAAACCGTGCTCGATATCCACACCCAGCTTGCTTTTGGGCAGGTCCACCACATGGCCGACCGACGGCATGACCTGGTAATCGCTACCGAGGTAACGCTTGATGGTTTTCGCCTTTGCGGGCGATTCGACGATTACGAGATTTTTTGCCACCGATCTAGGCGCCTCCAGCCCCCGTTCCCACCTTCCCCAGCGCGGCAGGCTTCGTGAGGGGCAATCCCCCCGACCCTGCGCTACAGGAGTAACACCCTGCCAGACTTATGCACGCGAGAAAAGCTTGCCTGGATGCTGGGTAACGCGACCCTCAAGTTCCAGTTCCAGCAGTAACCTAAGCACGGTTTGGGCATTTAGCCCGGAGGACTCGATGATCGAATCAACGTGGAGCCTTTCGGATTCTTTTAGATTCTCTAAGATTGTCGTAGCTTGATCAGTTGCCACTTCGAGAGTCTTGGCGACTTCCGCCGAGTCGGCGATGGGAGGGACTTCGGCTCTCGTGCCGGATGTTGCATCCGTCGGGGCCCGTTGCGTCGGTTCGTTGGGCAGGCTCCGGGTCGCCACTGGTCTGCCGGCCATCTGAGGCGCCAGCTCCTCGATCACGTCCTCGACGCATTCGACCAGCTTCGCGCCGTCCTTCAGCAGGCGGTTGCTGCCTCGCGTTTTGCCGGAAAGCGGGCTGCCGGGAACGGCGAACACCTGGCGATCCTGTTCGAGCGCCATCCGCGCCGTGATCAGCGAGCCGCTCTTTTCAGCCGCCTCGACGATCACGACGCCCAGGCATAGACCCGACAGGATGCGGTTGCGAGTCGGAAAGTTTTCCGCCAGCGGCTGCGTTCCAATCGGGAGTTCACTGACGAGGGCTCCGCCGCCCGCGAGGATCGCGTCGGCCAGCTTGCGATGCTCGGCGGGATAGATAACGTCAACGCCGCATCCCAGCACGGCGAGCGTTATGCCGTGCGCGTCGAGCGCACCCTGATGCGCCTCGCCGTCGATTCCACGCGCCAGGCCGCTCACGACAGTGAAGCCCTTGGCGGCCAACTCGAGGCCGAGCCTCTGCGCCATCCGGCGGCCGATATCGCTGGCCGCGCGAGCGCCGACGATTGCGATGCAGGCGGGATCGCTGAGCTGGGCTCGGCCGCGCACGAACAGGAACGGCGGCGGGTCGGCGATTTGGCGCAAATTTGGCGGATAGTCGGCGTCAGTCCATTTGACGAGGCGCGCGCCGAGGTTCGGCAGCTCGCACAGCTCCTTCTCGAGCGGTTCGAAGTCGCGAAACTCGGCGATATTGCGCGCGGTGTTGCGCGGCACGCCGGCGGCCGCGATCTCGTCGGCATGGAGCTGAAAAATTTTTTCGGGCGCGCCGAACTTTTCGATCAACAGCTTGCAGGTTCGCGGACCGACTCCGCGCGCACGTCTCAATGCGAGCCAATAAACGTCTGGTGACGGCATCGCGCACCACCCGCGACAATCGCGCGGCTCCCGTTCGATGGACAGCCCGCAATTTCGCGCCGTGATATAAGTAAGTTGTCCTCAACGCCGAAGATTCGCAACCCGATCGTCAAAGCGGCGTGTTCCCAGGACGGCCGCGCGGGCATCGCGGCGGCGCGTTTTATTGACCGTGCGAAAAGGATCGCATAATTTACGCACAACCGTCTCATCTGCTAATATCACGCATTAGCCGTCGTTTTTTGACGGTTGATGGAGGACGAAGTATTGGGCGCTACATCACTTGCAACGATGGATTTCACCGGAATGTCCGCGGCGGAGAAGCAGATTCTCATCTTCAGCTTCTATCGCGACGCCGAACTGCGGGGGGCGCGCTTGCTCTTCAATCTCCTGGGACACATGAAGGACGGCGAGTCGCAGCTTAAGATGACCGCTCATCTCGCGGACGAAACGCGCCACGCCTATCTATGGACCAAGCGAATCTCTGATCTCGGCGGTACTCCGATCCTGATCGACGACGGCTACCAGCGCCGGCTCGGGCTTCGCACCGGCGTGCCCAAAACGATTATCGATCTGCTCGCATTGACGGTCGTGGTCGAAGAGCGCGCGCAAAGCCGGTACAACGCGCATATCGCGCTGCCCAACGTCGATGCGGAGACGATGGAAGTCCTGAAGTCCGTCATGAAAGACGAACCGTGGCATCTGTCCTGGATCGAAAAAGAGATGCACGAAATCGCCAGGGAGCAGGGCAACGAAGAGCAGGCGGACACGGCGCTCGCTCGCTACCGCAAGATCGATCGCGAAGTTTACGCGACGCTGGCCGCGGACGAAGCCGAGCTGATGCGTTCCTAGCCGCGTGCGCGGCTAACCCAATCATTGTGCGTTTATCACGCGGTGCGCGCCAACCCTTCGGTGCGGCGCGCGGCGAGCGCGGCATTCAGTTCCAGGCGCATCGCCTCGGCGTACTCGGCGGCCGCCTCGACGGGCTTGGCGCCGTCCTTTTTCCGATACGCGTACATCAGGCTTCGGCTCGCACTCACGATGAATCCTGCGCCGTCTGCGCGCGCCGATGCGACCGCGTCGGGCGCCAACGCACCTTGCGCGCCATATCCCGGCACCAGGATCGTCGCCGCCGGCATCAATTCGCGCGCACGTCGCGCATGCTCGGGATAAGTCGCGCCGACCACCGCGCCGACGGAGCTGAGACCGCCGGCGCCCACGCTGTCGCCGCCCCATCCGTTCACGCGCGCCGCAACCGACTCCCATAGTGGGCGGCCCGATGCGCTCAGATCCTGAAATTCCCCCGACGAGGGATTCGACGTCTTCACCAGCACGAACACCCCGCGGCCGCCTCCCACCTTCGCGATAAACGGCATCACGGCATCAATCCCCTGGTACGGGTTGACGGTCACGGCGTCGCAACTGAAGTCGCCATCGCCCAGAAAAGCCTCGGCATAGGCAGCCGAGGTCGTGCCGATATCGCCGCGCTTGGCATCCGCGATCGTAATCAAGCCAAGCCGTCGGGCCAGCTTGACGACCTCGCAAAACGCGCGCATCCCCTCGACGCCGCGCGCCTCGTAAAACGCAAGTTGCGGCTTGACTGCGACCGCGGAGCGCGCGCACGACTCGACGATTTCGCAACAGAAACGCGCCAGAGTGTAGCCGCGCGGAATTCCGAGCGCGTCCGGCGCATCGAGCTGGGGATCGATGCCGAGCACCACGACGCTGTCTTTGAGACGCGACGCTTGTGCAAGGCGATCGGCAAAATTCATCAGGGAGATTATCGCATAGTGCGGCCCGCACGTCACATCGGGTCGTTGCGTTTTCGCGTCCATCGCGGGCATCCTTTTTGGGAGGCAACGACAGGAAAAACCGGCATGAACAACCTGACTATTGTTACCAAGCTCCGTTTCATGGCCGCGCTGGCGCCGGCGATTCTGTTGCTGGCAGCCGCGCTGATTGCAGACGCATTTCACGTCTTCGGGACGGCGCCGCGGGATATCTACGAGAACGAATATGCGGCGGCGCGCGCGGCCCAGGGGATGGAAAACGCGCTTTACAAGATGGATTGGGGACGCACGCAACCGGAGGCATCTCAAATCGTCATGGATCAGCAGCGTGGATTCATTTCTGAAATCGAGATCGCACGATCGCATATCGGAAGCCGCGAGCAGGCCGAACGGATCGAGAAAATCGCCAACGACGCGCGCCCGCTGTTCGACGCGCTGCGCGCGGCGCAGCCGGACGACGACAGCCTCGAGCCGCGGCTGCGCGATCTGGAAGGGACGGTGGCGGATCTGATGAGCCTTGATGACGCGGCTTTGAGCGCGGTCGCGGCCAGCACCGAATCGCAGGCCCGCACCATGATTGCGATCACAATTGTGGGACTGGTCGCCGTCCCGTGGATTTGTTTCGTCGTGATCGCGCGCCTGTCCGGCGGTCTCTACACCGAACTAAAGGAAATGCGCCGCCGCGTCGACGCGCTCGCCGAGCGCCAGCCAACTCCGTCCGACGAAGTCCGTGCCCTCGACGAATCGCTGTCCAGGCTCGGCTTCCCGAAACCGAACCCGATGCTCGCCGAGTAACCACGCGGTTCTCGCTTGTCCGGACAATGTCCGGATGATTAGATCCTTTTCTGATGCGAGCCGTGGTTTCCAAATCTCAGCGAATCGAGCTGCGGACACTTGAAGATCGGCGCTCCTTCGTACTGGACAGAAGCCGATGGGACGAGTTTCTGAAAATCTTGGACCGGCCAACCCGCGTCAAGCCGAGGCTGGCCCGACTGGTCGCCCAGCGGAGTGTCCTCGCCGAACCCTTCTAACAGTACGAAGCCCGCATCCCGCGGTGGTGCCGATTCTCTTAACATCGGGTGCAGGGGTCACCCCTGCCCAAGGAAGCGTGAAACCCACGGCGGGTTTCACATTCAATAAAGTGATTTCCCGCTAAGAACTCCTACGGCTGCTTGCGCTTGGCGGGCTTCTTGGCCGGCGCCTTTGTCCCACCGTCGGGCAGCACGATGTCCAGGCTGCGCCACAGATACCACGCCGCCGCGGTTCGGTACGGACGCCATCGCTCGGCGTGCTTGAGCAGGCGCTTGCGATTGGGCCGTTGGCGCATCCGGTAGTGCCGCTTGACGGCGTTCTGGACGCCGAGATCGTCGGCGGGCATCACGTCGGGCCGGCCCAGGTTGAACATCAGGAAAATTTCAGCCGTCCACTTGCCGATTCCCTTCACCTGCGTGAGATCGGCGACGATCTCCTCGTCGGTCATTCGATGGAAGCGATGGAAGTTGAGCTTGCCGTCCCGGACGTGTGCGGCGAGGTCCTTGATGTAGAGCGCCTTCTTTTCCGAGAGGCCAACGCTGCGCAGTTCCGCGTCGGTTTTGGCGATCACTTGTTCCGGCGAGGGAAATTCCACGCCGGGGAACAAGCCGACAAAGCGGCCGTAGATCGCGTTGGCAGCGGCGCCCGCAAGCTGTTGGAAGATGATCGTCCGCACCAGCGCCTGGAAGCGCTCGCGGCGCGGCTGGATTCCAAGCGCACCGACCTCGGCAATAATCTGTGCGAGGACCGGGTCGGCCTTGCTAAGATGAGCTCGCGCTTTGCGCGCGTATGGGACTCTGTCAGTTGGCATCGGACTCAAAACCGCGGTTCGCCGAATCTTGCACGCCTGCTAAGCTTGTTCAATCTGTCCTATGAGCGAAGACACACGACTCCCGATGTGCCCCGAGAACCTCCACGAGGGGATGCGCCTTGGGCCGATTCATTACGTCGTCACTCCCGAGCAGGCGCGCGCATTCTCGCAGGCGGTAGGGGCCGCGAGTCCCGAATTCATCGTCGATGCGCGCAACCCCGGCGCGATCGTCTCGCCCACGATGCGCTTGCAGGATTACGCGCTGCTCATCGCCACTCATCTCAAGGGCGGCACGGGCGGAGTCCACGCCAAGCACTGGTGCGAGTTTCACGAGCCGATGCGCGTGGGCCAGGCGGTCAAGACCGAGGGTACGATCACGGCCGTGTATCGCAAGCGCGGCAAGTTTTATTTCACGCTGGAATATGAATCGCGCGACGCGGCGACCGATCGGCTGCTGGTGCGGCAGGCGATTACGTCGGTGCTGCTGAACGACAAAGGAGAGATGCGATGAGCGCGTCGCCCGGTGAGATTCGAATCGGCGCGGAACTGGTTTCGGCGCCGTACCTTATCGATGCGGACGCGGCGAAGGCCTACCTCTCAGGCATCGAGGAGCCGCCGCGCCGCCGCCCGCGCGGCAACATCCACGACAACAAGGACGCCGCGCGCAAGGCGGGATTCGTGGCGCCGATCGCCGCCGGCGAGCAGACCATCGCGGTAGTCGCGCAATTCCTCGCCGACAACTTCGGCATGCGCTTTGTGCGCGGCGGACGTATCGATGTATCGCTGACCAGGCCGGTGTTCTACGGCGACACTTTGACCACCCACGTGAAAATCGTTTCCGTCGGTCCGCAGCGGGCCGAGCTGCAGATTTACGTCGAAAATCAGCGCAGCGCACAGGTGCTGACGGGAAGCGCTACGATCAGGCTGAGCGACACATGAGCGCCGGGCCGATTCCCGAGTCGAGCGATGCGCCGCGCGACGGGATCCCGGCGCCTCGCGCGACACCGCTCTGGCGCAAGGCGATTCCGTATCTCGGGACCGTCGCGATCTTTGCGCTGATCTTCTGGCGCATCCCGATTCGGAAAGTCGAGCAAGCGCTGTCGCAGGTGCCGGTGCTCGAATTCCTGGCGGTGTTCATGCCGTACTCGCTGTTTTACTGCGCGATCGATTCGGCGTGTCTCACCTGGGTTGTGCGCCGCTTCAACGCGCCGATGCGCTATCGGGACATCCTGCCGATTCGCGCGAGCATGTACGTGCTGGCGCTGATCAACACCAGCCTCGCCCAGGGCGGCGTCGCGTACTATCTGCATCGCAAAGCCGGAGTCAGCTTCCTGAGCGCGCTCAGCTCGGTGCTTTTCATCGCGCTGCTCGAGGTCTATCAACTTTTTCTCTTCTCGACGCTGGGAGTGATCTTTTACACGCCGGCGAGCGCCGCGCAGCTAAGGCTGGTTGCGATCCTTCGCCTCGTGTACATCGCGGCGTGGGCGATCCTGGCGGGAATCATCACGTTCTTCGCGATTGCCCGGCGCAGCGCGCGGATCCGGAACTGGGTCGAGACCGGAAGGGCGGGCGCATTGCTCGCGACTTTTATCCGGGCGCGCCCTTTGGACTACCTGGTGGTGCTGGCGATCAAGGCGCCGACCTTCCTCGCCTCGGTCGTCGCGCAATATTATGCGCTGGCGCTGTACGGAATCGCGGTTCCGTTCGTGAAGCTGATGCTGTTTCTGCCGCTGGTGTTCCTGGCGGCCGCGCTGCCGATCGCGGTGGCTCATCTCGGCACCAGCCAGGCGGCGTGGCTGTTGTTCTTCTCGAGCAACGCATCGGCGGCGAAGATCGTCGCCTACAGTATCGCGGCACAACTCACCTTCATGCTTTGCAACGCACTGATCGGACTGGTGTTCCTGCCGCGCGCCAGCCGTGAACTGACCGCGCTTCGCGCCGAGCCCGCCAGCACTTCAGCAACCGCGTGAGACTTATTGTACGCCGAGGACGGGAAAGCCTTCGTGCCGAGCCGCCTCGGCGAGTCTGCGATCCAGAGTGACGAGTTCCAGAGATTGTGGATCGCCATCGGCGGCCACCAGCGCGGCGCCGAGCTGGAGAGCGTCGGCGGCGCGCAGTGGATGGTCCATGATGATGCGCTCAGCGTGAAGGCGGGCAGCGATTACATCCGAGATTTCAATCCATCTTGAGGCGACTTCGTGCACGTCGCGAATCGCGCGGTTCCACAAAACCGCCAGCTCCGGCCGTTCGCGTTTCCTTCTCGCGACCGCTGAAAGTACTTCAATGCACGTCATCATCCAGGTTGTGATGCCGGGATCGGCCGCATGCCAGCTCTGAACTTCTGGAGTCGCTGCTTCTTTGATGAATATCGGGATCAGTGCCGAGGCGTCCCAGAATCTCACCAGCCGCTCTCTCGCTCTTCCAACAATGCCTGCAAGACGCCAGCACCTCCGGGGATTTCGATGGGCTTATGGGTCTTGAGCCACGCAGCCAAATCGCCGGTGCCACGCCTGATTGATCCCTTGCGCTCGAGCCGCGCTAGGCGCTCCTCGTCACGATCCTTTTTGCTCCGGGTCTTGCTCCGCGTGAGAGGGACGATCTCGGCGATTGGAGTGTCGCGGTCGTACACGAGCACGGAACCACCCGCGCGGACGTGTTCGAGATAGCGCGAAAGACCGTTCCGTAGTTCCGCAATTTTGGCCTTTTTCATGACATTCCAATCATAGCCAAGTTGGCGCTGTCGGGCTACGGCGTCACTCCGGGTGCGGGGAGAGCCAGACGTGTTCGAAGCGCGTCGGGCGCATCGGATTGATCACGTAATCGTGCACCCACGGCTGGCGGATTATGTAAGTCACGGGGTAGTAGAGAAAAACCCACGGCGCGTCGGCGACGACGATCTTCTCGGCCTGGTCGTATAGCGCGTAGCGCTTTTTCATGTCGGCTACGGGCTCGGCTTCAGCAAGCAGTTGCTCGACCTCGGGGTTGGAATAAAAGCTGTCGTTGTTGGAACCCCACTGAGCGCGCGAAAGCAGCGCGCCGAGAAAATTTTCGGGATCGGGAAAGTCAGCCTCCCATCCCTGCATGAACGATTGCGCCGTACGGGGCTGGCGAATCGCTTCGAGAAACGGCCCCCACGCGACCGGCTTAAGCTTGGCGCGGATACCGAGCGGCACGAGATCCTGCTGTATCGATTGCGCGAGCATCAGGATGGTCTGGTCGGCGCGCATCCAGATTTCAAACTCGAAGCCGCGTGCGAGATGCGCTTGTTCGAGCAGCGCGCGCGCCTTCGCCGGATCGTAGTCGTAGCCCTTGAGATCGGGGTCGTAGCCGGGCAGGTTCGGGGGCATGACGCCTCGCGCGACGACGCCGCGTCCGTTCAAAATTGCGATCAGCTTGTGGCGGTCGATCGCGTAACTCAGCGCGCGGCGCACGCGGACGTCGGTAAACGGCCACATCTGGCAGTTCATGCCGAGGTAGCGGGTCGTGACCGTAGTTTTCGCCAGGGTCAACTCTCGCAGCGCCGGAGTTTTCATGACGTAGGGGAACTCGGCCGGCGGAATGTCGACCACCGCGTCGATTTGGCCCGCGTCGAAGCGCAGCCATTGCAGCTCCTGGTTTACGCCGACCGACTCGACGATCGCGTCGAGATGCGGCAACGGTTTGGCGAAGTAGCAGGGATTGCGCACCAGCACCAGGCGCTGCCCGCCGATCCACTCGCGCAGCATGAAGGCGCCGCTGCCAACGACGTGGCGGGAAAAATCGTCGCCCCATTTCTCCGCGACGTCGCGCGGGATAGCCGACGCAAACGGCATCGCGAGCTTATGCGCGAAGATCGGGTCGGGTGCGCCCAAATGGAAAACGATTGTCGAATTGTCAGGCGTGCCGATTCCGCTCACGTGCGGATTGCGATGCGCGGCGAAATCGGCCGCGCCCGCGATACCGCGGTAGTACTCCATCCCCTTCGAGCGCGTGGCGGGATTCAGCACGCGTTCGATTCCATAGCGGAAGTCCTCGCTGGTTACGCTTCGTCCGTCGGAAAAACGGGCGTCGGCGCGCAGGTGAAATGTGAAAGTCGTCGCGTCGGGCGAGCTTTCCCAGGCGGTTGCGATATCGGGTTCGAGTTCGATATTGCCGTCGCCGTAGCGCACGAGCGTGTCAAAAATTGCCTGTTCGAAAGTCCAGGAAACGGTGTCATATCCGGCGGCCGGGTCGAGCGTCGGGACATCGTCGGCATCCGCCAGCCGGATTACCATGGCGTGCGGCGGCAAGTTGAGCGGGGGTGGTCCGCCGCCGCATCCCACGGCTAGTGCGATCGCGAGCGCCGCCGACACGATTCTTCGAGCGATCATTGTGAGAGCTACTATACCGGACTTGACGCACGCCACTGGACATCTGAGCGAAATGCGAAGGCTGGAGTTGTCGGATGAGTCTGACAAGCGCCGCGAGCGTGGTGCTCGTTCAGGAGGCCGAGGGGGTTAAGTCTTGTTTATCTGCCGGACATTCCCAAGAAGATGGAAGGCTCTATCAAGTTGCGGACTTGATCCACTGAGCCGCCGAAGAGCCGTTCGAAATCCCTTTTCCCAAGAATCTCTTGGCACCTCTCGAAGGTGAGAGTGAGCAGCTCGTTGAAGACCTTCAGAAAATGTTCCCGCGAGATACGGCCGCTCTCAAGTTCTCTCCCCAAATACAATCGTGCTTCCTGGAGTCTTCGATGAAGATCTGCAATCTGGTTGACCTTCTTTCGATCGTACGCATCACCCAGATGAGCGCCGAATAAGGCAAGCATCTCCTGCTTGCCAATTTCCAAATCCTCTTGCTCCGTGGGATTGAGGGCCTCCGGATGGGCGGCATAGACTTCTTCAATTCGCTTCGAAAGTTGGATGCTTTTGTTATCGGAACTCACGGCCGGGCCTCCTTGCGAAGGCAAACCTTTACTTCCACCAGTCAAATTAACACAGTGCTGCCACTCTGGCCATCCGCCCCTTCCGTACTGGCCGTAAAGAAAGACCGAAGCTCCGTATCCTTGGGCCCCGGCGACCGATATCCCGGCAGGCCTGAGAATACGGTTGGCGGCCTGATGACAAACCCCCGTAACTCCATATCTCAAGCCCGCGTAGAGAGGAGGGGGTCGCGAGAAGATTGCTCGGCTTGGAGAGACAATCGGCGCACGCAGAATTCCCTTGGCCAGAGGAAACCGAGTGCCCTCCGGAACTCCTTCCGAAACAGCCCCAAGGTCCGTAACTGTCGTCGCTGGTGACGTAAGTATGATCGAGACGACCTCCTAGCTGCGGGCGCGGCAGACTGGAGCTCGAAAGGGCAGGAATCGAAATCCCCCTCAAAGTGGCCATGAACGGGGACTGTAAGTGTGGGCGCACAGAATCGCAAGGAAAGTCCTCCCCGAGAATCCTGCTCTGGCCGCACGCAGTCGGTCAGGCCGAAGTCATCTTCGGATGAAGTGCGCCGGGTCCGGGTAGCCAACTCGCTCGGCCACGACGTCGACCATCTCGTCCGAGTGCGGGAGCCGACGCCGAGCCTCGGCCATTCGCCCTGCGATAATCCGTTCCGCGGCGCTTCTACCGGTTGCTAGCGCGATTGCCGTGGTCACGCAGGCCGGGCCCGTCCAACTGCGTCGGCGACTTCTTTCAGCGGTAGCTGGCGAAGGCAGTTCCGCTCGATAAACCGAAGGCTCTCGAAAACGACACCGCCCAACTTCGAGGTGGAGCGGTCCCATCGCCTCGCATGTCGCACCTCGGTTCAGCATGAGTGTCAGCAGGCTGCGCTGAACCGCCTGAGGTCTCCCGGCTGGAACGCCGGCTTGAGTCTTCGCCGCATCATTGCGAGCGCCTGCGCAAAAATCCGTAGCCGAGCAGATTGAAGCTCAGCACCGCGAAAAAGATCGCCAGCCCGGGAAAGGTCGCCAGCCACGGCGCGGTGCGAAAGTAAATCGTCGCCTCTTCGATCATTCGGCCCCAACTCGGCGTTGGCGGCGGCACGCCCAGCCCGAGAAAGCTGAGCGCCGCGTCGAGCAGCAGGGTGTCGGAGGTTCGCAGCGCCGCCATCACGACGATTATCGGCAGGACGTTGGGGATGATATGGCGCGCGATCAATCGGCGTGACGGCGCGCCCAGAGCCGCAGCGCCGACCACGAAATCCCGCCGGGACATCGCAAGCGTTTCCGCCCGCACCACGCGTGCGATCGACGTCCATGAAACGAGCCCGATGACGATGAAGATCGTGCGCAAACTCGGTCCCAGCACCGCAACCAGCGCCATCGCGAGCAGCAGCGGCGGCAACGACAGCATCAGGTCCGTGAAGCGCATCAGAATAAAATCGACTGCGCCACCGAAGAATCCCGAGCACAGGCCGATCGCGATGCCGATGGTCATCGTGACCGCCATCGCGGCGACGCCGACGGTGAGCGAAATTCGGGCGCCGAAGATGATGCGCGAGAGCACGTCGCGGCCGAGTTCGTCGGTGCCCATCGGGAATGCGAGTGTGGGCGCGCCGGGATCGCCAAAGGTCGGCGCGACGACGATCGTCGGATCGTGCGGCGCGAGCATCGGCGCAAAGATCGCGACGATCACCAGCACGGTGACCATCGCAGCGCCAACGGTTTCGAGCGTGACGAGGCGGCGGATATTCATCCGGTCTCCGCCAGCCGAATGCGCGGATCGAGCCACGCGTAAAGCAGGTCCACCAGCAGGTTGACGACCACAATCAGCAACGCGGAGAAAAGCACCGTGCCCATGATCACCGGGATGTCGAGATTGAAGATCGCCTCGGCTGCCAGCCGCCCGATCCCCGGCCAGTTGAAGACCGTCTCGGTCAGAACGACGCCCGAAAGCAGCCCCGCCAGATCGAGCCCGGCCAGCGTGACCAGCGGCAGCAGCGCGTTTGCCATCGCGTGCTTGAGCATCACGCGGACGCGCGAGAGACCCTTGCCGCGCGCGGTGCGCACGTAATCCTGATCGAACGCATCGCACAAGCTGGTGTGAAGAACGCGCGAATAGTAGCCGGCCGAGCCGAGCGCCAGCGTCAGCGTCGGCAGGATCAGGCTGGTGGCGCCGCTGTAACCGCCAAGCGGAAATGAGCGAATGGTGGCGGCCACCGCGATCAGCAGCATCGTGCCCAGCCAGAACACCGGAATCGACACCAGCGCCAGCGATATGACCAGCAGGATGTTGTCGGGCGCGCGGCCGCGATACGCGGCCGCCAGCGCGCCCATCGCAATTCCCAGCATCAACGACAACGCCATCGCGGCGCCCGCCAGCACGGCGGTTGCGGGAAAGCGATCGGCTATCAGCCGCGTCACGCTCTCGCGCCGGATATACGAACGGCCCAGATCGCCGTGAATCGCGCGATCGAAGTAGCGCGCGTACTGGACGTAGAGCGGCTGGTCGAGATCCATCTCGCTCCGGATCGAGGCAAGAGTCTGCGGATCGGCCTTCGCCCCGGCCATCGCGACCGCGGGATCGGCGGGAACGACGAACGCGATCGCGAACGTGATGACCGACGTTCCGACCAGGACCGCCGCGCCAAAGACGATTCGCCGTACGAGGTAAGCGAGCATCGTTCAGCCCGCGACGATCCCGCGTGCGGCAAGCTCGCGGCGGAGTTGGCGCTCGGCGCGCTCGCGATGGCGTTTCGCGCGGGCGCTGTCCTCGACGGAATCGAGTGCGGCGCGAGCCTCCGGCGCAAGCGTCGCGATCGCCGCGGACATCACCACGAATAGTTGCTCGTCGTCAGAGCCGCGCGATGGGTCTGATCTGAGCGCGTGATAGTGCGCCAGAAATGCGGCCAGCGACGAGTACACAGGGACTTTCATGGCGGGCAGCGTCAGCCTGCGGTCGCACCTAGCGGCGAGATTGCGAGTCCGATCAGATAGCCGGCGGCCGCCGCGCTCATCGCGATCGCAAGAAAGCGTATGCCCGACCGCCAGCGATCGCCGCGATGCGCAAGCCATCCCTCGAAGTATCCAACCCCGAACAAGGTGAGCGCGGTTGCGGCGAGCGCGCTGCCAAGGTCGTAGCGAGGAGCTGCAATCAGCATGTACGGCAGCAATGGCACCACCGCGCCGGCCAGGAATGCGATTCCCATCACGATTCCATCCAACGCCGGCCTGCCGAACGTCCCGCCGCTGAGCCCGAACATCTATGCCTCGGCGGTCGATGCGAGAGCCTTGGGAGAGCTGCTGAGCAACCGGACGATGCGATAGCCGGCCTCGCGACTGAGGCCTTCCTTGCACAGCTCGTCGAGCAATCCTTCCTGGACGGTGTACGGCTTGGCGGCCGCGTCGGCGCGCACCAGCTCGAGCTCGGCGCTCAGCACCTCGGTTTCCGCGCGCGTGCCCAAGTAGGCTCCTGCAGCCATCGAGAGCGCACCGGCCGCGGTGGAAGCCAGCGCGGCGAGCACGACCTGCGAATGCTGTGAGACGGCGCCGCTGAGCCCGCACAGCACGCCCGCGGTCGTCAGCACGCCGTCCTGCACGCCGAACACAATTTCGCGGACGCTCGAGAGCCGCTCGAAGAGCCGCCTTTTTTCCGCGGGATCGATTGCGGCCAAGCTCGTCCTAGAACTCGCGGCTGGCCGGACCGAACTCGACGCCCGGCGTCCAATCGGCGGGGCAGAGTTGGCCGGTTCGGAGCGCGCGCACGATTCGAAGCGTCTCGATCACGCTGCGTCCAACGTTCAGCGGGCA
>Ga0074046_10002403_pt1 | contig 16239 bp, 18 predicted proteins | sample BogForMeECP23OM3_FD_94441 | JGI IMG/M metagenome (GOLD analysis project Ga0074046, IMG submission 94441) | Bog forest soil microbial communities from Calvert Island, British Columbia, Canada - Bog Forest MetaG ECP23OM3 | ecosystem: Environmental > Terrestrial > Soil > Wetlands ...
CAACGGGGGGACGTCTCGTGCTCGGGATCGGACCCTCCCACAAGCTCCTCGTGGAAGGAATGCTCGGTGAGTCTTACGACCGGCCCTTCACCCGCACCCGCGACATGCTGCGCGCCCTGCGCGGCCTCCTCGCGGGAGAGGCTGTCAACATCCAGAGCGAAGAGATCGTTGCACGCGGCCAGCTCGCCATCGACGCACCGCCCTGCCCGATCCTTGTCGCGGCGCTCGGCCCCCGCATGCTCGACCTGGCGGGACGCGAGGCCGACGGAACGACGCTCTGGATGGTGGGCGCGCGGACCGTCGCGGAGCACATCGCGCCGCGCATCCGCGAGGCCGCGGCCGCGGCGGGCAGGCCCGGCCCTCGGATCCTGGCCGGCGTGCCCGTCTGCGTGAGCGACGCCCCCGACCGGGCGCGCGCTTTCGCGGCCGAGCAGCTCAAGCTCTACGGCCAGCTCCCGGCCTATCGCGCCATGCTCGAGCGGGAGGGAGTAAAGGGGCCCGAGGATCTCCTCGCGACGGGTCCCGAGGAGTCCGTCCGCACGCAGCTCGCGGCCTTCGCACAGGCGGGCGCCACCGATCTGCGCGTCGGCGTGCTGTGCCCCACGTCTGAGGAGAGGGAACGCACCCGCGTGTTGCTGCGTGCGCTCTGCCAGGAAGGAGGTTTCCGGTGAGCGACCTGCACCGGATTGATGTCCACCACCACATCCTGCCCACCGAGTACGTCTCGGCCCTGGCAAGGATCGGGATCGCAGGTGGCGGCGGTATGCCTTTCCCGCGTGGAGCCCAGAGGCGGACCTAGCTGTGATGGACGACAATGGCATCCAGGCCGCGGTGACCTCGATCTCCGCGCGCGGCGTACACTTCGGAGACGCGTCCTTCGCCCAGGACCTGGCCCGCCGCTGCAACGAGATGTCCGCCCGCCTGGCGGGCGACCACCCCACGCGCTTCGGTTCGTTCGCGACCCTTCCGCTGCTGGACGTAAATGGCGCGCTCCTCGAGCTGGAGCACGCCCTCGATGTCCTCCAGCTGGATGGGGTGGTCCTCCTCGCCAGCCAGAGCGACGGTCGCTACCTCGGCGATCCCCACTTCAACGACCTGATCGCGATCGCTCTGCTTCCCGGGCTTCGTGCGCGGCTGGAGCGGGCATGAGCCGCGGCGACGAGCGGACCCGCAAGCCCACGCGACGCGAGGAGCTAGGCATCGAGTCAAGGCGGAAGATCGTGGAGGCGGCCGGCTCGCTGATGGGCGAGCGGGGCTTTGCTGGGACAAGCATCTCGGCGGTGAGCCGGCGTTCGGGCCTGCCCTCGGGCTCGATCTACTGGCACTTCGACAGCAAGGAAGATCTCCTAGCTGCGGTGGTCGAGGAGGGAGCGCAGCGCTGGTTCGATGCCTTGCCGGGTCCAGACGATCTCCCGACCTCCACGGAGGCGGTAGAGGCCCTGCTCGAGGCCGCAGCGAAGTCACTCGAGCAGCACCCCGAATTCCTGCGCCTCCTGCTTCTCATCGCCCTGGAGCGGGCCGAGGTGGACGAGACCTCCCTCGCCGTCATCCGCCGCGTCCGCGCGCTCGCCCATGAGCGTCTGCGCCGGATGATGGGCACCTTGCTCGAGCCGTTCGGCGAGCGCGGCGCTGAGCTGGCGCCGCAGTTCGCGGCCTTGGCGCTCAGCGTGGCGGACGGCGCCTTCATCGCCCACCACATCGAGCCGGACGAGACCGACATCCGGGCACTCTTCGACCTGCTGCGAAGGGCGCTCACAGCGCTCGCACGGGAGCTCCTGACATCGAGTGGGGAGGGGTCGTGAACGGCGCCGAGAGCCTCCTGGAGACGGCCCGGGCCGCGGGGATCGATGTGTGCTTCGCCAACCCGGGCACGACCGAGCTGCCCCTGGTGACCGCGCTCGACGCCGTCCCCGGAATCCGACCCGTGCTCGGTCTCTTTGAGGGCGTGTGTACCGGGGCAGCTGACGGCTACGGACGCATGACGGGTCGTCCCGCGCTGACCCTCCTACACCTGGGACCGGGGCTGGCCAATGGACTTGCCAACCTCCACAACGCCCGGCGGGCTCACACGCCGGTGGTGAACCTGGTCGGCGACCACACTACCTGGCACCGCGGGGCCGACTCCCCTCTCGAAAGCGACATCGGTGCGCTGGCCCGATCGGTCTCGGGCTGGGTGCGCACCTCGCGAGACGCGACCTCGCTCGCGTCGGACCTCTGCGACGCGGTGGCAGCAGCGAGCCGTCCCCCCGGTCAGGTAGCGACGCTAGTCGTTCCGGCCGACCACCAAAGCCAAGTTGCTCACGGCACAGCTCCTACGCCGAAGTCCGTCGCTCCCGCGTCGCCCGACGCCGATCGGATCGACGCGGCCGTCCAGGCCCTGCGACGCGGACCGCGGTCTGCACTCCTCCTCGGAGGACCGGGCTGTCGCGGAGAGGCTCTCGAGTCCGCGGCTCGCATCGCGGAGGCCACCAAGTGCCGCCTCTTCGTAGAGACATTTCCCGCCCGAGCCGAGCGCGGCGCTGGCACGCCGCGCCTGGAGCGGCTCCCATACTTTCCCGAGCAGGTCGCCGAGGCGTGCAAAGACGTCGCACGCGTCATCCTAGCCGGAGCCCCGGACCCCGTCGCGATGTTTGGCTGGGCTGGAGCCGCGAGCGCCCTGCTGCGGAGTGACGTGGAGCGCGTGGCTCTGGCGGGCGTCAACGAGGACGTCTCGAGCGCGCTGGCTGCAGTGGCCGATGCGCTCGACGCCGCGCGGAAGCTATCGACGCTCGCTCGCTTCGAACCCGTGCCGCCCCCCTCCGGTCGCCTCAACGCTGAGGCGCTCGCGGCGGCGGTCGCCCACGTCCTCCCGCATCACGCCATCGTCGTGGATGAGGGAGCGACCTCTTCCCTTCCCCTGTATGGAGCCCTCGCCTCCGCCGCGCCTCACGCCTGGCTCACGTTGACGGGCGGGGCCATCGGACAGGGCCTGCCGTGCGCGACGGGTGCAGCGATCGCATGCCCCGACCGCAAGGTGCTGGCCTTCCAGGCCGATGGCAGCGGTCTTTACACACTCCAGGCGCTCTGGACCCAGGCCCGCGAGTCCCTCGACGTCACGACGGTGGTCTGTGCCAACCGCGCCTACCGGATCCTGCAGGTCGAGATGCTTCGCGCGGGATCGGACGCCGGAGGTCGGGCGGCCCGGGCGCTAACGGAGCTGGCCGACCCGGAGCTCGACTGGGTGAGGCTCGCTTCGGGCATGGGGGTCCCGGCCGTGCGCGCGGAGGATGCGGACTCGCTTGTCCACGCGCTCGGGCGGGCGCTGATCGAGCCGGGGCCGCACCTCGTCGAGGCGATCCTGACGTGACCGCCTGACTCAAGAAGGCGAACACCGTCCATACCGGCCTCTCCCTGTAGACGTCGCGACCTGCTCTTCCAACGCCAATAGAGGTGATAGCCATCGTCGATGGCCAAATCCGGATGGATCCTTCGTCTCCGTACGCCATGGCGTGGCTCGTGGACTTCCAAGAACGTTCCAATGCAGCCACGATCACACAACACCTGCGATCTGCACGCATCGCGTGATGGCGAGCGATCGGGTCTTGATTTCCCCCTCAACTCACCAGGGGTTCACTTAGTCTTTAGCGGGAGCGTGTGCATTGGTGTAGTAAGGCGTGAGCTGAGCCCACAGCTCCTCGGCGCGGTCGATACGCTTCTGTACCGGCTCCGCTACCAGCTGTTTGCGTCCGTTCTCACGGGCATCACGGGCTAAAGAGCCGATGTGGTCGTAAATCGGCTGCGTCGCGTCGTGACCCTCACCAGATTTGAGCTGACGCATAAGTTCCCAAGTCTCGCTCTCGAGTAGGCGCAGCTCGTCCTCCAGGCGGTAGCGCGCATTTGCCTGCATCGAAGCGATGGTGCTGGGCGGTTGCTTTCTGAACTGGTCGCGCACACCCGACACGGCTTCCGCCAGCTCGCTGGCGATCTGCGTGACCTTCTGCTGGTCCCAGGGCTGCTGCGCGGCGAGGATCGGGGTGGACGTAAGCGTCAAGACGCCGGCGGTAGCCCAGGCAAGACACGGGCGCAGTCGGTAGAGCGACATGGACTCTCCTTTTGGTTTAAAGAACAGCGACCGGGCCAGGCTCGCTTCGCACTGGTTCAAGATAGTGCTGGCGAGCCGCGGTCCAGAGATGCGATCGCGCGCCGCCGCTTTCCAGGACTCGTGATTCGTCTAGTTTCGCCGAAAAACGACGTGCTCCAAACGGAAGAAAGAGTCATTTTGTCCCGTTGTGCGGGCCGCGGAGACCTGAGTCCTAAAGGTGATGGAGCGGCCACTGGTCGCCACAGGTTGCGAGGCAAGATGGTGAGGCACGAGGATACTTGCGTCATCGCTGGGTTTCGCCCTTCGCACGCCGTGCCAAGGTACACAATCAGCGCAGAGGAGAAATCGAGTGAACCCGATGGGCGCGAGACGATTGGGGCGATGCCTCGACAGATCTGACGAACGGTCCCCAGGGAAGGGAAAGTAGTGGTTCCAAACCCCTCGCTGCCAGCCAGCGGGCCTGGGCGAACGCCGAAGTGGCCTTCCTGCGTTCGATTTTTCCGGTGGCCCAAGCATGAAGTTTCCTCGCACCGAGCGAACCGACGTTCAGTCCGGCCATTTGGAGGCCCGGTCGCTGCATGGAAGTGCGAGAATGCAAAGTTGTGCGTAGGAAACGAGCGCCAGGCTTGCGCTTCGCGATCAAGAGCCGAGGATTCGTGCGGTGAAATAGCTCGGTGCGTCCAAACGGTCATCGATTCGTGCGACGGGCACTGAGTTGGAGTACACCACAAAAATGGTAGCGCATTCCTCGAGCGCCTCTGGTAGAGCGACTGGGACCTGAGTGCCCTGCTCATGTTTCTCCTCAACGATACTTTCATGCTCGCGCCGATCATCCAGGCCCGAGAGACGACGGGCGTGCTTGTGCTCCAGAGCTCGGTCTTCTCGATCTTCCTCCTTTCGGGCGTCGCCGGACCGCACCCCCGCCAAGTCAGCCCCGCCGCCGGAACCTCATCGAGCGCGACGCAAAGAGCGTCCCGCCGGGCGCTCACAGGAACCAGAGCGACTACGAAAGAAATGACGGGTGAATTTGAATCAAGGAAGTCACATCCGGAATGATTCGAGGAGATGAACTGATGGTCGCCTATCGACTGGCCCGAACCCCGAGAACCGCCGCAGCCTCAAGAGGTGCCCAAACCATCGCGGGGCTCGGGGCAACTTCTCGCTAAGATCGATAGCTGCTGTGCCACACCGACGTGAGTCAATTACGAAGGGCGGACGCGCCGTGACCGATCATTCCCAGGCGACTACGACAAGAGGCGAGCTTTCACTCGTCCATGCCGCTGATGGTACACTCGTCGTTCGCTTGGCAGGTCCCTGGCTCCTCGCCAGCCCGCGCCCTTCACCGCATGAAGTGGAGCAGGAACTCGCACGTGGAGGCGTGACGCGCGTTGCCTTCGACGCGCACGAGCTCGGACGTTGGGATAGCGGTCTGCTTGCCTTCCTGACGGACGTCCTCGGTCAGTGCCAAGAGCGAAGGCTCGTCGCCGATCCTGCGGGACTCCCGACCGGCGTGCAGCGCCTCCTTGCCCTCGCGGCAGCAGTCCCTGAACGCGCCGGCGCTCGCACCAGCGAGGTGCGGCCTGCGTGGCTTGCGCGCGTGGGAGCGGCGACGCTCGGCCTCTTCGAGGGGGCGGACGAGTGGTTTCGCTTTATCGGAGAGCTCACCCTGGCCTTCGGCCGGTTTGCGCGGTTTCGCGCGCATTTTCCCTCCGCGAATTTCGTGGTCCTCGTTCAGCAGGCCGGGGCGGAAGCGCTCGGGATCGTCACGCTCGTGAGCTTTCTCGTGGGACTGATCCTCGCCTTCATGGGTGCGGTGCAGCTCCTGCGGTTCGGCGCGACGATCTATGTCGCCGATCTGGTCGGCCTTGGCATGGCTCGGGAGATGGGCGCAGTCATGACCGCTGTCGTGATCGCCGGTCGTACGGGCGCGGCCTATGCGGCGCAGCTTGGGACCATGAAAGTGACGCAAGAGATCGACGCCCTCACCACGTTTGGATTTCGTCCGATCGAATACCTTGTACTGCCACGTATGATCGCGCTCTTCCTCATGATGCCTCTGCTTTGCCTGTACTCCGATCTGATGGGCCTCCTCGGGGGTGTCGTGGTTGGGACGGGCATGCTCGATCTTTCAATCACGCAGTACTGGCATGAGACGGTCGCGGCGGTTCACCTAACAGACTTCCTACTTGGCATATTCAAGGCGGGACTCTTTGGCGTGCTGATCGCCCTGGCCGGCTGCCTGCGCGGCATGCAGTCCGGAAGCAGTGCCTCCGCGGTGGGCGATGCCGCCACTCAGGCCGTGGTCACAAGCATTGTGCTGATCATCGTGGCGGATGGAAGCCTCGCGGTGATCTGCAATATCCTCGGCATCTAATCCGTGGTGGTCTTCGCAGCCCCTGCGCCGAAGCGCGAGCCCCACATTGTGGTGCGCGATCTTACGATGGCCTTTGGCGATTTTATCGTGATGAAAGACCTTAGTTTCACGATCGGGCGAGGCGACATCTTTATCATCATGGGAGGAAGCGGCTGCGGGAAGAGCACGCTGCTCCGCCATCTCGTGGGTCTGACCGAGCCTGCTCGGGGGGAAATCTTCTATGGCAAGGAGAGCTTTACAAAAGCCGACGAGGCACGGCGCAGCGAGCTCCTACGACGAATCGGTGTACTCTTTCAATCCGGAGCGCTCTGGAGTTCGATGACGCTGTCCGAGAATATCGCGGTGCCTCTTGAGGCGTACACAAACCTTTCGCCCGCCGAGATCCGCGACGTCGCGTGCCTCAAGCTTGCCCTCGTGGGGCTCAAGGGCTTCGAGGACTACTATCCGAACCAGATCAGCGGAGGCATGCAAAAGCGCGCGGGCCTGGCGCGGGCCATGGCGCTCGACCCCGACGTTCTCCTCTTCGACGAGCCCTCCGCCGGGCTCGATCCAATCAGTTCACGCCTACTCGACGATCTGATCCTCGAGCTGCGCGAGAGTTTGGGCTCAACGATTGCTGTGGTGACCCATGAGCTCTCGAGCATCTTTACGATCGGAGACAACAGTGTCTTCCTGGACACAGAGAGCCGCACGATGATTGCGACCGGCGACCCGAAGGAGCTGCTCGTGCACTGCGAGGTGCCCACCGTGCACCGATTCCTGACGCGGGGAGGGAATGAGCGGGCGACCGAGAGGAAGCCGTGAGTCGGCGCTCAAGCCCGGCCATGATCGGCGCCTTCGTGGTCGGCGCGCTGGCTCTTTTAGTCGGGGGCTTGGTTGCGCTCGGCTCAGGGCGCTTTTTTGCGAAGACCTACACCTTCGTCTGCTACTTCGAAGGTGACGTGAACGGACTCTCAATTGGTGCACCCGTGAGGTTCAAGGGAGTGGAGATTGGAGCAGTGTCTCGAATCCTCTTGCGTTTCGACCAAGCCCCCGATGACTTTCACATTCCCGTACTCATCCAGCTCGACGCCGACAAGCTGAAAAACGCCGGGGCCGAGGTCAGTTTTGAGCCGGAGCTCATCAAGCAAAGGATCGAGCATGGGCTGCGGGCCCGGCTGGAGTCGCAAAGCCTCGTGACCGGCCTTCTGTTCGTGCAGCTCGGCTATTTCCCCGATTCGGTCGCTCACTTCGTCGGCGTAGGCGAGCGGATCCAAGAGATTCCCACGCTGCCCACCCCGCTCGAGGAGGCGCAAGCGACTCTCAAGCAATTCGTCGCGCGGGTGAACCAGCTGAATGTGTCGGAACTCGTCGACCGTGCGACGGGGGCCTTCGATGCGGTGCAGCGTCTCGCCTCGGCGCCAGAGACCAAGAGCGCGATCGTGTCGTTAAACCAGACTCTCGTGAGCTTCGACAAGCTGGCGGCGACGCTGACTGGGAAGGTCGGCCCCGTTTCGCAGGGCGTCGAGGGCGTGACGAGCGAGACGAAGGCGGCTGCGGCCGAGGTCGAGCAGGCGACGAAGACCCTTCGCATGTTGATCGAGCCGGGCTCCCCGATCGAGGTAAAGCTCACACAGACGCTCGACGATGTCGGTGCCGCGGCGCGCTCGCTCCGCGCTCTCGCCGACGCGCTCGAACGCAATCCCAGTTCGATTGTGCGTGGCAAAGACTACGAGTCGAGACAGCCCTGATGGACGCGCCCCTCTTCGTGCGTGTGTTGTCTCTCCTCAGCGCCTGCGCGTTCGCCGCGGGTTGCTCGATCTTGGCCCCACTCCCGGATCCTTCGCGCTTCTTCGTGCTCGAAGCAGTGGCCCCGGTAGAAGTAGCGCCCTCTCAAAACACTGCGCCCGCATCCATCGGCGTGGGTCCGATCCACCTCCCCGACTACCTCGTCGATCGCCACGAGATGGTCACCCGCCTAAGCCCGACCGAAGTCGCGCCGTCGAAGATCGACCACTGGGCGGAACCTCTCGACGACTCGATCCCTCGCATCCTCGGACTCAATCTCTCCTCACGGCTGGGCACGCACCGAATAGTCTTCTATCCCTGGTACCGGAGCGAGGGGCCCGACTATCAGGTAGCGGTTGACTTCCAGCGCTTTGAGCGGGACATCGATGGGAACGCCGCGCTCGTTGCTCGCTTCGAGGTGCGCGGGCTCCGCGGTATGCAGCGCACCCTATTCCGCGAGACCCGCGCGTCGCGGACGCCAGCGACAGCCGACTCCGCAGCGCTGGCTGCGGCGCTGAGTGAGACACTGGCTGAGCTAAGCCATGACATTACGTTGGCCATCCGGGAGCTCGAGGCTACGTCATGAGAGAAGGCAGCATGGTTTGAGTCGGCAGTCGTCCAAACGAATGTGCCGAACCGAGGTGGAATGGTTCAATAGGTCGCCGACGTTCACATCAGGGCACTACTCTCGTGGGGTCGCCCCGTGATGCTACCCTAGGGGCGGGATGAGGCCGCCGGCTCTCCTCTTCGACCTCGATGGCACGCTCGTCGATAGCGTCTACTACCACGTGCTCGCATGGAAGGAAGCTCTCGATGAGGCCGGGATCGAGCTCCCCATCTGGCGGATCCATCGCAAGATCGGGATGAGCGGTGGATTGCTGGTGCAGGCGCTTCTCCGCGAGACGAGTGCGAAGCTCAACGGCGAGACGATCGAGAAGCTCCAGCGCACGCATGCGTCGGCGTATCAGCGTTTCACGCGGTTCATCGCGCCATTACCGGGAGCCCGCGAGCTTCTGGCTCACCTGACTGCGTGTCGCGTTCCGTGGGCAATCGCCACAAGCGGACGACTGGAGACTGCTGCCGTCGCGCTCTCCGTGCTAGAGGTCCCGCACGACGTTCCCGTCATCACGCGCGACGCCGTACCGTTCGCGAAGCCGGACCCCGATATCTTCTTGGAAGCAGCGCACCGGCTCGGAGCGGACGCCTCCGAGGCTGTGATCGGCGGCGACAGTGTGTGGGATCTTCTCGCCGCGCGGCGAGCGCGCGCGATCGGTGTGGGACTTCTCTCGGGAGGCTACGGACAGGAGGAGCTGGAGCGCGCGGGCGCCTACCGCGTGTACGAGGATCCCCGCGACCTTCTGCGGCATCTAGACGAAATCGGCGTCCGGGCTGCTGCCCCTTGACGCCTCCACGGAACGGCCGGGACGCCCTCGATATTTCATCGCGGATACGACGCTCGGCAGGGCGTTATTCGATGGAGGGTGGCGGAAACCGTTCCGCTTTTGCCAGGTGTCAGGTGGTCGATTCGACCCGCGAAATGATTCCAACACAGTTGTTTGTGGGAGGACTTTTGTGGGGACCCCGACGTCCTTTTGTGGCTTCGCCTGACTTCTGTTGGCTTTATGATCCTTGGAATTTCGAGGACTTAGCAGACCCCCCGCGCCGCCTTACGAGCCGGGCCCGACTTACACGGAGGGGGTCAGAGGTTCAAGTCCTGTCGCGCCCACCATTTTAGAGTGGTTAGCGACCGTTCTTGCGACAGTGCTGCCCCTTGTTCTGGCTAGACCGCTTGGGGAGGCGTCCGAGTCTTGATGGCAGTTTGTCTTCGATTGCTCACGTATGCTCATCGCTGCAGGTAACGCAGACAAACACCTAAACAAAATCAAGTGTCGGTGGCCTTGCGGAACCTCTTTCCCAAGCTGAGGGTCGCGGGTTCGACTCCCGTTTCCCGCTCCAAGATTTCCGGGGACGCCACCTTACGAGATTTGGCCCAGCGCTGTGCAATCCAAAAGGGATGATGGTCAAACCCGCAGGAACATGCTGTAGAGATTGAAGGCGGTCACACCGCGGCGCCAAGGGCTGAAGACCGATGCCGAGCGGCACGCCGGGGATGACGTGCTCTCCCTGACGATTCACCATCTTGCTCGCAACGAAGCCTGCGATCAAACCCGCTGTGGTCAACAACCATGGCGTTGGTTTTACATACCGTGCCTCTATTGTAGCTTGCGAGCCATGTTAGAACTGAGGGGGAGGGATTCAGTGACGGCCCAAAGGCTACTTCGTCAACTGGATTTTCACACCTCCAGCAGCTAGCGAGAACTTGAGGCCCTGAGTCGTTGAAACAGTCTCGATGACAACACCGTTTTGGTTGCGCATCGTAGCCACGCTACCGCCTCCGCCGACCGTGGCACCCGCTCCGGCTGCTGCGTAGTTGCCCTCAATATCCGCGAGTTCCTTCAGGTGGTATACCTTTCCTTTTGCTGTGACGTCCGTTGCGCCCACCGAGCCTGCCGAGAGGCCATCCACTGTAATGGGATACTTCACGCCCTTGTAGGTGAGCGTTCCACTCCCCCAGGAGTAGCCGACGCCGGCCGCCACGGAGCCGCCGCTAAACTCCAGCGTCGCATCGGGCTTCTTCGCCTTGGTTGCCTGTGCGCTCGGGACACACAAGACCAATGCGCCAGCGACCGCGAGTCCCAGAGCTGCAAATCGAGTTCGCATCTTGTTCCCCTCGTATCGCGTTTAAATTCAGAGAGCAATCGGCACTCCCGACGCCCATTCTTTGACTGGACCTCGCTCTCGATCTCTCGCCATCATTGTCTTCTCACGAATCCATAGGGCTTCGCGGCCCGTCGATGAGAGCCTCACCGACAGACACCGCTACTCTTCGTGTTCCCCGCACTGCGACGCGTCATCGCAATGCGCCAATTTACGGGGTAGGGCGCGTCGTGGTGGTAGTCGTCTTCTTTTCTTCGATGATTCGCGGGGTCGGATCAACGACTGCTGCCCTTCTCACGACGATTTTCGTAGCCACCATCTTGTCTGCGTCCTTGTCGTAATAAACAGTCACGGGAACACCGGATTTTACAGTCTCGATCGAGACGGGATTACCGCTTTCGTCGACGTAGGTCGTCGTCTTCGTGTACGAATAGCGAAGCGGAGCGGTCGATGTCGCCGTTCGAACGACGAAGGTATCTTCGCCGAACTGAGTGATCGTGCCTGCGCTCGTTGTAGTGGTAGTGGTGATTGTCTCGGCAGAAGGCTGCGCCAGGGTTAGATTGGCGGTAAACAGCATCGCACCGAAAACCGTGAGGCCACCAAAGTTGCGTATCGTGTTCTTCACTTGTGTACTTGCCTCGGGCCGTCCAATCGACGGCGTATGTTGGTAAAACCGCGCCGTCGATCACGACGCGCGATGTGAGGCGATGGTGTCCCAGGAGCCGCAGGGTGCCGATCCGCGGATCGCGGGATATTGGACACCGAATCGAAGTATTCTGGCCACTGGAGGCCGAGCTCAGTCTCGAGTGACGCGCGAGTTGACCGAACACTCGCCAATTGGGCGGGACGAACCAACCTAGGATCACGTCCACTCGATGTAGATGGAATCTCCGTATGCGTTCGATGAAACCGTCTTTGCAAGCTAGGAGCGGCTCGTGTCTAGCGTTCTCCGACCGACTCAGCCCGCACTTCCAGTGCGCGATTGCCCTGAATCCGGGGATACCGGCGCCTCCCGGCCCGGCGTAGCATTCCACTCGGATTCGAATGCGGCAGGCGGGAATTCCTGGCCGACCGCCGAAAAAGGTCATCATGTTCCAGCTCCCTGATCCTCCGCGGCGGGCACTCTTGCGAGTGCGCCCTCGGTTTGATCGGGTGGTGGACTTGCACCTCGACTATTTCGCCCTAGACAGCGCCGTGGGAGCGCTCCGCGCGTTATGGTCTTGGCCGAGACCATGCTAGTGGCACCAACCATCAACTGCAGCAGCCGCGTGCATTCGTGCGATCACCGAGTGATTTCTACGTCTCGCTATTTTCGGCCCCTGTTTTTCTGTCCGCTCGATCGCACTTACGAATGCCGAGTTTCCCGGGCCCCCGCGCCCTCACAAATGCAGTCAGAGTGACTGTGTACCCCGCATCCGTAATTGCGCAACGTTGGCTTGGAGAGGGTTCGAGCTCGCTCATAGTGGACTTCGGCTCCTTGTCTGGCTCGAGCAGGAAGCCAAAGGCGGAAGGGCTCGCGCATCGAAGTCTCAAGCTGCAACTTTCGCCGCCGCTTCGCGGCTGATCGAGGCATGGAGGACGCATGGAGTCTTCGATGGGTACCGTGACGCGGGTCGAGCCGGGGGTCGGGCCGTCCATTGGTCGGGTAGTGGATCTCTCGCAGCGCGTCGTGATCGATCGGTTGGAGCTGCTCCAAGTCGAGTCTAGGGATTGGCTGGTGCGAGCTGCACGATACGCGGGCCTCGTGGGCCTTGGGACCGTGAGTCTCACCGTCGGGTGGATTGCCCTGCTGGCCGCAGGGGTCGTGGCTCTCGACGGGCGTATGTCCCTTGAGGCGAGGCTCGCCCTCGCGGCCGCTGTACAAGGAGTGGTGGGTGGCATCTTCCTAGGATGGGCGATGCGCCGAGGGCGAGACGCGCGATGAGCGAGACGGAGTGCATGCGGCTCAAGGCACGTATCGAACGAGACGAGCGCGCGCTGAGTGAGGCGTTCGAATCGCTGCGCTTCACGATTGCGAAGCTTGATCCCCGGGAACGAGTGCGCGCTCACCCCGTCACCTGGCTCGTGGGTGCGTTGGTTCTGGGACTCTTCTTTGGAATCCGTCGCTAAAGAAAACAGCCAAAGCCAAGCTCGGAGGTCAGAAGGATATGAGTTACGCGAACGAGTTCGAGCACGGTGCGTCTTCCGTACCGCCGGCCGCCGACCTGAACGAACGGCTGTCAGGGCTGCGCACGACGCTCGAAGAGCTGGACGCCAAAGCACGCGCAACCATCAAGGAACGCCCGCTGGTGGCCCTCGGGATCGCGCTCGCATGCGGATACCTGCTGGGTCGCGCGCTGGCGCGGAAATAGGATGCGCCGTGACGAGTAGACGGGACGAGGTCTCGGCCGCGGCGGAACGGATTCGGGAGCAGGTTTGCCGGCAGCCGTATCTTACGCTTGGGCTCGCGGGGGCCTTAGGTTACTTCCTCGGTCGCGGTGTGCCTATGAGTGTGCTGGCGACGCTTGCTGGCGTAAGCGCCCGAGCGGCAGCGGGCTCCGCGGTCGAGAGCTTCCTGCGGGACGCACCGGCTGCCGGACGGGAAAGTGTCTCGAACGAAGGAGAAGATGGCAATGCTCCAGCGGATCACTAAGAACCTTTCATTTCCCGATCGGAGCTTGCGCTCGATCGGCCTTGTGCGAGTGAAGCGAACCTACGATGGCGTGCAAGCGCTCTCGGCGTTCGGGCTCGGCCTGATGATTGGAGCCGCCCTGGCGCTGCTGCTGGCGCCGCGGTCTGGCCGCGACCTCCGAAAACGCGTTCAGGAGAGCGTGAATGGAAACGACGAACAGATGACGACGCACTAATCCGCGGGGACACTTAGAGTGAATTGCTCCGGATCGACCGAGGACCCGCAAGGGGTCAGGTAGATCGGCTGAACAGCGGCTTGCGCGATTCCGCGATCGTCCAGCGCTCAAAGCGCGGGGGACTCCAACCGCGCGCGGCTGCCTCGAGGTTGACTCGCGCGTAGACGTTGAGAATGCGCCTCACGCCCTCACGCCGCTAGAGAGGAAGGGTGGTGGACCAGGCACAGCCTAAAGCGATGTGGGCTCTAGGAGCCGTCGTGATCGCGACGGCGATGCTCTATCTGGGGAAGGTGCTGTTTGTCCCGCTCGCACTGGCGCTGTTGCTGAGCTTCGTACTCGGTCCATTGGTCACGCGGCTTGAGCGGCTGGGCGTCCCGCGAATCCCATCCGTGCTCGCCGCGTGTCTCTGCATCGGAGTTTTGGTTGGCGGCATGGGATGGGTTGTGGGACACGAGGTCGCTGAGCTTTCGGATCGCGCGCCGGAGTACCGCTCCCATCTGGAACGCAAGATCGAGGCCATTCGGGAGTCGATGAACCCGATCCACCGCGCGAAAGCAGTCGTGAGCGATCTCGAACGGCAGGTGCAGGAGCCTCCTTCCGGCACCAGCGCAGAGAAGACCCGTCCACCAGCCAAGGTCGAGGTGGTGGAGCGCACCACGATCCTCGAAATGTTGAGCGGAGTGGTCGTGCCGGTGCTCGGCCCGCTCGGCGTTGTAGGACTCGTAGGGGTGCTAACGATTTTCATCTTGTTGCAGCGCGAAGACCTGCGGGACCGGCTGATTCGGCTGATCGGGAGCCAGGACCTGACCCGAACCACGCATGCGATGGACGAGGCCGGCCGGCGCGTGACCCATTACTTGAGCATGCAATCGCTCGTATGCGCGATCCACGGAACGATGGTCGGGATAGGTCTCTCGCTGATCGGCGTACCGGGCGCGCCGCTGTGGGGTGCCCTCTCCGGGTTCATGCGTTTTGTGCCGTACTTCGGGCCCTGGGTCGCCGCCACGCTACCGATCGTGCTCACCCTTGCGGCGTTCGATGCATGGATGCCCGTGGTCCTTACGTCCACGCTTCTCGTTGTCCTCGAACTCGTCACCAGCAATGTGCTTGAACCGTGGCTCTATGGAGCCAGCGTCGGACTTTCTCCGTTCGCCGTGGTGTTCTCCGCCGTATTCTGGGTCTGGCTCTGGGGGCTACCGGGCCTTCTTCTGGCCATGCCCCTCACTGTGTGTCTCGTTGTGCTGGGCCGGTACGTTCCGGCTCTCGAATTTTTTCCGATCCTTCTGGGCGATGAGCCCGCTCTCGCACCTGACGTGCGCCTCTATCAGCGCCTCCTCGCGCTTGACGCAGTCGAAGCCGCGACGATTCTGCAGAGCCGGAGCCAGGACTGCGTCGCGCTTGCCGATCAGCTGGTGCTCCCTGTGCTGCGGCGCCTAGCGGACGAGGGGCACAGAGCCCTGGGCGATCGAGCGACCTCGCGGATGCGGGAGCTCCTGGCTCATCTGCTGGACGATGTCCCGATTGAAGGTTCCGCGACTCTCGGAGAGGCGGTGGAGGCACACGGGCTAAAGGTCCTTTGGGTTGCGGCGAAAGATGCGACGGATGAGCTCGCCGCTCGATGGCTCGCACGCACCCTGGAGGGTTGCGGTGTGCACAGCACCATCGCGTCCTCCCACACCCTCGCGACCGAGAACGTAGACCGCGTCGATGCGGAGGTTCCGGATGTCGTATGCATTTCGGCTCTCTCAGCAGACTCGAAGGCGCTGGCGCGTCACCTGTGCAAACGTCTCGCGGTAGGCAATCGCAGCCGCGAGATCTTGATTGGGCTGTGGGCGGCACCAGCCATTGGGGACGAGTCGTCTGCGGATGGCGGAGCACGAATCGTGTGGATCACCCAGGCGAGCGCGCTGCGCACGGAACTGGGCGGCCTGGCAGCGCGACTCGGAGTCCATAGTTCTGAAGTGGATGCGCTTCTCTCAAGCGCAGACAGGAACCCACCATCTGTACGCGTCGTCTGACCCGTGCTCGCAGTGTGAGATCGCCGATAGCGATGTTCTCGTGGATTGCGAAGATCAACTTTCGGCAAAGTCCATTCAAGCCGATTCCCTTCTCATAGCGACACACCGAGCGCGATCTTTCGAAAGCACTTGGCTCTACTAGGAAGCTTCATGCTGCATGGGCGCTGATCTCCACCTGACAGCCGAGATCTTCGAGGCGGCGCAAGAGCCAGCGCGGAGCGCTTGCTCCGCGGCCGGGCGAAGTTCAGCGAGTTCCTCCTTGCTGGAGGGCTCGCGGGCGGCGCGTTGTTGAGTCAAAAGGTCTTCCCAGGGCATCCTCGGTGCCTACGACGAAGACCTTTTCCTTGGCAAGTACCGCCCGTAGGCAAGGGTCTCGTTCGCGAAGCTTGGTAGCGAACTCCGCCGGTGCGTACACTGTGGGATGGATTTCTCGGC
>Ga0074046_10002404_pt1 | contig 16236 bp, 12 predicted proteins | sample BogForMeECP23OM3_FD_94441 | JGI IMG/M metagenome (GOLD analysis project Ga0074046, IMG submission 94441) | Bog forest soil microbial communities from Calvert Island, British Columbia, Canada - Bog Forest MetaG ECP23OM3 | ecosystem: Environmental > Terrestrial > Soil > Wetlands ...
CAACGTGGAGATGGTGGTGGAGCTGATCACGCCGATCGCGATGGACAAGGAGCTGCGCTTCGCGATCCGCGAGGGTGGCCGCACGGTCGGCAAGGGCGTCGTCGCCGAGATCATCGAGTAGCGAAGGCGCGTAGCACAATTGGTAGTGCACCGGACTCCAAATCCGGGGGTTGGGGGTTCGAGTCCCTCCGCGCCTGCCAAGTGAGTCCTGGAAGTTCGAACGAGACGGGAGTCCATGGCGTTTCACCCGGGAGAATGGATCGGGCAGTCTCGTGAGTTCCTCGATGAGGTGCGGGCGGAACTGCGGAAGGTCACCTGGCCCACCCAGAAGGAATACGTGGGCGGCACGATCGGCGTGCTCGTGATTGTCTCTGTGCTGACCTTCTTCCTCGGTTTGGAGGACTGGGCTCTGGCAAAGATCATTCAGCTGTTCATGCGGTGAGCTGGGAGTAGACGGTGGAAATCGCGATGTCGAAGAAGTGGTACATCGTGCACACATATTCTGGCTACGAGGCGAAGGCCAAACAGGCCCTCCTCGAGCGCGCGAAGATCGAAGGCAAGGAGGAGTGCTTCGACGAGGTACTCATTCCGGAAGAGAACGTCGTCGAGGTGGTGAAGGGCGAGAAGCGAACCTCGAAGCGAAAGTTCTTTCCCGGTTACATCCTGGTGCACATGGACCTAAACGATGAAACCTGGCACATCGTGCGCGGTACCCCGAAGGTGACCGGCTTCGTGGGAGGCGGGACGAATCCGACCCCGATCTCCGATGAGGAGGTCGCGCGCATGACCCAGCAAATCAAGGAAGGCGCGGTCAAGCCCAAGCCGAAGATCCGTTTCGAAGAGGGCGAGAACGTTCGCGTCGTCAGCGGCCCGTTCGCGAACTTCTCGGGCTTTGTGGATGAGGTACGACCGGAGAAAGAGAAGGTGCGGGTGATGGTGCAGGTCTTTGGTCGGGCCACGCCGGTCGAGCTCGACTTTATGCAGGTCGAGAAAGCTTAAGGCGCCGAGGAAACCAAGTGGCAAAGAAGGTTACCGCGATCGTCAAGCTCCAGTGCCCGGCCGGCGCAGCGAATCCGTCGCCGCCCGTCGGGCCGGCGCTTGGCCAGCACGGTGTCAACATCATGGAGTTTTGCAAGGCATTTAACGCCCGCACGCAGGACCAGGCCGGCCTGATCATTCCGGCGATCATCACCGTCTACGCCGATCGCAGCTTTACGTTCGAGCTAAGAACGCCGCCCGCGGCCGTGCTGCTCAAGCGTGCAGCCAAACTGGAGAAGGGTTCGGGGGAGCCGAACCGCACAAAGGTCGGCTCGGTCACGAAGCGCCAGGTGCGCGAGATCGCCGAGCTGAAGCTCAAGGACCTTAACGCGCACGAAGTGGGCGCGGCCATGCGCATCATCGAAGGCACGGCGCGCTCCATGGGTCTTGACGTGGTGGAGGGATAGGCGTGGCAAGCGTCAGCAAGCGCTACCGAGCGGCGCGGGAGACGATCGATCGCACCCGGCTCTATCCCCTCGCGGAGGCGGTCGCGGTACTCAAGTCGCTGCCGAGCGCCAAGTTCGACGAGAGCGTGGACCTTGCGCTGAACCTTGGCGTCGACCCTAAGCACGCCGACCAAATGGTGCGCGGCTCGATCGTGCTGCCCCATGGCACCGGGAAATCGTTGCGCGTTTTGGTTTTCGCGAAGGGCGACAAGGAAAAGGAGGCGCGCGAAGCGGGCGCGGACTACGTCGGTGCCGAGGATCTTTCCAAGAAGATCACCGAAGAGAACTGGCTCGAGTTCGATCGCGTGATTGCGAGTCCCGACATGATGGGTGTCGTCGGCCGGCTCGGGAAGGTGCTCGGCCCGCGAGGCCTGATGCCTAACCCGAAGCTTGGCACCGTCACTGCGAACGTTGGTCAGGCGGTGCGCGAGACCAAGGCTGGGAAGGTCGAATACCGAGTCGAGAAGAACGGCATCATCCACGTTTCGATCGGTAAGCGGAGTTTCAGCGAAGAGGCCCTCGTGGCGAACGCGACGGCGCTGCTGGAGGCCGTGGCGCGCGCCAAGCCGGCCTCGAGCAAGGGCACCTATCTGAAGAAGATTTCACTCTCCACCACGATGGGCCCCGGGATCCACATTGATCCGTCGGTCGTCGCGGTGGGGAAGGCGGCGTAGGGAGAACGACGTGCTGACGCGCGGCCAAAAGGAAGAGCAGGTTCGCGAACTCAAGACGAAGTTTTCGCGCGCGACCAGCGTATTTGTCGCGGAGTACCGGGGACTCGACGTCCACCGGCAGGATGCGCTGCGACGCAAGCTGCGAGCCGAAGGGAAGGGCACCTACGAATACCGCGTGACGAAGAATACGCTCCTCCGTCGGGCGGCGGAAGGCTCGGAGGTGGCCCACATCTCCGCCCACTTCAAGGGTCCGACTGCCGTGGCGATTTCCTACGGCGACCCGGTCGGCCTCGCGAAGATCCTGGTGGATTACGCCAAGGAGAACGAGATTTTCAAGCTTCGCGGCGCGGTGCTCGACGGACGTCCGCTCGGTCAGGCCGAGATCGCGACGCTCGCGACGCTGCCGTCCCTCGAGGCGCTCCGTGGAAAACTCCTGGGTCTGCTGCAGGCGCCAGCCGGCCAGCTCGCGCGGCTACTTGCGGCACCGGGCGCCCAGCTTGCTCGAGTGATCGAGGCGCGACGCAAGGCGCTGGCAGAAGCCGGAGACGGGGCGACCGCGCCCGCAGAGGTCACGTCCTAAGAGAGGACGCAAGGATTTGTCCACCCAGCCGACCGGGACATGGAGAACGGCGGCGCAAGAAAGGTTGAATGCACATGGCGGATCTAAACTCAATCGCTGACACGCTCTCCGGTCTCACCGTGATGGAGGCCGCAAACCTCGCCAAGCTACTGGAAGAGCGGTGGGGCGTGTCGGCAGCCGCGCCCGTTGCCGTCGCGGCCGCCGTTGGCGGGGCTGCGGCCGCCGCTGCGCCCGCAGAGGAGAAGACGGAGTTCAACGTCATTCTGCTGAGCGCGGGCGACAAGAAGATCCAGGTGATCAAAGAAGTGCGCGCGGTCACCGGCCTCGGCCTCAAGGAGGCCAAAGACCTCGTGGAGGGCGCGCCCAAGCCGGTGAAGGAAGGCGTGAACAAGGACGAGGCTGCAAAGATCAAGGCACAGATCGAGGCCGCCGGCGGCCAGGTTGAAGTGAAGTAGCGGCTTCGCGCGAAGCTGATGGGGAGGGGCATGCCCGGCCGATGGGCGTCGCCTCCCAGCGTAGATTCGACACCCAAACGCGGAGGGCCACCCGCACCCGTGACCGAAATCTTCTTCTCCGAGAATGCGCCCCGGATTCGCAAGGACTTCTCGAAGGTGCCCCCGATCCTCGAGATTCCGAATCTGATCGAGATTCAGAAGCAGTCCTTCGAGCGCTTCCTGCAGACCCACGTCGAGCTCGAGAAGCGCGAAAACATCGGGCTTCAGGCGGTCTTCAACTCCGTCTTCCCGATCAAGGACTTCAACGACACCGCCTCTCTTGAGTTCGTGGGCTACGTGCTCGAGGAGCCGAAGTACGACGTGCAGGAATGCCTGCAGCGCGGAATGACGTACGCCGCGCCCTTTAAGGTGACGATTCGCCTCGTAGCCTGGGACGAGTCCGAAGGTTCGCAGACGATCCGCGACGTGAAGGAGCAGGAGGTGTATTTCGGGGAGATCCCGATCATGACCGACAACGGCACCTTCATCATCAACGGCACGGAGCGCGTGATCGTTTCCCAGCTCCACCGCTCGCCGGGCATCTTCTTTGACACCTCGACCTCATCCACGGTGAGCGCCGCCGGCAAGAAGATCTACTCCTGCCGAATCATCCCGTACCGGGGCTCCTGGCTCGATCTCGAGTTTGACCACAAGGATCTCGTCTACGCCAGGATCGACCGTCGTCGCAAGATCTATGCGACGGTCTTGCTCAAGGCCCTCGGTTACACGCCCGAGGATCTGCTGGCCTATTTCTACAAGCCCGAGACGATTCGGCTCGATGCGAAGCGGATCCTGAAGAAGGTCATTCCGGACCTGCTCGTTGGCCAGCGCTGCACGCGCGAGGTCAAGGACGAGGCCGGGAATATTCTGGTCCGCAAGGACAAGAAGTTCACCAGCGCGGCCGTGCGGAAGATCGTGGCCGAGGGCATGGAGTGGATCCAGGTCGGGAGCGACGACATTATCCGGACCGATGCGGTGAAGCGGGTCGCTCCGATCGACATCGTCGACGAGAGTACCGGCGAAGTGATCCTCGAATGCAACGAAGAGATCACCGAGGCCCATCTCGAGGAGCTGCGCACCCGCAGTATCCACGAGTTCCCGCTGCTCTACCTTGACCCGATTTCCACCGGAACGGCGCTTCGGGACACCCTTTTGGCCGACAAAACCGCGACGCAAGACGAGGCAATTCTCGACATCTATCGCCGACTGCGGCCAGGGGATCCGCCGACCGTCGATACCGCGAACAACCTCTTTCACAACCTCTTTTTCAATCCGGAAAGGTACGACCTCTCGCGCGTCGGGCGCCTCAAGCTGAACCACAAGCTCTCCTTCAACCCGGACGAGCGGGTGATTGCGGCCGTGAGCGGAGGGGCTCGTGAGGAGATCCCCCTGGGCGAGCTCTCGACCCTGCGGCCGGAGGACATCCTCGCCGCGGTGAAGTTCTTGGTGGATCTCAAGAACGGGTCGGACCCGGACAAGCGCATCGACGACATCGACCACCTCGGCAACCGCCGGGTGCGCGTGGTGGGCGAACTGCTCGAGAATCAATACCGGATTGGTCTCGTACGAATGGAGCGTGCGATCAAGGAGCGCATGTCGCTCCAGGAGATCGAGACGCTGATGCCGCACGACCTGATCAACTCCAAGCCGGTGTCGGCCGTGATCAAGGAGTTCTTCGGATCGAGCCAGCTGTCACAGTTCATGGATCAGACGAATCCGCTCTCGGCGGTGACGCACAAGCGCAGACTCTCGGCGCTAGGCCCTGGAGGTCTCACGCGGGAGCGCGCAGGCTTCGAGGTGCGGGACGTGCATCCCACGCACTACGGACGGATCTGCCCGATCGAGACGCCGGAAGGACCGAACATTGGTCTGATCGCTTCGCTTTCCACCTATGCCCGTGTAAATGACTACGGCTTTATCGAGACGCCGTATCGAGTGGTGAAGGATGGCCAGGTGACCGACGAGGTGAAGTACCTCTCGGCGCTGGAGGAGGAGCGGCTCGCGATCGCGCAGGCGAAGGTGCCGGTGGACGAACGCGGTCGCTTCCTCGAGGAGCAGGTGTCCGCGCGCAAACAAGGCGAGTTCACCATGCTGGCGCCGTCGGAGATCCAGATGATGGACGTTTCTCCGAACCAGCTGGTCTCCGTGGCCGCCTCGCTCATTCCCTTCCTCGAGAATGACGACGCCAACCGCGCACTCATGGGCTCGAACATGCAACGGCAGGCGGTGCCGCTGATGCGCACCCAGGCTCCGCTCGTGGGAACCGGAATGGAAGCGGTGGTTGCCCGCGACTCCGGGGTGACCGTGGTCGCCAAGCGTGATGGCGCGGTGGTGGCCGTCGACGCCGCTCGCATCGTCATGAAGCCCGATGAGGACGAAGGCGCAGGCTCCAACGTCGACATCATCAACCTCATCAAATACCAGAGGTCGAACCAGAATACCTGCATCAACCAGCGGCCGATCGTGAAGCCGGGCGATCGCGTGCGCAAGGGTCAGGTCATCGCCGACGGACCCGCGACCGAGCGCGGGGAGCTCGCCCTCGGGCGGAACGTGCTCGTCGCGTTCATGCCGTGGGGCGGATACAACTTCGAGGACTCCATCCTGATTTCCGAGCGTGTGGTGAAGGACGACCTGTTTACCTCAATCCACATCGAGGAATTCGAATGCGTCGCGCGCGATACCAAGCTCGGGAAGGAGGAGATCACCCGGGACATTCCCAACGTCGGCGAGGAAGCGCTGAAGGACCTCGATGAGTCGGGCATCGTGCGCATCGGTGCCGAAGTGAAGCCCGACGACATCCTCGTCGGGAAGATCACGCCGAAGGGGGAGACCCAGCTCTCCCCTGAGGAGCGGCTCTTGCGCGCCATCTTCGGCGAAAAAGCGGGTGACGTGCGTGACACCTCATTGCGCGTGCCGCCCGGAGTCTCCGGCACCGTGATCGGTGCCCAGGTCTTCTCGCGCCGTGGCGTGGAGAAGGACGAGCGCGCCCGTGCGATCGAGGAGCAGGAGATCGAACGGCTGCGCAAGGACCAAGAGGACGAGATCCGGATCATCCGGGACAGCGCCATGAGCAAGGTGCGCGAGCTCTTGGTCGGCAAGAAGGCGGCAAACCGCGTGGCCGACGAGCGCCGCAAGCAGACCTGGCTGTCTTCAGGGGACAGCGTCACCGCGGAGATCCTGAACGAGATCCCGCAGCGGCGCTGGAAGGAGGTCCAGATCGCCGACTCTCGCGTCCAGGCCCAGGTGGACCGGGTGTTCGCGAGCGTCGACGAGCAGGCGAACGTCATCAAGACCGTCTTCGACGAGAAGATCGCTCGTCTGAAGAAGGGCGACGAGCTCCCGCCGGGCGTGTTCAAGATGGTGAAGGTCTATGTCGCCATCAAACGCAAGCTCTCGGTGGGCGACAAGATGGCCGGCCGGCACGGAAACAAGGGCGTGATCTCGCGCATCATGGCGGAGGAGGACATGCCCTATCTGGCCGATGGTACGCCCGTCGACGTCGTGCTGAATCCCCTCGGCGTGCCCTCGCGCATGAACGTGGGCCAGATCCTCGAAACCCACCTTGGATGGGCGGCGCGGGGACTCGGCGAGCAGCTGACCCACATCCTCGAGCACGAGTTCTCGGATGAGAAGCTGCGGACGAAGCTCAAGGAGGCCTACGGGGATCCGACGGTCTCGAGAGTCCTGGAGGGTGCCACGCCAGCCGCTCTGCGATCGCTGGCGTCCAGCCTGAAGACGGGTGTGCACATGGCGACCGCGGTGTTCGACGGCGCGCGCGAAGACGAGATCCGCAAGGAGCTCGAGCGCGCCGGGCTCCCGTCGTCGGGCCAGACCGTGCTCTTCGACGGTCGCTCCGGGGAGGCGTTCGACGGGGACGTCACGGTGGGGATCCTGTACATTCTGAAGCTCCACCACCTCGCAGATGACAAGATCCACGCCCGGAGTATCGGGCCCTACAGCCTCGTGACGCAGCAGCCGCTCGGCGGCAAGGCGCAGTTCGGCGGTCAGCGGCTGGGCGAAATGGAGGTGTGGGCGATGGAGGCCTACGGCGCGGCGTTCGGGCTTCAGGAGTTCCTGACGGTGAAGTCGGACGACGTCCTGGGACGCACGCGGATGTACGAATCCATCGTCAAGGGAGACAACACCCTCGAGCCGGGACTGCCCGAGAGCTTCAACGTTCTGATCAAGGAATTGATGGCTCTCGGCCTCAACGTCGAGCTCATCGAAGCAAAGCCCTAATCGGCAACGTCTGACCGGAGGACGAACTAATTGCGCGACCTCTACAATCTGTTCGAGAAGCCCAAGGATCCGCTCGCGTTTGACGCGATCCGGATTTCGATTGCATCGCCGGAGAAGATCCGGGAGTGGTCGTTCGGTGAAGTGAAAAAGCCGGAAACGATCAACTACCGCACCTTCAAGCCGGAACGGGATGGGCTGTTCTGCGCCAAGATCTTCGGCCCGGTCAAGGACTACGAGTGCAATTGCGGCAAGTACAAGCGCATGAAGCACCGTGGCGTCGTCTGCGAGAAGTGTGGTGTTGAGGTCATCCAGTCGAAGGTGCGCCGCGAGCGGATGGGCCACATTACACTGGCCTCACCGGTCGCCCACATCTGGTTCCTGAAGTCTCTGCCGAGCCGGATCGGCAATATTCTTGAGGTCTCGCTCCGCGATCTCGAGCGCGTCCTGTACTTCGAATCGTACATCGTGACCGATCCGATGGAGACGAACCTGAAGTTCGGAGAGCTCCTGAACGAGGAGCGGCTTGCGGAGGCCCGGGAAACCTACGGACGCGACACGTTCAAATACGGCATCGGTGCAGAAGCCATTCGCGAGATGCTCTCGCGCATCGACGTGGAGAAGGAGTGTCAGCAGCTTCGGACCGAGATGAAGGAGGCCACCAGCGAGGCGAAGCGGAAGAAGCTCGCAAAGCGTCTCAAGGTGCTCGACGCGTTTCACGAGTCCGGCAACAAGCCCGAACACATGATCCTCGAGGTCATCCCGGTGCTTCCGCCGGACCTGCGCCCGCTCGTGCCCCTCGATGGCGGTCGGTTCGCGACGAGTGATCTCAATGATCTGTACCGCAGGGTGATTAACCGCAACAATCGGCTGAAGCGGCTCCAGGAGCTGAACGCTCCGGAGGTCATCATCCGCAACGAGAAGCGGATGCTGCAGGAGGCGGTGGACGCGCTGTTCGACAACGGCCGCCGCGGCCGCGTGATTACCGGCCCGAGCAAGCGACCGCTGAAATCACTCTCCGACATGCTGAAGGGCAAGTCCGGCCGCTTCCGGCAGAACCTGCTCGGCAAGCGCGTGGACTACTCGGGCCGTTCAGTGATCGTGGTGGGGCCCGAGCTCCGCCTGCATCAGTGCGGCCTGCCGTCGCGCATGGCGATCGAGCTGTTCAAGCCCTTCATCTACTCGAAGCTGGAGCAGCGGGGCTACGTGACCACCATCAAGGCGGCCAAGAAGATGGTGGAGAAGGAGCGGCCGGAGGTTTGGGACATTCTTGCGGAGGTGATCCAGGAGCATCCGGTGATGCTTAACCGGGCACCGACGCTCCATCGCCTCGGGATTCAGGCCTTCGAACCGATGCTGATCGACGGCAAGGCGATCCAGCTCCATCCCCTCGTGTGCGCGGCATTCAACGCGGACTTCGACGGCGACCAGATGGCCGTACACGTTCCGCTTTCCGTCGAGGCGCAGATCGAGGCACGCGTGCTCATGATGTCGACCAACAACATCCTGAGCCCCGCCACCGGTCGCCCGATCATCGGTCCCACCCAGGACATCGTGCTCGGCTGTTACTACATGACGCGCGAACGCCCGGGCGCTCGAGGCGAGGGCCGCCGCTTCGCGAACCCGAGCGAGGTACGGGTCGCGTACGACGCCGGTGAGATCGATCTGCACGCCGCGATCAAGGTGCGGATGAACGGTAGTGGTCTCGCAGAAACCACGACCGGCCGGGTCCTTTTGCGCGAAGTCGTGCCCGACGAGATCCCGTTCGAAATCATCAACCATGTCATGGACAAGAAGGCCCTCGGGGAGCTGATCGACCAGGCGTACCGGCGGCTTGGCAACAAGGCGACGGTGATTTTGGCGGATCGCCTCCGCACGCTCGGCTACCAGCACGCGACGCAGGCAGGCGTCTCGATCTGTGTGGACGACATGCAGATCCCGAGCGACAAGGAACGGTTCATCGAGGCTGCCAATGAGCAGGTGCGACAGATCGAGGCGCAGTACCAAGAGGGCCTCATCACCGATGGTGAGCGATACAACAAGGTGATCGATATCTGGGCGCAGACCACCGAGCAGGTAGCCGCCCAGATGCTCGACCGGCTCGGCACCGACGTGGTCCAGGACTCCGAGGGGCGGGAGGTAAAGGTCCCGAGCTTCAACCCCATCTACATCATGGCGGACTCCGGAGCGCGCGGCTCCGCCCAGCAGATTCGGCAGCTTGCGGGCATGCGTGGTCTCATGGCAAAGCCTTCGGGAGAGATCATCGAGACGCCGATCACCTCGAACTTCCGCGAGGGGCTGTCGGTGCTCCAGTACTTCATCTCCACCCACGGTGCCCGCAAGGGCCTCGCGGACACGGCGCTCAAGACGGCCAACTCAGGCTATCTGACGCGTCGCTTGGTCGACGTCGCCCAGGACATGATCATCCGGGAGGAAGACTGCGAGACCAGCGAGGGGATCGAGATGGGGCCGCTCGTCGAGGGGGGCGAGATCATCGAGCCGATCGGCGAGCGTATCCTTGGGCGGGTGGCGCTCGAGGACGTGCGCGATCCGATCACCGACGCCGTACTTGTCGCCGCTGGGGTCGAGGTCGATGAAGAGAAAGTGCGGATCATCGAGGATGCGGGAATCGAACGCGTCATGATCCGGTCCGTGCTGACCTGCGCCTCGCAGCGGGGCGTGTGCGTGAAGTGCTACGGCCGAGACCTCGCCCGCGGCGAGATGGTGAACCTCGGCGAAGCCGTAGGCGTCATCGCGGCACAGTCGATCGGGGAGCCCGGCACCCAGCTCACCATGCGGACCTTCCACATCGGCGGCGCGGCCACCCGACGCGCGGAGCAGTCGAGCGTCGAAATCCACAGCGCGGGGCAAATTCGGTACAACAACCTGCGCGTCGTGGAAGACCGTCATGGCAAGAAGATCGCGATGAATCGCAACGGCGAGATCGGGGTCTTCGACATGACCGGGCGGGAACGTGAGCGCTATCCCGTGGTGTATGGAGCGCAAGTGCTCGTCGTGGACGGTGCTCACGTGAGTCCCGGGACCGTGATTCTCGAGTGGGACCCGTTCGCGAACCCGATCCTCTCGGAGGTGGCGGGCCGCATCAAGTTCGGGGACATCATCGAGGGTGTCACCATGCAGGAGCAGGTGGACGAGTTCACCGGCTTGTCTTCGAAGGTGATCATCGAGTCGAAGGACCCGGACCTGCGGCCGCGCATCTCCATCAAGGACGAGGCGGGGGTCACCGTGCCCGGCGGCCGCTCGCTCCTTCCGGTCGGCGCCTATGTGGCGGGCACGGAGGGCGAGGAAGTCCACGCCGGGGATGTAATCGCCAAGATCCCGCGGGAGACCACGAAAACGAAGGACATCACCGGCGGTCTGCCGCGTGTGGCGGAACTCTTCGAGGCCCGAAAGCCCAAGGAGTACGCGATCGTCACCGAGATTGACGGCATTGTGTCCTTCGGAAGCGACTCCCGGGGCAAGCGCCGGGTGATCGTGACTCCGGATGCGGAAACAGGCGGCGAGCCCAAGGAGTACTTGATCCCGAAAGGCAAGCACGTGTCCGTGCATGAGGGTGACCGGGTGCGCGCGGGCGAGCCACTGATGGACGGTGCGTCCAATCCCCACGACATCCTGCGCATCAAGGGAGAGAAGGAGCTCGCGAAGTATCTCGTCGATGAAGTGCAGGAGGTCTACCGACTGCAGGGTGTCAAGATCAACGACAAGCACATCGAGACCATCGTGCGACAGATGCTTCGGCGGGTGCGCGTGAAGGAGGTGGGCGACACCGACTTCCTGGTGGGCGAGCAGGTGGAGAAGGGAGCCTTCGAGGCGGCCAACGAACGGATGGCCACGGAAGGCAAGCAGCCGGCGATTTCCGAGCCGCTGCTCCTCGGCATCACCAAGGCGTCGCTCTCGACCGAGTCGTTCATCTCCGCAGCGTCCTTCCAGGAGACCACGAAGGTGCTGACCGAGGCGGCGATCTGGGGCAAGACCGACCACCTGCACGGGCTCAAGGAGAACGTGATTATGGGTCGTCTGATCCCCGCTGGGACTGGGCTGGCCCGATACAAGAACATCGGGATCCAGATCGAGGCGCCCGAGGGTGTGGTCCAGGGTCCTGAGGAGGAGGAGCTGGTGCCGAGGGTGGTTCCTGCGGCGCCGGCACCCGCGACCGAAGGGTACGTGGCCGCGCCCGCCGCTTCGGGCTCGGAGGGGCTCGAGAGCTAAGAGGCGTCGAAGGGCGAGAGGGTTTTGTCCGGGTTCCCGAGGGCTCGTCAGCGAGGCGTTGACAGGGGCCCGAAGCCCACTAAAATGCAGCGGTTTTTCGGGTCAGAAGCCGCACCAAATCGCTCCCATTGCCGATCTTCGCCGCCCGACGTCTCTCGGAGGGGTGGGTCAGGATCGGTCGGGTGCGATCGCTGTCTTCCCCGTGGAGAGCCTATGCCGACCGTCCAGCAGCTCGTGCGCCTTGGGCGCGAGCGGAAGCGAAAGAAGTCGAAAGCGCCCGACCTTGAGGCGGCGCCGCAGAAGCGCGCGGTTTGCATGCGCGTGTTTACGGCGACGCCGAAAAAGCCGAACTCGGCGCTCCGCAAGGTGGCACGCGTGCGCCTCACGAACGGACGCGAAGTGAACGCGTACATCCCCGGCGTTGGCCACACCCTGCAGGAGCACTCCGTGGTGCTGGTCCGGGGCGGGCGCGTGAAGGATCTGCCGGGCGTGCGGTACCACATCGTGCGGGGAACCCTCGACTCGACCGGCGTGACCGATCGTCATCAAAGCCGTTCGAAGTACGGGGCGAAGAGACCGAAGTAGTGCTTTCGATTTGGCGGCCGGGGAGGCGTCCGGAGATGCCTCGACCGGCCGCCGGCATTTTCGAACCCGCACTCGTGCGGGGGATGGGGCAGGGGTAGATGCCGCGACGTCGAGTGGTCGAGAAGCGTAGGATCACGCCGGATCCGAGGTATGGCGACCGGATGGTCGGACGCTTCATGTGCATCATCATGCACGACGGCAAAAAGAGCACGGCGGAGCGGATTCTCTACGGCGCGCTCGGGGTCATCGAAACCAAGACGCGCAATGACCCCCTGGCAATGTTCCGCCGCGCCCTCGACAACGTGCGGCCGCGGATCGAGGTGAAGTCACGCCGTGTCGGAGGCGCGACGTATCAGGTTCCGGTCGAGGTGCGCCCCGAACGAGCCACCTCGCTCGCCATGCGCTGGTTGGTCCAGTACGCACGGCTGCGAGACGGCAAGAGCATGCAGGACAAGCTCGCGAACGAGATTATCGACGCCGCGAACGAGCGCGGTGAGAGCGTAAGGAAGCGCGAGGAGACGCATCGCATGGCGGACGCGAACAAGGCGTTCGCCCACTATCGCTGGTAGGCACGAGCCAGCGGAGTGCCAATACAGCAGGAGACGAGCGGGCCGCTTGGGGGCCCGGAACGTGACGATCATGCCCCGTACTACACCGCTCGAAAGAACGCGGAACATCGGCATCATGGCCCACATCGATGCTGGGAAGACCACGACTACCGAGCGCATCCTCTATTACACCGGCGTGAACTACAAGATGGGTGAAGTCCATGAGGGCTCGGCGACCATGGACTGGATGGAGCAGGAGCAAGAACGGGGCATCACGATCACCTCGGCGGCCACCACCTGCTACTGGAAAGAGCACCGGATCAACATCATCGACACGCCCGGCCACGTCGACTTCACGATCGAGGTGGAGCGGTCGCTGCGTGTCCTCGACGGCGCGGTGGCGGTGTTCGACGGGGTCGCAGGCGTCGAGCCGCAGTCGGAGACCGTCTGGCGTCAAGCCGACAAGTACCGCGTTCCGCGCATCGCCTTCGTGAACAAGATGGATCGCGTCGGAGCAGATTTTCCTCGAGTGGTGAAGATGATCCGCGACCGGCTCGGCGCGCGGGCGGTCCCCATCCAGGTGCCGATCGGCAGCGAGGAGAAGTTCCGCGGCGTGGTGGATGTGGTGGCCGGTACCGCGACCGTATGGGACGAGGAGAGCCTTGGGGCGCAGTTTCGCGAAGAAGAGGTACCGGCGGACCTGGCGGATGTGGTCGAGGAGTATCGCGAGCAGGTGATCGAGGCCGCGGCCGACCACGACGAGGCGCTGATGGCCAAGTACCTCGAAGGCGAAACCATCGCCCCCGACGCCATCCGCAAGGCCTTGCGCCAAGCCACGTTGCGCCTCGAGGTCGTGCCCGTGCTGTGCGGTTCAGCCTTCAAGAACAAGGGCGTACAGACGCTGCTCGATGCCATCGTCGACTACCTCCCCTCACCCCTCGACGTGCCGCCGATCGAGGGCACAAAGCCCGGCACCCACGACACCGTGACCCGCAAGGCGGATGACAACGCACCGTTCTCGGCGCTCGCGTTCAAGCTGATGAGCGACAAGCATGTCGGGCACCTGACCTACATTCGCGTCTACTCCGGGCATGCGAAGACGGGCGACCAGGTGTTGAACTCCGCCCGCGGAAAGAAGGAGCGGATCGGCCGCTTGCTGCAGATGCACGCCAACAAGCGCCAGGAGATCGAGGAGGTATTCGCCGGGGACATCGCGGCGGTGGTGGGGCTCAAAGCCGTGGCCACGGGGGAGACCCTGTCCAGCATCGGTCATCCCGTGCTGCTCGAGCCCATGGAGTTCCCCGAACCCGTACTCTCGATTGCGATCGAGCCCAAAACCAAGGCGGACATGGACCGCCTCGGGGACTCGCTCCAGCGCCTTGCTCTCGAGGATCCATCCTTCCGCGTGTCTACCGATCCGGACACGGGTCAGACGCTGATCGCGGGCATGGGCGAGCTGCACCTCGAGATCATCACGGATCGTCTCCTGCGCGAGTTCAAGGTCGACGCCCAGGTCGGACCGCCTCAGGTCGCCTACAAGGAGACGATCACACGTCGGGTGAAGGTGGAAGGCCGCTACATCAAGCAGACCGGCGGCAGCGGCGACTACGGTGTGGTGTGGATCGAGGCAGAGCCCGGTCCGCCGGGCTCGGGTTTCCAGTTCGAGCACGCCGTGAAGGGCGGAGCCATACCGCGCGAATACTTCCCCGCAGTGCGGCACGGTTGCGAGGAAGCCGCCCAGAGCGGCGCGCTCGCGGGCTATCCCGTCGTCGACGTGAAAGTGCGTCTGGTGGACGGGCAGTATCACGACGTCGACTCGTCGGAGCGTTCCTTCAAGATCGCCGGGTCGATTGCCATGAAGGAGGCGTTGCGTGAGGCGGATCCGGTCCTCCTCGAGCCGATCATGAAGGTCGAGGTGGTGACACCGGAGGAGTTCACCGGTGCCGTCCAGGGCGATCTGAACAGCCGGCGCGGGAAGCTCACCGGCCTCGACGTGCGAGGCAACGCGCAGGTGATCGGGGCCGAGGTTCCCTTGGCCACGATGTTCGGATACGTGAACAGCCTGCGCTCGATGACGCAGGGTCGCGCGACTTACACCATGCAGTTTTCACACTATGCACAGGTCCCGGCGGCTGTCGCCGAGGCCATGGGAACTCGCTAGCAAGCAGGCGCGTTCGGGCGAAATGCGCCCGTGTCGGAGGATCGGAATCAAATGGCCAAGGCGAAGTTCGAGCGGACGAAGCCGCACGTGAATGTGGGGACGATTGGTCACGTGGACCATGGGAAGACGACGCTGACGGCGGCGATTACGGCGCGGCAGGCGACGAAGGGTTTGGCGCAGAAGGTGGCGTTTGACCAGATCGACAAGGCGCCGGAGGAGCGGGAGCGGGGGATCACGATTGCGACGGCGCACGTGGAGTACGAGTCTACGAAGCGTCACTACGCGCACGTGGACTGTCCGGGTCACGCGGACTACGTGAAGAACATGATCACGGGGGCGGCGCAGATGGACGGCGCGATCCTCGTGGTGAGTGCGGCGGACGGTCCGATGCCGCAGACGCGGGAGCACGTGTTGTTGGCGCGGCAGGTGAACGTGCCGCACATCGTGGTGTTTTTGAACAAGTGCGACATGGTGGACGATCCGGAGCTGTTGGAGCTGGTGGAGCTTGAGGTGCGGGAGCTTTTGAACCGGTACGAGTATCCCGGGGACACGATTCCGATCATTCGAGGCAGCGCGCTGAAGGCGCTGGAGAACCCGGCGGACGCGGCTGCGGGCAAGTGTCTGGACGAGCTGATGGAGGCGCTCGACACGGCGGTTCCGGAGCCGAAGCGGGCGTTGGACAAGCCGTTCCTGATGCCGATCGAGGACGTGTTCTCGATCACGGGGCGGGGGACGGTGGTGACGGGCCGGGTGGAGCAGGGGGTGATCAAGCCCGGGGACGAGGTGGAGATCGTCGGGGTCAAGCCCACGCAGAAGACCGTGGTGACGGGGGTGGAGATGTTCCGCAAGCTGCTCGACCAGGGGCAGGCGGGAGACAACATTGGGTGCTTGTTGCGGGGGACGGGCAAGGACGACGTGGAGCGGGGTCAGGTGTTGGCGAAGCCGGGCTCGATCACGCCGCACACGAAGTTTAAGGCGCAGGCGTACGTGTTGACCAAGGACGAGGGGGGTCGTCACACGCCGTTTTTCAACGGCTACCGGCCGCAGTTTTACTTCCGGACCACGGACGTGACGGGGGTGGCGCAGCTGCCGGAGGGGACGGAGATGGTGATGCCCGGAGACAACGTGGAGATGGTGGTGGAGCTGATCACGCCGATCGCGATGGACAAGGAGCTGCGCTTCGCGATCCGCGAGGGTGGCCGCACGGTCGGCAAGGGCGTCGTCGCCGAGATCATCGAGTAGCG
>Ga0074046_10002406_pt1 | contig 16217 bp, 16 predicted proteins | sample BogForMeECP23OM3_FD_94441 | JGI IMG/M metagenome (GOLD analysis project Ga0074046, IMG submission 94441) | Bog forest soil microbial communities from Calvert Island, British Columbia, Canada - Bog Forest MetaG ECP23OM3 | ecosystem: Environmental > Terrestrial > Soil > Wetlands ...
ATCGCGGGTTTCATTACAATTAAGTTCCTCCGCGCGCTGCGCGGCGGTGCGATGTCAGAAAACAAACGACTCAGGGTTGGCGTCCTGTTTGGGGGGCGATCGGGCGAGCATGAAATTTCGTTGCGATCCGCGCTGACTGTGATGTCGGCGATGGATCCGGCGCGGTATGAGATTGTTCCGATTGGGATTGGGCGCGACGGGCGATGGTATCTCGAACGCAACGCGCTCAAGCTGCTCGCCGAAAAGACGCCGCATCTCGCAGCGCTCAGCGCGGGCGGCACGCAGGTGACCCTGCTGCCGCATCCGGAAGGACAATCGCTGATCGCGACGCCGGCCGACGGCGCGCGTGGCGACATGACGCGCACGCATGATGCGATTCCTGATATTGACGTGGTGTTCCCGGTGTTGCACGGCACCTACGGCGAGGACGGCACCGTGCAGGGGCTGCTCGAGCTGGCGGGAATCGCGTACGTGGGAGCGGGCGTGCTCGGCTCGGCGCTCGGGATGGACAAGGACGCGCAAAAGCGCATCCTGCGCGACGCCGGCGTCGCAGTCGTGAAATATTTCGCGATCGAGCGCGCCGACTATCACGACACTCCGCAGCTTGGGATGCGGCTCGCGCGCAAACTCGGCTATCCCGTGTTCGTCAAGCCCAACGCGCTCGGCTCGTCGATTGGAATCAGCAAGGTGAAGCGCGCCGCCGATCTCAACGCCGCACTCGACGACGCTTTTCAGTATGATCGCAAGGCGCTGATCGAGGCTTCGTGCGAAGGCCGCGAGTTCGAGTGCGCGGTGCTAGGCAACGATCGTCCCGAGGCGTCGATTCCCGGCGAAGTATTAGTCAAGGGCGCGCATGAGTTTTACGACTACGAGTCGAAGTACGTCGATCCGGAAGGCTCCGCGACAAAAATTCCCGCCGAGTTACCGCCCGCCAAGGCGAAGAAGTTGCGTGCGATGGCGGTGGCGGCGTTCAAGGCATTGTCGCTGCGCGGGATGGCGCGCGTCGATTTTCTCGCGAGCCGCGATTTGCGCGAGATCTACGTGAACGAGGTGAACACTATCCCCGGCTTCACCGCGATCAGCATGTACCCGAAGCTGTGGGAGGCGTCTGGCTTGCCGCTGCCGAAGCTGATCGATCGGTTGATCGAGCTGGCGCTCGAGGAGCATGGCGAGCGCGCCTCGCTCAAAATCACGTATCATCCGAAGTCGCTCACAAAGTCGCGCGACTGAGCCGATCGAGATGGCGATGCGGCGGCTGCTGATTGCGACAACGAATCCGGCGAAGCTTGCCGAGTACCGATTGATTCTGCGCGACGTGGGCATCGAGCTCGAACTGGTGTCGCTCGCCGAGCTCGGAATTTCCGAAACGCCCAAGGAGACGGGCGCGACCTTCGCCGAGAACGCGTTGCTCAAGGCGCGGTTCTATTTCCAGCGCGCGCGAATCGCGACGCTGGCCGACGACGGCGGACTCGAGATCGACGCACTAGGCGGAGAGCCGGGCGTCAGGTCGCATCGATGGCTCGGCTCGGGGGGCGATGATTTCGACGCGGCGCTCGTCGCCGAAGTTATCCGCCGGATGAAGGGCGTCGAGGCCGGGCGCCGGACAGCGCGAATACGCGCCACGCTCGCGCTGATACACGAGGAGGGCGGCGTGATTCGCGAGAAGACGGCGTCGGGCGCGATCGAGGGCGTGATCGCAGAGCGCGCGTATCCTGAAATTCGCGCGGGCTTTCCGTATCGCGCGGTGCTGGTTATACCGGGGCGCAACTGTTATCTGGGCGAACTTGGCGACGAGGAAGAGGCGCAAATCAGCCAGCGCCGGATTGCGGTGCTCAAGCTGCGCGACGAGCTGGCGCGGATAGCCGGATGCCGCGACGCCCAACTATTATGATCGAGGCGCGCGAGTTAATATCGCCACGCAAAAGGTGAACGGCAAGCGCAAGGGCAAAGTCGTCGTGCTGCATCTGGCGGCGCGGTACCCGTTTGCCGGGGTGATCTGGCAATTGCTTCATCACCTGTTGGGGTTCAGACAGCTTGGGTTCGAGGTCTATTACATCGAGGATCACCGCGCGTACGTTTACGATCCGACGATCGAAAGCGGCGCCAAGGATCCGACGCGCAATCTGAAGGTGATTGGCGGCATACTCGCGCGTTACGGCTTCGGCGACCGGTGGTCGTTCCTGGACTCGGCCACCGAGCAATACGTTGGGATGTCGCGCGAGCGATGCATGGAACTGTTCCGCGACGCCGACATGGTCATCAATCTTTGCGGCGCGACCGAGCCGCGCGAGGAGCACGAGCGCAGCCGCTGCCTGGTGTACCTCGAGACCGACCCGGGCGTTTTTCAGCTCGAACTTGCGCGCAAGATTCCGACCACCGTGGCGTTTGCCAAGTCGCACAAATTGTTCTTCACGTATTGCTACAATATCGGCGCGCCCGATTGCCTGCTGCCGACCGCAGGCGTCGATTGGCATCCGACGCGTCCGCCGGTGAGTCTCGACGAGTGGCATCCGGGCGTAGGCCCCGCGGAACCGCGAGCGTTCACAACCGTCGGCACGTGGCAGAATAGCGGCAACGACATGGTAATCAAGGGCGAGACCTACTACTGGTCCAAGCATTTGAATTTTCGCAAGGCGCTCGAGGTCGCCGCGCGCGCGAATCAGCCGATCGAAATCGCGACCAACCTGACCGCCGGGCCCGACTACGAGGGCGCGATAGCGGGTGGCTTTACGATTACGCCGGTGGTGCCGATGTCGCTCGACATCGACGAATATCGCGAGTACATCAGCCGCTCGCGCGGCGAGTTTACCGTCGCCAAGGACATCTACGTGCGGCCGCGCACAGGATGGTTCAGCGATCGCACGGTCTGCTATCTGGCGGCGGGCCGTCCCGTCGTCACGCAACGGACCGGATTTGAAAAGTTCATTTCCACCGGCGCGGGACTGCTCGGCTTCGACACGCCCGACGAAGCGGTCGATGCGATCGCGCAAATCAATTCCGACTATCCGCGGCACGCGCACGCGGCGCGTGAGATAGCCGTCGAGTACTTCGACGCGGTGAAACTGCTCGACGAAATCGCGCTGGCCGCGGGGATCTGAACGATGGTCGCGACGCCGCTTCAGTCGATGCTGCAAATTGACGCGCTGTCGCGCGATACGCGCACGCTAGTCGAAAGCCTGCTGGTCCTGTTCGCCCTGCTGGGCGCCTTCGCCGTGCGCCGGCGCAAGCGCGCCGTCACCGCGACGACATTTCTGCTGCTGTCGGGCAGCGCGCTTATCGACGCCGGTGCGCGCTTCATCCCCAACGAGCAAGTCGGCCAAAAGGTCGCGGTCGCGGCGTTCGTACTTTTCCTGTTCGGCTTAATCCGGCTGGTGCTCGAGTTTGTTGACGCAGTTTCCCGCCGCGGCAAAGTCCACTTCTCCAGCATCGGCAAAGAACTGCTGATGCTCGTGTTGTGGTTCGTGGTCGTGATGGTGGTGCTCTACACCGACTTCGGCGTGCAGCCGCTTTCGATCCTGACGACGACGACCGTCTTCGCCGCCGTCCTCGGCTTCGCGTTGCAGGAGACTCTGGGCAACGTCTTCAGCGGCCTGTCACTCTCGATAGGGCGCCCTTTCGATCCCGGCGACTGGATCCGCAGTGGCACGCATGTTGGGCAGGTGAAGGGAATCGCATGGCGCGCGACCACCATCGTGACGCGCGACGGCGAGCGGCTCGAGGTCCCAAACTCCGTGATCGCCAAGGACGTGCTGTTCAACTACACCACGGGCCACGTGCGCGAGGAAATTACGGTTGGCATCAGCTACGGTGTGCCGCCAAATCACGTGCGCGAAGTCGTGCTCACGCTGCTGCGCGACGTGCCGGGGGTGCTGCGCGAGCCGCCGCCCGAAGTGCTGGTGTGGAGCTACGGCGATTTCGCGATTCAGTATCTGATCAAGTACTGGATCGGCGACTACGGCGTGCAGGAACACGTGCGCGACCGCGTCGCGTCGAGCCTCTGGTACGCGCTGCGGCGCCACTCGATCGAGATCCCGTTCCCGACCCGCACGGTCCACGTGCGCGACGCGGGCCGCGACGAAGACGAAAGGGCTGACGCGCAGTTCGAGCGGGAGCTGATGAGCGACCTGCGCCAGGTCGATTGGCTGCGCGGCCTCAGCGACGACGAACTTCGGCTGCTGGTGCCGACCGTCGCGGTACGCCAGTTTGGCGCGGGTGAGATGCTGGTGCGCGCCGGCGAAGCGGGCGAGTCGATGTTCATCGTACGGAGCGGCAAGGCCGAAGTTTTCGGTCATACGGCAGACGGCCAGGTTCGCCACATCGCCGAGATTGGCCCCGGCGTTATCACCGGCGAGATGGCGCTGATGACCGGCGAACCGCGCAACGCAAACGTGCGCGCGCTCACTGATCTGGAAGTGATCGAGATGGATCGCGAGGGACTCACGCGCCTGTTCAAGGAGCATCCCGATGCCGTCGCCAGCATCGGCGATATTATTACCGCGCGAAACCGCGAGCGGCTGGAAAAGCTCGCCTCAGGCGACACGCTCGACGGCAAAGGCGGCCCCCATCGATGGCTGCTCAACAAGATGCGTGAGCTGTTCGACTTCTGATCTGCGCTAGGCGATCGCGGCCAGCGCGACTTGCAGCTCGCGCAGATTTCGCGACGGTACGACGGCCTTAACTTCGCGCGCGTACTGCTTAATCGCACTGTCGCCGGTACTCCAGCGCGCCGGATCTTCGGGATTCAGCCAGATGACGGCGCGGCAGGCGCGCGTGATCTCGCGGACAAGGTCGGCGCGTGGGGGTAGGCGATTGTTGCGAGCGTCGCCCATGACTACGACGATCGTGCTGCGAGTGAGCAATCCCGTTCTGCGATCCCACAGCTCGACGAGCACGCGACCGAAATCCGAGCGCGCGTAAAGATCGAGCGCGGGCGTCATCACCAGGTGGCCCTGCTCAAAATCCGCCTCTGCCAGATGATCCACGTACACGAAACTGCTGACGCGGCGGAAGCATCCGCGCGCGCCCGCCATCAATTCAAGCATCAACTGCGCGGCGTAGCGGACCGAGCCTGAGATGTCGGCGAGGATCACGAGATCGACGTGCCGCGGGCGCCGCGCGCGGAAGTTGAGATCGATCAGCGCACCGCCGCGCTGCATCGCGGCACGAATCGTGCGGCGAAAGTCGATTCTGCCGGTCTTCGCGAGACGCAGCCGCCGTCCCAGCCTAATCCGAAAACGGCGAATCAGGGGAGCGAGCGCGTCGCGCGCCTTGTCGTAGTCAAGGTCGGAGAACTGATCGAACGGTCTCCGCTCGATCGCGCGGAGTCGCGCGATGCGCGCGGCGTCGATACCGGGCGTGCGCGATTCCTCGCGCGCTTCTGCCTCGCCACGCTCCTCGCGGCCGCGCTTTCGATCGGAAGTGCGCTCGGCGTCCTCACCCTCTTCAGCGTCTTTGCGTCGCAGTTCCGACGGCCGCGAGGTCGATTTCTCGTCGCGATTACGCGCGAGCGCGCCTTCGCGCGGCTCTTCTGACTTGCGCGGCGGCGCTTCATCGCATGGCGTCGGATGCTCGCCCGGGCGGCCGCGGCCTGTGGCAGCCGAGACCTGGTCGCCGCGTTGCTCGGGATGCTCTCCGCGCTCCGATCGCGGCGCGGCAAAGAATCGGTTGAACGATTCGTCGAAGAGCGCGCGGTCGGCTTCGTCCTTGATTAACGCCGCCGCCAGCGCCTCATGCATCCGCGCGCGCTCGAGCCCAACAGCCGCGACCGCGTTCATCGCGTCGATCGATTCGGCAACAGAGATTCGCACGCCGGCGTCTCGCAGTGCAGAGATGAAACTAACAAGCTGATCGCGAAGCCGAGCCATCTAATTAACGCAGCTTCACCGCCTGCGCGGAGCGAGCGTTGAAGCCTTCGATTCCACCTTGGCGCGATCGTCTTCGTGCTTTAGCAGGACGCCGAGCGCGGTGCGCACGGCGTCGGTGTCGAGTTCGCGCACGCCCAGGCGCACGAGCGCGCGCGCCCAGTCGAGAGTCTCCGCAATCGACGGCGGCTTGCGCAGTCCGAGCTTGCGAATCGCGCCGACAAAACGCGCCGCCTCGGCCGCCAGCTTGGCGTCGAGTTCGGGCACCTTGAGCTCGATAATTTTTCGCTCCTGCTCGGTCCCGGGAAAATCGATGAACAGATGGAGGCATCGGCGGCGCAGCGCTTCCGACAGTTCGCGCGCGCGGTTCGACGTCAGAATCACGGCGGGCCGCTCGTGGGCCTTCAACGTTCCCAGTTCGGGAACGCTCACCTGGAAGTCGGAGAGCAGCTCGAGCAGAAACGCCTCGAACTCCTCGTCGGCCTTGTCGACCTCATCGATCAGCAACACGACGCGGCTCGGCGCGGTGATCGCTTTGAGCAGCGGGCGCTCCAGTAAAAAATCTCGCGAGAAAATGTGCTCGCTCAGATCTTCCCATCGCAGGCCCTGCTGCTCGCCGGCCTGCATGCGCAGAAGTTGTTTCTGATAGTTCCATTCGTAGAGCGCGCGCGCCTCGTCGAGTCCCTCGTAGCATTGGAGCCGGATCAATTCGGTGTTGAGAATTTCCGCGAGCACCTTGGCGACTTCAGTCTTACCAGCGCCGGCGGGACCCTCTATCAGCAGCGGCTTTTCGAGCGCGAGCGCAAGGAAGATCGCCGTCTCGACGCGCTCATTAGTGACGTATTTGGCGCGCTTGAGGCCGTCGGAGATCTGCTCGTGGGTAATTTGCATGGGATCAGCGGCGGTTGATCTTTGGGGCGCGGCGGCGCTCCAGGAAAATCCGCGCGCGATGCTTGAGGCCGTCGCGCTCGTCGCGCGGGGTCGCGCGCACCTCTTCGGTGTAGGCGGCCAGCTCGACGCACAGACGCTCGACGTCGACGCCGCCGCGCGCGGGCTTCATGTCGTCGAGCCCGATCATCGCCTGCGACATCAGGTTGATCGACGCCTGCCTGCCGCCGCGTTCGAAGCGCAGATGAAGCGCCGCTGCAATCTGGTTGAACGCTACTACGAGCGCCTTCAGATCTTCACCGGCGGCGTGCGAGGCAATCTCGAACATCTCGGCTGCTTCGAAGTACGCGCCGCGATTGAATGCCGCAATCGCGTCGTCGATCGACGCCGGTGGGAAATCGTCGCTCACTGGAACCTGGAAAAAAACTACAACTGCTCTTTTTCCTCGACCGCGCGATACTCGGCTTCGCCCAACGCCTGCGCCTTGCGCGTGCCGTAACGCTCGTAAAGATCGAACAGACTCGACTTATGCGGGCGCACCTTGCCCAGCGGGCACTTTTGCCATTCGTCGAGCGACTCGTCGCAGTAGCCCATGCGGTTCTCGCCGCACTTGGGTTGCAGGAACACGGCGATTTCCGGCAGCACGTGCTTGATTTCCGCGCGCATCATCGCGACCATCCGGCGGATTTCCCACTGCGCACGCACGCACAGCCGCAGATCGCAGATGTGCAGCATCTCCGCGAAATTCACCATCACGTGGAAGTTCGTTGGCGCCGCGTTGGGCAGCACGAAGCGCGCGTCCTCGGCGGGAATCCCCGCTTTCAGCGCCTTCGCGTAGAGCTCGGAGGTCTTCGAAAGCAACTCGGAGAATTCACTTTCCAGCCCCGCGCGCGACCATGAATCGGGCAGCACGAACGCGAGCTTGTCCTGCTTGAATTTCACGTAGCGCTGGCTCTGCTGCTCGAAGCTGATGCCGATCCGATGGCGCACGAACTGATGCGACAGCGAGCGTGAGACGTTGGCGATGCCGAACCAGAAAACGATTTGCTCGAGTGGCGAAGCGTGGCCGGTTTTCAGCCGCTCAGTGATGAACTCGCGAATTTTTTCGTGAGTGATTTTTTCGGATTTAATTTTGTCCCAGACTTCGATTGGCGTGTCGGAGGAGTAGCAGGTGCGAAACGCCGCGTAGAGTTTCTCGAGCGGCTGCTGCGCGTAGTCGATCAACTTAACTTGCATTTTCGCCTGATTTTCCACGCTGTCCTGACCCCTTCCGCAAATGGCCGGGCGCTCTGCGCTGCCGGCACGTATCATCTTATTCCAAGCCGCGGTGCGACTGCATCAGGGGCGCACGCTCTTAATCCACACCCATTTCGATTGCGCCATCCGCGCGGCATTGCAAGATTGGCTGTCAGAGCTGTGATGCCCGCTGTTTCCGCAATTGACGCCGCCTACAGGCAGTTTCTCAAGCCATTCCTGTTCAGCCTCGATGCCGAGTATGCGCATCGTCTGACGATCCGGATGCTCTCCCTGATGCCGCCGTTTCCGCCGCCGCGTGAGCGGCCCGAGCTAGCGATCAAGCTGTGGGGAATCGATTTTCCCAATCCGATCGGGCTCGCCGCCGGCATGGACAAGGACGCCGTCGCGATCCGCGGATGGGAGACGCTCGGCTTCGGCTTCGCGGAGTTGGGAACGATTACGCCGCGCGCGCAGGCGGGAAACGAAACGCCGCGCCTCTGGCGGATTCCCGAGCGCCGTGCGCTGATCAACCGGCTCGGCTTCCCGAGCGAAGGGATGGCGGCGGTGGCGCCGCGAATCGAGCGGATGCGCAAGGCCGGGATTTCGATTCGGCTGGGGCTCAACTTCGGGCCGAACAGCGACACTCCGCCGGAGGGTGTCGCGGCAGACTACACGGCACTGATGGAGCGGCTCGGGCCGCTCGCCGACTTTATCGTAATCAACGTGAGCTCGCCGAATACGCCCGGTTTGCGCAACTGGCAATCGCCGGAGAAGATGAGCGAGCTGTTCGCGGCGATGCGGGAAAAGGCCGGCGAGCCGCGGCCCGTGCTGGTGAAGATCGCGCCCGACCTGGAACGCAACGAGCTGTTTCGAATCTGCGAAACCGCTCTTGAGCTGGGCGTGGACGGGATCGTCGCGTGCAACACGTCCGTCGCGCGCGAGGCGCTAGGCGTCTCGTCACCGCATCCGGGCGGACTCAGCGGCCGTCCGATCCTGATTCGCGCGCGCGAGTTGATTCGCGACATCCATACGCACACCCGTGGAAAAATCCCGATCATCGGCGTCGGCGGAGTCAGCACGGCAGAGGACGCGTGGCTACACATCCGCGCCGGAGCGGCGCTGGTAGAGCTTTACACCGCCCTCATCTACGAAGGCCCGGGCGTGGCGGAGAGAATAAAAGCGGGTCTGGCGGACTTGCTCCGGCGCAATGGATTTCGCTCTATTAGCGAAGTGGTCGGAATCGACAGATAGGCGGAGGCGATTTGAACCAGGAAGAAACAAAGTTGACTGTCGATGCGCGATGGCTGCGGGCGCATCGCGCCGACGCTGGTCTGATCCTCATCGACACGCGGCCGGCCAAGGATTTCCACGCCGGGCATATCCGCGGCGCGCGGCATTTCGATCCCTTCCCGTTTCATCACACCGATACGTCCGAGCGCGGCGTCGCGGAGTTCGGCGCGCAGCTCCAGTGGATATTTTCGGCGCTCGGAATCACCGGCCGTGAGACCGTCGTGTTTTACGAGAGTGAATCCGGAATGCGCGCGGCGCGCGGGCAGTGGGCGCTCGAATACGCGGGCCATCCGAAGTCGCGAATGCTCGACGGCGGCCTAAAGGCGGTGGCCGGCGAAAAACTGACTACCGAGGTCGAGAAGTTCGCGCCTGCTGATTTCCAGCTCAATCCGCGCGCGGAAATTCTCGCGACGTATCCGCGTATGCTCGAGCAACTGGGGCGTCGCGAGGTGCAAATCTTCGACGTTCGCAGCGATGCGGAATACTTCAGCGAACGCGTCCGCGCGAAACATGGCGGCGCGATCCCGGGCGCGGTCCATCAGGACTGGACAGCCGCGCTTGCCGCCGATGGAACCGTGAAATCGCCCGCCGAGCTGCGCGCGCAGTTCGAAGCGCTCGCCCTCGATCCCGCCAACGAGATTGTGCCGTACTGCCAAGGAGGCTACCGCGCCGCGCACGCGTACCTCGCGCTCAAACTCGCTGGCTATCCGAAGGTGAGAAATTATCTTGGCTCGTGGGCGGAATGGGGCAATCGCGACGACCTGCCGATCGAGCATCCGCGGCGCAAGTGAGCGGTATGAGAAACCCTCCGGCACGCGTTCAGAGAAGAAGCAGAATCTTGAATCGTGCGCGAAAGAAGTCGCGCGCTGAACAAGGACCCTCACCTTCGACCCTCTCCCTGGCAGGGAGAGGGGAAGAAGCTTGGAAGCGGAACAAGAAAACCGGTCGATGCCTCCCATTCTAGTTCTCACCGGGTTCGAGCCGTGGCGCGGCGAGCGGATCAATTCGTCCTGGGAAGTTGCGCGGCGATTTGACGGCGAGGTGATCGGCGGCTTGCAGATAAAGTCGGTGCGCGTGCCGGTCGGATGCGCCAAAGCGGCGCGGCGGATCATAGGTGCAATCGTGCGCTACCGGCCGCGCGCAGTGATCGGACTCGGCGAGGCCGGCGGTCGACCGGCGATCGCACTGGAAAGAATCGCGATCAATCTTGCCGACGAGCGCGGCGCGCTCGCCAAAAGCGGCGACCCTGGATTCACGCCGGTCGTTCGCGGCGGACCTGACGCGTACTTCTCGCGACTACCGTTGCGCGCGATCATCCGCGAGCTCGATCGCAAGGAAATTCCCGCGAGCGTGTCGCTGACGGCCGGCGCGTACGCGTGCAACGCGCTGATGTATGCCGCCCTGCACTACCTGCGCCGCAAGCCCGGCATCCCGGTGGGCTTCGTCCATCTGCCGTACGAGGCCCGCCAGGCCGGTCGCCATCGCAGCCTGCCCAGCATGCCGCTGCCGATGATGGAGAACGCGGTGCGAATCGTGATCGCGGAGACGGCGCGATCGGGGAAGAGGGAAGGGTAAATCATTCTATTGAATGTGAAACCCGCGGTGGGTTTCACGCTTCCTTCGGCAGGGGTGACCCCTGCACCCAATGATAAGCGCGAAACGTTGAGGACAACCTTTCGCTCTCAATCGGGGGATTTAGTCAGGCGCCGGGAAGGAAATCCACCCCGCTCTTTTTTCTTGCCCAGTTATTTGATCGCGACCGCGTTAGGTGGTGACGCGATGCCGCCCTCCAGGTTCATCGGGACTGAGACCAGCATAAACTCGTAGCGCTTGTCGGCGGCGCAATCCGCAGCGAGTTCCTCGAGGTTGAACTGCTCGCCGATCGGCAGGCCGAGCAGGCATAGCGTGCGGTAGTGCAGCGCGCCCTCGTTTTTGAAGTCCCACGGCCACGGCTCGACGGCGGGACAATCCGTGCCGACCGCGGCGACGCGGTGATCCCAGAACCATTCGACCATCGCGCTGCTATCCTCGATGCCGCAGGCTTTGAGCCCTTCGAGCGGCGCCATCGCGGCTTTGTCGGCGGGAGACGCGGCCAGGTACGCCTGCATCCAGCCCGTGCGAATCAGCAGTATCGTGCCCGGCTTTAGCTCGACGCCATCCGCGACGGCGGTCTCCTTCAAGTCGTCGAGGCTGTACTTTTCAGATTTGAGCGGATTGATCGTGCGCCGGTGCGAGATGCGGTAGCGGAACGCGTCGAGCAGCACGGCGCGGCCGACAAACTTGTTGGCCCATTTGTGGATGCTGAGGCGGCCGGTCGGGCCGTCCTTGATCTCGCTGGATTTCACGCCGTTGTAGAACGCCTTGTAGCGCGGGCTGCCGACGTGCGCGAGGCCGTCCCATTGGCTGCCTTCCTGCGTGTTGTAGCTGTCGAGCGAGTCGTCGAAACCGAGCAGGCCGAAGCTCTCGAAGCTCATGATGTTGTGCTTGGCGGGGCGGCGCGCAAACAACGGCGGGTTGGCGTAGTTGATTTTAGTATCGAGCCGGAAAACGGAGCCCTTGCGCACCAGGCGCGCCGCATCGATCACGCCTTCCGGCGTGAGGAAATTCAGGCATCCGAGTTCGTCGTCGTCGCCGAACACGCCCCACGACGATTCTTTCGGCTTGTCGGGCTTGATCGGCAGTTCTGAAAAACGGGGAACTTTGTCGAGATCGACTTTGGCCATCGCATCAGCTCCTTGCCGGAAATTTTGCGGTCGTTTAGGGCGTCCATTCGTAGAGCACGTCGGCTTCGCGCTCCATGTTGGTGGCGCCATCGGTAAATTTCTTTGCGATAAAGCCGCGCGCTTCGTAAAAGCGGCGCGCGGGGGTGTTGCGCTGAAACGCCCACAGGCTAAGACCGGCCGGCCGCAGTTGCTTCGCATGCGCAAGCATCGCATCGCCAACGCCGCGGCGCTGCTCGCCGGGCGCAACGTAAAATTGATCGACCTCGTCGCCGTCGCGGAGTACCAGCACCGCCACGATTCGGCCACCATCCTCGGCGACCCAGGTCTCGCGCTCCGGCACCATCTGATGGATCACGAATGCGCGAATCTCAGCGTCGGTGCCGACGGTCGGCAGATATTCGGCAGCGCCGCGCCGCGAGGCGATATAGACAGTCGCGACTTCGGACGCATCGGCAGCATTCGCGCGTCGGAACGAGATAGCCATCAATGTGGGTTTCCGTCCGGAGGTGGTGCGCTGTCAAGCGGCGGCAAAGGAACCGGGATTCTTCGCTTCGCTCTGAATGACACAAGACACTGGGTGCAGGGGTCACCCCTGCCCAAGGAAGTGCGGAACCACGGTGGGTTCCTCATTCAATATAGTGTTTTACCCTTCCCTGCGCTCCGCTGGATGCCCTCGGCAAAAAAGCGTAAGAGAGTAGGCGCTATGTCTTTAAGAGCTAAATGCGCTATCGCCGGGCTCGGCCAGACCCGGATGGGTAAAAATTTCGATCATCCCGGACCGATTGGGTTCGCTGCCGAGGCCGTCAATCTCGCCCTCGACGACGCCGGCTTGCAGCGCTCCGATCTCGACGGCCTGCTCGTCAACCCGGGGATCACGTGGTTCAACAATCCGATGGCCTCCACGTCGCTGCAGAATGCGATGGGTATCCGCGACCTGCGCCTGACCGCTACGATGAACCTCGGCGGTGCGACGGCGGCAGCGATGATCATGCACGCCGCGCAGGCTATCGACGCCGGAATGGCGGAGGTCGTCGCGTGCGTATTCGCCGACGCTCCGTTGCGTCCGCCCTCGCCCAACAAGGGTAAGGATGCCGGCTCGGCCGCGTCGTACGGCTTTGCCCAAGGTCTCAACGCGCATTACGGACAGTTCGGCGTCAACGCGCAGTACGCATTCGTAGCGCAGCGCCACATGTACAAGTACGGCACCACCAACGATCATCTCGGCGCCGTCGCCGTGTCCGAGCGCGATTGGGCCAACCTGAATCCTGTCGCCCAGTTTTACGACACATCGATGACGCTCGCCGACTACCATGCCTCGCGATGGGTGGTTGAGCCGTTCCATCTCTACGATTGCTGCCTAGTTTCCAACGGCGGTCTGGCGGTTATCGTGACCTCCGCCGAGCGCGCCAAGACGTTGAAGCGGCCCCCCGTCTATATCCTGGGGATGGGGCAGGGTCATCCCGGCGGCGACCCGCTCGAGACGCTGGTCTCCGGCGCTCCGATCGCCAAAGAAACCGCCTTCAAGATGGCGGGAATCAAGCTCAACGACGTGAACTTCTGCGAGCTATATGACTGCTATACTTTCACAGTGCTGGTGACGCTCGAGGACTACGGCTTCTGCAAAAAGGGCGAGGGCGGGCCGTTCGTCGCCAGCGGTGCAATCAAGCCGGGTGGCGCGCTCCCCGTCAATACCGGAGGCGGCCAGCTAAGCTCGTTCTATATGTGGGGGATGACGCCAGTGGCGGAGGCAATCGTGCAGATGCGGGGTGATGGAGGGAGGCGGCAAGTGCCAAAACACGACGTTGGACTCGTTTCCGGCAACGGCGGTATCCTAGCTACGCACTCGACCCTCGTGCTGGGTTCACAAGCTTAACATTAGCTGTGAGTCGCGCTGTCACTGCCTGTGCTGTGATATAGTGTCATTTCATTCATTTTAACCGCTAGTTCGTCTAACTTATATATAAGCCAAACTGCGATGCCTGAAATCAGCAAACCCATCCCGGCCATCACCCCCGAAATGCGTGAGTTCTTCGACGGTGCGCGCGCCGGCCGCCTGATGGTCCAGAAGTGCGACAGTTGCGGGACGCTACGCTTCCCCGCTCACGACCTGTGCTCGAAGTGCAACTCGACGGCCTCGCGGTGGGTCCAAGTGAGCGGCCGCGGGGAAGTTTTCAGCTTCAATATCATGCATCAGCTCTACCATCCCGGGTTCGCCAACGAGATCCCGTACGCCGTCGTCGTGGTCGAGCTCGAAGAGGGATGCAAATTCGTGTCGAACCTGCTCGGCGTCAAGCCGCATGACATCCGGTGCGGGATGCCGGTAGAGGTCACGTTCGAAAAACTCAGCGATGAAGTCTCGATACCGAAATTCCGGCTTCGCGCCGCGAAATAATCCGGATCGACTGAATCAGGATCAATAATCAACAATGGCCTCGCTCGATAAAAAATATTTCCAGCGTCTCGTCGAGAGCTCGCCGGACATCATAATTGCCGTCGACAAAAGCGGCACTGTGAACTATTACAATGACGGCGCGCGCACCAGCCTCGGCTACAGCTCCGAGGAGATCATCGGCCAGAACTGCACCCGCATCTATCCGTCACTCGACGAGGCCCGCCGCGTGATGAAAGCGATGCGCGAGTCGGCCGACAAGGGCCGAATCGCGAGCTTCGAGACCGAGTTCCGTAACAAAGACGGCGAAATCATCCCGGTGATGATCACCGGCGCGCTGATCCACGACGACGACGGCGCCGAAGTCGGATCGATCGGCTTCGCACGCGACATCCGCCGCATGCGCCATGCGCAACAGCTCGCGACCGCCGGCGAAATCGCTGTCAGCCTCGCGCACGAGATCAACAACCCGCTCGAATCGATCACCAACAACCTCGAACTGCTCTCCCAGAGCGTCGAGACGCACCTCAGCGATGCCGAAAAGGTCGTCGAGAACGAGCGCCTCGACTCGATTCGAAATTCGATCGAGCGCGTGCAGGCTATCGTGCGGCGCCTCGACGAGATGACCCGCAAGGGCGAGTACGAGACGCGCGACTATCTGGCGGGCAAGCGGATGGCCGACCTCGCGCCGCGCGAAGATGGCAAGGTGCACACGCGGCCGCATGATGCGCCGCATACGGAACAATCACCGCTGGAAGGGATGTCGATCCTGGTGCTCGACGACGATACGGCCGTCCTCAATTCGATGGCGGACCTGCTGCGCGCCGAAAAATGTACCGTGTACTGCGCCACACGCCCGTCGGCCGCGTTTGGAATCCTGCGCAACGTGAAGCTCGACGCGGTCATCTCGGACGTCGTGATGCCCGAGATGGACGGCTATGACTTCTATCTCAAGGTCAAGGAAGACATGCCGAAGCTGCCGGTCATCCTGATGACCGCCTACTACTACGACAAGGATCACATCCTGAAGCGTTCGCGCCTGCGGGGGCTGGAGGGCGCGCTGTTCAAGAAGCCGGTAAATCCCGGCAAGCTGCGCGCGATGCTGTTGCAGTTGCGCCAGAAGGCGGCCACTGAGAAAGCGGAAGCAAAAGCCGCCGCGCTAGCGGCGAAATCCGCGTCCGCGGCGGAATCGACGCCCAAGCCAATCCCGCAATCCTGATCCTAAATTGCCTCCCGCGTTCGTCGGGGGAGGCCGACGCGCGTCCGCGCGCCGCGGGTGGGGGGACGTTTAGTTCTGAAATTTTGTGTCTGCCCAAGAAGTGCCCCGCACCAGACAATCGCGCGGCACATCTGTCCCCCACCCTAGCCCTCCCCCGACGAACGTGGGAGGGAAGCGGAGACGGACTCGCTCGTATCGCTTTGCTAATTTCTATGTCCTCATGAAATCGCGCCGCCGCAAAACACCATCGCGCACAACGAAGCCCCTTCCCTCTCGCGCGTTCCCGATCCTCGAACACGATCCCTCGCCGAGCGCGATCATCGAGCCGCGGCGCGTGTACAAATCGATCGACGTGCCGAAACATTGCGTGCTCTGCTTTTTCCAGGACGTGATCGACGAGCTGGTGCGCAATGGCGCCCGCGAGATTCACGTCGCGAATTGGGAGACCGGCAGGCATCCGGTTTACGAGCTCGACTTCAACGGTCGCCGCCTCAGCATGTGACGCGCGAGCAGTGAATAATTATTGCGCCAGCGTGATCCCGAACGGACCGCTGCTGCTGCCGCTGCTCTCCACCGCAACCGAGCCGACGAAGCAGGGAGTCGCTGAGGAC
>Ga0074046_10002407_pt1 | contig 16216 bp, 12 predicted proteins | sample BogForMeECP23OM3_FD_94441 | JGI IMG/M metagenome (GOLD analysis project Ga0074046, IMG submission 94441) | Bog forest soil microbial communities from Calvert Island, British Columbia, Canada - Bog Forest MetaG ECP23OM3 | ecosystem: Environmental > Terrestrial > Soil > Wetlands ...
GGTCACACCCACCCAGCCGGACCACCCATAACCCCACCGACATCCTCAGCCGCAGATACGAGACCTTGCGCGAGCCGGGCGGGAGAGCGCCAGCAGTCACGCAGCGTGGCCACCCCTCGTGAGGGCCCGCAAATAGAACCGATGCCGTTATGCGCGGACGTCGGCTGGAGCCTGAATAAGACGCTGGCCATCCAGACTTGGATGTTCTGCGCGGGGGCTGAAAGGCGGGCGATCGTTGATCCTGTTTCGTTGCCTGTTGGCTAGACGGGTGACGCCGCAACGGGTTCCCTGAAGGCGCGGAAAGCTGCTTGTGTCAACTATCCTCGGGCCGCGACTGACCGTTCATGACGGCTCGATCGGATACGCGGGAGGCACGGCGGCGGTGCCCGGTCGCTCATCTGGGGTTGCCGGTCACGCCGGCATCAGCCCGTGCAGGGGGAAGACCGCGTCGCGGGTGGCCACGATCGCCTGGTCGGCCGGATGGCCTGGGTCGTAGCCGGACTCCCACGGCCTGAACACCGCGGGTGCCCCCTCGGTCATCTGTTCGGGTGCGGTCAGGCCGGTGCGCCGCGCGACATACTCCCGCCACGACGCGGGGGTCGGCGTCCCTGGGTCGATCGGCTGGCCGGCGGCCTCGGCGAGCAGGTGCGCCCAGCTCCGCGGCACCACCTGCACCAGGTCATACCCTCCGCCGCCTGTCAGCAGCCAGCGCCCGCCGGCCAGGTCGTGGGCCAGCGTGTGGATCGCGGCGTGGGCGGCGCGCTGCCCGTCAATGCTCAGCTCCAGGCGGGCCAGCGGATCCAGCCGGTGGGTGTCGGCCCCGTGCTGGCTGACCAGGACCTGCGGCCGGAACTGTGCCAGCAGAGGCGGGATGACCGCGTGGAAGGCGCGCAGCCAGCGGGCATCACCGGTCCCGGCGGGCAGCGCGACATTGACCGCGAACCCCTCCGCGCCGGGCCCGCCGGTCTCGGCGGGCAGCCCGGTGAACGGGAACATGTCCGCCGGGTGCTGGTGCACGCTGATCGTCAGCACCCGCGGATCGGACCAGAACGCGGCCTGCACCCCGTCGCCGTGGTGCGCGTCGATGTCCAGGTAGGCGATCCGCTCGGCGCCCTGTCCCAGCAGCCAGGCGATCGCCGCCGCGAGGTCGTTGTAGACGCCGTACCCGCTGGCGCGGGCGGTCATCGCGTGGTGCATGCCGCCCGCGATGCTGGCCCCGTGCCCGGCCGAGCCCGACCACACCGCGCGGGCCGCGGCCAGGGTCGCCCCGGCCACCAGCGCCGATGCCTGGTGCATGCCGGCAAATACCGGCTGGTCCCCAGTGCCCAGCCCGAACGCCCGCGCGTAGCGCTGCTGGGCCGCCTCCAGGCCGCGGGCACCAAGCTCATCGGCCCAGCGGCTAACCGTCCGCACCGCCGCGACGTACCCGGGGTCATGCACCAGCTCCAGGTCGGCGTCGGTGGCCGGGACCGGGGCGGCCACGGTCACGCCGGGCTGGCTCCACAGCCCGAACTCGCGCGCGAGCCGCATCGTCAGCTCCAGGCGCACCGGCGCCAGCGGATGGCCAGGCCCGAAGTGATAGTCAGTAAGCCGCTCGTCCCAGGCCACATGCACGGTGCAGCTCATCCAGCCACAACCCCTCTGCCGCCGTGCCGATTTGCGGCTTCGCCGGCCAGGCGCCCATCTGAAGCGGAGCCTGTCCGATAGCGGGTTTCCAGGTCCTGACCAGCCAGGGCGACTTCCTCTGCTACCGCGGCCAGAGCCCGGGCAGCGGCGACGATCCCGCTGCGCCACTCCTTCACGCGTTCCACCTGGCATTGCAGAGCCTGTTCGCGCCGCGCAGATGCGCCGGTCTTTGCCCATTCCGGTGCGACTCTCGCCGCCGCGTGCTCGAGCACGGCGACGAACCGATCGGCCTGGTCCTTGCTGGCGGACAGCAGATCACCTGACTGCTCCAGGGCCTGGGACAGGCGTCTTTGCTGGCTCTCCACGGACGCGTAGAGCTCCCGTGTGCGCTCGTCCGGCCCCATCTCTCGCTGACTGGCATCGCCCGCGCGCTCGTCCCGGGCCGGTGCCTGTGCGGCGCGGGTGGACGGACGCCCGCCGCGTATCGCCCTGACCGCGTCAAGGTGCTCTTTCACCTGCCGCAGCATCGGGCTCACGCAGCCCGTCTCGGTGCTGCGCCACCCGCACGAGCAGGCGGCGAAGTAGGCCTCATCACCGGTCAGGCGGCGCCAGCCATCCCAGCGGTGCCCAGCCGCCTTGCCCCGCAGCAAGTCGAGCTCGCCGTATCCCGGTTCGCATGATTCTCCCAGGGGGGCCAGGCTCGTCCTCGCGCCCGGGCCCATAGCCGGGCCCCATGGCTGCCTGGTTACGGTGGCCTGCTCCTCTAGGTCCCTGGCCTTGGCGTTCTCATCCATGGGGCTCATCCCCCAGACCGTGCCACTGAATGCGGCACCTACAGGACAGCGGTCTTTCGATCGACCACGTCCGTGCCGGTCACGCTATGCCCGGGCGCAGCTGAGGTAAGGGTCCTTGGTCACGTCGCACCAGAGGCCAGGGTCCACGGCCGTATCCGCTTCTGCCCGGGGCCCGCAAACCCGCGCCCGGCTAGATCGCCCGCCATCTCGGCACCGGACCTGGCCGATGCCCGCCTCCTCGAGGAGGAAACGGACGGCGCGAGCCAGGAAGTTCTTGCCGGCCCGCGCCGCTGCCCGGGCGCCGGGCACCACGGCGAGCAGGCGCTCCGCGAAACGCCGGCCGTCTTCATAGTTGTCCTTGCCACCCGGCTGCTCCCGTAATCCGCACAGGAGAGGGAGCAGGCATCATGGAGGACATGCTGACCCTGGCCGGCACGGGTTATCTCGGATACGACGCCGCCGGCATGGCAGACGAGGTCGGGAAGGGGGTCACGGGGGTCTCCGCGGGTGATGAGGTGTTCGGCCGCGGCCAGGACACTCAGGCCGAGTCCGCCGTGCTGGACGCCTGGGCGGCCAAGCCGCCGCCCATCGACTGGGCGGTGGCCGCTGCGGCCAGCGTAGCCGGGGAGACCAGCGAACGCGGTCTTCGCCTGCTCGGCGTCAAGGCCGGGGACACGATCTTCGTCGACGGCGGCGCGGGCGGCGCGGGAGCGGTCGCCGCGCAGATGGCGGTGGCCCGCGGGGCCAGGGTGATCGCCTCCGCGAGCCAGGCCAGCCAGGACTACCTGCGGGAGATCAGGGCGATCCCCGTGCGGTACGGCGACGGCGTGGCCGCCCGCGTCCGGGCCGCGGCCGGCGGGCCGGTCGACGCCGTGTTCGACGTTGCGGGCAAGACCCCGGTCGGGGAGCTGATCAGCCTGGTATCCGAGCCGTCCCGGGTACTGTCCATCGCCAACTCCGCAGCCGGCCAGGCCGGAGCCCGGCTGACCGGTGGCGGCGCGGACAGCAGGCCCATGCAGGCGCTGGCAGAGGCCGCCGGACTGCTGGCACAGAACAAGCTCGTGATCAAGGTGCAGACGTTCCCGGTCGACCGCCGCCGAGGCCTACCGCGTCAGCCAAGGCGGCCACGTCCGGGGAAAGCTCGTCTTGATCCCCTGACCGCGGCGATCGCGGCTAGGTCGCCCGGATCCAGCGAGGCGGCCACCGCACGCCGGCCGGGTCGCGTGGCGACCAGCCCTTCGCCCTCGAGGCTGCGCACCGCCCAGAACTCGCCGTTCTGTGCTGCACCGTCCAGCTGAACTCGCTATCGACGGACAGTGCGTATTCGGCAGGGAGGGTCGCCCGCTTTCCGGAAGAGCGGTTACGTATGGTGACAGCCGCTGGTCGCGACCGTCGCACGAGATCCGATGCCGTTATGCGTCGCTCTGGCACGTTCGACGACAGTCAGCTGTGGCGTGCAGATCCGGTATTACATGCGCGTGTATCAGAACGCTGCCGGTTGTCGCCCGTCTACCTGTCCGGCATTGTTCAGGGGTCGGCCACCTCGGCCGTCAGTGCCGGGCTGGCCGCAGAGCCGGCGCCAGGTCCGCCTCTGCGCTGGCCTCCAGGCTGCAGCTTCCGCGCTGTGTGCCGTGGTGGCTCACGGCGTCTGAGTGCCGGTACCACGCTGGTCCCGGACGATGGCTACCGCCTGCTGCTGGGTGAGCCCGGAGCCGGCGGAGAATGCCTGATCGAACCGGGCTGCGCCCAGCCTCTGGCGGACCTGGGCCACCAGATCGGCCTCGACCCGCCGCAGATGCGGCCATGCCCGCAGGCCGACCCGCCGACGCAGGCCCTCGGCCGCGCCTTCCAGCAGCGCCGCCCGGTCCGGGTCGCCGTCTGCGAACGCCAGCTGGGCGTACCCGGCCAGGCACAGGGTCACGAACGAGGTGCTGCGGGCCGCCAGGCTCCGGTCCAGCGCCTCCTCCAGCAGCGGCCGGGCCTCATCGAGGCTGCCGCGCACGACATCTAGGATGCCCAGCTGTACCCGGGAGCCCGCGGCGAGCCAGTCACCGCGGACTCGCTCCGCCAGGTCACGCGCCTCACGCAGGTGACGCAGGGCGTCATCGTAGCGGCCCAGCGTGGTCTCCAGGGAGCCGACGGTCAACGCGGCCATGGCGGTGAAGACAGGCTCGTCCTGGCCGCGGAGCTCCTCCAGCGAGGCCGCCGCCTCCCGCAGCGCCCCGCCGTAGTCGCCGGCGACCGGCAAGGTCCACGCCATCGCCAGCCGGGCCACCGCGTGCAGAAAGGGATCCTGGATCCCGGGCAGCAGCCGCGCCAGGCGCTGGCGGGCCGCCAGCGCCGCCGCGTCGTCCCCGATGTCGCCGGCGAGCACCGCCGCCGCCCAGGCCAGCTCGGCCCGGGCCTGCGGGTCCAGCGTGCCAAAGCCGGGCAGCAGCTGCTCCACCCAGGACCAGGCCTCGCGCCCGAGGTCCCGCTGCGACCAGAACAGATACAAGACCCGGAACAGGTGCGGCAGCGGCCCGCGGTCATGCGCCAGGTACCAGCGCACCGCGGCGGCCAGGTTGCCCGCCTCGGCCTGCAGCCGCTCCGTCCATTCGCTCCGCCCGGGGCCGCGCAGCGGCCGGTCGGCCTGCTCGGCCAGCGCCCGGTAGAAGCCAGCGTGCCTGCGCCCGACCTCGGCGGCGTCGGGCCGGGCCGCCAGCCGCTCGGCCACGAACGCGCGGACGGTCGCCAGCATCCGCGACCGGGGCCCGAGCTCGGTGCTGTCGATAGCGACCAGGCTGTGCCGGGCCAGCGCCTCACACAACTCCAGCGCCCGGTCCTCATCCAGGCCCGCCACCTGGGCGGCGGCCGGGATGGTCCAGCCGTCGGTGAACACCGCCGTGACCTCCAGCAGCGAACGCTCGGCGTCTTCCAAGAGGCCGACGCTCCACTCCACGGTGGCGCGCAGGGTGCGCTGCCGCTCGGGGAGATCCACCGCGCCGGTGCCGAGCGCGTCCAGCGAGGCCGCCAGCCGGTCCAGCAGCGCGGGCGGGTCCAGCAGCCGGGTGCGGGCGGCGGCCAGCTCGATCGCCAGCGGAACCCCCTCCAGCCGACGGCAGATCTCCGCCACCGCCGCCGCGTTGCCCTCGGTGAGGGCAAATCCTGGCCGCACCGCGCGGGCCCGGTCCACGAACAGCGCCACCGCCGGCGAGGCCGCCACCTCCGCGACCGAGGCGGTGCCCGGATCTGCCGGCAACGCCAGCGGCGGCACCGGGTACTCCCGCTCGGCGCGCAGCCCCAGCACCGTGCGGCTGGTGGCCAAGATCGCCACCCCCGGGCAGCGGGCCAGCAACTCGCCCAGGTCCGGGGCAACCTGGACCACCTGCTCCAGGTTGTCCAGGACCAGCAGCCACGCGCCGTCGCCGAACGTCTCGGCCAGCGCCTCCAGCGGCGCGCCGGCGCCGGCCAGGTCGGCGCCCGCGGCCCGGCCGATGGCGGCCAGGACCTGCCCCGAGTCGGTGACCGAATCCAGCGGCACGAAGGCGGTGCCCGCGCCGAACCGGTCTCGCAGCCGCTCGCCCACCGCCACCGCCAGCCGGGTCTTGCCGACCCCGCCCGGCCCAGTCAGCGTCACCAGCCGCACCTCAGGACGCTCGAGCAGCCCGGCCACCTCGTCGACGGCCCGCTCCCGCCCCAGCAGCGACGTCGTGCTCACCGGCAGCGGGCGGGGGCCGCGGGCGCCGGCCGGCGACGGCACCGCGGCCGCCGCCTGGCCGGCAGCGGCGGCGAACCGCTCACTCAGCAGCACCGCCAGGTCATCACGCACCAGCCGGCCCAGCTCGGCGGGGGTACGGAAATGCCGGTAAGACGCCGAGGCGTCATCCTGGATGCGGGCCAGCAGATCGCCCAGGCGAGGGTCGCGGCCGGCCGCCGGCGCCTTGACGTACAGCAGCCGGGGCAGCGCACCGGACAGGTCGAACTCCTCCTCCAGGCCGGAGACCTGCATGCCCGGGGCGGGCTGCCCGTACCGCTGCCAGTACAGCCCGATGAACACGTCGCTTTGCGCCAGGTACTGCTGGTACACCTCCCGCGGCGGGTACGGCCGGGCCCCGAGCTCAAACATCACCGGGGTCAGGCGCAGCGCCTCGATCGCGCGCGAGACGGCCCGCCGCTCGTCGGCTAGCTCGCCCAGCGTGGAACTCACGAACACCCGCAGACGCCGGTCAGGAGTCCGGATGACTGTCTCATCCCGCGGCCCCTGGCTCACCGATCGCCCCTGAGCTGGCCCACCACGCAAGTCTGCAACCAGCCATCCCGGCCAGCAAGCCCGCGTAAGCACCCAATCCGTCAGCCAGCACCGGCTAGCGCAGGCGACTAAGTCCTCGGTGCGCAGCTATCAGGGCCGCAATCCCGACCATCAGCTCAACGGCGGCTCGAACCGCCGTTGACGCGCGAGTCTCTTGACCAGGCCTCTGCCCAGGTCAATGCCGCGCATAACAGGCAATCTGGCAACCTCGCTGGTACTGAATCACCAAATGAACACGCGAACCAGATTCGGCGATCGGCGCGGAATGACGGCGCAGCGGCCCTGGGAGTCCGGTCACCTTCTGTGATGGCCACCGCACCATCTTCGCAACCGCCAGCAGGCAGATCCAGCTGATCGCCGACATTCTCGCCGCCGTCCAGGTCGTTCGTCCTCGCCTCGCTGTGGGCGCTCCAACTGGACCGCGGTTCCGGGCCGACAACAATCGCAGCCGCGAAGGAGACAGTGAATAAAGAGCATTGCCGTTGATCATGACTTGCTGTCCAGATAAACGTGCCGTCAACACCAGAGTGCCGCCTGTGTTCGCGGCGCGGTAAGCGAGGTTCGCCTGCTCATCGGCGTCCAAGCCGAGCACCGAGACGTACGCAGACGAGCCGCCAACATCGCACGTAAACCCCACGTACGGGGCACCGGGGAAAGCTCCGGGAGCGCCGTCCGCGGAAATGTCAGGCGGGTTAGGACAGCGGGAAAAGCAAGGGCTGTCTGGCACAGGGGTGAATCAGGCTGATGGTGATCGAACAGCACGTTCCTGAAGTCCCGGATCGCCAGGTCCAGCTCGCTGATGGCGTCCTGGACCTTCGCGGCCCCGGATGGTCGCCCATCAGCCCCAGTGCCGTTTCCAGAGAGAGCCCCGCACAGAACAGCCGGTGCACCACGATGTCGTTCATGCCCCCGGCGATGCGGTCGTGTTCCTGCACCAGCCGCAGGGTCACCTCCGCCGAGTCGGCTGCCCTGCCGGGCGGGGGATCGCGCGTCGGCCGTAGGCCCGGCTCGTCCAGTTCGGGTATCAGCACGTCGCAGGGTAGGGCTGCTGAGGCATGCATCGCTGAGGCACCTTGGGTCCTAACCGGCCGTGACTGGCCGTGCCACCATGGTCTGGAGCGACGCGGTCACCTGCGCACTTACTCTGGCCTGGCGCAGGATCTGATAGATATCTGCCCGCCATCGCGCCTACGTCAGCTCCCTGAGCTTGGATAGGTGCCAACTGGTTAACATCAGCCCCGGATGCCGCGTGCAGCAGTACGCGGCGCCCTCTTTGACCTTCCGGCGGCAGTCAGGCTTGTAGCACTTGCGGTACCCGTCAGCCATGGTCGGCTTCCTGGCTATACTTCGCGAGTAGCTGCGAGGCCCGCATCGTGACTTCGGCGTCGCTCAGCCACGCCGTCTAGCCTTCCCTCTGCTGTGCCGCCGCTGCAACCGGGCGATCGCCCTGTCGTGGTCGGTCGTGTTTATCGCCTTGGCGATCAGACCAAGCGCGATTGGTCCTCTTCTCCGGACACGAAGGCCCGCTGGCCCAATCGCTGGGCAGTGCCCACTGTGGCCCATCCTTGCTCGGTCGCCGGCCTCGCACACCATGTCGTGTCAGATCTCAGCACCTGGCCTACTGATCGGTAACCTCCGGTATCGTAGGTTCGGGCTTAGCAGACGGGAGCCGTTCCGTGCGGGATATCTCGGGTACTGCGGGTGAACGACGAAGCGCGGGAGCCGCCGGCGCCGGGGCTGGTACGTGTGAGCCGGCCAGTGCTGCCGCGCCCAGGCTCAGGGGCGTGCTGCACGCCGTGGCTTTCCCGGTCGCCGCGGCCGCTGGCGTCGTGCTCGTCATGCTTGCCCCGACCTGGCCGGCCAGGCTCGCCGCCGCCGTGTACGGCGTGACAGGCGTGGCCCTGTTCGGGGTGTCCGCTGCGTACCACCGGTCACCGCTGGGCAGCCGACGCAGGAGCCTGCTGGCCCGGCTGGACCACATGAGCATCCTGCTGCTGATCGCCGGCACCTACACTCCACTGGTTGTCCTGGCGCTGCGCGGCTGGACCCGGCTGAGCGTGTTCGCGGTCATCTGGGGCGGGGCGGCAGCCGGGATCCTGGTCCGGCTCATCTGGCGGCCCACCTGGCGGCCCGTGCCGCGCTGGCTCATCACGTCGCTGTTCATCACACTCGGCTGGGTCGCGTTGTTCGTCCTGCCACAGCTCCTGCGGGGAGCCGGAGCCCTCGTGCTGGCGCTGATCCTGGCCGGGGGCGTCATGTACAGCCTGGGTGCTGTCGTCTACGCGCGGAAAAGGCCCGACCCGTCACCGCGGTGGTTCGGGTTCCACGAGGTCTTCCATGCGGCCACCATCGTGGCTTACCTCACCCAGTATGCCGCCGTGTCACTCGTCGTCTACCGGGTGGCCTGATGCCCGGAGGGCATGGTGATCTTCGCCGCTGGCTGCCGCGCCAGGGCCGGAGGACTCGCCGTCGCCGCCGAGCAGGAAGGTGAACCCGTCCAGGTCCTGGCGCAGCGGCGCGGTGCCATAGGCGGGGGGCACCCATAGCCGACCAGCGAGGTGCCGAGCCGGTCAGGGTCGCGTGCAAGCCAGGCGGCCCGGCGGCGTGCCAAGGTCCCACGTGCCTAGATCCTGACAGCCGCCCGCAATACGTGCCCAGGTCAGCTCACTGGGCGGTGTCTTGGCTGCTCAGGGCGCGGTAGCTCTCTTCCCTGAGAAGCGAACGATTCACTACAGTTCAGGTGCCTAGGACAACGCGTCATTTGGTTGGTGAGGCGACGTCAGAATTGCCTGTTATGCGCGAACCAACCGCGACGAACCTGTCACTGTGAGGAAGCGCAGATTCGGCGATCTGATTTCCTACCAGAACGACAGAAAAGGCTGCGCGGTGATCGCCGCCAAGGTCGAGAGAGAGTGTGAGTGAGTATTCAAGAACGTGCATAGATATGCGCCGATAACGCCTTCATTTCGGCATGTGCGGTAGTACTAGCACTCCCACGGGAAATCGTGCCCCGCCCGAACTGCGATTGATCTGCGCGCCTCGGGCCGATCGCCAAGGAGCGTCTCTTCCCGGCTCGAGCAAGCCAGGCGCCAGATTGTCTTAGGCGCCCGCGGATTCCGGCTGGGGACGGCGCGGGTCCGTGTTGTCCGGGCCTATGGGCGCCAGCATCAGGCCGACGGTCGCCTCGAGCAGGTCCTCGGCGAAGCCGGCCCGCGGGCCCAGCCCCGGCTCACCCGAGGCCTCGGCGTTACCCCGGGCGGCCAGCGCGCCGACCACGAGCTGGACCAGCAGGTCGCGGCGATGGCGGAAGCGGCGCCGGTCGAGCCCGGGCAGCTGCCGCGCCAGCAGCGCGGAGACCTCACGGAAGCTGGCCGTGGAGGAATCGTCCAGTTCCGCCACCCACGGCGCCCGGTGCCGCTCGGCGGCCAGCCGCGCCAGGAAGCCGACGTAGTGACCGCCGTGGTCCAGTTCCTCGATCAGCGGGACGATCAGCACCCGGACCAGATCCTCGGCCGGGACGGGCCGGCCGAGCGCGGCGGCCCGGTCCCTGGCCGCCGCAAGCAGCGCGCCGCGGCGGCGGTTCAGTGCCGGCGCCCGCCGCGCCACGATGGCGCGGACCAGCCCCTCCTTGCCGCCGAAGTGGTAGTGGGCGACCGCGGTATTGCGGGAGGTCGCCGCCTTGGCCACCTCGCGGAGCGAGACCGCCTCCACGCCGCGCTCCGCGAACAGCCGTTCGGCCGCGGCGACTACCTGCTCGGCCGTGGCCCGTCCGTCCGCTCGCGTTCCCCCGCCGCTCCTGGCCGCCATGGCCTCAGTATCCCTCTGGGTCAGATTTCCGCCCTCCCTACTAGCGCTAGAACTAGTTGAATCATATGCTTTAGTTAATTAGTTGATGGATTACGGGGTCAGGCATGACGCCGTGGAGGTGCGCGATGACGGTACTGCGCGGAGCGCTGCTGGTGGACGGGACCGGGGCGGCGCCCCGGCCCGCTGATGTGGTCATCGAGGCGGACCGGATCGCCGCGGTGGAGGCGCCGGGCACCGTGTCCGGAGGGGGCGGTGACGTCGTGGACCTGGACGGCCTGGTGCTGGCCCCGGGATTCATCGACTGCCACACCCACTATGACGCGCAGGTGCTGTGGGATCCCGACCTCACCCCCTCCTCGTGGCACGGCGTGACCACGGTGGTGATGGGCAACTGCGGGTTCGGGATCGCCCCGACCCGGCCCGAAGGCCGCGAGACGATCGCGCGGACGCTGGAGAACGTCGAGGGCATGTCCGTGGAGGCGCTGTTCGCGGGCATCCCCTGGACCTTCGAGACCTTCCCCGAGTACCTGGACGCGGTCGAGCGGGCCGGGCCGAAGCTGAACGTGGCGGTCATGCTCGGCCACACTCCGCTGCGGCTGTACGTGCTGGGCGAGGAGGCGGCCGAACGGGACGCCAGCGAGCCCGAGATCGAGGAGATGCGCCGGCTCGTCGGCGAGGCCCTCGACGCCGGCGCGATCGGCTTCGCGTCCTCGCGCCAGCCGGCCCACGCCGGGGCCTGGGGCAAGCCCGTGCCCAGCCGGCTCGCCACCACCGATGAGCTGATGCGGCTCGCCGAGCCGCTGGCCGAGCGCGGCCGCGGCACGTTCGCGATCACGCACGGACCCGACTTCGGCCCCGTCGAGCTCGCCGAACTGTCAGTAAAGACGGGCAGGCCGGTCACCTGGACGGCCCTGAACGCCGCGCCGGGCGCCTTCCGCCTGCTGGACAAGGCGGCGGCCCGCGGCGGCGAGGTCTGGCCCCAGGTCGCGTGCCGCCCGATCGTCTTCCAGGTCACCCTGGCCGAGCCGGCGCCGTTCGCCCGCGCCGACGCGTTCGCGCAGGTGCTGTCCGTACCTTCCGCCGAACGGGCCCGGTTCTACCGGGACCCGGCCTGGCGGGAGCGGGCCCGGGCGGATGTGGCCAGGCAGTGGTACTACGGCTGGGACAAGGTATTCGTGGCCGAGACGGTGGCGCATCCCGAGCTGGCCGACGGGCCCTCGCTCGCGGACCTGGGTGCCCAGCGCGGCGTCGACCCGCTCGACGTGCTGTGCGACGTGGCGCTCGACGACGACCTCGGGACCCGTTTCCGGGTCGTGGTCGCCAACGACGACGCCACCTCGCTGGCCGGGCTGCTCCGGGACGACCGCACCCTGCTGGGCCTGTCCGACGCGGGCGCGCACGCCAGCCAGCTCTGCGACGCGGTCTTCTCCACCTACCTGCTGGAGCACTGGGTCCGGGAGACCGGCACGCTGTCCCTGGAGAAGGCCGTCTGGCGGATCACCGGGCACCCCGCCGCGGTGTTCGGGATCCCCGGCCGGGGCCGGGTGGCGCCCGGATATTTCGCCGACCTGGTCGCCTTCGACCCCGCCATCGTCGGGGTGGATCGGATGGAGCGGGTGTACGACCTGCCCGCGGGCGCCGACCGGCTCATCGCCCGCAGCCATGGCTTGCACCAGGTCTGGGTCAACGGCGAGCAGGCCGGTGATGGCGACGGCCGCCCGCGGGCCGGCCGCCTCATCCGCGACGGTGGAACGGCCGCGGGCCCGGCCGAGCGATAGAGAGGACATCATGGAGATTCCCCGGATCATCAGCGTCGACGACCACGTCATCGAGCCGGCGCACGTGTGGCAGGAGTACCTGCCTGCCGCCTTCCGCGACCGCGGGCCACGGCTCACCCGGGTCAAGGGGAGGCTGCGGTTCGAGCCGCGCCACATGGCCTTCCGCGAAGACACGGACGGGTACTGGGCAGATTGCTGGTCGTTCGGCGGAATTCTGTTCCCGGTCACCGGCGGGTTCGCTGCGGTCAGCTTCCCCCGCGAGGCGGCGCACAACCGGGCCGTGCTGTTCGACGATATCCTGCCCGGCTGCTACGACCGCACGGCCCGGCTGGCCGATATGGACCGCAATCACACCGATGCGTCGCTGTGCTTCCCCACCTTCCCGCGCTTCTGCGGGCAGACGTTCCTCGAGCGCGGCGATCGTGACCTCGCGCTGGCCTGCGTCCGGGCCTACAACGACTGGATGATCGGCGAATGGTGCGCCGACGAGGCTCGCGGCCGCCTGATCCCCCTCACCCTCATCCCGATGTGGGACCCGGACCTGGCGGCGCAGGAGGTGCGGCGCTGCGCGGCCCAGGGGTCGCACGCCATCGCCTTCTCCGAGAACCCGGCCGCGCTGGGCCTGCCCAGCGTGCACACCGACGCCTGGGATCCGTTGTGGGCCGCGTGCGAGGAAACCGACACCGTGGTCAACATGCACATCGGCTCGTCTTCCACCTTCAGCAAGACCAGCGACGACGCGCCGCCGCTGGTCATCATCGCGCTCACCTTCGAGGGCGCGTCGCACGCCCTGGTGGACTGGCTGACCAGCGGCGTGCTGGCCCGGTTCTCCTGCCTGCGCATCGCCTTGTCCGAGGGCCAGGTGGGCTGGATGCCGTTCCTGCTCGAGCGGCTCGACGAGGCCTGGGAGCACGCCCGCGGCTACGCCAAGACCCAGGAGAAGGTGCCGGAGCCGCCCAGCACGTACGTCCCGGGCCGGGTCTTCGGCTGCGTCTTCGACGACCAGGTGGGCCTGGCGCTGCGGGACCGCATCGGCATGGGCCAGATCATGTTCGAGACCGACTACCCGCACGGCGACTCCACGTTCCCGCACTCCAGGGACACCGCCGCCACGATCGCGTCGAAGGCCGGCCTGTCGGAGCAGGAAACCTGGCGGCTGCTGCGCGGCAACGCCATCTCCTGCTACCGGCTGGACCGCTACGGCATCACCCAGTGACGCGGCCGAAGGTGGTCAGCTATCCGGGACAAGCTCCGCTACGTCAGCGTGCAGCTTAGCCATCGCCTGGTCGAACGTGGCGAGCCGGGCCCCACGGGCTCGCGCCAGCTGGGCGAGGTAAGCGTCGGTTACCTGGCGATGGCCGATCAGCCCCCGAACGGGCACGTCGGTATACGGGACATCGTTGGGCCAGAATTCGTGCCGGCCGTCGGCGGCGGTCCCGGCCAGGACCTCTCGTGCCGTGGCCGCCGGCTGGCCTTCGCGGATGAGCAGGCGCAGCAGGCTGCCCTGGGTGATAGGGCAGGTAGCGAAGTTTCCGGCTAGGCCGGCAAACCACTCTTCTGCGGCCTCATGGTGAACGTGATCATCGACAAGCAGGGCGATGAGCACGTTCGCATCGAGGAGGACGGTCACTGACCGTCATCCTCAAGCCGCCGCACATCCTCGCTGGTGATGGTCCTGCCGAGGTGCGCGACCGGGAGGCCGGTGCGGGGGCTCCTGGCTATCTCGCCCGGGTTACCCGAGCTGAGTCCCCGCCGGATGAGCCCGGCGACGGTCTTGCTCAGCGACTGATGGGTATCCCTGGCGAGCGCTACCGCCTGAGCATGAAGATCATCAGGAATGTCAATCGTGGTACGCATACCAGCATTATAACTTCACTACATCATGATGCTATGATGTAGACCGATAAATTGGCTATAATAGTGACCGGTCTGTAAACTGACCCTTATGGAGACCATACCGATCACCGAAGCGAAGGCGCGGATCGCCGAACTCGCCGACCGGGTAGCGCGTGAGCACGATCACTTCACCATTACCCGTAACGGACGCGCCGACGTCATGCTGATCTCGGTGGCCGAGTACGAGTCCCTGCAAGAGACGATTGACATCCTCAGCGATGAGGAGGCCCTCGCGGACCTGCGGCAGTCCCGGGAGGACTTCGCGGCCGGGGATACTTACAGCGCCGAGGAAGTCCGTGCCGAGCTGGAACAACGCCGGCGCCTTGGCCCGCGGTGAGCGGCTCCGACCCGGGGGAACGGGAGCCATACACAGTGGCCCTGTCCGGGCAAGCTCGCCGCAACATCCGCGAGAACCTGCCGCTGGAGGTTGCTCTTGCCGCGATGGAGACGATCGAAGGATCGATCGCCGTTAACCCATATCGCGCGGGCAAGGCCCTGGACGACCCGTTTGACGGCTATTACTCGGCTCGCCGCGGGACATACCGCCTCATCTATCGGATCGATGAGGCCAAGCATCAGGTGGAGATCTACTCGATCCGCCATCGCCGCGACGCTTACCGGGCCTGACCCGGCGCCTGCGACGCCACGGCCGCCGTCGCCGTCATGTCCGCGTCGGGCACCTCTGCGCCGGCCTCGGGCCACCGCTTGAGCTCCACCTGGGGGATGAACCAGGTGGCCAGGAAGGCGAGCGCGGCGATCGGCACCGCGACGAGGAACACGGTCTGGATCGACTCGGCGTAGCCGGCCACGAAGCCGGCGTGCACCGCGGCGGGCAGGTGGGACAGCAGCGCCGGGGTGGCGTCCGCGGCGCTGAAGCCGTGCGGCAGGCTGACCCCGTGCAGGTGCTTGGCCAGGTTGCTGACCAGCACGTTGGAGAAGATCGCGCCGAAGATCGCGGTGCCGAACGACCCGCCGATCGAGCGGAAGAACGTGGCACCAGAGGTCGCGACGCCGAGTTCGCTGTGCGGCACGCCGTTCTGCACGATGATGACCAGCACCTGCATGACGCCGCCGATGCCCATGCCGAGCACGAGCATGTAGACCGCGTCCTGGAAGGTGGACGAGCCCACGCCCATCAGCGAGAGCAGGTACATGCCGAGGGTCATCATCGCGGTCCCGGCGATCGGGAAGAACCGGTACTTGCCGGTCTTCGAGATGATCTGCCCCGAGGTGATCGAGACCAGGAGCAGCCCGGCCATCAGCGGCAGCAGGTAGACCCCGGAGATGGTGGGCGAGATCCCCCGGACCACCTGGAAGAAGGCGGGCAGGTAGGTGATCGCGCCGAACATCGCGAAGCCGACGATGAAGCCGACCAGGCTGGTCACCGAGAAGATGCGCAGCTTGAACAGGTGCAGGGGCAGCACCGGTTCCGCGGCCCGCCGCTCGACCAGCACGAACACGCCGATCAGCAGCACGCCGGCCACGCCCAGGATGTAGATGGGGGCCGACCGCCACGGGTAGGTGGTGCCGCCCAGGCTGGTCAGCAGGATCAGCGAGGTGGCGGCCATCGCCAGCACGAGGGTGCCGAGGTAGTCGATCACGTGGTGCACCCGGCGCAGATGGCCGGGCACCTGGCTGGCCACCACGACCAGCGCGACGATGCCGATCGGAACGTTGATGTAGAAAATCCAGCGCCAGGACAGGTTGTCCACGAACACGCCGCCCAGCAGCGGGCCGATCACGCTGGCGACGCCGAAGACCGCGCCGAACAGCCCTACGTAGCGGCCGCGTTCCCGGGGCGAGACGATGTCGCCGACGATGGCCTGCGCGCCGACCATCAGGCCGCCGCTGCCCAGCCCCTGCACCGCGCGGAACGCGATGAGCATGATCATGGACGTGCTCAGGCCGGACAGGATCGAGCCGACCAGGAAGATGACGATCGCGGCCTGGAAGAAGATCTTCCGCCCGTACTGGTCGCCCAGCTTGCCCCACAGCGGGGTCGACACCGTGGTGGCGAGCAGGTA
>Ga0074046_10002408_pt1 | contig 16202 bp, 10 predicted proteins | sample BogForMeECP23OM3_FD_94441 | JGI IMG/M metagenome (GOLD analysis project Ga0074046, IMG submission 94441) | Bog forest soil microbial communities from Calvert Island, British Columbia, Canada - Bog Forest MetaG ECP23OM3 | ecosystem: Environmental > Terrestrial > Soil > Wetlands ...
ACCCAGACCTGGTCGAGCTCGCCGATCGTATAGAGCTCGGGGGCAGAACCGCCGCTGTACTGACCCTGCACCTCAAAGCCGAGGTTTACGCTGCGTGCAATCACTTCGCCGTTGATCGGAGCGGGCAGGATGTAGTCCTGCGTCACCTGGTTGTCGGACCCCTTGTAGAGCAGGTGCGCTTTCTGCTCTGCTCGTTCGAGCTCGGCCCTTGCCTTGAGATACGCGTTCTGGGCAGCCTCGAAGTCCCGCTGTGAGCCCGCGTGGGCTTCATAGAGTTCGCCCTGGCGTTCGAATTCCTTCTTGGATTGCACGAGATCGGCTTGGGCTTTGAGGAGGTCAGAGAAAGCGCTTCCCAGGTCCGGTGATGCGATGACCGCCAGAGGGTCGCCTTTCGTCACGTGCTGCCCGAGCTCGGCCATGAAGCGGATCACTCGCCCTGTGACCGGCGAGAACACGTGGGCGACCCTTCGATCGTCGAAGGTCACTCGCCCTGCCGCCGCGATCGTCTTCCCAAGCTCCTCGTAACCCACCGGTGCAAATGTGATCCCCGCTTCCTTCGCCTGCTCCGCCGGGAGCCAGGCTTCTCCGGCGGGGGGCGTGGTGGGAGCGCTTGCTTTGGCGTTCGAATGACACGCGCTGCTCAAGACAGCGAGAAGAAAAACCGGCACGAGGGAGGTCAGTGTTCTCATGGTCGGAACTCCGTTCCCGTCGCCTGCTCCACCTGGAATACCGCCGTCCAGTAGTCGGCGAGGTTCTGGCGATACTCGACGTTGGTCGCAATAAAGGTGCGCTCGGCGTCGAGGAGCTCGAGGAGGGAGGCGGCACCCTTCTTGTACTGAAACTCGACCAAGTCGCGCGCACGCCGTGCGCGGTCGAGGAGCCGCCCCTCCATCCGCTCCACCCGGGTGCGCGTTGCCTGGAAGCTAGCAAGGGCCGTTGCGACATCAGAACCGATTTGTGCCTCGATCTTGTCGCGGCGCACACTCTGGCTCCGCAGATCCGCCTCGGCCTTCGCAATCTCGCCCTGATATTGGTAGAGCAAGGGAAGCGTGAACGAGAGGCTGAACACCACGGTAGGCGGTGAGACGGAGGCCTGGCCGTAGCCGATTTGGGAGTAGCCAGCGCCGACGGAAATATCGGGGATGCGCTGGCGTTTGGCGAGGTCGAGACTCGCCGCGGAGCTTTCCACCTGAGCCGCCTGGGCTGCGAGGTCGGGCCGGTGCTGGAGTGCCAGCGAGAGGAGCGACTCGGTAGTCGCTTGGCGGAGCGGCTCGGGCACCTCGTAGCGCAGTGCACTGGTGTCGAGGTCAAACTCTTGAATCGACGAGCGCACGCCAATCAGGAAGACAAGGTTCGCTTTCGCTTGGGCGAGCGCTTCCTCCGAGGCATTCACCGCCTGCTGCGCCTCGAGCATGTCCGTCTCGGCGCGTGCGACGTCCGCCTCGGATACTGCGCCCGCTTTGTAGCGCAGGTCGATCAGCTGAAAGGTCTGCGCGGTCTTGTCGGCAGTTTCACGCGCGAAGTCGAGCGCCAGCGCCGAAACCACGCCCTGGGCAAACTGTTGCTTCAATTGAAAGGTGAGTGTGCGCTCGGCGTCGTTCCGAGAGAGTCGAGCGGCCTCGAGGGCGGCTTTCGCGGCCCGCACCCGCAGGCGGCGCTTCCCGATCACCTGATCGAACAGAAGTCCTTGGTCTGAGACCGTCCCTGCGACGGACACGTCGGAGCAGCCCGGCCGGTCGCACAGGTTCGGGTTGTAGGTGAAGACCGGACCGGCGCCTCCAGAGACCGCGGGATTCTGATACGCCCGGGCGAGCGCCAAGTCTCCATGTGCGCTCGCCACGGCGGCATCCGCGATCAAGAGATCAAATCCACGCTCGCGGAAGATCCGGAGCGCGTCGGCGAGGGTGAGGGGACTCGGAAGCACCACTTCGGCCTCTGCGCCGGGGGCTCCTGAAAGCGGAGAAGGGGGAGGCGGATCGGCCCGGCCGCTTCGTCCGCTAAGCGTCGTCCCGAGCAGGCACAAGAGCACGACTTGGCGAATGGTTCGCTGCATTTCCCATCCAAAAAATGCAAAAGGAGCCACCCGAGCAGGTCGGTAGGCTCACAGGATGAATCTCGCCGGGATGATCGCCCAAGCGCTGTGAAGACGTCACAAAGAACAGCACCTTCCCCACAAAGAAATTACAAAGATGCCCGTCTGTCCGACGGTCAGGTTCGCCGAGGAGAGCCCCCCCGTCCCCTTCCACTCCCCCGAGGACGGCGGCTCCGAAGGATCCAGGTGGGGGTTGACGAAGGGTCGGAGACGAGACCTTCGATTGACACCAAACTACGTTGACTCGAGAGTGCCTCGATCCGAACGCCCGGGACCGGACGTGGGGTTGAAGCCACTTTCCGAGCCTCTTTGGATCCGAAATGGCCAGTCGGAACGACTGTGGGGTTAGCCACCCAGGCGACCTTCACTCCGCTCCGGTGGCTCACGCGCGATAGGCGCAAAATCCCGCTCGAGAAGCGTGCAGCTCTGGCTCAAGCGTTGGCCCCGGGCTTCCGATTTCGGGGCGATGACCTCACGCGCAGTCACTGCCCCCTGGCGTCTCGCAACGCTCCTTCGCTTCGCCCTCGGCGCCGCGACTTGCCTTGGCATGGCCGGCCCGGCCTTGGGGGCGGTCACGGTCGGTAGCTATTGCGTCGTGGGAACCGGCGCCACGGCCGGCGCTGCCACGGACGGCTGGGTCGCCGTCGTCACACCCGCTGGGGCAGTCACTGTTCTCGTGAACGGAGCTCCCTTCGTCAATCCAAACGACTGCGCGATCGATGGGAATGGCGACATCATCGTGGTGGACAAGGGCAACACCGGCGCCGCCTTTGACGGCGCGGTCTACCGCGTGAGCACAGTGGGGCCGACGGTCACAACGGTGGCCTCTGGCAACCCCTTGCAAAATCCAAGTGGCGTCGCCGTCGGGCCGGATGGGAACTACTACGTCGCCGACATCGGCGCAGTCTTCGGTCGCAACAGCGGCGACGGCTCAATCTTCAAGGTGACTCCGGCGGGGGTGGTGACGACCCTCGCCACCGGCACGCCACTGGATGACCCCACCGACGTCGACATCGACCCCCGGCCGTACGCCGCTCCAAGCGCCGGCGTAAACCTGATCATTACGGATGCGGAGGGAGGCGTCGCAAACCGGGCTGCCCTCCGCCGGGTGCCCATGGCGGGAGGGGCAGTCCAGACGATCGCGAATGGCATCGGCACCAACTACAACAAGCTCGAGGTCGGGCCCTTCGGGAACTACTTCATCGTGAACGCCGGCGCGAATGCGATCGTGCGCTACGTCCGGAGCACCGGCACCCGGACCACCATTCAAACCGGAGCGCCGCTTGTGACCGCGCTTGGCATTACGGTCGACTACCTGACAGCCGACCTCGTGATCGCCGACTCGGGCGCCGGCGTGGTGAATGTGCCCCCGAATGCCCCCCTTGCCGCGCCCGCGGTCGTTGCCGCAGCCGCTGGTTTCCCAGCAAACATCGCCGGCGTCGGTTTTTCGCCGCCCCTCGCGAGCACCAACCCGAGCACGAACTGGGGGGTGCCGACGCGCCGAGCACCGATCCCTGGTGGTTCTCCGGAGGTCACGGGCACCACGGTGACCTCGGACAACGGGGATGTGGAGCATGAGGCAGACTTCTTCATTGAAGTCACGAGCACTGCGAACCCCCTCATGGTGCGCCTCTTCGATGCAGACACGAGCAATGGTTACGACTACAACTTCGGCGGTGCCTTCGATACATCCATCACCTACACCCTCTTTGATCCATCGGGCGCCACGGTGACCTCCGTCGTGGTAGGCGCAGGGGCGCGCACGGATCTCGACCAGCGGATTGCGACGCTGAATTCCGGGAACACGCTGACCGTCCGCGGCGGCGGCATCAACCTCGTCGCCGGAAACACCGGGCTCTACCGCTTGCAAGTCCTCGCCACGAACGGCTCCGACGTAAACGTATTCGGCGTCTGGATCGACGGTTTCCATACCTACACCTTCAATACGATCTTCGGGCCGCTCAACACAGACGGCGGGCCACCGACGGCCACGAACCTTGATCCCTCTCGTGTTTACCCCTACTTCGATCGCGGTTGCGAGTACACATCGTCCTCATTTGACGCCGATACGGCGGCCTGGCCTGGAATCTCCGGAACCATCACCACGCGCCTTGCCCAAGCCTTCGCGCTTACTCTCTCGCCGAACAATGAACACCTCGAGACGCTGATCGCCCCCACACCGGGGGGCAGCGCTCTTTCAAACGTGGAGACGGATTACGGCATCCATACGCTTTCGACGACGCTCTCGCCCACGGGAGCCGAGGACAATCTCGTCACGTTTCGCGCAGCAGACTTCCAGGGCTGGGTCGATGGAGGCACGACGGCTCCTCCGGTTCCGGTACCGCCCGGGAATCCCGCCGCGAATCCCACACCGACGTTGCGAACCAGCCCCGGTCCGGCGTTTCCCCAGACCCCTTTTGGCGCAGCAACCAACACTTTTATCCGCCACTACCTTCCTCGCTACGACGAAACGCCGACTACGGCCGCAGCCCCGTATGCGCCGTACGCCATGCAATCGGCAACGCCGCTCGCGGGCGATCCCCCGGTGGTGGGAACGCCGGCCTTCTACGCCGTGCTGGTGACCGTCGTGAACCCGGATCCCGTGAACGCGATGACGAATGTAAGCCTCACAGCGCCCGTTCCCGCACCCGCGCAGTATGTGACGACGGGTACCAACGTGAATGGTCCGGCCACCGCCACCGGCGGTGGGGTCGTGGGAACCTGCGGCGCGCCGTGTTCGGGAAACATCACGTCGACCTGGGCCACCATCCCCGCGAACTCTGCGGTGACGCTCTCCTACGCCGTGAAGGTGACCGCCGCCGCGGTAGGACAGCGTCTCTATCTCACGGGCGGCCCCGCCGTCCGGGGAGGAGGGAAGACTCCAGCGGCCAACGCAGCGCCGACACCTGGCACGACGGCGACCTTCACGCCGGCGTGGTCCAGCACGACCTTCCCGCGCACCGAGAGCCTGGGTCCCCTTTGCGACCTCTCGACTTTGCAGGGCGCGGTGAGCCCGGTCGCCGTTTCTCTCTCGCACTTTGAGGCGCTGGCGGGCGATGCCGAGTCGCTCGTGGTCTGGGACACGGCTTCCGAGTTCGACAATCTCGGTTTTGAGGTGTGGCGCCGTCTCGCGGGCGAGAGTGACTTCCAGCGCGTCAGTCCCGGCATCATTCTCGGTCATGGAACAACCGATCTCGCAGCGCACTACGCCTTCAAAGACGCACCGCTTTCAAACGGTGTCACGGCGGAATATCTGCTTGCGGATATTGACCTCGACGGGGTCACCACCTGGCACGGGCCTGTCGAGGCTACGCCCGAGGCCAGCCTCCCCGCACTCCCCCTCGACCCGGCTGAGTTTGCCCCCGTCCTCCCCGTGTTGACCGCGTCGGAAACGCTGCTCACGGTGGCGGGAACTGGCGTGGGGACGACAGGAGGAAGCGCTGGAAGCGCCCCGACCGCCACCTCTCCGGCGACCGCCAGCGGCGCATTGGCGCCGCCCATCGACAACGGCAGCTTCCAGGTGGTCGAACAGGACGCTGGCGGCGTTGTCCTCGATATCCACCTCCCTGCGGTGACGCTCAGCAGCGTCATGGTGCGCGGCAAGGCCTATACGCAGGTCCAAGCCTCCGGATTCGACTCGACCCTCGCGCCGGGACTGCCGCAGCTTCCTTCACATACATTCTGGGTGGAAGTGCCCGACCGAACCCGCTTCGAAGCCAGCGTGCTTGAACGAGAAGGCAGCGCGCAAACCCTTTCGGCGCCGGTCGTGCCTGTGGCCGGCACGGCGATCTCGGGCACGACCGTCACGCCGAGTGGTCCCACACCGAACCCCGCCGCGTATGCGAGCAGCTCGCCCTACCCGGCGGCACCGGTCGAAATCTCAGGCAGCGTCGCCTCGGAGTCGGGCGGGCGCCTTCTCGCGGTGCGCGTGAACCCTGCGCGGTTCACGGCTGCGACCGAAACCCTTAACGTCGATAGCCACCTGAGTGTCCGCATCGACGCTCTCGGGCCAGAGCCGCTCGCGGCCGCCGGCGCTGCGCCGAGTGCGGTCGCGGCAAACATCGAGGCGCTCGCAGCGTCGCCGGGAATCGAGATCGGGGTCGTGGGCGTAGGGCTCGTGCGTGTCGACGTGGCTTCACTCGTCGCCGCTGGGCTGGATCCGGCTTCGGACCCTCGTGAGCTTCATCTCTACCGCAACGGAATTGAGGTCGCGATCGAGGTCGACGGGGAGGCCAGCGGAAGGCTCGATCCCTCAGGGGCTCTTTACTTCCATTCGGAGGGGCTCGATACGCGGTACAGCGATGAGGCGGTGTATTTCCTGCTCCCCGCCAACACGCTCGGACAAAGAACGGCGCACCTGGCGGAAGTCCCGTCGGCGGGTCCCGCGGTGTTTGACATCCCTGCCCACGCCCACGACGCCGTGAAGTCGACGTACCTTCCGGCCGTCACGACCAGCGACGAGGATCACTTTGTCGGTCCCTATGTCTTCGACCAGCCCGTGACCCGGAACGTCGCGACTCCAGGTGCAACCGGGGCCGGGGCGAGTCTCCGCGTCCGCCTGCGCGGGGGCACGAGCTATCCGGATATCTCGCTCGATCATCATTTCGGTGTTCAGGTCTCCGGGGTGGACGTGCTCGACGTGCGTTTCGACGGTACCGACGAGTTCGACGAGACGGTCGCGCTCCCCGCCGGACTTGTCGTCGATGGCGAGACCGCAGTCGAGATCGTGCCCAAATTCGACTCCGGTGCGCCCTTCGACCTGATCTACCTCGATTCGATCGATCTTGACTATCGTCGCGACACCCAGCTTCGAGCGGCTGACGGTGGGCGACTCCAGATCCCGCTGGATACGCCGGGGGTGGTTGCGCTCGGCGGCCTGGTCGCTCCCGACGTACGGCTCTGGGATGTGACCGACCCGACAACGCCCGCTGCGATTGTCGGGGCCTGGGTAGGCTCGGGTAGTTATACGTTCGAAGGGACCGCCGGGCACCTCTATGAAGCCGCCACATCAACAGGCCTGCTCCCCGCCTCGAGCCTTCGCCGGAACATCCCGTCCTCCTGGATCGCGCGCGGTGGGGCAGATTGGCTGGCCATCGCGCCCGCAAGTCTCATTCCGTCGCTCAAGCCTCTCGCAGCTCGCCGCGAGGCACAGGGCTTGCGCACGGCCATCGTCGATATCGAAGACGTCTACGATGAGATCAGCGGCGGCGAATTCACGCCGGTTGCGATTCAGGACTTTGTGCGACGGATCGCAAAATCCTGGCATCCGGCTCCCCGCTACTTGCTGCTCGTCGGCAGCGCGACCTACGACTACCGCAACTACCTGGGCGGGGCGGGCATCAACCTTGTCCCGACGATGCTCGTAGACACAACCTTCGTGGAAGCCGCCGACGATGCCTACTTTGGCACACTCGACGATACCCACGTCGCACCCGATCTCTTCGTGGGCCGGATCCCCGCGACGACACCTGCGGAGCTCGATGCGATCGTCGCCAAGCTCTTGAAATACGAACGCGACGCGAGTGGACGGGGAGCGCTCGACGAGGCGTGGCGCTCGAAGGCCCTGCTTGTCGCAGACAACGGGCCTGGGTCGGGCGATCCGGCGGAAGCGGCGCAGTTCGAGGGGGCACTTGCCGGGGTGATGAGCGAGCTCTCTCCCGATGTGGCGACAACGCCGGTTGTGTTGCGCGAACTTCCCGCGGTGAACCTCGGCCCTATCGCCAACGCCGCCATCGACAATGCATTAACCGGGGGGGTGGCACTCGCGTTCTACGCCGGCCATGGCGGGGCGCAGGTGTGGTCCGACAAGCTGATCTTCGGCTCTGGGGACATCGCGGCGGTGGCCGATGGTTCGACGCTTCCGGCCTTTGTCGTGCTTGGTTGCCTCAATGCCTTCTTCGACGCCCCGGATGAGGCTTCCCTGAGCCAAATCGCGCTTTCCGCACCGGACCGCGGCGCGGTCGCGTTCATCGCTTCGACGACAGTGACGGCGTTCGCGGGAGACGACGTCTTTGCGCGGGGCTTGGCGCAGCGCATCTTTGGCGCCAACGTCCGAAGAGTCGGCGAGGCAGTCACTCAGGCCAAGCAGGCCATGGCGACAAGCCCCGGCGCGGAGGACGTCCTTAGGAGCTTCGTTCTCCTGGGGGATCCGGCAACCGCGCTCGGCATCCCAAAGTTCCCGATCGCGAACCCCGGCCCAAGCCAGAAGACCGATCCCTGGACTCCTGTCGTGCTCAACGGCAGCCAAAGCTCGTCGCCGAGCGGGGGACGGCTTACCTACCTGTGGCAGATTGTGGCTGAGCCCGTGGGGGGCAACGGCATCCTGGCGAAGGAAGAGACCGCGCATCCGACATTCCTCGGCGGTACGCCAGGAACCTACACCCTGGAGCTCACCGTGAGCGACGGACAGCGTCGAAGCGTCCCCGCTACGGTCTCCGTCGACGTCAACCCAAGCGCGTCGCCGTTCGCTTGCGCCAAGAGCTCCACCAGCCCGGGAACGCAGCTTACGAGCGCAGATGCGCTCTATCTCCTCCTCCCCCTGCTTGCCGCCCGCACCGTGCGCCGGACGCGGAAGTGGGCGGGAGCGACGCGTGCACGGGCCTCCGCGGCGCGCTGACTGCACGCGGAACCGCGCGGGGATCGTGAAATCCCGTGAGGACGTCCCCGGGATCTGGAACACAGGGGATTCTCATCCAGACTGGGCAGGCGGCGCTTGGTGCGTTGGACATTTTTGTCGGGCCCACCATGAGAATCCCCTGCGCTAGCTCCGGCGCCTGGCGGATCGCTTACCGCTCGGATATTGACAGATATGGATCTATTGAGTGATTGACCTCGAGCGTGGAGGACGAGGCTCATGAAGACGCTCGCGGGTAAGCGCGCGCTCATTACCGGCGCTGCCTCGGGGATTGGAAAGTCCATCGCACAGCGGCTCGCTGCCGAGAACGCAGAACTTCTTCTGCTTGACCAAAACGAGAGGCTCTTGGGAGAGACGGCTGCCGAGCTCACCGCGAACGGCAGACGAGTCCGTACCTACGTCTGGGACGTCGCCGATACCAGGAACATCTCGGCGATCCGCGACCAAGTCCAGCGCGACGGCGGGCCGATTGATCTCCTGGTGAACAATGCGGGGCTGGTCTACGGCGGGCCATTCCTCGAGGTACCTCTCGAAAAGCACCTCGCCACCTACCGCGTGAACACGCTCGCTGTGGTTGCGCTTACGCACACGTTTTTGCCGGATCTCATCGCCGGAGGCGACGGCCACGTTGTGAACGTGGCAAGTGCCTCCGGGTTTATCGGCCTGCCGTTCGGCGCCACCTACGCTTCGAGCAAATGGGCAGTGCTCGGATTCTCAGAGTCACTCGCGCTGGAGCTCGCGCTCGAGGGTCACCGTCACGTTCACGTAACTGCAGTCTGCCCGAGTTACGTAGGGACGGGCCTTTTCGAAGGTGTCCGGCCGCCCTTCGCGACCCAGCTGCTGACCGCCGACCACGTGGCTCTTCTCACGGTTCGCGCTGTGCTCAGGAACCAGTTTTATGTTCGGACGCCGTGGATCGTCCAGATGACTCCGCTCATGAAGGCAATCACCCCCTTCAGGTGGTTCTACCGCGGGGCGGCTCTTCTCGGCGTGAACACGAGCATGCTCCACTGGCGAGGTCGCGCTTCGAGCGAAGGATGAGGGAACCGGGGTGCTGCGCGACTCCCCGGCTGCCAAGCCAACCCGAAGAGGGGCTCCTTGCCGATCGTGAACTCGCGGGCGGCCCCTGAAGCTGGCAGCGATTGTCGAGACAGGCAGGGGTGGGCATGCTGCAGCGCAGCATGCGCCCCCCTTCTTAAGCTCAACCTGCGCAGCATCAAACCAACGCCGCGCCTGCGGTGGCGGCTCCGTGGGCCTACCCCCCTAGCGTGCGCGACGCGGCTTGCCTCTTCCGAGAAGAAGCCAATCCAGCGACACCTTCTCTTTTAGGGCGAGCGTAAGGAGGAAGTTCGGGTGCGGGGTCGTACCGGCTTCGTAACGATTCACGTTTTGCTGGAAAACTCCGAGTTCGCGAGCGAATTGACGTTGCGAGCGCCCCCCACGCACCTTTGCAAGTCGCACCGGAAGCTGCTTCACGAGACTTCTCACCTCTGAGGACGCCATACTCATAGTTCTCCTTTTCTGATGCGGAATAGGCGAGCTACCCGCTCGATCTGATGGTTCCCGTGAGCAAGTCCCCGGAGGGGATCGCTCGTCAATCGACCAGCGTGGGCACCGAAATCCGTGACGCAGTCGCGAGCCCGGCCCTCAATGCCAGCACCGTTTCGCGTTCTCCTTGAACACCCACTGACCACTTCACGGCCTCGGCGGGCCCGAACCCCTCCGGAGTTCCGCCGAGAGCTGAGCGCTACACAACCTCTATCCTCATGGAACGAGAGATAGGGAGGGTCGGTTGACACGAACTCCGAGGCCCTCCCGTCCTCGGAGGTCTCGGAGGGTTGGGCCAAACTGCGGGAGGCACAGGAAGTTGAGTGGTGGCTCTCTTCAGGTTGAGCCACTGACGGCGCGGCGCAGCGCGACGGGGGGGAGCACCGGTGGCCTTCCATGCAGATCAGGGATGCCGCCACGCAATGCACCGCCGAGCGACACCCGAAGCCATTCTGCATTGGCTGCGCCCCTGGGCCGGCGCCAGGAGGGATTGACCTTAGCCACTTGGTGAGTCACTCGCCGGGCTCGATCCGTGGCTTCGTGGTGCCGCCACCACGCTCACTCGTGGACACCGCGCATGGATTTCTCCACCGCTTCTGCAAAAGTAGAGGCGAGCAATGTCTCAGCACTCCGTTTCCAGCGCCGAGATCCATGCTCCCCTCTCAGCGAGCGTCGGCGACGCAAAGCGTCCTTCGCCAGCCCCTTCAGGGCAGACCTTGATTCCTGATCCGAGACGGAAGGGTCCGCTCCAACTTGGCCTCCTCTCCTTCTGCATGCTCGTGCTTGCACTCGTCCCTTCGAACTCCGGACGTGCGGCCGCCCCACTCGGGGTGGGAGGTCGCGAAGATCATCTCCTGCTCCGGACAGAGGCCGCATGCGTGGAAGTGAACCTCGCCGCCTACCGGCTTCGGATTGTCGGCCCCACAGGCGAGCCCCTCTTCACGCGCGAGGAAGCCGCAAGTGGGGTCTTCTACGAGCGAAGTGGATCGGTTCACCATCTGACCCGTGTGCTAAGGATCGAGAAGGCGGCACAGGTTGCCGCGCTGACCGTCGATACCGATGAGGGCAGTCCCGCAACCGTCACACTGCATTGGCTTACACCGCGGACCCTTGAGGTCACGGTCCAGCCCGCCAACCCGACAACGCTCACCGCATTCGGTGACCGCTTCTCCTCACCCAAGGATGAGGTGATCTACGGCCTTACGGAGCGTCTCCGTGATTCTCCTCCGATCTTCGAAGGATTCATCGACGTCCCGATCGAGGAGATCAAACCACGCGAGGTGGGTTCGCTCAATCGCCGGGGCGAGAAGATTGCGATGTATGTTCGGCCGACGTTTTCGCTGTATGCGCCATTTTTTCAAAGTTCGCGCGGCTACGGCCTGGCCATCGCAGGGACCACGGTTGGCTCCTTCGATGTCGCCAAGACCGATCCTGAGATCGTGAGTTTTAGATTCGAGGCAGGCAGCAGAGCGGAGAATCAGCGACTTCAGTTTTACATCTTCATCGGTCCCGACCACGGCGGCATCCTCGATGAGTACACGAAGCTCGTAGGCCGGCCGTTCGTTCCTCCAAATTGGGCGTTCCTTCATTGGCGATGGCGAGATGAGCTGCACGATGGTCCCTCCGCCACGTTGGATGGGATTCCGATGAATGCGGAATTCGTCGACGACGTGAGCATGTACGACAAACTTGGCATCCCACCCGGCGTCTACCACTTCGATCGGCCGGTACTGGTCGGTGAATACGGATTCGCGCGCTTCGTCTGGGACGAAATGCGCCTTCCTCATCCCACGGCGATGCTCGAGGCGCTCGATCTCCGGGGCTATCACAAGCAGCTCTTTAGCGCGATGTGGGCCTGCGGGAGCCACCCCGGTGACCATGGCGCAGAAGCCAAACAGCTCGGCTTTCTCGCTCCTGGGCCCCGAGGCCCGCCGCATTGCGCAGATTTGAGTGGCATCAGCTTCATCATCGACGTCACGAACCCAAAAGCGCAGGCGTGGTGGCGAGAAAAGCTCGCCGCCTTTGTGCGAACCAGCGGGATCCGCGGCATCAAACTCGATCGTGGAGAGGAACATATCCCCTCGAAGGCCACCGATCTCTGGGCCGATGGACGTACCGGACGCGAGGTGCACAACGACTACCCCACGCTGCAGGCGAAAATCCACTATGACGCCCTTAAGTCGGTCTACCCCGAAGGTGATTTCCTTGTGGTGGCCCGCGCCGGGTACACCGGAACGCCCCGTTACGCCATCTTTTGGGGGGGCGATATCGCGGGGAGTGAGTCCTTCGGCATGGGTCCAGGGACGGACCTCGGTCTGCGAAGTGCGATTGTCAGCCAAGAGCGCGCAGCATTCCTCGGCGCGCCCATTTGGGGCTCGGACACAGGGGGCTATTACGAGTTCAAGAACCGGGAGGTATTCGCGCGTTGGCTCGAGTTCAGCGCCTTTTCGGGGATCATGGAAATCGGGGGCCAGGGTCTCCACGCACCCTGGAAAATGCCCACCACACCGCACTATGACGAGGAGATGATCGACATTTATCGTCGCTATACTCAGCTTCGCGTCACGCTTCTGCCTTACATCGTCTCGGCGGCCGCCCAGGCGGGTGCGACGGGAATGCCGATCGTCCGACCCATGCCCTTTTTTGATCGAGAAGACCCGCGGCTCACGGACCGGTGGGACCAGTACATGTTTGGCCCGGACTTGATGGTTGCCCCCATCTGGCACGTCGGCCAACGAAGTCGAGAGGTGTACTTCCCTAGGGGCGGCTGGCGAAGCTACTGGGATCCTCGCCAGACGTACAAGGGGCCTGGGACCATCACACTCCCGGTCCCGCTCGATGTGATTCTCGTCTTTGTGCGCGAGGGAGCGAGCGTCCCCGCCCCGGGCGTGGAAGGCCCGCGGCGAGCGCAGTCAGCTCAATAGCCCGGGTTGGTTCGGGGGCCATGTCTCCCCCCCGGTTGCCCGGAAGCGTAAGATGCTCTCTGGGGTGGGAGGGGAGGTCTTCCCCATGACCGCCCACACCCTCGCTGCTTCAAGCTGCCTCCTGACCCTCCTGAGCGTCCTCGCCTGCGGGCGTGGTTCAGCGCAAAAGACGCTACCCGAGGTCAGCAGTGCGCCCGCAGCCGTTCAACCCGGCAACGCAAAATCCGACTTCTCTGGCGCCTACCGGGTGAGCGGGAAGACGATCGAGAAGGGCACGACGAACTCCCGGCCTCTCGACGGCACGATCATTCTCGTGCAAGAGGGAGACGCCTATACCGCGACCTTCGACCTTCAGACCGAGCTTCCGACGCCGGAGGGTCCCAGTGCGCGTGCGCAAGTGATCGGGAAAGGCGATGGCATGGTGAAAGGAGCGGGGCTCGAGGGCAGAGCGACCACCCAGATCGTCTGGGCCACGGTGCCAGGCGTGGACAGCCAGTTTGCGTTCGTCCCCAAGCGCTTCGGCCCGCGCCTCGCATCCGAGTCCAAGGCGCGGCTCCAGCCCGACGGATCGATTTTGATCGAGATCGACAGCAAGGGGGTCGGGGACTCGCGATATACGCCGACGCACACCACGCTACGAGGAGCTCGGATCAGCGAGTCCAGAGCGCCGAACTAAGCTCGGCGCTGGTCGAGTCCACCCAAATAGACTGGTGCAGGCTACCCTCCCACGAGGACAATTCGGCAGCACTGGCCGTCCGAATCGGAGTGCGGCGGATCTTGACCTCGCCCGCAGGAGAGGAAGACGGTCGGTGCTTCTTCGGGCAGAGTAGACCGCTCGGATGGCGAGACCGCCGGGAGAGGAATACATCTGTGCTCACTGCGTCGCGTCTCCTTGTGCTCGCAGCCGCTCTCTTCACGGTCTTCGCTACCGCGGAGTGCGCCCACCTTACTCCGGCCCCCTCCCCTCCCAACGGGACCGCGACGCCGACCGCTGAGACTCAGGCTGCCATGCGACCGGCGGACGTCCTCCAACGCCTGCGCGACGGCAATGCGCGCTTTGCCGCCGGCCTCTCAGTCGAGCATAACTACCCCGCGGAGATAAAAGAGACCCGCAACGGGCAGTATCCCCTCGCAAGCATCGTCGCGTGCATCGACTCCCGCAGTTCCCCTGAGATTGTCTTCGATCAGGGGTTGGGAGACGTGTTCAGCGCGCGTATTGCTGGGAACTTCGTCGATGACGAGATCTTAGGAAGTCTCGAGTACGCATCCAAGGTGGCTGGATCAAAGCTCATCGTCGTGTTGGGTCACACCGAATGCGGAGCGATCAAGGGGGCCTGCGACGACGTGAAACTTGGGAATCTGACGACGACCCTTTCACATCTTCGGCCGGCGGTGGAGGCTGTCACCGACGTACCTGGTCCGCGCAGTTCAAAGAATTCCGACTTCGTTCGTGCCGTCACGGAAATGAATGTGAAGCTCACGATGGAGGCAATCCGCAAGCGCAGCTCAATTCTCGACGGGATGATTGCCCGAGGGGAGGTAGGTCTCGTGGGCGCGATCTATGACGTGTCGACGGGAATCGTCACGTGGCTGAACTGAACGGGCACCTCGTGCCTAACACGAGATGCCCTTCGGCGTGCCCCGGCCAGGTCATGGCGCTGCGCTTTGGCCGAAGGCCATCGCGTACCTCGTGGTTGGACTGAAGGCGAGTAGCAGCGCAGGAGACAGCTCGGGGATTACGGCGATCCATGCTTTGGCGATCCACCTGGATCCCACGCCTTCGGAACCCCGCCGCAACCCGGGGGGCACAGGGATTCTCGGCGACATCTCACACCCCGGCGCCTTCCGCCTACCTGCAGTCTCTAAGGGGCATGGGCCAGCCCGACAGTGTTTGAATCGAGCGACGCCTCGAGGAATCCAAGGTCGCTCGGCTTACATGGAGCCAATCTCACCTCCACCCTATTCCACACTCCCGGCTTGAGCGGCCCAGGAATCGTAGCCTCCGTGGCAACTAAAGACTTTTGCCAAGCATCCCACTCCGCGTAGTAGTTTCGGTCAGGCGAACTTTGGTAATTGCTGCGCGTGAGATCGACAAAGGGACCAAACTCCTTAGCCTCTTTTGCCGAGAATGTCTTGAACCGGCGGCCCCACCTCGCACGGAGAGTCGCGTCTGTGACCGTAGCGGACATTGGATTCCCGATCTGTAATACGACCCCGCATCCGTCGGCGATCGATCGGACTGAATCTATGTAGACAACGAAGAAGCCGACCTGGGAATCGACCCTCTCGAATGCCTTGCCCGCCGGGTCCAATGCCGCCTTTTGATATGGCTTGAGCTCCGATAGAGAGACGGTAGACTGCAGACGCTTGAGCTGTCCTTTGATTGAACTGTCGTCTGCCTCCAGGGCCTGGACCCTTTGCTCTAAACCAATCTTTTCCGCCCCGACCTTCTCGTCGATGCGCTTGTCTAGCCACTCGTTGAGCTGGCGACAGCCCGTCGACAAGAAGCAGGCGATGAGACCAATCGCGATTGACGCTCTCACCTGGCCTGCCCCTTTTCATCGGTGCGCGAGCCGTTAAGATCCATCCGGGACGCCTTTTGCTCTGCCGAACCGGCAAATCGCGACCGACACCGGAGCAGCCTCGAGCGGAGCTCGTGTGCGATCGTGCAAACGGGTAGTCGATGCTCTTCGGCCATACCGTAAAGCACGTCGAAGTCTGAATCGACGAGCAGCACGACCACTTGGTTGCGCGCGCCATCGTACATCCCCGATTGAAATACTTTCAAGTCAATCAATCGGAGCCCAGTGTTTCGTCTCCGAGGTCACTTTATGCCTTGGCGAGTTGCATTCTACGCCGACGTCTCTACGGTCGAGCACTAACCATTCGCACTCTTGTGTCGCCGGAGGGTGGGGGGGGGGGGGCGCAGGCCGCGAGGAGAAACTCGCGGGCTCCCTTGCGGTGGGGGCGGGGGGGGACCCGGCGGGCCCCACCCCCTGGGAGC
>Ga0074046_10002412_pt1 | contig 16191 bp, 17 predicted proteins | sample BogForMeECP23OM3_FD_94441 | JGI IMG/M metagenome (GOLD analysis project Ga0074046, IMG submission 94441) | Bog forest soil microbial communities from Calvert Island, British Columbia, Canada - Bog Forest MetaG ECP23OM3 | ecosystem: Environmental > Terrestrial > Soil > Wetlands ...
CGCAATGTTCGCCGGACCCCAAGCGTTAGCGCTGGACGCGTTGGGCGACGTCTTCATCGCGAATCTGAACAACAACAGCGTGAGCGAGCTGACGGCGAGCAGTGGTTATAGCACGGGCCTCAATTTCGCTGCCGCGGGCGCGTCGTTCAGCAGCCCCGTCTCGATAGCGCTGGACGGGTTGGTCAACGTGTTCGTGGCAAATCTGGCCAATAGCGTGAGCGAGCTGACTGCTGGCAGCGGTTACAGCACGGGCGTCAATTTCGCTCCCGCAGGCGCGTCGTTGAACAGCCCGTCCTCGATGGCGCTTGACGGGTCAGGCAACCTCTGGTGGCCAATGCCAACAACAACACCGTGAGCGAGCTGCTGGCACTGGGCGCGCCGGTCCTCACGCCGCTGCAGGCCAATTTGCAACCGACGGCAACCCCAACGGCGACCACCACTGCGACTGCGACCGCGACTGATACGGACACGCCAACCGCCACGGCCACCGCAACTGATACCGCGACCGCGACCGACACCGCAACTGCGACCGCTACCGATACTCCCACAGCCACCGCAACCGACACACCGACCGCCACCGCAACGGCAACCGACACACCGACAGCGACGGCAACTGCCACAGCGACGGAAACTGCTACAGCGACTCCGACCGCCACCGCGACTCCCAAGCCGCCGCCGATCAAACTTACCATCTCGCCGACCTCGCTGAGCTTCGGTGACGTGAAGACGGGAAATGCCCCGATCAAATCGATCACGCTGCACAACAAGAGCAAGAGGAACGATCTGATCACAAACCCGCAGGTCACCGGTCAATTCTTCAGCCTGGCGGGCAACAGCTGTGATGCGGCCGGAGTCCCACCGGGTGGAACGTGCCAGATCGGCGTGAGCTTTGCCCCTCAGGCAAAGGGCAAGAAGTTTACCGGCAATCTGACATTCACCGATCAATCGAAGAACAGCGCTCACAAGATAAAGCTCGACGGGAAAGGCGTCGCGACGCGCACCGCGACGCCGACCGCGACCCCAACGGTGACCGCCACCCCGACCGATACTGCCACCGCAACCGAGACTGCGACCGCAACACCGACTGCGACGTCGACCGGCGGCGCCACCCCGACGGCGACGACGACCGCGACGGCGACTACGACCGGGACACCGACTCCGACCCCCACGTCGACCACTACCTATTCTCTCCAGAGTATTTCCGAGACGGTGTCGGGCGCTGTCTATTTGAACAACCCGAATGCGACGCCCAACCCGATTCAGACTGCGCAGTCAGTCGCGGTCTCGACACCCTCATTCACCGACAGCGTCAGCGGTAAGCGATACGAACGTCGTTATATCGGGGTCGGTGTCGGCATCGCAGTCCTCGGCGGCCGACGGTTCGACGATTTCAGTCAATGAATCCGCAGCCGCCGACGCGGACCTCTCGTTGTGTCCCGAGCTATCTCCTCTCTGCACTGCGGTGAACGAGGGTATGACGCAGGTCCAGGCGGAATTCTGCATTGCGTCGACACGACCTATTCGCTGACCGGTTCGGTACAAGCGAGCGCGAGTGAGGATGTCGGTACCATCACTGCCACGGGAGTTGTGAGCATAGAAAACGTCGGCTCGTCGATGTTTATTTACGATGAGCAGGCCACCGATGGCCAGAACGTTCCGCTATCGATGAGTCTGCCGTTGTCCGCGGGATGCTACGATATCAACGTAGAGGTTTATGTCGATGCGTTGCCCAGCGGAACGGGGTCAGGAAGCGCGTCGGCGAATTGCAACTTCTTGCTGAGTCCGTCGTCGTAGCAGCGGCGGCCCGCGTCACGCGCCCATCTTGATGCCGGGCGGGAGTTTCCACTCGGCGGAATCAAGCTCGCGATCGCGCTCTGAAAATTCCCAGTAGTGGCCTTCGAGATCCTTGGCTTCGTAGACGCGTCCGCCCCAGAATTTGTCGCCGGGCTCGTAGATGATTACGGCGCCGGCGGCCTTGGCGCGCGCGAAGTGGCGATCGATTCCGTCGACGTACACCTTCACCGATTGGGTTATCGTGCCGGCGCTGCGCGGACTATTGCGCCCGTGTCCACCGGCAGTGCTGAGCGAGATGAGCGCGTCGCCCACGTCCATCCAGGCCAGCACGAACCCATGGCCATTCAGCCGCGCGCCGGCGCGCTCGCGAAAGCCAAACGCACGAGTGAGGAATTCCACCGCCGCGGGCACGTCTTCGTAGGCGAGTGCGGGAACGACAGTCGGTGTGCGCCAAAGTTTCGATGCCATGCGGACTCCTCCTCTCGACGCGTGTGCTCGCAGTATAAACCCCTTAGGCATCCAAAGGTTACGCCAGACCCCGGAGCCTCCTCGAGGTTCTTTCCCTTTCCACTAATGGGAAGGGGTTGGGGTTAGGTTTGCACGGATCGTTCGCCAGGTCCGCGCCGTCACTTTTTTGTGTCATCCTGACCGAAGTGAGCAACGCGAGCGCAGTGAAGGATCTCGGACAGCTTCGCGCCAGCGAAGCCGGTTCCGGTTTTGAAATCGCGCATCAGTGGCTCCAGGAGCGGGCGCAGCTTAGGATGTCGATGGGGATTCCGTTTTCTACTGCGCGGTATTTTTCCAGGAAGCTGGAATCGATTTGCTTGAGGGCCGGTGGTTCGCGCCGGCGCCATCGATTGCACGCGCCCGGGCCGCCGTTGTAAGCCGCGTAGGCCGAGCGCGCGAGATGGCTCGCTACGGTCGCCGGATCGAAACGCGGCTGCACGGCGGTCGCATAATGCATCATGCGTGCGAGGATCTCGCAGCCGGCGCCAGCATTGTAGAGCACGTCCCACTCGAGACGGTCGAGATCGTAAAAGCCGCGCCAGACGTGCTTGTTCACCTGCATCAGGCCGATGTCGCCGGTGGCGGATTCGAGCCATCGGATGCGCTCGCCGTCCATCACGAATTGCCGCCAGCAGCTTTCCTGCCACGCAGTGCTGAGCACGAGCGTCATGTATGTGCGTGCGTCGTTGGCGTCGATTGCGCCCGCGCCGGTTGCGACCGCGCTGAGTTGGTGTGCGGCGCTCAGATTGAGCAGCAGGTTCATGTCGTTGCGATAGGAGTCGGCGTTCGCTTCGTTGACAACGAGGCGGTAGAGGCGGCCGGCGACGTTTTGCAGCCGAGGCATCAGCGCGGTGTCGTTCTCTTCGGCGGCGTCGGCCTCGGGCGGTGAGAAGAGGCTGAGCAACCTAACCCCTAACCCCTTCTTTCGAGGGAAGGGGAACAATCGCGAAGAAGTGGTGGGAGACGGCGATGGTGTCGGAGTGGACGCACTGGTTGAGCTTGGAGATGCGGCCGGGGTCGAGGGCGGGATGTTCTCTTCCTCGATTGGGTGGTGGCTTGTCGGCGGCTCGGGGATTGCGAAAAGTCTTTTCAGGTCGCGATCTTCGGCGTAGTTGAATTGAAGCGGGTCGCCGGTCGCGCTCGGCGCCATAATGTGCGCGAGCCGGCGAAGGTCTGCCGCCGAGATGCGCATTCCGAGCGCGGGCGCCGCCTGGTCGAGCGCAAACAACGCGTCGCCGGCCGAAATGAACGACATGAATTCGAGCGCGCGCGCGCCGAGCATCCCACGCCGCGCCGCGGCGCGTACCGCGTCGTGCAACTGAGTCCATTCGTCGAGGAACAGCACGCGCACCGGGTCGGGCTCGGCAGCCGATGGTGGATTTTTAAGCGCCTGCACTAGCCGATAGCGGCTGTCGAGCAGGATTTGCAGCAATTGGTCCCGGAACTGCTGGTCGCCGACCGCGTCGCCAAGCTGCTTGATCGAGAAAACCAAAAACGCGTCCCATTGATCGAGCGTGTCCTGGAAGGCTTTGAGCTCGGCCGGCGTGGGCGACGCCGCCGCGCCGGGAATCGCGGTGGGAGTGGGCACGTCGGGGATGGTCATCATGAGGGTGACGCGGATACCGTCGTCGAGCGCGGCGATATTCGGCTCGGCGGTGAGGCTCGCGATCGCGGCGCGAACGCGTCCCGCGGCGTCAGCGGGAATCGAGTCGGTGATCATCGCGGCGAGTTGCTGCACGGCTGGATTGAGATCGTAAGAAAAATCGTCGAGCCGCGGAATCAGGTAGCTCTTGATCAGATCGAAGCCCTTGCTTACGAGCTGCGTTTTCTGATGCGCGGAGTCGTACAGATTCAGATCGGTGAAATGAAATTTTAGCTGCAGGCCGGGCGCAATGTACGGGACGCCGAGCGCCTCGACGAGGCCGCTCCATTGGATGACGCCGAGGCATTGCGAGCCCATCGCAACGCCGAGCCCGAGGCTGTTCGCGGTTTCGAGTTTCACGGTTGCCACGCCGCCAGAGGTCGCGCGCGAGAACTCGGGATTTTCGGCGTACAGAAACTGACAATCGTCGAGACCGTTCCATAGCTCGGCGCGTCCGCCGGGCGCAGTGTAAAGTTTGCGCTTTAGCGCTTCGCGCAGCGTGATGTAGTCGATCGTGAGCGGAATGCGGACCTGCGCGGCGCGCGCGGGCGCGGGGCGCGCGATGAAGACTGCGACGATCGTGGTGACGATTATCCACAACCTAACCCCTAACCCCTTCCCACTTGGGAACAGGAACAATCGCAAGAAGAGGAGAGATCGGTCGAGGATGTTCATGAATTGGTGGTTTTGGTCACGCATGCGACTTGTCGCGCGGACATCGGCGGCGCGCCGCTGTCACGAGTCAACTATTATGGCAACTCTGTTTGTCCTTGAAAGCCGTGGCGGCGGTCATGATAATCAAATCAGAACAATCACCGGAAATTGCGGGTAAGCCCGATGAGTACTGAACGTCAGGCAGACTTTTACGAAGCGGAACCGCCCCAGGCGTCGCGCGAACTGGCGAAGCTGCGCACCTCGAGCGACTACGTGGCGCCGTTCGAGATCGTGCGGCGGCGCGTGATCGACGACGTTTACGACGGCAAGATGACGGTCGATGCGACGCTCATCATAAGGATTGGCGACGTCGAGGAAACCGAAGCGGCGTCGGGCGTCGGAGTGCTGCATGCGCTCGACGTGGCGCTGCGCAAGGCGCTGCTCAAATATTTTCCCTACCTCGAGCCGGTGAAAGTTATCGAAACCTACCAGCATGCGACCGGCGCCTCGACCGAGGCGGACGTCGTGTCGGTGAAGAAATTTGCCGACGGCGATCTGGTGTGGACGACGCTGGCCAAGTCATCGAACACGATGGAGGCGGCATGGGTATCGCTGCTCGACGGTTACGAGTGGCGGATTATCCACGAGAAAGCGCGGCTGCGGCGGATGAATGCAAATCCAAGGTGGTCGAAGCGCTAACGCCATCGCAATGAGTGCGGGTGAGCAAGCGACAAGCGTCGGCAAGGCGTCGGCAGGCAAACTGGCGATTTTGTACGACGGCTCCTGCGAGATGTGCCGCGCGAGTCTCGATGGAATCCGTCAATTCGACAATTCGGGGAAAATGGAGCCGCTGGATCTTCATCTCGAGGAAGTGCGCGCGCAGTTCCCCGACTTGAAGATGGAAAATCTGCTCGAGGAATTGCACGCGGTGGACGAGAATGGGCGCGTGTATCGCGGTGCTCGTGCGATCAACGAAATTCTGCGCCGGCAGCGCGGGCTCAAGGGCTATCTCGCGTACCTGTGGTACATCCCGGGCTACGCGTGGGTTGCGGATCGGCAGTACAAGCGGATCGCATCTTCGCGATACGCACGCGACGCCCGCGGCCGCCTGAAAGGGCAGCCGGCCGCGGAGCAGCAGCCTCTCCCATAAAGTCCCGCATCTTTGTATTAACATTGGGCGCAGGGGTCACCCCTGCTAAGCTTGACGCTCGCACTCGTGAAGCCATTTTACATTTTCAATTCGCTGACCCGCGCGGTCGAAGAGTTCGAGGCGCTCAAGCCTCCCGCGGTGACGCTGTATTCGTGTGGACCGACGGTCTATCTGCCGCAGCACCTCGGCAATCTGCGCGCCTACGTATTCGTTGATAGCCTGCGCCGCACGTTGGAGTTCAACGGTTACAAAGTACGGCACGTGATGAACGTGACGGACGTCGGGCACATGACGGGCGACATGGACGGCGGCGAAGACAAAGTCGAGAAAACCGCGCGCGCGCAGGGCAAATCGCCGCTCGAAGTCGCAAACTACTATCTCGAACAGTTCCAGCGCGATTGCGCGGCGCTCGATCTCGAGGCGCCACACGTGTGGTCGCGTGCGACCGATCATATCGGGGAGATGATCGCGCTGACCGCCAGAATCATCGACGCGGGCGTTGCCTATGTCACAAAGAGCGGTGTGTACTTCGACGTCGAGAAGTATCGCGGAGAGAATCGGTTGGGCAGGCTCTCGCGCCAGAGCCTCGACGAGCAGAACGCCGCGCAGCGCCTCGAGCATTCTGCCGACAAGCATAGCCCGCACGATTTCACGCTCTGGGTGCTCGGCCAGCCGGACCATCTGATGCAATGGGACAGTCCGTGGGGACGCGGCTACCCGGGATGGCATATCGAGTGCTCAGCGATGGCGATGAAATATCTCGGCGAGACTATCGACATCCACACCGGCGGAATCGATCACATCCCGGTGCATCACGAGAACGAGATCGCGCAATCGGAAAGCGCGACGCACAAACCGTTCGCGCGGTATTTCGTACACAACGCGTTCCTGGTCGGCAAGGAGGGAACCAAGATCAGCAAGAGCGCGGGCAAGTTTCCGCTGCTGAGCGATCTTGGGCCGGCGGGAATCGATCCGCTGGCGTTCCGGATTTTCTGTTACGGCGCGAAGTACCGTTCCGAGATCGCATTCAACGACGATTCGATTCGCGCGGCGCAGAGCAATCTCGACTATTTTCGGGAGTTCGCGCGCAGCGTGCCCGACGACGCGGCGGCCGAAGGAGTCGAGGCGGCGGGCTGGGCGGCCGAGTACTACGAGCGCTTTCACGACGCGATCAACAACGATCTGAACACGCCACAGGCGCTTGCAGTGGCGCTCGAACTGATCGCGGAAGCATACCGCCGCAAGGATTTCCGCGCGTGGCCGACATTGCGAGCGCTCGACGCCGTGCTTGGGCTTGAACTGGGAAAGCATCGCGCGACTGCACGCACGAGCACGATCGAGGCGGACGTGCAGCAACTGATCGACAATCGAGCGGCAGCTCGCAAGGCGAAGGACTTCGGACTCGCCGACGAGCTGCGCAAGGAAATCGAGCGGCGCGGCTACGAGGTCAAGGACGATCGCGACGGCACCGCCACCTATCAGCGTCGCACGTGACCTACAAGCAAAAGAAATATCCGCGTTTTTCTTAATACTGGGTGCAGGGGTCACCCCTGCTGCCTTGAATGGTTGCGCGAAAGTCTCTTAGAATCGCGCCTTGACGCATGAATCGTGTACCCAGAAGGAACAGATGGGGATTGAGTTAAAGAAGTTTGACACCAGGCTGCAGGCCGAGGGGCCCGAGGTGAAGCATCTCGACCCGGCCGCGGCGCCGTTCTACCTGCCGATTGGCGATGAAGTGGAAATCTTCACCGCCGCGTACAAGGCGCGCCTGCCGTTGCTGCTCAAGGGACCGACCGGATGCGGCAAGACGCGCTTCGTCGAGCACATGGCGCATCAATTGTCCTCGCTCGCCAACGGCCCCAACGAGTTGATCACGGTCGCGTGTCACGAGGATCTCACCGGCAGCGACCTGGTCGGGCGCTTCCTGATCCAGGCCGACGAGACGGTGTGGGTTGACGGTCCCCTGACGCAGGCGGTGCGGCGCGGCGCGATTTGCTACCTGGACGAAGTGGTCGAGGCGCGCAAGGACACGACGGTGCTGATACATCCGCTGTCGGACCATCGGCGGATTCTGCCAATCGAAAAGCGTGGCGAGACCATCGAGGCGCACGAGGGATTTCTGCTGGTGATTTCGTACAATCCCGGCTACCAGAGCATTCAGAAAAATTTGAAGCATTCGACGCGCCAGCGCTTCGTGACGATCGAGTTCACCTATCCGCCGGCGGACAAGGAAGTCGAGATTATCGCGCACGAGGCGGGCGTCGAGCAGGATATCGCGCTGCAACTCGCGATGCTGGGCGAGAAGGTGCGTCATCTGAAGGCGTCGGGATTGGAGGAAGGCGTCTCTACACGCCTGCTGATCTACGCCGGCGAACTGATCCGGCAGGGAATTGCGCCACGGCGCGCGGCGACGGTCGCGGTCACCTGGTCACTGACCGACGAGGCGGATAGCAAGCGCGCGATCGACGAAGTGGTAAAAGCGATCTTTCCATAAGTTGCGGCAAGATTCGTGAATCGACGCGAATGACCCCCAACCAATTCAGCGAGGTCGCGTAAATGAGATTCTCCGCAAACTTCAAATTCTTCCTGGCTTCGGCTGCGACGCTCGCGATACTTGGCGTCGGCACATCCGCGAGGGCGCAAAATCTGGAAGGGATTCAGGCGCAATCGGGACCGCGGCTGGATTTTCCCGCCGGGCTGGCGACCGACGGCCGCGCAGTGTATGTCGCGAACAGCCGCAACAATACGCTCGAGGCAATCGACGCGGCGACGAGATCGCTGCGAATCGTCGCGGGCAAGCTTTTCCAGGAAGGCAGCAACGACGGCGTCGGCGATTCCGCGCGCTTCAACAGTCCTGACGGGATGACGATGTCAGGGCAGGATCTTTATCTTTGCGACACCAATAATTCCGACATTCGCAAAATCAGCGTGAGCGGGACGGTTACCACGGTTGCGGGCACGGCGAATATCTCGGGCACCGAAGACGGCACCGGCCCGGCGGCGCACTTCAACCTGCCCACCCAGATCGCGACCGACGGCACCTCGCTGTACGTGGCCGACAGCGGCAACAACACAATCCGGCGCGTCACCCTCGCCGACATGAAGGTTAAGACGATCGGGGGACAGGCGGGCACTGCGGGCAAGACCGAAGGTGGTCCGGACAAGTCACTATTCAGCAGCCCGCGCGGGGTCGCGGTGGACAAGAAAGCGATCTACGTTGCCGATACCGGCAATGACGTGATTCGCATGATCGATATCTCGACACTCCAGACCAGCACGCTCGCTGGCACCGGTGAGGAAGGAGACAAAGACGGTCCCGCCCTACAGGCGCAGTTCAACGATCCCGGCGCATTGTGCACCGACGGGACGATGCTCTACGTGCTCGACGCCGACAATCATTCAATTCGAAAGATCGATCTCAACGCCAAAACCGTTACCAAGCTGACCCTCGTCAACGGCCATATCGGCTCGGGTTGCGCGCTCACCAGCGACGGCAAGCAACTGTACTTCTCCGACACCACGGAAAACGCGGTCGAGGTCGTCGACACGACCAGTGGCAACTTCACCACGCTCTTTCCGCCGGGGCAGTAGGCCCGCGACAGGCATCGCGTCTTGATCGATCTGCGCAGCGACACCGTTACGTTGCCAACGCCCGAGATGCGCGAAGCAATCGCGCGCGCCGAACTGGGTGACGACGTTTACGGCGAAGACCCCACCGTCAACCGGCTCGAGGCGATGGCGGCGTCGATGATGGGCAAGGAAGCGGCGCTGCTGGTGCCGAGCGGCACGATGGGCAACCTGGCCGCGATGCTGACGCACTGCGCGCGCGGCACCAAGGCGCTAGTCGGCTCGCAGTCACATACCAATCTTTACGAAGCGGGCGGCGCGTCGGCTCTGGGAGGCATCGTGCTCACCGCGGTCGCCAACACCGAAGACGGCGAGCTTGACATGGGTGAACTCAGGCGTGAGCTCGGGACGCCGGCCGACGATCACTTCGCGCAGCCTTCGTTGGTGGTCATCGAGAACACGCACAACCGATGCGGCGGCGCGCCGATCAAGCTGTCGCACATGGCGGAAGTTTCAGACGCCGCGCATCAACGAAACAGAAAAATTCCGCTGCATCTCGACGGCGCGCGAATCTTCAACGCCGCGCTCGCGCTCGAGACGACGCCGAAGGAAATCGCGAGCGGCGCCGATACCGTATCGTTTTGCCTGTCGAAGGGACTCGGATGCCCGGTGGGTTCGCTTCTGTGTGGGAGCCGCGAATTTATCGCTCGCGCGCATCGGACCCGCAAAGTGCTCGGTGGCGGAATGCGGCAGGCGGGAATAATCGCGGCGGCGGGAATCGTCGCGCTGACCACGATGGTCGATCGGCTGGCCGAGGATCATCAGAATGCGCGCGCGCTGGCGCAGGGATTCGCGCTGGTCGCGGGACTCAACGTGCGGCCGGTCGCAAATCGCACCAACATGGTCGTGTTCGACGTGGACGGCGACGCGGATGCGTCGCGGCGTTTCGCGGCGGCGATGAAGGAGCGCGGGGTTTTGATCTCGCCGCGCGAAGCGACCTCCTTCCGCGCCGTGACGCATCACGGAATTTCGCGCGCCGATATCGATCGAACGGTCGCAGCGGCTGCGCAAGCCGCCGGCGAAGTTTTCGGCGACTGATGGATTCGCTCGAATCGCTGTTCTCCCTGCGCGGCCACCGCGGACTGGTCACCGGCGCATCGTCGGGGCTGGGAGTCGAATGCGCTAAGGCGCTGGCGATTGCGGGCGCCGACGTTGCTCTCGTCGCGCGGCGCAAAGACCGCGTCACGCGAGTTGCGGGCGAGCTTGCAAAAGCGCACGGCGTCAAGACGATCGGAATCGGCGCCGACGTGACGCGCGAGGCGGACCTCGATCGAGTGATGACTGAGACGACGGCGGCTCTTGGCGACGTCGACATCCTGGTGAACAACGCGGGCGTGTCGCCGACCGGGCGTGCCGAGAATTTCAAGCGCGAGGCGTGGGACGAAGCAATCGCGGTGAACCTGACCGCGCCGATGATGCTCGCACAGCGCATCGCGCGCCGCCTTATCGAGATCAAACAGCCGGGCCGAATCATCAACATGGTTTCGATCTATGCGTCGGTGGCGAGTTCGGTGTACCGGCTGTCGGCATACGCGGCGACCAAGGCGGCGTTGGCGAATCTGACGCGCCAGTTGGCCGTGGAATGGGCCGGCTACGGAATTTTGGTCAATGCGATCGCACCCGGATGGATTCCCACCGAGGCCACCGAAGGCGGAATCGCCAAGCCCGCGAACAAGGAGCGGATGGAAGCGTTCACGCCGATGAAGCGGCTGGGTCTGGCGCATGAGATTCGAGGCGCTGTGATCTTCCTTGCCAGTCCGGCTTCAAGCTACGTTACGGGGTCGGTAATTTCGGTGGACGGCGGATACCAGGCGTGGTGAACGGCACCGGGCTTCGAGCGCAACTCTTCAGGCGCAAGCCGGCCGCCGCCCTGATGGCGGAGGCGGAGTCGCACTCGGGTGGCCTGAAGCGGGCTCTGGGAGCGCTCGATCTCACACTGCTCGGAATCGGCGCGATCGTCGGCGCGGGAATTTTCGTGCTGACCGGCGTCGCCGCCGCAAAGTACGCCGGCCCGGCGATCGTGTTGTCATTCGTGGTATCGGGATTCGCGTGCGCGATGGCGGCGCTGTGTTACGCGGAGTTCGCCGCGATGATCCCGGTGGCCGGCAGCGCGTATTCATACTCGTACGCGACGATGGGCGAGCTGGTCGGCTGGATCATCGGATGGGACCTCGTGCTCGAATACGCGGTGGGCGCTGCCGCCGTTGCGGTGGGATGGTCGGGTTACCTTACCGTCATCTTGCATGGCGTCGGGATCCACTTGCCGGTCGCGATAACCAGCGCGCCCGGATCGGCATCTGGCGCAATCATCAACCTGCCCGCGCTCCTGATCGTGATGCTGATCACCTACGTGCTGTACATCGGAATATCGGAGAGCGCGCGGCTCAATTCGATCATAGTGGGGATTAAGCTCGTCGTAATCGCCGCCGTGATCGTCGTCGGCGCGTTCTTCGTCAGGCCGCCGAACTGGAGTCCGTTCGCGCCGATGGGATGGTCAGGAGTGATGAAAGGCGCGGCAGTGATCTTCTTCGCGTACATCGGATTCGATGCGGTATCGACGGCGGCGGAAGAGGTCGTCGATCCGAATCGCGACCTGCCGCTCGGCATCCTGGGCTCGCTGTTCGTCTGCACGTTGCTCTACATACTGGTCGCGGGCGTGTTGACCGGGATGGTGCCGGCGCACCTGATCGACGTGAATGCGCCGCTGGCCTCGGCGTTCGTACTGCGCGGGATGCACGCCTTGTCGGGCTTTATCTCGCTCGGCGCGGTCGCCGGCCTGACCTCGGTGCTGCTGGTGCTGATGCTCGGGCAATCGCGCGTATTTTTCGCCGTGTCGCGCGACGGCCTGCTGCCGCCCGCCTTCAGCCGGATACATCCGAAGTATCGCACGCCTTACGTCCCGACCACGCTGACGGGATTCGCGGTCGGAATCACGGCGGCGTTGCTGCCGATCCAGGAAATTGCGGAGTTGACGAATATCGGCACCCTGTTCGCCTTCGTGCTCGTATGCTTCGGTGTCTGGATTCTGCGCCATGTCGAGCCCGACATGAAACGCCCGTTCCGCACGCCCCTGGTGCCGCTGGTGCCGATTCTCGGCGTCGTGTTTTGCGTCTACCTGATGGCGAGTCTGCCGGTCGTGACGTGGATTCGTTTTTTCGTGTGGCTGGTGATCGGGTTGGTTATCTATTTCAGCTACGGCCGCTTCCACAGCAAGGTGCAGCACAACGTGGTCAATCAGGCGGCCGCGTCAGGAAGATAGACAGCGCACACATCCCGAGTCGCGTCCTTTTCTTGTGTCATTCTGAGCGCAGCGAAGAATCCCGATCCTAATCTCTCCTCGCACACGGAGAGGCTAAGATTCGCGGGCTCTTTATTGCCCGGAGCGGTCTGCCGCTTTCTGCGCGGCTGCGGCCGCGGCCGCTGCTGCCGCGTGGGTTTGGGCGGTTTTTTCCATCGCGGCCTTGCGCTGCTCGCCGTGGGCGAGATTCTGCCTCATTTGCGCCGCGCCCGCGGCGCCGAGGTTCTGCGTTTCCCACTTCGGTTTGGCGACCGACACCCATTGCCCGTTCTCAAGCGCATACGTGAAGACGAGATATTTGAGGTTGCCGGTGGCGAGGCCTTTGGCCGTCCCGGGCTTGGCCGGGTTGTACTCGACGCCGCCCAGCTTGCAGCTGACGACCAAGTGATTGTGCGGGCCGTAGGTCGGCAGGTACTCGAATTTCTGCAGGAGGTCTATGTACACCTGACCCTTGGCTTTCTTTTCATCCTGCTCGTCAAAGTAAGGTCCTGATACATCGGAGAGTTTATCCTGCAGTGACTGCTGTAGCGCCGGTGTCAGATCTTTTTGCGCGCGCGCGTGTTGCAAATCCGTCGCATACGCCCGCGGCGGATGCAGCGGAAAAAAGAGCGCGGCCGCAAGGGCGACCGCGCTGAGTATCTTGAGATTTTTCATGCCGTCCCGGTCGTCATCATATTAGACGATTGACCGGACGCAAATATTTACGGGCTCGAGCTGCTGGTGTTCAACCCGCGGCCGAAAGCAGCGACCTGCGACTGCCACTGGTCGCCGAACGCGAGAATCAGCACCTGCTGGTTGATGTGCGCGTCCTTGGTCAGCGATTTCATCGAGCCACCACCCGCCGTCGCGAGCACTTTGTACGCCGCCTGCGTCTGCCGATAGAAGGCCGGCAGCGGCGAGATCTTCGGCGGCTCCTCGCGATGCACCTTGAGCCAGAACTCGCGCTCGAAACGCTCGTGCTCCTCGGCCGCCACGTCCACCGTGTTGAACGTCCCGTTGTTGCTCTTGAACTGCCGAATTAGCGCCAGCAGCGGGGCAAAGTCCTCCGTGCGCGGGGGCGAATCACCGACCAGCACCACCACCTTCTTGGCGTACGGCTTCCAGTCCATCTTGTTGATGCCGGCCTCGACCGCGCCGAGCGTATCCTCTTCCCACTCGCCGCCACCCATCGCCTGGATACCGTTTAAGAACTCGCTCAGCTTTTGCGGCGACAGCGTCAGCGGCTGGACGTTCATCTTCTCGCCCTTGCCGCCGAACACGATTATTCCGATTCGCGCGATCGGCACCAGCCGGTGAATCGATTGCACCAGCTGCTGCATCTTGGCCTTGACGTCCTCGATGATCAGTTTCATCGAACCGGTGCCGTCGATCACCAGCACCACATCGAGGCCCTTGCGTCTCAGCTCGCCGATGAACCCGCCGAAGCCCGAGCCGATACCGTGGCCGTAGCCCGAGCCCATACCGCCGCCGCGCCCGATACCGATACCGCCACCGCCGGCTGCGCGCACGTAGTCATTGGCCAGGCCGACAGCCTGCGAGGTGTCGACCGCGGTCGGCTGCTCCATCTGCTGCGGCGCCGTGTCAGGCATCGGCACTTCGGGCATGTCGAGATCCTGCATCTCGTTGCCGCCACCGCCGCCGCCGCCCGCCTCGAGGTTCACCATGATCAACTCGCGCCCCCGCTGCTCGTGCACCGTGATTATCAGGAACAGCAGGGCGAGTACGTGAAGGGCGACCGACAGGGGAAAGGGCCCGATCAACAGACCGAGCGCATCTTTCATCTTCTGCAGGCGGGTCGCGTCGGCTTCGTCATCGTCGCGGTTTGCTTCGGCCTCGAGCTCTCGCTTGCCGATGATGCGGTAGAAGATGAAAGCGACGACGAACGTCGAGAGAACAAGCAAAATGATAATTGCTGCGATCATATTAAAATCCTACGCTCCGCCTCCCGGCGCCGGAGCACCGCCGCCGCCTGGAGGTAGCGAAGATACTGCTATGGCTATCGCCTCGGCGCCCGCTGACTTGGCCAGGTCCAGAATCCGAACCATGTCACCTAGTATAACCTTTGGGTCGCCTTGGAAAATCACAATTTTATCGGTCGAATTCTGGAGCGCGTCATGAAGCTGCGGCACCAACTCGGGCTCGGTGACCTGCTTGTCATTCAGATAGATCAGATGCTCCGCGGTGTAGGTAACGATGATGCCCTTGGGCTTCTCGTTAGGGTTGGCCGCAGCTTCAGCTTTGGGCAAATCGACGTGGGCCGCGGACTCGATCGTCACTGCCGTCGTCACCATGAAGATGATCAGCAGGACGAGGAAGATATCGGTCAACGGGGTGATGTTGATGTCGGCGAACACCCCGCCGCCTTTGTTACTGCTCATTTTTTTTGCCATGCGCAAATACCTCTACGGGTGTCGATCAACTTCCCCCACCCGAGGAGTTGGCTAGTTGCGCACCCGTGACCCGCTTGGCCGCGATTGCAATTTGTTCGGCGCCGGCCGCCTTGGCGATATTAAGGATCCGCACCATGTCGCCCAGCAGCACTTTGCGATCACCCTGGAACACGACGATCTTCTGATCCACCTTGCCCAGCGCGTCGGCCAGGCTGGAACGAAGTTCGCGCTCGGGCACGTCGCGCGAGTTCACGAACAGCTCGTGCTGGGCGGTGTACGTGACGATCACGCCCTTGTTCTCCGGCGCGGTGTTGGTCGCGTTGGGCAAATCGACGTGAGCGGCAGACTCGATAGTGACGGAGGTGGTCACCATGAAGATGATCAGCAGCACCAGAAAAATATCGGTCAGCGGCGTGATATTGATGTCGGCGAAAACGCCGCCAGCCTCGCCGCCATGTGGTCCGCTAATTGCCACGCGTCTGTCTCCCCTGAAGTGCGGCGTCGATCAGGCGGTCGTCGTTGATGTGCTGGATGGCGCTGATGTTCTCAACCTTGACCGAGAAATAGTTGTAGAAAATAACCGCGACGATCGCGACGGCGAGTCCAAGCGCCGTGGAGATCAACGCTTCCGAAATACCGGCTGCGACGACCGAGAAACCGCCGGTGCCCATAATTGCCATCGACTGGAACGCCACGAGAATACCAACCACCGTGCCGAACAGCCCGATGAACGGCGCCGACGCGCCCGCCGTCGCGAGCACCCAGATGTAGCGCTTGAACTCGAGGCCTTCCTGGTAACGCCGCTCGTCGTCGAGCTCGAGCAGGTGATCGCGGTCCATCGTCTGCGCGCCCGAAATCAGCGTGTGAAAGATGCGCTCGGCGGCCGTCGCGCGCGCCTGCGTTGCCTGCAAGGCTTCGTTGAACTTGCCCTGCCGCAACTGCGGGATCAGCGAGTCGGCGAGCTTGGCGGTCTTGGGTCCGACGCCCCACAGCACCCAAATGCGTTCGAAAATTATCGCCAGGGCGATGACCGAAATGAAGAGCAGGGGATATGTTGCGTAGTAGCCCTGCTGAATCATCGACAAAATTCCAAAGTTGCTTTGCATCTCTTATCCTCTCGAGATTGAAA
>Ga0074046_10002414_pt1 | contig 16176 bp, 19 predicted proteins | sample BogForMeECP23OM3_FD_94441 | JGI IMG/M metagenome (GOLD analysis project Ga0074046, IMG submission 94441) | Bog forest soil microbial communities from Calvert Island, British Columbia, Canada - Bog Forest MetaG ECP23OM3 | ecosystem: Environmental > Terrestrial > Soil > Wetlands ...
TGGAAAAAAAGTCTGACTTCAACATCTCTCGTATTTTGAATTCAATCTTTTCTGTAGCGATACCGTCTGAACATTGAAGGGTAACTATTGCAAATTTCTGCAAGTAGTCCACTTAAGTCGTAGAAAGCTCTATTCCTCGTATTGTCCCTTGTGTTTCGCTATGAGTGACAGAGCAGACTGAGCCCTAACCCGCTGTGACGGACCCTAATCTCTTGGAGACAGAACCCAATCAGCCAGATCGCGTAACATAAAGCGGGACCTAAAGTTTCTGGTGCATATTGATATGCCTCATACTCTATCTACGTGCACGTCTCATGATCATCTTACTTGAATACTGGAAGACCCGAGAAGCGGTTTGGTCCCGTAAAAGCGGGACCTAACGTTTCTCGCCGATTCGGTTCCGTTTAAGCCGAGTGGAGACCGTGAGGGCGGCAGAACGAATCCTAAATTGCGTAGGGAATGCGTTTACATCAACTGAAACGTATTACGATGTAGCTACAGCCGTAGGCATGTCAAGCCGAAACTCTTATTCATAGACACGTCAAATTAGTTCGTGAGATAAATTGTCTCACCCTAGTTATTGCGGTAAATGCGGAACATCACTCGAAGATGGTGTTCAGTTCTGTCCGAAATGCGGAAGAGAGGTTACAACACTTCCACCCGATACTGGAGTCCGTTCTCCAATCAGTCCGCAGGCATCCACTTCTTCTCCGACTCAACCTAAACAGATCATTAAAGGAATTGATAATCGTCTCTTAATTTTGGGCTTGGTCGTTCTCTTCCTAATTGTGCCAGTCTTTCCTAGGGAAAGAATTGTTTACGTTGACGGATCAACACAAACGGTTGTGAACTCGACGACGCTCTCTACCTCGGTTGTAATGAACACGCAAGCAACAGTATCACAGGTAAGCGTGTACACTGGGTCCTTCCAATACTTTTCAGGTAATCAGTACTACAATAATTACTATAACAATTGGTATAACAACTGCTTCTGGATGAATGGGCACATCAGATGTAACTATAACATGTGGAACTGGTATCAACCCTCATATGGTACCACAGTAACAGTGACGCCGAGTATGAATGTAGTCAACGTGATCAGAACTCAACAAGGCAGCTCAGAGTCTCTGACCCTCGTCTATTATAATGGGCAACAATCGCAAACCTACCAGAACGTCTATGTTGACAATCTTGCACAAAGCGGCGTTTCAAGTCTCCCTGCCACCACCGTAGTCACCAACACTATCGTGAACACTATCGTTAACCCAGTGACACAAACTGTCTCATGCCAACAGTGCATCCCAACAACCGTCACTGATCACGTGAGCATACTCCAAATGCTGCTCGGATACTAGCGCAATCCCCTCTCCTTTTTTCTATTAGTGAAAACAACAGGCAGCGTGACCGGTTGAGTTTGGATTAAGTTTGGTTTCAATCAATGAGCCACTATTGTGAACTGTGTCAACCAGCTAAGATATTTCGATCAAACGACCAACTGCATGAACATCATTGGACGGCTCATCGAGAATCCTGCTGTGATGTTTGTCATCATTTGCGTCGATTTCACTCAGGATTTCATGGCTGTGCAGTCTGCGGTTGCCGATACACGAAAAAGCATCCGGAGCTAAGCTAGCGTGAGATCAACGACTAAACGATTACTGGCTACACGAACAGTTACTATGTGATCAGATGGACAGACGCAACGTCCGGCCAATACGCTGACTACACACCGGACCAAGGGTGAAACGTTCACTATCCTAGCAACTGGAAAGTAAGAAAACAGATTCACTGACCTGGTCATCGACGCGTCCGAGGATGGCGTAAAGTTGTTGTTCCGGATTATTGGCTTGTCCACGGTAGAGATCATCGAAGGATCCAAACTTGAAGTTCTGCGATAGCTGCGGAACGAAACAACCCTGAAGTTTGATTGTGGTACGCGTAGTTGAATTGTAATACGCGTAGCGTGAATTGCAGTACGCGTTGCTTAAGGTACTTTGGCTTGTATGATTCGTCCACTGAGATTATAGGGGACTACATGGCGTAGTTAGTTGATGATGAAATTTGGCTCGAAAATTCGCGGAAACGCGTAACTACTCCATGATTGCCGTTGCATTAATCGCAGCAATCAGAGCAGCGGAAAGGGCAGTCACCCCCTCAGCGAAAAGGCAATCTCAAAAGCGTCGGAAACTAGACGAGTCCTGATAACTGAAAAGAAACGGGACCAGTGACGAATCCTAACTCTTTCAGAGTAGTAGCTTTAGATTCTCAATGTCGTTTCCCATCTGTCTCAGGTTGGCGAATTGGTCGGTCGGTTTCGGTGCGGCTTTAGCTGGTCATGCATTTTGTTGAGATCTTTGTCATAGCATTCTTTATCTGAATACGTGACACTATTTCTTGGTAATATGGAGCGACCTCTATTCTCGATAGTGTGAGAAGCTTGAGTTCCGGCATGGTCGCATGCAGAAAGTGCGGATGTGTATATGTCCTAGGTTTGGCTGTGAATAATGATCCCCCTTACTCCTGTCCAGTATGCCACAGCATCCAGCAAACATCTATTGATCTGGATTAAGCAACCAAACGGTTTTTGGATCAAAGAAGAGAACAAGCATTGCGACGTATCTTTCACGTCCCCTTGCTGGCTAACGGCTAATTAGTACGGACAGCTCCGAAAGCTGCAATTATGGCATATCGGTTTCCCACAGCTCAAACAAGGTGACGTATATCCGTAAGGGACGTGAAGGTGCTCTCCACAATGATTACACTTAGTTTCGTCCACCGCTGATCACACGTTTGTCGACATAATTCTTCCAGAACCCGTTCCAGCAATCTTTCCAAGAAGCTCGGGAACGATTTCGTAACCGCACTTTCCACATTTCCAAGTGTTCTCAGGATACTCATGTTGACAACGAGGTTTCTTACTCGATTCCTCCATCGCGGTGTATGTCATGGTTCTAATCGAGCTGAAGATGGCCGATGCATCTCATAAGGATAGACGTGTCTCGATTGGTTTCTCTTCGAGGTGTCCCGGAAAAAGAGACGGGACCAGGTCACGTTTAGGATTTCACGTGTTGAGAGGTCGTTTTCATCGCATATGAATTGATATACTAATGTCTGAAGATCATAAATGCCTAAGAAAATTCTAAAGAATTTTACAGACTCTAATCTTTTCTTGAATGGAAGAGAACGTGTCTTGTAAAAAATGGAGTGAATTTGAGTTATGCCTCGTTCATCGAAAAGAAGCTTGAATCAGTTGGGGAAGAGAAGGATGAATCTGGAAGTCAAAGTGAAAGTACTCATCAAGCGTAGATTGGATCGATTTCGAGAAGGTAGAATTTCAAGTGAGGATTTTGAGGAAGCTACTAGACCAGAGCGAAACTTGGACAGAGTGAATAAAGAGATCACCAGGATTCTAGACCGAATTCAGGACTGATCTTGAGCGGGTCCCGTAAAAAAGACGGGACCTAGCAGGCTTCCTACAACTCGGTTGATCGTTCAACTAAGCCTTTATTCGTTTTATTGACTTGTCAGACTGAATACGTGAAAGCATGAACGCTCAGAGACGAATACCTGCAACGATGTCAACCCAGCATCCTGACAACGTGACTTCTCCTGGCTGGGCCGAGGACGAAGTGTTGTCAGGAGACATGGAGGTGGAAGAGACTTACCGCGCCTTCTCAGAGTTCGGATGCCAGGAACAAATGTGGGATTGGGAGGGGAAGGATGCTGATCCAAATGTTGTACGTAAACTGCTGGTGGCATATCCTGACTTCTTCAAGAAGCATCGGATTGGCGATGACGTATTCCTTACTATACGGGTTGCAAATCCCACAGTGGAGAAAGCGGAGCAGAAGGCGCTAATTGAGGCGCTGACTTCAATCCCTCGCAGCTACGATGTGGCTTCAAATTTCTACTCTGGAGAGGGAATGCCTCCCGTTTTCGAAGTCATCCTTCCAATGACTACCTCAGCCGCAGAGTTATCTCGTGTTTCATCTCTCTATGAAACTCTGATTGCGCATGACGCTGGTGTAGGTGTTTTCGATACGATCTCTGCGGCTGACTGGGTGGGAGAATTCAAACCAAAGCACGTTGATGTTATACCATTGCTGGAGAACTTCGAGAGCATTCTTGGTGCGGATAGAATCGTCAGCGAATATGTCAATGCGAGAAAACCAGCCCACGTTCGAGTGTTTCTTGCCAGATCAGATCCCGCCCTCAACTACGGTATGATTCCGGCTGTCCTTCTGGTTAAGATCGCGCTTGCGAGACTCAACAAACTTTCGGAATCAACTGGAACTATGATACATCCCATAGTAGGCGTAGGATCTCTCCCGTTCAGAGGTAATCTCACTCCGATTAATCTGCAAAACTTCCTACAAGAGTACGCGGGTGTACGCACCGTCACCATACAATCCGCTCTAAAATACGATTTCGAGCCTGAAGGAACGAAGAAACTGATTGAAACGTTGAACCATAGACTTACTTCAAGTCAACCCCAACAACTCAGCAAGGCGCAACTAGCTAGTTTGGAATCAATCGCACGGAAACTGACAATCAGCTATCAAAGCCGTGTTGAGAAACTCGCCAATCTGATTAACGCTATATCAGACTTCGTCCCTCGACGAAGAGAAAGAAAATTGCACATCGGTCTATTTGGTTACAGTCGCGAAATTGGGTCAGTAAGGCTACCTCGCGCAATCAATTTCACTGCAGCATTATACTCTATTGGAATACCTCCGGAGATTCTTGGACTAAGCACGTTGCCTAGTCTTACGGACGAGGAGTATGAAACGTTGAACCAGATATACCCACACTGGAAGAACGATTTAGAACACGCAGCGAACTACGTCTGCTGGACTAACTTCAGCCTCCTGACTGATGACCCCGAGGTTATATCTAGCGTTACAAGACCGTTTCATTTGAGGACCGTAGTCACGGAGATTCTGAGCGACATCCAAGAACTCGAAAACCTCACGTCGATCAAAGTTGGTCCTCGCACGCTTTCTCAAAGAAAACACCAAAATATTACAAACAATACTCTGATTGCTTTCGCTGAAGAATCAAGTCGCGCCGATGTAACGCGATATATAGTGGAATCGGGTCGCTTGCGGTTCTCGCTAGGCTAAAAAGATTAGAGTGATTCGAAACGAAATGTGGGTGAGGGCAATTACCATTGGATAACGGAGCAGTGTCCTTGCAGAAATGGACCGCGGTCAAACTTGGCTGAATGGTGGCTGCTCACGAACTGTAATTCACCATCAACCGACTTCCAATTTGATTAAAATTCCTACAGTGATTCTCCAACAGCGGCATAGGCGATTTACAGATCGGACACGAAACGTAACTCATCTCTAAACCACAAGCCTACAGAATTGTCTGTGATAACGTCAGAGATCATTGAAGGATGCAGAGACCTACATGCAACTATACTCAAGTACAACGTCCGCAGTTAGAGGGGAAACGGTCTTCAAGGTGGCTGAAACCAGCTCAGAACAGAATAAAGAGTCAACGAAAGGCCTAGTAATAACCGTAAGTGGCCCCCATGGAACCGGTAAGTCAACTTATGCTAGAGCGCTTGCTGAAGATCTACACTTAAGGTACGTCTGCGCTGGTGAGCTGTTCAGAGAACTCGCCAAACAGAGAGGAATGTCACTCGAATCATTTAGCCGATACGCTGCTAACAACCCTGAAGTTGATCATCTGATCGATGAGAGAACTGGTGAAGAAGCGAAGAGCGGAAACGTCGTAATTGACGCACAGCTCGCCGCTTGGATGGTGAAGGGCGAGGCCGATATCAAATTGCTCTTGGTCGCATCGGACTCTGTCAGATTCAATAGGATAGCACAGCGCGATCACGTTTCCTTCGAGTTTGCGAAAAATGAGACACTTGCTCGCGAAGAGATTCAGAGAGTACGCTACAAGAATTATTATGGGATTGATGTCTCAGATCTCAGCATCTACGATCTAAGAATAGACACAGGAATTCATTCAATTGAAGTCACAAGAAAGAACATATTGGACGCCGTACGAAACCTGCTTCAAAAGAAGGAAGCCGCTTAAGCTAGTTAACGCTCTCCGATACTTTACACGCAAGTTACCCGCCTGGCTGCCAACAAAAGGCACCCCAAGTTACACTTATCTATTCCACGCTTCCCTAGTCCGAACCCCGTGAGAAGAAATGGCAGGCATTGAAGTAGGCAGAATTTGTGTCAAGCTACTTGGAAGAGAAGCGGGCAAGAAGTGCGTTATTGTTGATGTTGTGGACAAGAATTTCGTACTAATCACTGGACCAAAGGCTGTAACGGGAGTGAGGCGTAGACGCACCAATTTAGACCATTTGAGATCAACCCCAGAAATTGTTGAATTGAAAAAAGGAGCCGCTGATGATGAAGTTGAGAAGGCGCTGACCAAAGCCAAGAAGACCAAGTTCATGAAGGAAGACCTCTTACAGGTGAAAACGGCAGCCTAGGCAAAACATACCTGATTATTCTTCCGTGTCTACTTAATAGGATCTGACGCAAAGCAATCTGCAAAGAGGTGAGTCTTTGCAGAATATTCCGATGGTTGAAGAACGGCAGTTTGTGACGAAGGTTGTAGAAGGGACTGACCAGCGTTACGGGTCTGACCCAGCAAGTAGATCAATCTCAAATCACATTAGATACGGAATCATCAACATCGATAAACCTGCAGGCCCGTCAAGTCACGAAGTCGTTGCTTGGATCAAACGCATCATGAGGTTGTCACATGCCGGACACGGCGGAACCCTAGAGACTCCATAGTCGGGGGGATCCCAAAGTAACCGGCATACTTCCCGTAGCGTTAGAGGCAGCTACGAAAGTCGTTCAAGCATTTCTGTACTCCGGTAAGGAGTACGTATGCGTCATGCAGCTTCATGCTGATGTTCCAAACAGTACACTCACGCGAGTGATGACGGAATTTACGGGTGAGATTTACCAAAAACCACCCTTGAGAGCATCTGTAAAACGAGTGCCAAGAAAACGTTTCATCTACCAACTAGATATTCTAGAGATCGACGGACGTACAGTCCTATTCAAATGTTCATGCCAGGCAGGTACATACATCCGCAAACTATGTTCAGATGTGGGTGAAGTTCTAAGTTGTGGTGCACACATGCGTGAACTTCGGAGAACTCGAGCAGGGCCCTTCACCGAACAAACTGGGCTTACAACGCTGCACGACTTGAGCGCGGCGCAGGAAGAATTCGAAAAAGGAAACGAGCTACCGATGCGCCGGATTATCCGGCCAATGGAACTGGCCTTGCGGCCTTTTCCGCAAATCATCTTACGTGATTCTGCAGTTGACTCGATTTGTCACGGGGCGACATTGGCGATTCCGGGAATAGCGAAAGTTGAGACTTCCGTTGAGAAGGGCAAAGCGCTCGCGCTCTTCACTTTGAAAGGCGAAGCAGTTGCGATAGGGCGGGCTTTGCTGTCCGTGAACGATATGGTTGACCAGGACAAAGGTTTGGCGGTTAGACCAGAGCGTGTGCTAATGGAACGAGGAACTTACCCGGCCTTATGGAAGTAGAATCGAATCCTTAAATCGGGCTGGGAATTCAGAAAAGACCGAGCCGGGGTTCCCTAGCCTGGTAAGGGGCAGATTCGCAAAGAAGCTCACGCCTGGAATCTTCAGACCGTAAGCCTGTGGTCGAAAGGCCTCGAGGGTTCAAATCCCTCTCCCGGCGCCATCGCAATTCAACGTCAGTAGTAAGTGAGATCAGGTAAGGTTTAATACCCTTCAACTTGCTTTTGCGCTCGAACTTGGAGCAATCGGCATGTCCAGAGAATTCAGGCACGTTCTACGAGTATCCGGAACGAATATTGACGGCACTAAGAATGTCGTATACGGCTTAACCAAGATAGTCGGAGTGGGTATGAGTTACGCGGCGGCAGTCGTAAAAGCTTCGGAGCTGAAGCCGAGCTTGCGGGTTGGCGAACTCTCCGAGGCCGAGATTCAAAAACTTGAAGACATTATGCATGATCCTGCGAAATACGGATTACCCGCGCGACTCTACAATCGAAGAAAAGCCTTGGATAACGGCAGAGACGTTCATCTGATCGGACCGGACGCCACATTGAGCGTCAAGAACGACATAGACTTCATGACAGACATCAGAACTTGGAAGGGTATTAGACATTCCCTTGGACTCAAAGTGCGCGGACAGAGGACTAGAACTACTGGTCGAAAAGGACGGGCCGTAGGAGTAGCAAAGAAGATAGTCATGGAAGCAGCGAGAGCAGCTGCAGCAGAGAGAGAAAAGGAAGAGAAGAAGTAATGGGAGACCCCAAACGTCAGCGAAAGAGCTACGAAACGCCCAGACACCCATGGCGTAGTGATCAACTCGACGTCGAATTGCGCTTGATTGGAGAGTACGGGTTACGAAACAAACGTGAATTATGGCGTTACAAAACAATGCTTTCCGAAGTACGAGGAATCGCTCGGTCTCTCCTTGGGGCCAGTGAATCTGAACGCGTTAAGATAGAGCGAGAATACTTAACTAAACTGAGCAAGATCGGAGTCCTGTCCGAATCTGCATCCATTGACGAGGTTCTAGATCTTGGCATCCGTGATCTAATGGAACGACGATTGCAAACAATGGTTTTCAGAAGGGGCCTAGCAAAAACGCTATTCCAAGCGCGCCAGCTGGTTTCACATGGGCACATCTCTGTCGCCGGCAGAGTAGTTTCTATCCCTGGCTACATTGTCAGCAGGAACGAGGAGCAGAAAATCAAGTATTTCAACCACAGCCCAATTGCTAAGAATGATCATCCGTTGCGCAAAGTCATAACTGCGACGACGGCCGGACAAGAAGTCGCCGCATCATAATTACCTTCGTCTCTGAAGAATTACGCCGAAGATTAGCGCAACGATCGTTAGAAGAAGCGCAAGAACGACCACAACACTGGCAAACGGACCTGATCCGAGAATTATTGGAATAGGGCCTATCAAGATAACCGTTCCTACGCTCCCAATATCGCCGTGATTCAGTATTGGGGCGAGAGACATTAGAAGAATTCCAACGAATATCATCACAAACGCCACGAAGAACAATCCTGTGGGAGGAATTAGCATCGTGCCTTTCACGGTCGGTGAGTTAGTTTGATTTATACAACTGCGACACGACCATCGGTTCGTGTCGAAACACTCGTGACAGACCACTCGGCCACAAGTATGACAAACGAAAGACGCGTCACGCGTCCCGCATAAAACGCAGAGGGTCATTTTCATCTCAGCCAGTAGGGGAGAATCATGAGTATTGCGATCATCGCGATTGACGCGATCGCCAGCAAGATGATAACTCTAACAGATTCATGATCCGTGCCGAATATGATCGGAATGGGTCCGATGAAAAGAATTCCCCCACCCCTAACTTGACTGTTACTTTTCTTTCCCGACATGATCATCAGAATGAATGCTGCGAACGCCACTAATAATCCGATTACGGTGAGTCCGAATCCAATTTCGAACATTAGATCCGTCAAATTTCTTCTCGACTGATAAAGTGAGGATGGAGATTAATGCTTCTCGAGATTTTGGAACCAGTCGAGTTAACCCCCGTAATAGTTTATAAGCCCGGCGGAGGCTACTCGAAAAAGCTCGTTACTGAGAAGTGGAAATATCGTGGACTCGGACCCAGAAGGACTAATGATGGCGGAGAGCAAATAGCTTCTAGAATGAGGTCCGTCGAGTTGGACATAAAGATAATTGAAGACAAGGACAGTTTCCTTCGTTTCCTGTTGACGGGTACAGGTCATGCATATGCGAACGCCCTTCGGAGAGCCATGATCGCAGAGGTACCGACAATGGCTATCGAGGACGTAATCATAATTGAGAACACGTCAGTACTATACGATGAAGTAATCGCACACCGCCTTGGATTAATCCCGCTCAAAACAGATCTTGACGGTTACGTACTTCCCGAAGAATGTGATTGTAAGAGCGAGCTCGGATGCAGCAAATGTAGGGCTTCATTCACCCTCGAAGCAGAAGCGAAGGATGAGCCTCTCATGGTATACTCATCTGATCTGAAGCCGGAAAGCGATGTGACTCCGGTCAGTGGGAATATTCCAATTGTCAAATTGGGACCTACACAGAAGTTGCGTTTGGAAATGTACGCACGCCTAGGTCGTGGGATTGAGCACGCGAAATGGCAACCGGTCTCAGCCTGTGCCTACAAATACCTTCCGAAGGTCACTCTCAACTCTGAGAATCTCGCTAACGCGGAGGAGGTTATTCGAATTTGTCCGACGCGCGTCTACTCATCTAATTCAGAGAACAAAATCATCGTCCGAGACGAAGCCGTCTGCACTCTTTGCATGGATTGTGTTGAAAAGGCAGTTCCCATCGATAGCAAGAAGACCTTCCCAGTGAAGGTGGAAGGCGACGAGAACTCGTTTATATTCTACGTGGAGTCGACAGGAGCCTTACCGACAAAAAGGGTAGTGACCGAAGCGAGTAAAATCATCGACCGGAAAGCATCCATCCTTGGTGAGATCGTGAACAAAGGCCTAGAGCAGGTGTGATAAATTGAGAAGGATGATTAGTAGCACTGAGCTTTCTGATATGATTCGATTTCTTAAGGTTAAAGAGCGGGAGAACAAGGCAAGAATATGGGCGGTTGCTGCCGATCAACTTTCTCGCCCTAGAAGAGCAAGAGCTGTACTTAACGTAACCCACGTTTCACGATCTACTAAACCTGATTCGTTGGTGCTAATCCCTGGAAAGCTGCTGGGCTCAGGCGCAATCAATCATCGCGTAGTGATTGGTGCATTTGAGTATTCTGCGGCAGCCCGCGAAAAGGTTGAACGCGCGGGAGGCCAATGTATGGCGCTGAAAGATTTCGTAACACACTATCCAAAAGGTTCCAATGTAACCATCATGCGGTGAATTTCATGTCCAAAGAACTAGTTCTTGACGCAAAGAATCAGATCTTAGGAAGATTCGCGAGCTACGTCGCAAAACAGGCGATCGATGGAAATAGAGTAGTCGTACTAAACGCCGAGAAGGCAGTGATATCAGGCAGAAGGAGCAACATAGTCGAGGAAGCTAAGCACAGACTTGAGACCAGAACCCACGGGACCCAATCCCACGCGCCTGTCCACCAACGCCGACCAGACCTATACTTCAGAAGAGTAGTGAGAGGCATGCTCCCATGGGACAAACCCAAAGGACGAGCAGCATTTCATCGTGTGTGGGTCTTCATGGGTATTCCCCAAGAGTATGCGGACAAAGAAGCGACTAAAGTTCCCAACGCAGACGCGTCCAGATTAGTGTCCCCATACATAACACTCGAAGACCTCGCGAAGGAGATTGGAGGATAAATGCATTGAGCGAACAGGAGAAATCTGAAAAAGCGGATAAGCCCGAAAAAGCTGAGAAGATCGAGAAGAAACGTGTCATCCTGGTGAGTGGGAAGAGGAAGACTGCAATCGCTCGCGCAATCGTAAAGAATGGTTCAGGTAAGACATTCATCAATGGAATACCACTCTTAACATACACTCCAGAAGTTTCTCGCGTAAAGATCTCCGAACCATTAGTTCTTTCAGGCGAAAGATACAAGACCCTTGATTTCAATGTGCGCGTCAGCGGGGGCGGAGTGATGGGTCAGGCTGAGGCCGCAAGAATGGCGATTGCAAAAGGCCTCGTAGCATGGACTCGAAGTTCAGAGCTGAGAAGGACAATGACAAGTTACGATAGGACAATGCTAGCAGGAGATCCGAGGCGTAAAGAACCGAAGAAATTTGGCGGGCCAGGAGCACGACGAAGGGAACAGAAATCGTATCGGTGATATAGCGTGATTATTCCAGTTCGTTGTTTCACCTGCGGAAAACTCGTAGCCGATCGATGGGAGGAATTCTCACGTCGCGTCAAAACAGGTGAACGCCCCAAGAAAGTGCTGGATGATATTGGTATGACCAGATACTGTTGTAGACGAATGTTCATATCACAGGTTGATGTCGTGGACGACCTCTTGCGATACGCCCAGGTCACGGCGAAGAGGCGCGCGCAATTCGAGTAGACTGAGTGTGATTTCAAATGTCTGATATCGTCGAAGACAAAGAAGGAATGCCGAAATCCGAAGATCTTCTGCTTCCTCTTGAAGAATTACTGGCAGCAGGTTTGCACATTGGAACCAGAATCAAGACAGGTGATATGGAACCGTACATTTATCGAGTGAGACCTGATGGTCTTTTCATTCTGAACATTGGTAAGACCGATGAGAAAATTCGTCTTGCAGCTCGTTTCATCGCAAGATTTGAGCCGGAACGAACGTTGATCGTCTCGTCGAGATTATATGGCAAGACGCCGGTCGAGAAATTCTGCGAACTCGCAAGAACGATGCCTATCGTTGGGCGGTTTATGCCTGGTCTAATATCGAACCCGCTTCAACCATATCACGCTGATCCTCAAGTCGTAATGGTAACTGACCCACGGGCAGATTGGCAAGGAATTAAGGAAGCGTCAAGCGCAGGAGTGCCCGTAATTGCCCTATGCGATACTGATAACGTATTCAGCGGAGTTGACCTTGCTATAGCAGTCAACAACAAGGGTCGTCGCGCCCTTGCAATGGTGTACTGGCTTCTGGCTCGTCAAGTTCTGAGAGAGCGAGGCGAGCTTCCTCAAGACGGTACGCTGACTGTGACTGTAGACGATTTCGAAACCAAGTTAGCCGCCATCGCTCCTCGAGCGGGCGGGGAACTTTGAAAATAAGGAAACCGCACGTAGCAAACGCTTTCTACGAAGGAAGCAAGATCGCTCTACAAAACCAAATAGTGAACTGCTTCATACACAGGCTGGGCCCAGGGCATGTTCCAGAGCTAACAGCCGGCCCGAAGAGGATACTTGGGATAGTCGTCCCCCACGCTGGATACATGTATTCGGGTCCTGTGGCCGCCCACAGCTACGCTCAAGTTGCATCTGATGGAGTTCCGGATTCAGTGGTAATACTCGGCCCAAATCACACCGGATCCGGAAGCGGAGTTTCAATAATGACTAAAGGTGCATGGGAGACTCCACTGGGAGTTGCCTCCATCGACTCTAACTTGGCAGAGCAAATACGTAAGTCTAGTAGCATCATCGACGAGGATGAAACCGCTCATATCTCGGAGCATTCAATCGAGGTACAATTACCATTCTTGCAATACATCTATGGGGAACGGATCAGTTTTGTCCCGATTTGCATGATGATGCAGGACCTGCAGACTAGTCAGGACATTGCCAGAAGCATTGAAAACTGTTCACGAGGCAAACACGTTCTCGTCGTAGCGTCCAGTGACTTCACTCATTATGAACCACAGACCGTTGCGGCACGCAACGACAAGGTCGCTATCGACGCAATTATCAATCTTGATGGTCAGAAGCTGAATGAACTTGGGGAAAGTGGGCGAGTCACAATGTGCGGATTTGGTCCAATTACCGCTTTGATCGAAATAGCGAAACGCGAGAATAATGTGCATGCGGAGTTGTTGGCGTATCACACGAGCGGCGACATTACGAACGATACTGACTCAGTAGTTGGGTATTCTGCAATCCTATTCACACGAGGCTAATTTTGAGTTCGTGCCGGGAATTCTGCGAAGATTTATATGTACAATCAGAAACCGGAGTGGTTTTGATTACTGAAAATTATTGATGTGGATTGTCTTGAGCAAGTCAACTGCATGTGCACATACAATCCAAGGGCTCGTAAAATACCACGGCCTGAAAGATAAAAAACTGAGGCTCCCATACCATGATAGTATTTCTGTTTGTGCTAAGGAACTCACAACGACAGCGACGGTTGACTTTGACGACAGGTACTCCCAAGATCTGATAGAGATCAATGGTTCGGTCGCTAAGGGCAATGAAGCGAAGCGAGTAACTGCAGTCATCGATCCATTACGAAAATTAGCCAAGAACAAACACCATTTCAAACTGGTGAGCGCAAATAACTTAACGAAAGTGAAGGGCGTTGGCTATTCCGCAGCCGCTTTCGCGTCGATTGCACTAGCAGTGAGCACTGCTCTCAACTTGAAAAGTGATCCCAGTCACTTGAGCGAAATAGCGCGCTTGGGATCTGGTTCTGCGAGTAGGAGTCTAGTGGGTGGTTTCGCGATTTGGTACGCCAACAAGAACGGACGATCTTTCGCACAACAACTGGATGACGGAACACGCGTCAGATTGGCAATGGGCATCGTGCCATTGGCCTCTGATGTGAAGACGGAGCTTGCTCACGAGGAATCCGTCAGCTCACCCTTCTTCACTTCAAGAGTCAAGCAAGTGAAGGCGGAAGTGCCTAGGATGCTCAGAGCTATCAGGAAGGGCGACGTGAATGAGGTGTGCAAGATCGCCGAAGAGGATTCGCTTAGTCTTCACGCAGTTACCATGACTGGAAGAGGAGGCCTTGTGTTAGTGTCCCCTGAAACGATTAAGGTCATTAATCGGGTCAAGGCAATGCGTGAGGGTCAGGGTATCCCGGTCTGGTATTCACTTGACACTGGCCCATCTGTCTTCCTCAATACTCAACCTGAGTATTTGGACGCTGTATGCAATGATATTCAGAATAGCGTCAATCTTCAAGTCATCAAGAGTGAAGTGGGCGGTGCTGCCCACACGATTGACCAGCACCTCTTTTAATCCACTCTCCGCTCTTCTTTTCTAGAAGCTTCGCTTGAAGCAACCGAGTGTTGAATCTTGGGAACGGGCGTTGGGTTTGGAAAAGTCATCCTGTTCAACGAGCATTTCGTCGTCTATGGTCTTCCCGCTATCGTCTCAGCAATCGGAAGAAAGACAACGGCAGTCGTGGAGAAAGGGAGTGGATCCGGGGCAGAGGTTAACGATTGTCGACCTGAAACACCCGGTTATAAGGCCGAGAAACTTCGCGAGCAACAGGAATCAGTACAGCGAATGCTCAAGTTCATGAACATCAACACGGAACACAACCACTTCAAGATCACACTAGGCGGCGACCTGATCGCTGCGAGTGGCGTCGGAGCCAGCGCCGCCTCTTGCGCCGCCATTGCACGAGCGTTCTCAGAAGAACTAGTCTTGAACTACTCCGATGAGCAAGTGAATCAAACAGCTTACGAGGGCGAGAAAGGATACCATGGCACGCCTTCGGGAATCGATAACACAGCAGCAACGTATGGAGGCCTGATCTGGTATAGGCGCGGAGGAGAATCACAAATCATGGATCGAATGAAGCTTAGGAAACCTGTTGAGGTTGTAATGGGTAACACGGGGATAGTGGCTGACACAAAGATCGTGGTAGCTGACGTCAAGGAACGTAAAGAGAAAGAAGCTGAAAAGTACGCTCAGATCTTCAAGAATGCAGATGAACTTGCTCAAAAGGCTAGGAAGCAACTTGCCGCTTTCGACCTGCCAAATCTCGGAATCTCCATGAACAAGAATCACGAGATGTTGCAGCAGATTGGCGTATCCTGTGATGAATTGGACGTTCTGGTGGACTTGGCACGAGACAACGGAGCATTAGGGGCCAAGATGACTGGTACCGGGCGAGGCGGCTACATGGTGGCCTTAACTCCAGGTCGGGAGCTACAAGAGCGCGTCGCGGTGGAAATCGAGAGGAAGGGTTTTCAGGCACTTCGCACCACGATCGGAACTTAGAAACACCTTTTTTCGGTGAAATGGCAATGGAGTTAGCAAAGTTTGCCAATATTCTGGAAGAGAAAGGGCTCCTGACAAGAATCAGCAAACCTGTCGATCCGAAGTACGAGATCTCAACTTTGATGCGGATGCTCGACGGACGCGTTCTTTTCTTTGATCATGTCAAGGGATTCACAATGCCAGTTATCGCTAATGTTTGTTCCACAAGAGACTTGGTTGCCATAGGGCTCGGCACGAGCAGAGACCAGCTCATCGGGAAACTCACTAATGCGATAGACCATCCGAAAGAATCGAAACTAGTAGAGGCAGAAGGATATGTGAACATAGGCGCTGACCTCAACAAGCTGCCCATATTGACTCACTACCCAAAAGATGGCGGACCGTATGTTTCATCAGGCGTAGTTGCCTGCAATGACAAAGAGTACGGAGTCAATCTCTCCTATCACCGAGCGCAGGCTCTTGAGAAATATCTTATCCTCTTCCGAATCCTCTAGAGGCATTTTGAAACATACAACAAGCGAGGATTAAGGGTAGTTGCAATCTGCATCTCCA
>Ga0074046_10002415_pt1 | contig 16175 bp, 17 predicted proteins | sample BogForMeECP23OM3_FD_94441 | JGI IMG/M metagenome (GOLD analysis project Ga0074046, IMG submission 94441) | Bog forest soil microbial communities from Calvert Island, British Columbia, Canada - Bog Forest MetaG ECP23OM3 | ecosystem: Environmental > Terrestrial > Soil > Wetlands ...
CAGCGGATAGGTTCCTTCGAGCTCGATGGGATTTTCCGTGGCCAGGACGATATACGGCGGATCGAGGACGTAGGTGGTGCCGAAGACTGTCACCTGATGCTCTTCCATCGCCTCGAGCACGGCGGATTGCGTCTTGGGCGTCGCGCGATTGATCTCGTCGCCGAGCACCATGTGTGCGAAGATCGGGCCGGGCTTGAACTGGAACTCGCGATGACCGTCGGCCTCGGTCAGCACCTGCGTGCCGATGATATCCGACGGCATCAGGTCGGGCGTGAATTGAATTCGTTTGAAGCTGAGCCCGAGCGTTTCGCTGGCCGCCTTGACCATCAGCGTCTTGCCCAGTCCGGGCACACCTTCGATCAAAATATGGCCGCCGCAAAACAGCGCGGTCAGCATTTTTCTCACGACCTCGCGATGGCCGACGATCACGCGCGCGACTTCGCTCTCGGCGCGCGAGAATATGTTGCGAAATTCCGCGACCCGCTGGTCGGGTGAAGCTTGTTGAGGAGCCGCTCCCATCCGTTGTCCTTCCTTATCCTGAATCTAGTGAATCATGTCGCGATAGCGCGGCGGCACCAGTTGTCGTTCGTCGGGCGGCGCGTCGTCGCTGGTCGGCGCAAGCGGGGCATTGACGTAACCCGTCGTCGCCGCGGGCCGATCGGTGTCAAGTACCGTTTTCCCGCCGCTACCGGAAGAGGGCGCTCCCGGCAGCCGGAACATGACGTAGCGCGCATCCTTGATGTCGACGGTCGCACCCTTCTCGCCGGGCTTCAGGAAGCGCTGCGCGTTAGTTGACGTGGGCATCTCGCCGAGATGCGTATCGCCGAGGTTCGAGCCCATGTCCTTGTTGTTTTTAGGCTTGCCGCCGGCGGCGGGAATATTGCGATCGCCATTGGCGCCCGGCTTCGGGATGTTGCCGGGTCGGTTGGGATCGGGCTGGCTGCCGCCCTTTTGATTGGTTTTATCGGCGGACTGGCTGGCGCCGCCCTGATTCTTGTCGTTGCCGGGCTGGTTGTCGGCTCCGGGATTTTTTGCGTTGGCGGTCTCGACCTGCGCTTCGGCTTTGGCGAGTTCGTTGTGGAGTTCGAGGTTCGACTGGTCGCTCTTGTTCTGATCGTTCTTGTCGTTTTTTGCCGATCCTTTTCCGCCTTCGTTCTTGCCCGAATTCTTGCCGGTGCCGCTTTTGCCCGAGCCCGCACTCCCGCCGCCCAGGTTCTGGCCGGCGCCGGTCCCGCTCTTGCCCTGGCCGCTGCCCGCGCCCGCGGAGCTGCCCTGGCCCTGGCTCTTGCCGTTGCCGTTTCCGTTCTGCGCGTTGGACTTGCCGGTGCCCTGATTTTTTCCGGACTGGCTGTTGTTGCGCTTTTGCGCGGCCTTGTCGGCCTGCTGCATCGCTTCCTCGATGCGCTTCTTTTTCTCTTCGGGCGGCAGCTTGGAATTTTCCAGTGCGTCGGCTGCCTGGCGAATCTTGTCCGCCAGCGCGGAATCATCGGAACTGGCCGAGGTTCTAGCGATCTCCTCGGCGATCGCGCGCAGCTTGGCGGCTTCGGTATTCTCGGGCGTTGGCGCGCGCACCAATCCTAATGTCGCGAGCACCATCGCCAGCGCGACCACGCCCGCAAAAATCGAGGAGCGCTTGAGCGGCTCGCCGACTTCGAGTCTGAATTCCCGGCGAACATCGAGACCGCCGAACAGCGCGATCGCGCGCCGCCACAGAATCGGGAACAGCGGCGTGCGCCGCGCACGGATGCTCTCCGGCGCCGACGGATTGGCCAGCGTGGCGAACGTCACGATCTCCTGATGGCATTTCAGGCGGTCGTCGAGCTCGGCTGCCGCCCCAACAAAGTCGCTGGCGCGCCGATACGCGCGAAATGCCATGACCAATCCTGCCGCCAGCACCACGATGCCCGCGCCGATCAATGCGAGGCTCAGCACCGCGGCGCGCTCGGGCGCCAGCCGGTATCCCAGCCGCTTCCAGGTCACGTCGCCAATCGGCGTGAGCAACGCTCCCAGCGCGATCGCGGTGAGCGCCGGCGCAATCGCGCATAGCACCGCACGGATGGCGGCTAGCCGCGCGATCCGCGCGCTGGCGATCCCGATTGTCTCGACCGGATTGTCCACAGAATGAAATTATAGCGTACTCGACGCAGATGCGACCGTCCAATCGGCAGCCCGAAGTGCCTTATTTTACCGGTATTGCGGCTGGTTTACCTGCCGGCGGTTTCCGTTCCAGTGCGATCGCGCGCCGATGCTCGTCAAACGATTTCGAAAAGACATGAGTGCCGCCTTCGCGTGCGACAAAATAGAGAAATTCGGTATGCGTCGGATATAGCGCGGCCTCGATCGATTTGAGGCCCGGATTTGCGATTGGCCCCGGCGGCAAGCCGGTGAAGTCGTAGGTATTGAAGGCCGACGCCGTGTGAACCGCGCTCGCGGCCGACTCTTTGGCGCCATCGAATTCGTACGCGTACTCCGCCGTCGGGTCGGATTGCAGCGGCATCTTGAGCCGCAGCCGATTGTAGAAGACACCTGCGATGAGAGGGCGCTCGCCGGGTGCTTTCGCTTCCTTCTCGACGATCGAGGCCATCGTGACCAGCCGGCGCGCATCCAGGCCGGCCTCGAACATCCGCTCTTCCACCGCAGGCGTCAGGACCTGGTAGAACCGCGCGAGCATCGCGGAGAGCACGTCGTTGGTCTTCGCGTGCGGTGAAAATCTGTACGTCGCGGGGAACAGGTAGCCTTCCGCGCCGAGCGGCATCAGGCCCAGCGCGCGCACCATCGCGCCATCGCGCGCGGCCTGCTCGAATTCGTCCTCGCAAACCAGCCCCGTCTCGGCCAATCGCTCCGCGATCTGATGGACCGTCAAGCCTTCGGGAATTGTGACTGTCACGATGACGAAATCGCCCCTGACCAGATGGCGCATCACGTCGGGAATCCGCTCGCCGCCGTTGAAAGCATAGTCGCCCGGCTTGATTTGGCGCGCGGTCTCGCTCATCTGGCCGTAGAGTCGGAGCGCCAGCGCGCTTCGAACCACGCCGGCGTCCGCCAGCGCCCGCGCGATTTGGCGAAACGACTCGCCCTTTTCAATCGTGAGCGCGCGTGGCGGCGCGAATTTTTCGGTGGGACTGAGCCAGTAGTATGAGAACGCGGCGTACGCTCCGCCCACGACGATCGCGACTGCGAGGATTGATGCCGCAAGCTTCATCTAATCCGAGGATATATTTCGCGCCGCAGTTTTTCATCAACCGCCGTCGCCGCGCGTAATCCAAAGCGAAGCTGCCGCAGTTGCACAAAGCCAAATCGCTACTTCGAGGAAATCGCCAGCCCTTCCACGCCGACTCTAGAACCTCTCGGGCCATTTTCTGGCCCCATGAAACACCCGGAGAATTTCGACTGTCTCGCCACGGACCCGGTAAGGGACAAGGTAAGGAGTGCCGCTAACTACCAACTCGCGAGTGTCAGGAACCCGTCCCGGCCGGCCGGAGGCCGGATGGGCGCCAAGTCCCTCAACGCTTGTCACGATACGTTCCACTATTCGCGCCGCCGCTCCCGGATTGTCACGCGCGATATACCGAGCCTCCTCATCGAGGTTATTGAGCGCACGCCTAAGCCACCTTACCCGCACCGCGCCTCCACTTCCTCATCACTGTCCGGACCTCGTCCTCACGGGCGAAATCTCCCGCGTCAGCCTCTTTGAGCGCCGCTTTGATCTCTCCGATCTGCCACTCGTTCAGCTCGACGTAGGCCCGGATCGCCTCAGCCGCTACATAGGATCTGGTGCGATCCATCGCTGTGGCGAGCTTCTTGAGCCGGTTTTTGGTCTTGCGGTCAACCCGGATCGTCAGTACGTCAGACATGTTCGTATTGTCCTGTATACATTGACATACAGCAAGGGTCCTGGCGCCGAAGGTCTTCCGCAAAAGCCAGCCGTTAACTACTGCCGCGCGGGACTCTGTCCGGATGCGCTTGCATCCAGCCTTCGAGGATGACCACCGCCGCGAGCGCGTCGAGCCCGGTCTTGCGCGCGCCCTTCCTGGCCGGCATGCCCGCCAGACGCTCCCGGGCTTCGAAGCTCGTCAGCCGCTCGTCGAACATCTCGACGGTGACGCCCAGCGCATCCGCTATGCTGGCGGCGAACCGCCGCGCCCCGCGCGCAGCGGGGCCTTCGCTGCCGTCCATGTTGAGCGGGAGGCCGATGACGATCGTGCTCACGCGGCGGTCGCGCAGCATCGCGGCGATCGCCTCGAGGTCCTGTTTGAGCGCGCGCCGCTCGACGATTCCCACCGGATGCGCCCCCATCGAGGCCGCGTCGGTGACGGCGACCCCGATTCGGCGCCGCCCGAGATCAAGCGCAGCAATCGGCATCAGCATTCCCGTCCAGTCGCGTCGCGCGCGATTGACATTCACGATTCATAGACGATCTCCCGCGTCTGCGGGCTGGAGGATAACAATTTTCATGACCGCTGGTACTATGGGTGCCGTATGCGGTTACCGGCGCTTTGCATTGCCAACGTCGTATTGGCGGTCCTGCTTTGCCCTGTGGCGGCGTGGGCTTGGGGAAGTGACGGGCACAAAATCGTCGCAATCATTGCGGCGGATAACCTCACTCCCGCGGCCGCGAGCCACGTGGCAGACATCCTTGGCGCGTCAGCCGATAAGAGAGCAATCGCAACTGCGATGGAAGCGGCTTCGATCCGTCCGGATTTCGAGTTCCGCGATGAAGATCCTTTGACGAAGCCATGGCACTTCATCGACATTTGCCTGCAAGACCGGCGAGCGGACGTTCCTGCACGATGCCCCCGCGGAAACTGCGTCACAGGGAAAATCGACGAATATTCGAAGCGCTTGAAAGAGAGCAACTACGACCGCTGGGGCGCTTCCGGTGATCTGGCGTTCCTAATCCACTTTGTCGGCGACATCCATCAACCTCTCCACGCCGCGAACGACGCGGACCGCGGCGGCAATTGCGTGACGGTCGAATCGAATACTCGAGCAAAAGATCTTCACGAGGTTTGGGACTCCACCGTCGTGCGCCGTCTCGAATACAGCATCGATTCCGGAAGGCCCGGCACGACCGCCCATAAGTTGGAACAAACATACGCGGCCGAGAGCAAGACCGATTCATGGATTCCGGCCGGCGATGTTGCGTGGGAATCGAATCAGCTGGCGCGTTCCGACATCTACGCCGCGCTGCACATCCCAATCGAACCCTGCCAACCCGCAGCCGATGTCTGCCGCAATCCTCTCGGACACGCCGTCGAACTGGACTCTTCTTACCTGGACCACGCCGACGCGGTCGCGGGTCATCAGCTTGCGAAAGCGGGATTCAGGCTGGCGAGCCTGTTGAATGAGATCTGGACGCAGCCCGCTGGTCCTAACGATGTGCCGCGTGGATCGAAAGCGAATTCCGCCCCGGCGCAGGTTTTTTCATCGAAGATCGCTGCCATTGCCGGCCAAATCGTTTTCGTTGGTAATCGGCGAAGCAAGATTTACGCGTGGCCCGGATGCGGAACCTACGACAAAATGGCGCCCGAGAATCGAGTCGTGTTCGCCAGCCGCGAAGCGGCCGAACAGCAGGGGTATCGGGCGGCTCGGAATTGTCCCTGATGAATTTGTCCCGAAACCGCCCCTTTCTTTTTATGGTATCAGATGCCATAATACCCTTATGCCGCCGGTGATTCTTGAGGCACGAGATGTAATTGGAGTTGGGCGTTATCTGCAGGAAGTTCGAATTACAAGTTTCCCGCCCACCCGCGAGCTACGGGAAGGAATCCGGTATTCCCTCTGCCTCGTGGATCTTGAGAGCGGCGACGTGGTTTTGCTCTACGATGTTCATCGCGGTAAGTCGCATCACCGACACTTGCGCGGCAAAGAGACCCGTTACAAGTTCGCCAACGAGGACGCGTTGCTCGACGATTTTTTGCGTGACGTGAATCTGATCCTGGAGGGCAAGTTATGAGCGCACGGCGCCTTACCATCGGCATCCGCGCGAGTGCCGAGCGATCCAAAGCGCTTCGTGAAGCGATTCGGCGAGTCGCTCGCGGCGACCGCGCGTCGCAGGAGGCGGGCCTCTATTTCGAAACCGTCGAGCAGCTTCGGCAGATACTGACCGAGAAGCGGCTCGAACTGTTGTTGGCGATCTCGCGCCATCGGCCGGCTTCCGTCCACGAACTCGCCGGACTGCTTGAGCGCGATTACAAGAACGTGAGCACCGACATCACACTGCTCGAACGCCTGGGACTGGTAAAGCTGGGCGCTAAGAGCGGGAAGGGAAGAGCGCAGACGCCGACTGTGCCATATGACGAGATCCAGGTAACCATCGATCTGCGGCAGCCGCGCGCGGCACATGCCGCTTGAGAGCGCATCCCCGTTCACTCGCGTTGCGCGCGGTTGATAGTCCAGATTCAGATGTCACCTGGGCGAGGGTTTATTTGTGCCTTTTGTAACTGCGTGAATGTCTGTCGCTATCCCGAACGAAGTGTAAATAGAGATGACAGCAGTGTATCGGAGCGATACACCGCCAAGGGTTGCGTTGGGTAGGCGAATGACCTACCGTCGCTGATGATGCTGGCTCGGGGGAGACGGTTCTTGGGATATCCGCGTGCGCTGATGGGGTTGGTCGTTGCCCTGATTGCGACCACCGTCGCGCTGTTTCTTTTTTTCCAGGCAAATCCGCAGACGCTTGCCTCGCCGCTCGACACGCTCAGCTCCGAACTGGATGCCGGCAAGGACGGCCCTGACGTAGTCGAGCAGCCGGAATCCGCCGAACCCGCACCTGCGTCGATCACGATCAGCATGACGCTTGACCGCACCGCGCCAATCGAAAGCTACCTTCGCGAAGCCGGGATGGAACCTGACGATGCGCATCAGTGGGCATCGTACATTCAGCGGATCACTGCGAACCGATATTTTCACAGCGGCCATCCGCTGACGCTATATAAGGATCCCGAGACCGGCGAGATGCGCGGCCTCAAATACGATCTTGACGAAAAGACCACGCTCACCGCGGCCAGTCTCGGCGCCGGCGTGCTGAAGGCTGCGCTGCGGCCGCTCGAGTATTTCATTCGCCCGATCAAGCTCACGTTCGCGGTCAAGGACAACTTCCAGCGCGCAGCCGTCGAGAACCGGATACCCAAGCCAATCGTCGCCACGCTGCAGGATGCGTTCGCGGACCGCCACGATCTCAATCGTCTCGCGCCCGGTTCCGCGGTCAAGCTGATTTACAATGAAAAGGTCAGCCGCGACGGCTCCTACACGCTCGCCGGCGACGTGCAGGCGGCGCAAATCCGCTTTGGAAGCCGCACACTGACGGCGATATCTTTCTCGGACGAACACGGCCGCCCTCATCTATATGACGAAAAGGGCCACGCGCTCGGTCCGCAGTCCCTGAAGTTTCCGCTCAATTTCCAGTACATTTCCTCGGGCTTCACCTTCCATCGCTATCATCCGATCCTGCACGAGTATCGGCCTCATGTCGGCGTCGATCTGGTCGCCAAATACGGCGAGCCGGTCAAGTCCGTCGCCGATGGCACGGTGATAAGCGCGGGATGGCAGGGCGAACTCGGCAATTGCATCCGCATCCAGCATCAGCATCAGATGGTCAGCATCTACGGCCATCTGTCGAAGATTAGCTCCGACGTCAAGCCGGGCGGCTACGTTCATATCGGGCAGGTAATTGGCAATGTCGGTTCGACCGGCCTTTCGACCGGGCCGCATCTCCATTTCGCGATGGAAAAAGCCGGCGCCTGGGTCAATCCTCTCACCGAGAAACTGGGCGAGAATCACGAGGTCTCGCCGCGGATGAAGGCGATCTTCGACGACATCAAGGATCGCTACCAGTCCGCACTGGCCGAGCTGCCCGACCTCGGCAGCCATTTCATCGCGGCCGGCGCGCGCAAACCCGCGATCTCGAAGTTCGCCGACATGTACCACGTGACGCTCGGCCGCAGCCCGGCAAAGACCACGCATCTGCGGGCACAGAGAATTTCCAGCAGGCGCAGCGGCAATGCGCTTGGAGCCTCGGAGTCCGACAGCGCGCTGTGATCTGAATTCCTCGCGGCCTCACGGTACCACTCCGCTCTTCCATCGCCATTGCCGGGTCGCAGCCTTCCGGTCACAGCTGAAATCGCGACGAGGTCGCATCTGAAATGCGCGAGCATCCCAATACCGATTTCTTCAAGCCCGGATTGCCGCGCGCCTTTGGCCATCGCGGATCCGCCGGCACGCATCCTGAAAATACGCTCGAAGCATTTGCCGCCGCCGCCGCGATCGGCATTCAGTATCTCGAACTCGACATCCATATGACGCGCGACGGCGAAATCGTCGTCAGTCACGACGACCATCTGGAGCGTACTTGCGGACGCGCCGGCGTCATCCGCGAGATGACATGCGCCGAGCTTGCGGCGGCCGACGCGGGCCGGATGTTTACGCTCGACGGCGCGAATTTTCCATTCAGAGACAAGGGGATCCGGATGCCGCGGCTGGCCGAGGTGCTGGCGGCATTTCCAAAACTGCGGATGGTGATCGAAGTCAAGCAAATCGCGCCGAGCGTGGTCGCGCCGATGCTCGGCGTGATCGATCGCGCCGCGATGCGCCGAAGTGTGCTCGTCGCCAGCGAGCACCAGCAACCGCTCGACGAGGTCCGGATGCTGGCGCCGGAAATCCCGACCAACTTTTCGTACCTCGAATCGGGCGGATTCCTTCAGGCAATGGCGAGCCGCGACGCCAACTATCGTCCGCCCGGCGACGCACTCCAAATCCCGCGCAGCTACGAGTCGTGGCAGCTCGTCACGCCCGAAAGTGTCGGGTTCGCCCATCGCATCGGACTCGAGGTGCACGTCTGGACGGTGAACGAGGAAGCCGAGATGCGGGAACTGCTCGACCTGGGCGTGGACGGACTGATCAGCGACTATCCGCGCCGCCTGCTCGACGTGATCCGCAGCCGCGCAGCCGCGCGCCGCTGAGCGCGCTCTTTCCAGTTTGCCGCGGGCTTTGTTACGATCTCGCCCGTTCGTCGAAAAAATTTACGCGGGAGTGAAAATTATGAAGCTCGACACCGGTCTCTCGGCGCGCAACTTGCGCGATGTTCCGGCCGCCGCCCGTGCCGCCGAGGCTGCGGGATTCGATGCGATCTGGATTCCGGAGGCCGGCAACGACGGCTTTCTTCCGGCCGCGCTGGTCGCGGAGCATACCCGGCGAGTCAAAATGGGCACCTCGGTCGCGATTGCGTTTCCGCGCAGCCCCATGGTCACCGCTGCGACCGCGTGGGATCTGGCGGGGCTTTCCGAGGGCCGCTTCATTCTCGGGCTCGGCACGCAGGTCAAGGGCCATATCGAGCGCCGCTACAGCACGAAGTGGGAAGCGCCGGTGCCGCGCCTGCGCGAGTATATCCTGGCGCTCCGCGCGATCTTCAAATGCTGGTCGGAGGGCGGCGCGAAACTTTCGTTCCAGGGCAAGTACTACAACTTCTCGTTGATGACGCCGTTCTTCACGCCGGCCAATCACCGCTACTCCAACGTGCCGATTCACATCGCCGGCGTCAACGAACATATCATCCGGCTCGCCGGCGAACTGTGCCAGGGCCTGCATGCGCATCCCTTCAACTCGCCCAAGTATCTCCGCGAATTCGTGCTGCCGAACGTCGAGAAGGGTCTCAAGAAGGCCGGGCGCTCGCGCAAAGATTTCGAAATCCAGTCGACGGCGTTCGTGATCGTCGGCCGCGACCAGGACGAAATAAAAAAAACCCGCGAAGCCATCCGGCAGCAGATCTCGTTCTACGCCTCGACGCGAACCTACAAGATCGTGCTCGACACCCACGGATGGGGCGACGTGGCCCAGCGGCTAAACGAAAAGGCTGCCAGGGGCGAGTGGGTCTCGATGGCCAAAGAGATCACCGACGAGATGCTCGACGTGTACACCGTCGCGGGCACCTACGACGAGATCGCGGACAAGGTGATGAATCGTTACGATGGGCTGCTCGACCGGGTCGCGTTTTACATTCCGTATCGCGCGGGCACCGACGACGCGCAATGGGCAAAACTTGCAAAGCGATTTAATGGCTGAGTCTCGCGATTCTCGTGATAGATTGTCATGACCCCGCTACACAAGGAGAAAACTTCGATGAGCAAGGCAATGTTGAAAACGATGGCCGCGATGGCGGCCGTGGCCGCGTTCATGCTCCCGAGCGCGAGCCGGATCGCGGCTGCCGCCGACGCCGCCCCTTCGGCGGCCGCTGCGCCTGCGCCCGCGATGGAGGAGCCCGGCACCAGGAGATTCCTCCTCGTATCGGTCGAGGTCGATAACACGAAGTTCTGGTTGCCCAGCGTGATCGCGGTCGAACAGGGCGACAAGGTTACGCTCACGCTCATGAATCAGGTGCCGGGTGCGGCGCCGTCGGATAAGCACGGCTTTACCATTCCGGCATACAACATCGCCGAGGTTGTGACCCACGGCACGCCCAAGACGATCACGTTCCTCGCCGACAAACCGGGCGTCTTCCCGTATTTCTGCCAGTTGCATCCCGGGCATGTCGGCGGTTCGCTAATCGTCGAACCCAAGAAGTAACTTTTCGTTTTCAGGGCGCTGCGAGAGCGGCAGGAGATTGCGAGACTCGCGCCTCGTGCCGGCGGGTATTGGTTCAATTCGGAGCTGAGTGTCTGAATTTCAAACCGAGTCTCTTGGTTGAATATCCCAAAACCTGTCTCACAAAGAGGGGCCAGCGCAGTGTACGATTGTGAGTGATTAGAGGGGCGAATGAATGTCGACACGGACAATAATACACACAGTAGGACTGTTTCTTGCGCTACTGGTAGCCCCAACATCCGTATTCGGTGAGGAATTCAGCCGCGTCAGCGTTCCCCTTCCGGTCGAGATCGATGGTCGGCCTATACGTTGTCCGCTTTATTTAAAGTTTGAAATGAAGAGGTACAACATTCCCTTTAACCAGTTTGCAGCCGGCCCTCTGGATAAAGAGCAAACGATGTTCGTGACGGTAGTGCAGGCAATTCGCAAAGCGGATGCGGCAAAGTTTAGAAGCGTCTGGACATCCCCAGATCAAATGAAGGGTCTCGGTACGACAATCATAACCTTGGCAGATGACACTCCCGAGAATTGGATACGTCAGGCCAGAAGCATTTTCGATTTTGATAATCTAAAGGTGATCGCCCAAGTCCAGCTTGGATTGAGAACCATGTTCATCTGGGATTCGATGACAAAGAACGGCGCTCGACGGAATGCGTTTTATGTCGGATTCGACAAGAACAACCAATTGCGGCTTAGCGCGGTGAGCAGTTCCACTCCGGTAGCAAGCATGGTACTGAATGCCTTTTGGGCAGCTCAAACCGAAGCAGACGCCTACAAGCCGTTGTCGAACATCAATCTAGGTTACGAATATCCGATTCCTCTCGATGGCAAGGCCGGTACCAGCGCGCATCCCGTTTTCCTCGAATTTGACGGATCACCCATGGATTTCCCGCTCGGAGACGAGAAGGTAAAGCCCCCCACTGCATTGCTGGAGTTTTTCCGGAATGCAGCCCTTGCCCATCAGAAGGGCAAGGACGATTTATATGCCAGCAGCTTTACTCCCAAGAGTGCGGACAAGGTAAGACAATCGCTTGCCTCGATGGAAAGCCGCAGGAGACTGGCAAACCAGCCGCCGCAAATGCCATCGACGTTGGGTAACGTAAAATTCGTGCTCAACGCTGAACCCATCTTCCTGGTATTTGAGGCTCCGACCGCAGGGAACGACTGGACACCAGAAAATCTGACGTATTCTTATATTTTGCATGAAGGCGGCGGGTACAAGATTGCGAACTTCTTTTATTCCACTGATCTCGACGACTTTCTGCAAAACCCGTCTTTCTTTGACAAAGGGGTTTTGAAATCGGCTCCGACCACCCCGCCCTCTAAATGAATTCAGATCTGAAATGAATTGAGATGGCCAGTTACCGGCGATTTGAGAAAGGATGTTGAATACTGTGATCAGCGAGGCGCATATCATTGCGAACGATTCCGAACCGTCTACAGACCGCCTCCAATAGATGGATTCGTTCTCGCTAATCCGACCTGAGATTCCTCACCGCCTTCGAGGCGCGTGGACGCTCGGGACGCAGCTTGAAGTCGGGAATGCCCCTTAATTTGGTTTCGGGCGTGAAGGCACCAAAGAAAACGGATTCGACCCCGCGATGCGACCACTGTCTCTTCATGCGACTGGGATGGCTCGTGCTCTTGGGTTGTCTGCTCGCAGGCTGTAGAGCCGTTTCCACTGCGGATTCGGCGGACGATACAAAAAAATGGCAAGGCACCTGGAAACTGGTTAGCTCCAGCTATGACGGCGAGCCGCAAATGGCCGATATGGAGTGGATCGTCGACGGCGATCACTACACTATCCGGCTGAACGGGCAGTCACATGAGGACCCCTACATGTTCATGCTCGACGCGAGCCGCAAGCAGATCGACGTCACTCATCACGAGACGCCGGCCGGGACTCATGGAGGCAAGTTGAAGGGAATTTACGAGATTAGCGGCGATTCCTTGACGGTCTGCTACGATCTGACCGGCCAACGATACCCGAAATCTTTTGATGCGCAGCGAGGATCCCGGCAGGTGCTCTACCAATTTCGGCGGGAGTGACTGCTCGGTGCCTTAATTTCCCGCCCTCAGTGTTCTTAATTCCGCCAGTACCCCCCGGCGCGCCCCCCGATGCCATCGGCGCGCGAAAGGGCTAGGCTTGATCGCGCATGCGCACTGTCGTCCTCTATGCGCGTTCGCCGGACTGGCGCGCGGTCGTCGAGCGCGCCGACGAATTGATGGCGTCGGCGGATTTTCGGGTGCTCAAATCTGAAGCGCGCACGCTGGCTGGATTCCTCAACGTCCCCGGCGCCGGGCCCGCGTTCTTAAAGCGCGTCGAGGTTTCCTCATGGAGCCGTGGCGTTTACGCGCGATTGCGCGGGTCTCGCGCCGCGCGATCGCTCGCCGGCGCCGCGATGCTCCGGGCGCACGGCTTCGCGCATCCGGAGCCGCTGGCGGCCATGGATCTGTACCAGGCGGGTGCGATTCGAGCCTCTTATCTTGTCAGCCGCGCACTCATCAACGCCGACTCTCTGAGCCGCTTCATGCTCGGCCCCGGAGAAATCAAGGGGCGCGACGTGCATCGCCGCAAACAAATCTCCGATACGGTGGCCGCGCAAATCCGGCGCCTCCACGAGTCCGGTCTTTACACTCGCGATCTGCAAGAGACCAACATCATGGTCGAGGAGAACGAGTCCGGCGGCTACAAAGTGTACTTTATCGATCTCGAGGATTTCCGCCGCGCTGCCAACGTCTCGTGGGATCGCCGAATTCTGAACCTGGTGCATCTCGATCGCAGCATCGGGCGATTTCTGTGCCGCGCGGCGCGGCTCGATTTTCTTTACTCTTACCTGGGCCATCGGCCGGACCGCGCGGCCGCGCGCAGGATGGTCGCCGAAGTTAGAGCGGCGCGCGAGTCGATCGATCGCCGCAAACGCAGCGGCGTCCCGGCCACGCAGCGGGTCGTGGCGCCGCTCGCCGGAGGAACTGAGTAGTGGCTTTTTCGATCCTCAGCCGCGAGTACGACCATCACACTGAGCAGGTCCACGCCGCCGGCGGAAGCTGGGTGCGCGACGTGATGCTCGGGCTGAACGACGGACTGGTCGCCTCGTTCGCGGTTACCTCCGGCGTCGCGGGCGCGTTCGTCACGGGCAACGCGGCGATGATGGCGGGATTGTCGGAGATGCTGGGCGGCGCGGTAGCGATGGGACTGGCGGCGTTCATCTCCGCGCGCTCGCAGATCGAGTTTTATCAAAGCGAGATACAACGCGAGCGCGACGAAATCGTCCGATGGCCCGAACGCGAGCGCGAAGAGATCAGCACCATCTATCGAAAAAAGGGGTTCGCCGGTCCGCTGCTCGATCAGATCGTCGCGCACATCACCTCGGACCCCGAGCGATGGAGCAACGTGATGATGCGCGAGGAGCTGGGCTTCAACGAAGAATCCTTCGACCGCCCGATCCGATCCGCCGGTGCCGTCGGCTTGTCGTATCTGTCAGGCGCGGCAGTACCCGTCTGGGCGTACATTTTTTTCGAGCCGAGCCGCGCGCTGATCGTGTCGGCCATCTCGACCGTCGCGGTGCTGTTCGCAGTCGGCGCGCTCAAGACGATCATCACCAGCCGTTCGTGGTGGCGCAGCGGACTCGAAAGCATGTTGATCGGAATAGCAGCCGCCGGTGTGACTTACGCCGCGGGCCGCATGTTTGCCGCGCGCTGAGGCTCCGCGCCGCGCGCGCGTTATGCTTCGACCAAAATGTCGTCGCCGTCGGCCTTCACCGCGTAGCATCCGAGCTTGACGCTTGCGTCGTCGAGCTTCGTTCCCGTCGTGATGTCGTATTCCCATCCGTGCCACGGGCAGGTGATGATGGTGCCGTCGAGCTCGCCCTCGGCGAGCGGGCCGCCGCGATGCTTGCAGGTGTTGTCGATCGCGTAGAATTTTCCACCCGCGTTGAACAGCGCGATCTTTTTGCCGCCGGCCTCGACGAGTTTGCCGCTGCCCTCGGGCAGGTCCGTCAGCTTCGCAACTTTGATGAAGCTCGCCATCGTTAATTGCCTCCGATCAGGTCGTGTACTCCGCGTTGATTCGCACGTAGTCGTAGCTCAGGTCGCAAGTCAGAATCCGGGCGCTCGATTTCCCCAGCCGCAGATCGATCCGCACCGCGAATTCGCGCGCTTTCATCGCAGCCCCCGCATCCGCCAGCGCCTCGGTCAGCAGCCGGCCGTTCAAGGCAACTTTCACTCCGCCGATCCACAGCACCAGCTTGTCGGACTCCAGGTACGCGCCGGACGATCCCGCCGCCATCAGGATTCGGCCCACGTTCGGATCGCATCCGAAGAACGCCGTCTTTACCAGCGGCGAATTGGCGATTTGCCGGGCCGCACGCTCGGCGTCTGCCGGATTGCGCGCGCCGCGTACCTCGACGGTGACGAGCTTGGTCGCGCCCTCGCCGTCGCGCACGAGTTCGCGCGCGAGCGCCGCCGAAATTTCCCCGACCGCGCGATCGAATGCCGCCTGCTCGCGCGCACCGAATGCGCGATTTTCCGCGGCGCCGCTGGCCATAATAATCACCGTATCGTTGGTCGACATGTCGCCGTCAACGGTGATCGCGTTGAAGCTTGCCGGGAGCGCGGCCTTGAGCGATTTTTTCAGTAAAGAGGGAGCGATCACCGCGTCTGTGACCAGGTAGCCGAGCATCGTCGCCATCCTGGGCGAGATCATCCCGACGCCTTTCGCCGCGCCGGCAAGCCGGATGGTCGAGCCGCCCGCCTTGAAGCTGGTCGAGGCGGTCTTGGCGCGCGTGTCAGTCGTCATGATCGCATGCGCGAAGTCGGCCAGGCCGTCTTCACGCAGCGATCGTACGGCATCGGCGGCGCCGGCTTTGAATTTCGCGAAGTCGTAGAGATGGCCGATCACACCGGTTGAGGATGGTACGACGAGTTCCGGCGCGCACCCGAGCAGCCGCGCAACTTCTGCGCATGAGTCGCGCGCGAGCCGCATCCCTTCTGCGCCGGTGAAGCTGTTGGCGCATCCCGAGTTCGCGACGACCGCCTGCAAACGGCCGGACTTGACGCGGTCCGCCGTCACATAGACCGGCGCGGCCTTCACCCGATTGGTGCTGAACACCGCGGCAGCGGCGGCCGGGCGATCGGCAACGATAAGGCCCAGGTCCAGCGCGCCCGCCTTGCTCTTCAGTCCCGCGCTGACGCCGGCGAATCGAAATCCGCGCACGGCGGCGGGCTCGAGTTCGACTTTCATCCAGCAAAATCCTCCGTGCGCCGAACTATACGCGGACCAAAGGCGGGTGCAAGTGGACGACCGCCGGGACGCATCTATGCGTCACTTGCCGTGGCAGCGCTTGTACTTTTTGCCCGAGCCGCACGGACACGGATCGTTGCGGCCGACTTTTTCGGCGTCGCGCTTGGCGGGCGTTGCAGCCGGCGTCTCGCTCTCGCCGCCGTGGCTCATCACGACGCGCTGCGGCTTGGGCTGCTGAATCTGCTCGACGTCCTGCTGGCGCTGCACCTGGACGGAAAAAACTTTCTCGACCACGTCCTGTTGCATCACCGCCATCAGCGCCTCGAACATCGTGAACCCTTCCTTCTGGTATTCG
>Ga0074046_10002417_pt1 | contig 16167 bp, 9 predicted proteins | sample BogForMeECP23OM3_FD_94441 | JGI IMG/M metagenome (GOLD analysis project Ga0074046, IMG submission 94441) | Bog forest soil microbial communities from Calvert Island, British Columbia, Canada - Bog Forest MetaG ECP23OM3 | ecosystem: Environmental > Terrestrial > Soil > Wetlands ...
CGGCTGGCACGAAGGCCGTTTCATTCGCGATGTCGAACTGCATTATCATTCGCGGCCCGACTTCCGGGGCGAGGCGCTGGCCGAGCTTTGGGGGCAGGAAGAAGAAAGCTTCGCAGCCGCGCCAGTGGCCTACGGCCGCGAGTGGATCAGATTGGGCGACCGCCATGTCGGCTTCATCGCCGATCGCGATGTGATCCATGTCGGCCGTCAGGACGGCAAGTTTACCCGCCTCAAGCTGCTTGTGCGCGGCAACGACATCAAACTCAACAGCATCAAGGTCTTCTTCGCCAATGGCGAGGTTGAAGACATCGTGTTCGACCGGCAGGTCCGCGATGGCGGCGAAGCCGTGATCGATCTGCCGCACGGCTGGCACGAGGGCCGTTCCATCCGCGATGTCGAGCTGCATTATCATTCGCGGCCTGACTTCCGCGGGGAGGCCGTGGCCGAACTCTGGGGCCAAGAAGGCTGAGATCGTTCTGGACTAATTGCGGGGGCCGGGCAATCCGGCCCCTTATGTTTGCTGCACCGTCACTTTGGACGTCGCAGCAATCACAGCCCGCACTATTACCGGCTACGATCTGGCCCGAACCTGAAGTTAGGCAGCCAGACGTAGTAGGCCCTCATTGCAGAGTAGAACGCCGCTTACGGATAGGCCGGGAGCACTGCAGGACCATCCGGTTATCAGCCAAATGACCTATCTTGTCAGGGCGGCGACGAAGTCCTCGATCCCGAACAGGAAGATGCCCGCGCCCCCTATCATGAAGTGAGACGTGGCTGCGGCGAGCAGCGAATTTGTTCTTGCAAAAATCCAGCCCCAGAAAATTCCGGGAATGAAAGCCGCAAGCGCGAACCCGCAGCTGATGTGCAAATGAGCTCCCGCGAACAGAAGGTTCGAAACCAGGATCGAAAGGAGACGGCGTTTCAAGATTGTGCCGGACAGGAAAGCCTGCAGCGGCGCTTGCAAGCAGCAGCGCGCCACGAATTCCTGGAGCGGCGTCAGAACGAGGTAAAGCGCCACCGCCAGCGAATAAAGCGGCGAAATCGCGATCTGCTGGTCGTTCACGCGCAGATCGGCAAAGCCGAAAACGGAAAGCTGCGCAAATGCCGCCACCGTGTGGATCAGAAGCCACTTCAAGGCCACCGCAACGCCTATGAAGGCAAGCGAAGCAAGAACCGAAAATTCTGCGGCACTCTTCCAATTCGCTGTCTGAAGGCCAAAAAATGTCGAGGGGAATTCGCTGCGCAAAATGACCCGCCCCAAGACGATGGCGAAGAACGAGATGACGAGGGGGCTTATTAGAAAATTCACTTCCAACGCATGCTCAAACTTGGGCAACGCGCTCAAAAACAAAGTGTAGAGAAACGAGAGAGACAAGGCCGTTACGGCGATATGCCAGGCAAGCCCTGAACTTGGCCGCGGCCAGATCCCCACCGGCAGTAGCATCGCCGGGTGTAGTGCTGCCTGCTCGATCTGAAGGGTAGCCGGGACTGTGGTTTGAAAATCCCGCACACCAACGGCTTGGATCGGATTTCCCCACATGACGCTTTCCTTTTGTCTCCCTGATGATCCTGGCCGCAAGGCTTTCTCGCCTTACGACCATCATCTCACCAGCCTGGGGACGTGGCTGTTCCTTGAGGAACTTTGGGCAAAAGCGTCACCAACTGGGTGGTGTTGCGGGCGGCAGTGGGTTCCGCGCTTAATGACAAACTGTGCGGTCTCGAACGCCAGTGAATGCGCGCGCCGCATCGCAGCTGGCATCCCGCGTCCAGTCACCCGGAGTACTTGCGATGAGGGAATTTTATTTGGGCAGATCAGGAGACATTCGAGGCTGGCTTCAGATGGCCGCCCGTGGCGGAGGTCGGAGCCGCCAGTCCTTTCGCAAAGAAAAATGATTTTTTGTCCCGCCTCTTTTACGCATCTCGGCAACTGGCGGGGAGGGGGTCGCTGCGGTCAGGATTGCACGTTAGGCAGTCACGACCCAAAACTGCTTTGGATGGCGGGGCTCGCAATGTTTCCGTCCATCCTTATCGATACCAAACATCGGTGCTCTGCGCATGTTCGCGTTCACGCGCTGCTCCCTTGACGATCTCAAGCGAAGCAACCAGGCCTCCGGCCTCGTCGTGGAGTGTATGCCTTCCGGATTTGACGCTCCTGATCATCCAGCTTTCGTAGTCTTTAGCGAACGCGCGCAGCACTTCAGCAAGTTCAAAGGCGGCTTCCTGCTCCGGAACTACCGTGATTTGTATTTGCATAGCGGTCTCCCCTGGTTTGGCGTGGGTGGAAAGGCTTCAAGGGGATCATCTCACCAGGCTTTGGCCGCCGCTGTTCCCGGTGAAACACGGCGCGAACACGCAAGTGGGCGTACTTGCAGGTTGAGTTCGTGATCTCATCCGCCCGGCGAAGGAGCAAGCTGCGCCCCTCTTCCAAGAGCAAATGACGCCGAGCCGGTCGCTTATGCTTAAGTTAATACGGTCGTTCTCGAAAAATTGGGTTGTTAGGATTTCTCATTACACAGTTAATGTCTCTAATGGGCCGATGCATCTGAAAAGGCTCTCTTTCGGAGAAAGTCGATGCTTAGATATGTACTTGGATGGACAGCTACGCTGTTGGCGCTCGCGGCAGTTCTTGCAATCCAGGGTGAAGGTTCTGCTCAGACGCATGATCATGGGGCTCCGAACGGCGGGGCAAATGAGACGCAGACCAATGGACCAACCCCGTCGCCGCCTGGCGCAGCCGTTTACTTTGTTGACGTCAAGAACGGCGACACCCTTCAAACAAAAACGATCCTGCATTTCGGTTTGAAAGGCATGGGTGTCGCGCCCGCTGGAGTTGTCAAGCCCAACTCCGGGCACCACCATCTGCTGATCGACACGGAATTGCCTCCACTCAACAAGCCAGTTCCCAACGATCCGCAGCATCTCCATTTCGGCGGCGGACAGACAGAGGCTGAGGTGACACTGACACCCGGCCAACACACGCTACAGCTTCTTTTGGCAGACAAGGATCACATTCCTCATAACCCTCCGGTTATGTCGGACCGCATTATGGTCAACGTTGTCGATAGCAGTCAGCCAGCTGCGGCAGTAGGACGCGAACCTGCTTCTCAAGGGGCGCGTCTGTATTTCGAATCTCCGTCAAATGGGAGCTGCGTACACGAGAAGTTCGTGGTGAAGTTCGGGCTTTCAGGGATGGGGGTCGCCCCGGCTGGATTGGAAAAGAAAAACACCGGGCATCACCACCTTATCGTCGATTCGGAAATGCCAAGTTTTGACCATCCCATTCCCAACGATGAAAATCATTTGCACTTTGGGACGGGTCAGACGGAGGCGGAGGTTACGCTGCAGCCCGGTCCACATAAGCTGCAGCTTCTATTCGCCGACGCGCGGCACGTACCGCATGATCCCCCACTCTACTCCAAGCCGATTTCAGTGTTTGTGGGGACCTGCCGGCCCAAGAAAATGGTCCACAAATATCACCACTTGCACGCCAAAGCGCATCGCCACGTCGAGCCGAGCGATCGTCGAGCCTCGCGCTAGCCGCCTCTGCCTAAGCAGTCGCGGTCAATTGAGCGGTGCCGAGGGAACCGCTCATTTACAGGGAAATGGGGTCAAGCTATATTGATGAAAATCAATTGGCGTAACAGCCGGATTCCTTGCAATTGGCGGGAGTCAGCCTTTGAATTGCGTTCTGTTTCATTCGTTCAACTTGTTTCTCTTAGCGGCTGCGATGGCTGTCGGCGGGATTGAAGCACGAGCAAACGACGTCCAGGACATGATGCGAGGCGCTGATCAGGCGTTCAAAAGGAACTTTGCTGAAGGGTTTGCCCGCAAAGCATGGCCAAGATCGCGCTTAGGTCATGGGCTTGTTGCAATGGCCAAGCACGCGGGGCAGCTTGGTGTTGGGCCGGCGTCCGCGGCTCCGAATGTTGAGAGCGTTGCGATAGGAGCCGGTGAACCAGGTTCTCCTTCCGGCGCGAAGCGTCCAGCCGAAATAGCGACGGCAAAACCTGCGCCACCACCGCCAGTGCCGACTCGCGGGGCTGCAATCGAAAAGCCGCAAGCGAAGCAACCTCAGGCCACCGCATCTGTGCCGGCGCTGCCGCCTGAAAAACCGGGTCTCGATAAGGCGCCCAGGCAGGTGGCGAAGGCAGATACCACTCCGCCACCGTTGCCGGAGGCCTCCGCCTTATCGCCTGCGGGGTTCAAGTTCAAAGATTGCGACTTCTGTCCGCCGCTCGTCGTGGTGCCGAGGGGCGAGTTCACCATGGGGTCGAGCGAACACCCCCATGAGAAGCCCACGCACAAGGTGAAGATCACATCGGCCTTCGCCATCGGCCAGTACGAAGTGACCTATGAAGAATGGGACCGCTGCGTCGATGCGGGCTCCTGCCGCTACCGGCCGGAGTTCCACGGCTCACCGCGCGAAGCGATCGGCAACCTGAGCTGGGACGATGCCAATACGTATTTGAAGTGGATGTCGGAGAAGACGGGGCAGGTCTATCGCCTGCCGAGCGAGGCGGAATGGGAATATGCCGCCCGCGCCGGCACCGGCAAGCGGTATTGGTGGGGCGACGAGGCCGGCTCCGGCAAAGCCAATTGCACCGACTGCGGGTCCGCAAGCAACGGGCAGCCCTCGGCTGTTGGCTCCTACAAGCCCAATTCCTTCGGCCTTTACGATACGGCCGGAAACATGGCGGAGTGGGTCCAGGATTGCTGGAACGAGTCCTATCAGGGGGCGCCTGCGGACGGGTCGGCATGGACGAAGGGCAATTGCGGCCTGCGCGGCTTGCGGGGCGGCTCGTTTGGCAACAAGTCCAGTTTTATCCGGTCGTCCTCGCGCTTCCGCTACGACAGCGATGTCCGTTACGAAGCAAACGGTTTCCGCGTTCTGAGGGAGTTGCGCTAAGCAGAGCCCCCAAAAGTGGCCTTCCCGGTTTTGGGAAAAGCTCTGCGAAAACAAAAGATTCTAAGCAGGCATTCGTCGGCCGCCGAGGTATGTCCGCTTAGTCGCATAATGACAAGAGCATCGGCAATTAGAGCAGAGGCGATCGTGACAGCGCCCCAACGCTAGCGCAGCCTGGATAAGCTGCTCTAGCACTTAAGAATCGATCAAATTTTCCGCACTTAATCGATTCCGATTAAAGGCGGGTTGATCTAGGCTTTTGGAACGAACGGCGGCCCTTCAAGGCCAGGAAGAAAACCTCGAAGGATGGCACTATGCAAAGCGGACCGGCTCTTGGTCCAGGAAGCTTGATTTCGGAAAGTACAAGAATTATCGAGCTTGTCTTCCAGGATCCATTTTATGTCGTGTATTCGGCCGAAGCGACTGCGTCGGCCAAGAAGGTTGGCGTAACCGAATATTTCCCCGCAGATCTTGTCGCGAGAGCGCCGAGTGGTGACGTGCTCTTGCGATCTCTCGAGTTGCAGGATCTTTTTAATCTCGGGCGGGATCGCTTCATGGCCGAGGCGCGGGCGCTGTCGGCCCTGCGCCATCCCAACCTTCTTCGTTTCGACGGCATCGTATCCGATCACGGCACGGCTTTTGCCTTGCACGCTGCCGAAGAGGGGCAATCTATTACGAACTTCGTCAAATCCTCCAAGCAGCCCCCGCCCCAGGAAGAAATCGATGCGAGCGTGAAGCAGCTGATATCGGCGCTTGAGCTATTGCATTCCAGAGGTCTGGTTCATGCCAATATAACCCCCGATACTATTTTATTGCGTCCAGATCCACTGCTGGTCCGCTTTGGAGCCGCACGAAGTTTTCTCGCCGCCCGGATGCGCAAAGTAAATCTGGCTGTGACGCCGGGGTATTCCGCGCCGGAACTTCATTTTTCCGACGAAAAGGCGCATGGGCCGCTTTGCGATATTTTTTCACTGGCTGCTGTTCTCTATTACCTTGTCACCGGCCGGCACCCCATCAATGTCATCGCCCGCGGTCTGGGCCATACCATGCCGCCAGCCGCTGCGATGACCTCTCAGAAGTTCCGCACTGAGTTTTTGGCGGCCATCGACAGGGGCCTGGAACTCGAGCCAGAGCAGCGGCCGCGCTCCATGAAAGCGTTTGGGGAGATGTTGCTCGGGATCCCGGAAAGGAAAGCACCCGAGAGCATACAGCCCGCTCTTCAGTCGGCTGCTAACCTCGCGGACGGTGCGCAGATGCATGCCCCGCCTTCTGCGGTAGCGCCGAAGGGCAAATCGCCCCCGGCGGCCAGGGCAGTTCCGAATATTTCGGCATCCAGCCCGGACGGCGATACCGACGACGAGGACGACGGCCTTGAGGAAACTCGGGACTTCGGGAGCAGTTGGCGGGGCTTTGGAATTGGAAGGCTTCTGGTTCTCGCGTTGGTGCTAGCGCTTCTTGTTTCGGCCGGGTTGTGGATGCTAGAAGGGCAGTTCGGAAAGCAGCCGGAACAATCGGCTCGCCTTGACTCCGGAAAAGATGCCGCGAGCCAGAGTGTGGGACCTGATAGTCCCGTTTCACAAGAGCAGCCCTCGCAAACAGATCACAATGAACGCGTTGCAACTGCCAAGCCTGCGGAGCAAATCCCTGCTCCTGCAGAGCCGGCAGAGCCGAATGCGCGAACCGCGGCTGTGCCGGAACCCGGCTCAGAGGTGAGGCCCCCCGAAGCCCCTGCGAGCCATTCGCCATCAGCTGAGGATATTGCTCCTCCTTCGAAGAAGGTCGCGATTGAAAAGTTACAGGTGCAGGAACCCAAAGCAGAGGCGTCAGAGCAGGGTTCCGCTGAAGCGTCCGTGAAAAGGCGTCCACTGGAGAGCTTGGCGCGCGAACCTGCCCAGCCTTCAACAGAGCCGACAAAGCCGGAAGTTAAGAAGACTGAAGCGGAGGTTTCCCAGACTCTCCATTCGGAAGCATCTGCGAAGCGCCCACCCGACACTGACATAGCGGCAGCCGAACCAGCGCTGCCTCCGCCGAACCGCACTCGCGAGGCTGCAATCGAAAAGCCGCAGGCGAAAAAAACTGACGCCACCGCCCTGGCGCCGTCGCGGCCAACTGAAAGTCCAGCCCCCGATAAGGCGCCCAGCCAGGTGGCGAAGGCAGACTCCACTCCGCCACCGCTGCCGGAGCCTTCCGCCTTATCGCCTGCGGGGTTCAAATTTAAAGATTGCGACTTCTGTCCCCCGCTCGTCGTGGTGCCGAAGGGTGAGTTCACCATGGGGTCGAGTGAACACCCCCATGAGAAGCCCACGCACAAAGTGAAGATCACGTCTCCCTTCGCCATCGGCCAGTACGAAGTGACCTATGAAGAATGGGATCGCTGCGTCGATGCGGGCGCCTGCCGCTACCGGCCCGACCATCAAGGCTCGCCCAAAGACCCCATTGGCAATCTGAGCTGGGACGATGCCAATACGTACTTGAAGTGGATGTCGGAGAAGACGGGACAGGTCTATCGCCTGCCGAGCGAGGCGGAATGGGAGTATGCCGCCCGCGCCGGCACCGGCCAGCGATTCTGGTGGGGCGACGAGGCCGGCTCCGGCAAAGCCAACTGCACCGACTGCGGGTCCGCAAGCAATGGGCAGCCTACGGCTGTTGGCTCCTACAAGCCCAATCCATTCGGCCTCTACGATACGGCCGGGAACATGGCGGAGTGGGTCCAGGATTGCTGGAACGAGTCCTATCAGGGCGCGCCTGCGGACGGGTCGGCCTGGATGAAGGGCAATTGCGGCCTGCGCGGCCTGCGCGGCGGCTCGTTTGGCAGCAAAGCCGCTTTTTCTCGATCCTCCTCCCGCTTCCGCTACGACAGCGATGTCCGTTACGAAGCAAACGGCTTCCGCGTTCTGAGGGAGTTGCGCTAGATCAACCGCCCTTAATCGGAATCGATTAAGGGCGGAAAAGTCGATCGATCCTAAGGTATACCAACGCCGGAAGTGTTGACCGCTAGTTCCCCCTCACCCCACCCTCTCCCGCGAGGGGAGAGGGAGACTGTGGCAGCCGTTGCAGCATCGTTCCTTCTCCCCGACCGCATCCGCTGGCGGATGCGGTCACTCTAAGTTGCCCCATGGCCGCGCTTGGTGGCCAGAAAACTATTTATATGCTTACTTATGGTCATTTTACCAAACGAACCCAATTAAGTTAGCCGATCGTAAACTCTCACAGGCTGACACGCCCGGAGAAGCCAACTTGAAGATATGAGCCGAACATTCAGACGGTTGATATAGGAGCAGTTCTGGAACGCGGCGAACCCGCCGCGCCGTGTAAACGGTGAAGCGGGCTCCCAACAAGATGAGGACCATCAACTTGCGTTGGTTGCGACCGGAACCACGTCAGGGCGAATAGGGGTGGCGCCGGGGACGTTATGGCCAATGGCTCTTCTGGAGGGCTCGGAGGGAGCGACAGCGGCCACGCGATTGCCCCGCATGCGCCCCATGACGTCGTCGCGATCGCCGAACGCCAGGACCTGCCCGAACGACATCACGAGCATCTTGTCTACGCTGCCGAGAACCGTTGGCCGGTGAGTGACGACGATGACGGTGCGCCCTTCCGCTTTCAGGTTGGCAAGCGCCCTGGCGAGCGCCCGGTCGCCGTCATCGTCGAGGTTGGAGTTCGGCTCGTCGAGAATGACGAGCGACGGATTGCCGTATATGGCGCGCGCAAGGCCGACCCGCTGCCGCATTCCGCCCGACAGAGCAAGTCCGCTCTCACCGATCGGCGTGTCGTACCCGTTCGGAAGGCGCAGGATGGCATCATGCGCGCCCGCCATCTTAGCCGCTGCGATCACAGCCTGGTCGTCAGCCTCTCCGAGCCTGGCAATGTTTTCAGCCACGGTTCCGGAAAACAACTCCACGTCCTGTGGCAGATAACCGATGTGTTTGCCAAGCTTGACGCCGTTCCATTGGGTATAATCGGCGCCATCGATGCGAACGCTGCCGGCGCGCACGGGCCATACGCCTGCGAGTGCCTTGACGAGGCTGGACTTGCCGGCACCGGATGCGCCGACGATCGCGAGGATTCCGCCCGGTTGCAGGGAGAAGCTCACACTTTTCACGGTCGGCCGGTTTCCGCCAAGAGGCCAAACGACAATACCGTCCGCTTCCAGATGTCCGGCTGGCCGTGGCAAAGAGACCCCGGCCCGCGGCTCGGGAGTCGATTCAAAGAGCCGCTTCAGACGGGAATAGGCTGTCCGGCAAGCGACAATTCGCTTCCACTGCGCGACGGTCTGCTCGATAGGGGCAAGGGCGCGGGCCATCACAATGGAGGCCGCCATGATGGAGCCCGACGAGATCTGCTGATCGATGGACAGCCAGGCGCCTGCGCACAGGAGCGCCGCTTGAACCGCCATCCGGGTGAACTTTGAAACGGCAACCAGAGCAGACGAGCGTTCACTGGCTTCAGCGTGAACCGCCACCACGGCAGATTGCGCGCCTGCCCAACGGTTAAGCACGATGTCTCCCATGCCAAGCCCGCGAACGGCGTCGCCATTCCTGAGTGCTGCCTGGACCATCATGCCCGCCTCGCGGGAGAGCCGGCCAGCGTGCTCGAACCTGGATTTCGTGATTTTCTCGGACACGAGCGCAAGCACGAACAGGACGACGCCTCCGAACAGCGCCACCCATCCCAGGAGCGGGTGTAAAAGAAAGCAAAGCGTGATGAAAACGGGCGTCCAAGGCAGGTCGAACAGTGTTGGTGCGAGGCCGCTCGATACGGTTTCGCGCAAGAGTTCGGCATCGCGAATGGCCTGCGCGCCAAGGCGATGCGCCGGAGATAATTCTGCGCGCATCATTGTGTCGAACAAGGGGCGGCGCAGAATGCCCTCGACGCGCAAGCCCGCCCTCGTGAGCACGCCTGACCGCGCGTATTCCAGCACGCCGTAAAGCGCCAGAAAAACCGTAACGATCACAGTGAGCATGACGAGGGTGGTCACGCTTCGGGAGGACATCACGCGATCATACACTTGCATGCTGTAGATCGGGCTCACGAGCATACAGACATTGATGAACAAACTGAGGATGAAAGTCGCGCCGAGCGCGGCATAGGAACTGCGAAGAGCGCGGTTGAGGGGGTTCGTATCGGTCTTCATAGTCTTTGCTCCAAAATGCGTGCGGGGAGTCCCTCTGGAATGTCACGCCCACTTTGACTGAAGCGCGCGAATTAGTCTGTTCCCCTGGGCACAGCGCCCGCGCTGGGCTTCGTGCATCTTTGATCTCCAAGGCACGCTACGGAGGAGAAGTTGGACATGCACATCACCCTTGAGGATGAGATGCGAGCGAGCGACTTCCGCTCTTATGCGCGCATCGGCTATCTCGCGATTGCGATCGTCTTCGGAGGTTTCGGCGTTTGGGCATCGTATGCGCCGCTGGACAGCGCCGCCGTCGCTCAGGGCAAGGTGGCGGTCGAGACGGATCGCAAACCCGTCCAGCACCTTGAAGGTGGAATTGTCGATGAGATCCTCGTCAAAGAGACCGATCGAGTGGTGGAAGGGCAGGTTCTCTTTCGCCTGCGGCCCACGCAGGCAAAGACGAGTTCAGAAAGCGTCAGAATGCAACTCGATGCCGGTCTTGCCGTAGAAGCGCGGCTGGTGGCTGAGCAAAGCCAGGCTCCCGCGATCACCTTTCCGAGCGAACTCCTTGCGCGGGCGTCGGCCCCGGAAACGGCGCAGACGCTGGCGGATCAACAGCGGGCATTCGTGGAGCGCCGGCGATCGCTTGAAAATCAGATCGAACTGCAACAGGCGAAAATCGACCAGGCAACCCGCGATAATGTGGGGAAGGAGGCGCGGCTAAGAATTTCGCAGTCGCAATACGACAGCTATTCCACGGAGATCGGACGCATATCGATACTCGCCGACAAGGGTTTCTATCCCAAAAACAAGCTCCTCGCCCTTCAGCGCGAGCAGTCGCGAATAGAGGCTGAAATCACGGCAGCAAACACTGAGATCGCGTTGAACGTGGCTAAGATCGCCGAAGCCCGACTGCAACTTCGCCAAATCTCTCAGCAAAGGCAGGAGCAGATTGCCGAAACCCTTGCAGGCCAGCGCGGGAAGAATGCCGACTTCCGCGAAAAGCTCGCGGCGGCAACCGACGTTCTTAACCGGGTTGAAGTCCGCGCGCCCCGCTCAGGCGTGGTTCAGGCGATAAAGTTTCATGCTATCGGTGCAGTTGTGAAGCCCGGCGATACATTAGCCGAGGTCATCCCTGTCGCGGATAATTTGATCCTGTCGGCCAAAATCAACCCGACGGATATCAACAACGTGGCGGTCGGGCAGACAGCTGAAGTGCGATTTCCCGCGTTTGCCTACCGGCATCTGCCGGCGATTTTCGGCCGCGTGCGGTCTGTTTCCGCGGACAGCCTGGTCGACAACGAAAGTCAAACTCATGAGCAGTACTATGCTGCAACAATCGTCATAGACCAGAAAACAATCCCGGCCGAGATCGCGGGGAGTTTCGTTCCCGGCATGCCAGCCGAGGTCGTCATCATCACCGGTGAGCGCACCTTGCTTCAATACCTTATCGGCCCGTTTGTCCAAAGGCTGGCGAAGGGCATGCGCGAGAAATAAGATCGAGAGCGCGGCGCTCATTCCTATGGGCGCCGCCTTCCATTGGAAGCGTCAGGCATCGGTGTATGCTTCCGGAGATTGCGTCAAGATGCTTATCGGAAGATCCCGGCCCCTCGCTATCCCAATGACCTCCATCTTCGAAACGACGCCCCGCACTTCGACTTCAATTGTCTGGGCCTCGCTTCCGGTCCAAGCGACATTATCGAAAACTTCCTTTGAGGCCATGATCTGGAAGCCGTGCGCCTTGGCCAGGGCTTCGAGCCGGCTCGCGACATTAACCGCATTCCCGATCACTGTGACGTCACGGGATGGTCCAAAGCCGATGCGCCCTATGATGCATTGACCCGTGTGCAGTCCTATTGCGACCCTCAGAGGGTTCCCAAGCTCGGCTTCAAGTTTGGCGTTCACATGATCCAGTGCGAGATCGATTGCACGGGCTGCGCATAAGGCGTCGCGGCAGCCAGCCTGGACTCCTTTTTCCCGGCCGAAAAAGGCAAGGAGACCGTCGCCCAGGAACTTGTCGATTGCGCCTCCATGCGTGATGATCGCGTTTCCAGTGGCGGAAAAAAACTCATTCAGAACATAGACGACGTCGTAGGGCAGGCGCCCCTGAGCCATCCGCGTGTAGTCGCGCAAATCCACCATCATGATGGCAAGGGGTTTCTCTGTTCCGGCGGCGTCGATATCGCTTGGCGCGGCGTGGCTCGGCGAAAGAATTGCCTCGCGTACGAGTTGGGTCACAGTCAAAGAAGCGCGCGGTCGGATCTGACAAGCGAGGCGAATGCCGGGCTGGGCGCCGATGCTCGCCAGCGTAAATGCTTCGGCGAACGCGGGCGGACGAAGTTTCTTCTCGCTGCTCTCAATTCGAACACGGCATGTCGAGCAGCGCGCTCTCCCGCCACAAGCCGCCGCGTGAGGGACGCGGTGGATCCTGCTCATTTCCAGAAGCGTCGGCCCGACAGCAGTTCTTATAGTCGGTCCGCCGGTGTAGGTTATCGAAATGCGCCGCGCCGTCGAGGAAGCCAGACGCCGCCAGAAGAAAGCTCCAACCGCCACGACTAAGGCAAAACCGAAAAACAGCCGGACGCCAAGCCGATACTCAGCCAGCGAATCCTGCGCACCCGAGCTTGGCCAATGCGTCAGCTCTTTCAGGTGATTGAATTGTTCGGGACTTTTTGTGAGCTCGGATATCGACCGCCCGGAGATCATGAAACCGCAAAGGGCCAACACCGGAATGGCGACAGCAAGGACGAAAAGCAAAGGCGCTGCTTGACGGTACCAGCTTTTGAAAGTCAGCCACTTGTGCAGGCCAATGCAGCCATGAACCCAAACCATAACAAGAAGCAGGCTCTGCAAGAGGGCGCTCGCCGGCCAAAGCCGGGCAAGTTCGTAAAGGTAGGTGTCCTCGACGCCAAAATAGACGTGGGCAATGCGCGTGTTGACGATATGGGGGAGCAAGAGGAAAGGGATTGAAACTCCAAGTGCGATTTGCGCAAGCTCCCAGGTCGAAAGACGCAACGTTGCGCGCGTCGCGAGTCCGTACAGGCCAAGCGCCACATGGGTGAAAAGCGCCAACACCAGGATAATCGTGCCAGGCCAGGAGCGCGTTACGGTCCAGCGCCACTGCTGCACCTCGTGCATGATTTCAAGGCTCAAAAGGCCCAAGGCGTGGTTCAGGAAATGGGTCGTGGCGAATAAAAAAAGAATGATACCCGATATCAACCGAAGGAGCTGAGCGGCATCGCCCGTTCCGAGCCCTGGACGCGCACCAGGACGTCTCTCGCCAATACGGCTCCCTACCGTTCGACTCTCCATGGAACCTCTACGCACAGCAAGAGTAAGAATGTCCGCCAAAAATAATATAGGCCAGCAAGCCAGTGTAGGCAGGCATGATGGTCGCGACAGACAGAAAAGCCCATCAAAAACTTTGTTGTTGTGGCTGATGGGGAGAAGTTTATCTAAAAATTTACGTGAAAGAGGCTGCGGGAGCCTTTTCGATGCGGTCCGTAGCCGGCATGAGCCCCCGTCCGCAACACCGCGCCTGTTTTTGCTTGCTGAGGCTGAAGTCACCGCAAGCTTGACGGCAATCGATCATAAATAATTTACCGGCGTCCTCATCTCTTTGGGTGATTTGGTGCATTGCAAAAAAGTATAAAGTCAATATTCGTTTACAAGCGGTGGAACGGATGCGGAAAGTCCTTACTCGCGGCCTGCGCAATAGCAGTCACAGATCTTTCGCGTCTGACACCTTCAAATTTGCCGCGATATTCGCCGTAGCCGCGTTGGCTGTAATTTTTCTCGCGTCCGAGAAAATGCGGGCGTCAGGGGATGTGGAATACGCGGCCACATTCTATGGGCCATAGAAAATACGCGCGCTCAACCCAAGCAAAGTGCTGTCCTCAAAAATAAGCGTTTTTCTACACAGAACTGCATAGCGGTTCACGGAAATCTTCGACGTTTTGCTGGATGAGCCGGCGACCATAAGAGTATCTGGAAGACCGCAGGCTTCGCTTTTTCTTGAACAGCGATCGCATGGCCTTAGACGTCCCAGGCGTGATACAATAACGAGTGGTAGGTGCCTGAGATGCGTTCATGATCTGCAAAGGCCGGGAAGAGGATCTGCCTCAGTTGCTGGTCCTTTCAAAGGCGCTTCGAGACGAGACGCTGACGATGCGCCGGGTCTCCACGAACGAAGCCAAACTGACATCAACCGCTGCGCTTTCGCCGAGAATGACAAACGTGTCTGCTTGTTCGCTTATGAGCGGGATGGCCTGTCAGGTGGACGCTTCTCGTATAGCTTGGTCACAGACGCGCCCCCCGATGATTGTCAGTTCAAGGAGCGGGCGCGCCGGAGGAAAAAGTGAAAAGCCCTCAATTGACCCCAGCCGAACTGCTCGCAAAAACCAGTTTTTTTGGCCCGCTTCGCGGCGAGGATCGTGAGGCCGTAACCCTTTGCATGCGGCCTGCGGTTTTCGCTGCCGGACAAGTCATTTTCCTTCGGGATGATGCGCCGCGCGATCTTTTCGTCGTCCGCAAAGGACGCGTGAGGCTTTCGATCCTGTCGAGTGAAGGCCGGGAACTTTCGCTCGCGCACGCAACCGAAGGCGACGTATTCGGCGAAATTGCGCTGCTTGACGGACGCCCTCGGACAGCGAATGCGACTGCCTTGACCCAGGTGCATGCTTTGTCGCTTTCCCGCAGTGCCTTGCTGACCCTGATGGAAGCGCGGCCGCGCATCGCGATAGCCGCCATTGCATTCTTGTGCGAAAGGTTGAGAAGCACGGATACAAAGATGGAGGCGATAGCCCTGTATCCCATCGAGGCTCGACTCGCCCGGTTTCTCTTGTCCGCGGTCCAGCTTCAGTCACCGGGCGTCCAGGGAAAAGTTTCCAGCCTCAGCCTCGACATGTCGCAGGGCGAACTCGCGCTGCTTCTCGGCGCCAGCAGACCGAAGGTCAACAAGGCGCTCGCGACGCTCGAGGAGGCCGAAGCCGTTCGCCGGAATGGCGCCGAATTGATTTGCGATCTTGAGATGCTCAGAGCCTATGCGGATGTAGAATAGCGCGGCCGCGCCCAAGGTCGGCCTCAAACTGTTGCACCACGGCTGACCGACCGCGCACGCCTTCAGGCGCCCCGATTGCAATCCTGCCAGAGCAAGCTCCTCTTAATGCCAACCGTCAGGGCGTTCGACTCATCTCACTCAATGGGAGCTTCTCCACGTGCTTCATCCTGTGAGATTCACAAACGGCTAACCAAATTGGGTTTGTTTCGCAAAAAGGCTATAACTAAACATATAAGTATTTTTTTTTGCCAGAAACGACGGCGATGGCAAAGGGGTCGCGACTTATGGCAGTTCGTATTATCGCGGGCTGATTGCGCCTTTCCATCCTGGCGAGCCGAAAATAAAGCCCTGCAGTTTAGCGCCAGGGAAGAAACGGCGCACTTGTATCCTGGGGGACAGCTCGAAATAGCCCGTGGTGCTAGGCTCGAAGTCATCGAGATTGCAGCGATTCCCGCGAAAAAGAACAGCAATCCCGAAAGCAAACGCACCCCCTGGTGAGTACCATGAAAAGCGACGCCATTGTGATGACGGCGGCCGCGGTGTTGGCGTCGATCTTGATTTCATCGGCTCCGCACGTCTCGGCCATTTTTGGCCCTTCGGGAATGCCACGGTTGCTCCACACGTCCAGGCAAACGCTAAGGCTTTGGAATCGTCCCTCGATCATCGTTCATCGCACTGAGGTCGTGCTGAACCCGTCCCTATCGTTCGGCTAAGCTCCGCTTCACACGGCAACAGTTCCAGCGAACGCAACTGCTCCCCGCGGGCATATTTTTCCCGCCACGTAATTTCCAGGTATGCCATCACTTTCACCAGCCGCCCCAGCCCGGCGATCCCCCCACTCACCCAAGCGGTTAAGAAGGCAGAACTGTTGCAGGTGACAGCTCATATTTGGTTCTGCTGTCTTCTTAAATGAAATTGGCCGCGGGGATCCGCGGCCGTCAGGGGAAATAGTGATGCCAGTAAGCCTCCAGCGAACGACGGGTTGGGGCTATTGATCAGCCATGGTGATAGTCCCAGCAGCCTCCACCGTAATCGCCGCAGCCGTGACCGCTATCGCCGTAGCCTCCGCAGCCGTGGCCGCTATCGCCATAA
>Ga0074046_10002418_pt1 | contig 16159 bp, 16 predicted proteins | sample BogForMeECP23OM3_FD_94441 | JGI IMG/M metagenome (GOLD analysis project Ga0074046, IMG submission 94441) | Bog forest soil microbial communities from Calvert Island, British Columbia, Canada - Bog Forest MetaG ECP23OM3 | ecosystem: Environmental > Terrestrial > Soil > Wetlands ...
CTCGACCAGCTTCAGCAGCGCGTTGAAGCCCTGCTGGGTGACCATGTGCGCCTCGTCGATGATGTAGATCTTGAAGCGCCCGGACACCGGCGTGTAGAAGGCCCGCTCGCGCAGTTCCCTGGCATCATCCACGCCACCGTGCGAGGCCGCGTCGATCTCGATCACGTCGATGCTGCCCGGCCCGGAGGGGGCGAGCGCGACGCAGGAGTCGCAGATCCCGCAGGGTTCGGGGGTCGGGCCCTTGACGCAGTTCAGCGAGCGGGCGAGGATCCGCGCGCTGGACGTCTTGCCGCACCCGCGCGGCCCGCTGAACAGGTAAGCGTGGTTGATCCGCCCGGTGCGCAGCGCTTGGGCGAGCGGCCCGGTGACGTGATCCTGCCCCTTCACCTCAGCGAACGTTGCCGGACGGTACTTGCGGTACAGCGCTAGTCCGGACTGGGCCAGGCTCGCCGGGGTCGTGTCCTCGCGTTCCGACGCGGCTGCTGCCATCAGCTCATCCTCACCGGTAATCGGGGACCCCCCGCACACCCGTCAGAGCTCGCGTACCCTTGCTGCCTTCCGGCCCTGGGGGGGTTGGCGGGATAAACGCCGTGCGGGGGGTCACGGGCCAGTGTAGCCAGCCTCGGGACCAGGATGGTCCCCAACCCGGTCACCGGTGGATTCGGGTAAGCTTCCCGGCGGAGGATTCGCCTAGTGGCCTAGGGCGCACGCTTGGAAAGCGTGTTGGGGGCAACCCCTCAAGAGTTCGAATCTCTTATCCTCCGCCACGCTGATCAGGTAAACGTCCACACTGCCTTTAGCGGCGGTAACAGGCTAGTCTCAATTCTGGTCCAGACCCTGGCGGCAATATGGGCGCTGACCAGCACGAACGCGGGCCTCATCGACCGCCGGGACATTCAAGTCGGCTGACCGGCTTCGCCGCTGATTGAGGCGCGGCAGAGGTCCGCAGGTTGGTTCCGAGCGCTTGATCATGCCTGATACGCGCCCAGATCTGCGCGTTGCGCTGTGTCGTGCCTGTTCAGGGCATCGCTGATCGGTCGCCTGCTCGTGAACCACTCGCCTTTGCGTGGCCCGCCTGGTCTGCTCCAGCACGTCAGCTGCCGAATTGCGCCGTTCTTGGATCATGTCCGGTTCGCGGGTGCTGGCCAGGGAAGGCGACATCCAGCTCTCCCTCATGATCGCCCGCGAAATTGCCTCGCCCGCCTACCCCTTCGACGAAAACGCCGCGCGAGAGTGGATCGAACGCGAAGTCGATAGCGGCCCCCGGGACACGACCTTCCCGCACCGCTATGGCCGACCATCGCCGACGAGGTCCGCCAGCTCGCCGACCGGGCAGATGCTTCCGCGAGCTGAACTCCGCCCGGCTTCGGCACCTGTCAGCGGGGACCGGACTGGCCAAGCCCCGGGCCAGAACGCACGGCGGTGAACCGCCAGCCGCTCCCATCGTGACCCTGGTGTTCACCCCTGCGGGGTGAACCGCATTACCGGGGACCACGAGATTCTTGACGTGGCCCGCATCCCTGTGAGCGTAGGAGCGCGACATGACGACAAAGGCCGCCTTTTCACCCGAGGAATGGAAGGTGGTGCTTGAGGGTCCGCCGGCCGCCGGCATGATCGTGATCACCGCAGCGCGCGGGGGCATGTTCCGCGAGACGGTCGCCATGTCGAAGGCCTACGCCGAAGCGCATGCCCAGCACGGCGGGAGCGAGCTCCTCGACGAGATCGTGGCGGCGAAACCCGAGATGGACCACACGCGGTATCACTCTGCCGAGGAGCTCAGGGATGGCGGGCTCGGGCACCTCCGTGACGCCGCGGCGCTGCTCGAGAGCAAGGCGACCGCCGAGGAACGCGATGACTACCGGCGCTTCGTCCTCACCCTCGCCAACAAGGTCGCAGCCGCCCACAGGGAGCACGGGCAGAGCGTGAGCCCGGCGGAGACGGAGGCTATCGAGCAGATCACGGCGGCGCTCGGCACGACCGGCTCCTGACCGAGATCGCACCGCAGGCCGAACGGCCCGCGGCCCGGAGGAAGCGATGCTGGCTGCGGAATCGTCACCGGTGAGCGGGCTGGTATTCGCGGCGGCCGTGCTGGCCACCAGCACGGCGCTGGTGGCGGGCCTAGCCTGGGCATCGCGGCGGCTGCTGGGGCGGCCGGTTGGAGTGCTCCGGGCGCTCATCGCCGGACGCGGCGACCCCGCGGCGCTCCGCGATGCCCGGGTAGTCGCCGACCTGACCTACCTGTTCCTACTGACGCTCCCTCGGCGCGGCGACCGGCATCGGCGCCGTTCTGCTGATCGGCGCGCCCGGCGGCCCGAAGATAGCCCCCACCGTCAGCCTCTTTCAGGTGATCGGCTACAACCTGCTCATCATCGCCAGCGTCCTCGTGCTGCGGGTGCTCTTCGCCATCTTCAGGAACCGGTGAGGCGCACGGCCAGCCCGAGCCAGCGCAACGTCCCGGGCGAGGCTGAGGCCGAGATGGTGCGCTACCGCTTCCCGGGCACGGCCCGGGTCGGTCGGGGTTTAGCATCGTGGGCCTTGCGCGCGGCGGCGGCCCTGGCGGCCGCGGCCGACGCGGCGGCGGCCCTGGCGGCCGCCGCGTCGGCCGACGCGGCTTGCTGGGCCAGTTGCGGCGTCATCCAGGTGAGCATCGGGCCGAGGGCCGCGCGCCATACGCTGCCCTGGTGCCCGCCACCGGGAATGATCACGAACGGCACGTTCGCCACCCGGGTTTGCAGCAGCTGCTTGAAGTTCGCCGCGGCGACGACATCCGGTCGGTCCTGGGCACCGACCGCGAGCCAGAAGGCGGGGAGCACATCGTTGATGGGCACCCGGGTGATGTATGCCCGCGGCGTGTTGATGAGCTGCAGGCCGGGATGGCCGAGGAACACGTTGACCTGGACCGGCTTGGCCCCCGGCTTGTTTCCCGCAGGGACCGCGCTCAGGAGCGGGGCGAAGTACCCCGACATCACGCCGACGGCGCCGTACCCGGCCGGGTCTTGCAACGCGATGTTGGCCGCGCAGTAGCCGCCTTCGGAGTAACCGGCCAGCCCCCAGGCCCGGCCCGGCGGCTGGACGCGGGCGATCCGGGCTATCGCCGCAGGCACGTCCAGGGCCACGAAGGTCATGTCCTGGATGCCGCCGGGATTGTTCAGGCACTGCAGCCCGTATTGCATGCCGCCGTCGGTATCGGGCATCACGAGCACCGCGGCGTCCATGGGATGGGCCTCAAGCAGGTTAAGGAAGGTGGGAATCACGCCCATGACGTCGACCCAGGCCTGCGGGTTGCCCGGCGAGCCGTGCAGCAGTTCGATGACCGGAAACTTGTAGTGCGCGTAGGCCTTCTGGAAGTACTGCGGCGGGAGGTAGACAAATACATCACGAGTGAGGTGGCTCCGCGCACCGGTGACCGAGGTCTGGAACAGGTATCCGACCTGGGCGTCTTCCGCGAGGCTGGTGACCCGTCCGATGTTCTTGTCAAATTGCTTGTTGGTACCGGCCTCCGCGGCCGCGTACTTGGGGATGCTGCTCACGCCCTGGCCGGTGAGATCGTTGATCATTCCACCCCAGGTCTGGTAGTAGTCGTAGAATTTGTTGACGGCAGCAACTCCAAAGACCATGGCGGGAACGAACGCCAGGCACGCGGCGAGTACGCGGAACACGATCTGCTTGGACAGGGCCACCCAGACGAGCAGTCCCCCGAAGACCACCATGAGCAGCAGGAAGAAACCGGTCCCTTGCGGTCCAAACACTCGGTTCTCCTCGCCGGACTCTTCTTACTGGTGGTCCGCTCTTACTGGTGGTCCCCTCACCGAGGGCAGGGCGCACCACCGCACCACCATGTGATCAAAACGGCGAACGTCCGAGGTGTGACATTAAGTTCCCCCAGTGCACACCAGGCGTGCCCGCGGCCCCGCTCAGCGGTGGAGGTGGGATTTGAACCCACGGAGGGGTTGCCCCCTCACACGCTTTCGAGGCGTGCGCCCTCGGCCACTAGGCGACTCCACCGCAGGCGAGCTTACCCGAATCCGCGCGTGCGCGGCGGCATGACCTACGTGGCGTGCGGCCTCCGCGCGGCGAAGAAGTCGCGCAGCAAGGCACCGCACTCACTAGCAAGGACACCGCCGATGACTTCAGGGCGGTGGTTCAGGCGAGCGTCCCTCAGCACGTCCCAGAGCGATCCCACGGCCCCGGCCTTGGGGTCTTCGGCCCCGTAGACCACTCGTGCCAGCCGGGCCGCGGTCACCGCCCCGGCGCACATGGTGCACGGCTCCAGGGTGACGACGAGCGTCAGCCCGGTCAGCCGCCAGCTGCCGAGCGCCCGGGCCGCCTGCCTGATCGCGACGATCTCCGCGTGCGCGGTGGGATCGTGGTCTATCTCCCTGCGGTTGCGGGCCCGCGCGATGACCGTGCCCGCCTCATCGAGGATGACGGCGCCGACCGGGACGTCCTGGAGTTCGGCCCCATGTTCGGCCCCGGCCTCGGCTGCCCCAGTCAAGGCTGCTTCCGCGAGCGCGAGCCGCATTGCGGGCTCGAAAGAACCGGTGTATCCGGTCACGGGCCGAGCGCGATATCCAGCGCGCGCTCCACCGCGTCGCCGAACCTGAGCCGTTCGGCGATGTGGGCCACGGCGTCCTCAGGGTAGAGGTCGAGGTCGGCCGCGACCGCGCCGAGTTCCATTTCATCGAGACCGAGGTCCGCGAAGATGGAAAGGTCACCAGCCGGGAGCACCTGGTCGAGTTCGCCATCTGAAGGCACCGGGATGTCCAGGGCCTCAAGCACCTGGCGGGCCAGCGGATAGTCCACCGCCGCGGTGAGGTCGGAGAGGAGCAGCGACACGTCTTCGCCGAGGACCCGCACCGCAACCCAGAAGTCGTCGCCCACGCCCGCGAAGCCGATGGTGCCGCCCATGCTCGGCTGCCTGCGCAGCGCCTGGACGAAGCCGTCCAGGTCGGCGGTCACCGCCGTCGGCAGGGCGTCGGCCTCCCACTGGTCTTCTTCGCGGTAGACGATGACCGCGAAGTCAGTCTCACCCACGTCAGCCACCGTCATTTCACCAGCATGCTCTCTGCACGGAGGAATGCTGTCAGATGGCCGTCGGTCGCGGCGGCAAAATCGCCGATCAGGGTGCCCGCCGAGAGATTCTCGTCACGATGCCGGCGCGCCTGGCATGTCCGGTCACGCACTGCTTCCGCCGATCGGGCATACTGAGGGCGACACCGGGCATACTCATGCCGACACGGCAGCTTCACCCCGTTAGCATTGGCCGGGAAACCGGCCCAGGCTAGCATAGGTTCTCTGGCATCTAGGCAAGTCTGGGCGCCCACGGGAGGCGACGTGAATCTGAAAACCATCCTCGGATGGGCCGCTGTCGCGTTCATCGTCTGGTTTATGATCGAGCGGCCGACAGCCGCCGCTCGCATCGTGCACAACCTCGGCACCTTCCTGACCTCCGCTGCCCACGGGCTTTCCAGCTTCTTCGCGTCGATCTAGGACCCGTGTTGCCATGAGGCTGGTTCCGAACAGTGACACGGTTCCGGCCTCGGTAAGTCGGTATCTTCTGCCCCACGAGCGCCAGGTCATCGCGGTGCATAAGCATCCAGCCGTGCTGATCAGGCCCATCTTCGAGGTTCTCGTCGGGCTGGCGATCGCGGGTTGGCTGAGTAACTCTCTCGCGCACGGCAACGGCACCGCCATCCTCGTGATCTGGATCCTGTGGGGGCTGCTCCTGCTCCGGCTCGGAATAAAGGTCCTCGAGTGGTCCGTGGACTACTTCGTCGTCACGTCTCAGCGGTTCGTGCTCACGACAGGCCTCCTCGTCCACAAGGTGAACATGATGCCGCTCGCCAAGGTGACGGACATGAGCTTCCAGCGGTCGACGATGGGCCGGATCTTCGGCTACGGCGAGTTCATCCTGGAGTCTGCCGGGCAAGACCAGGCGCTCAGGAACGTTGATTACATCCCCTATCCGGAGCAGCTCTACCTCGAGGTGTGCGGGCTGATCTTCAAGGACAAGGACGAGAGGGACGACTAGGGCTCACGCGGTCAGCAGCACGACGCCGGCCGCGGCCAGCAGCAGGCCTACCCGCTGCAGCCAGCGCATCCGCTCGCCGAGCAGCCAGCGGGCCAGTAGCACCGTCATGCCGGGGTACAGCGACGTGATCACGACGGCCAGCCCGAACAGTCCGGCCCGGGTGGCCAGCACGTAGCAGACGTTGGCAGCCGCATCGACCGCCCCGGAAACCAGCGCGATTACCCCTGTGCCGCCGCCCGCACACCGCCACGGGCGGGTCCGGGTCGCCAGCGCGATACCGAGGGCGACCAGGGTCCCCGCCGTCCGCGAGACCGCCACCGGCCAGAGCACACCGGACTGCCCGGCGTTCTTGAGGCACAGGAAGAACAGGCCGAATCCGGCGCCCGCGGCGACGCCATAGCCCAGGCCGCGCAGCCGGCGGCCGGCGTCGTGCCGGTCATCCCCGCCCTGGCTCCCGCGCGGGCGGCCCCCATCCGGCCGCCCCCGGCGGGCCGGGGGCATGCTCACCATGACGATGGCGGTCAGGCAGGCCAGTCCCCCGGCGACCATGGTGGCGGTGAGACGCTCGCCGTCGGCGATGGCGACGCCGACCGGCAGCACCGTGGAGACGAGCGCGGCGACGGGGGCCACGACGCTGATCGGTGCGGCAGCGAAACCGGCGTAGAACGCGATCAGGCCGGACGCGCCGCAGACACCGGACGCCGCCGCCCAGCCGACCGCACTCCAGCTGCCGAACGAGGTGGGCGAGCCCAGGCCGTGCCCCAGAAGACCGCCCAGCCACGGGGCTCGGCCGAGCAACGCGACCGCCACCACGACCACGGCGCCCGCCGGGACGGTCACCGCCAGCACGGCGAATACGCTCGCCCGCCTCGACGCCACCCCGCCGAGAAAATCGGCGGTGCCGTAGAGCGCGGCGGCGGCCAGGGCCAGGATTGTCACCACGGTCAGCGTTCCTCTACGACAAGCGATGTCGGTCAAAATATTGATCTATATAGTTCATCATACCGACCGTCCGGCGTCACCGGAAAGCCCGGTGCGCTGAGAAAGGGAGAGATATGCCGGATATGCCCGACGTAACGACAGCGGTCGCCCGGACCCTTCAGGCCCTGCGCGCCGATCGTGGCTGGTCACTGGACCAGCTCGCCGCGCGTTCCGACGTGAGCAAGGGCGTGCTCGTCGCGCTGGAGCAGGGTCGGTCGAACCCCAACCTGGCCACCCTGGCGCGCATCGGCGACGCCTTCGGCGTCCCGGTGACGCAGCTGGTCGATCTGGGCGGAGAGCCGGCCGTCCGGATCAGCAGCCCGGACACCTCCCGCGTGCTCTGGCACGGTCCTTCCGGTGGCACCGGGACGATCGTCGGCGCCACCGACCCGCCCTGGGCGGTCGAATTGTGGCGCTGGGAGGTGATGCCCGGCGAGTCGTTCGGCGGTGACGCGCACGCACCGGCCACGCGCGAGATGGTCTGGGTCGAGTCGGGCACCCTGACGCTGACGGTCGCGGGCGAGCGCCACGCGGTCAGCGCCGGTCAGTGTGCCCGCTTCCCGGCCAGCCGCCCGCATCGGTACGACAACGAGGGCGATGAGCCCGCCCGACTCACCATGGTCGTGGTCATCCCGCCGTCCCGGGGATAAGGATGCGCCCGGCGTGGTCTGCTGCCCCTGCCCGATGAGCCAGTCGCGGGCGGCGTATGCCGACCCGCGGGCCCCGGCCATGTCGAGATCGGGCACCAGGGAGATCTCGGCGGCCCTGACCTGCTCCTCCCGCAGCACGGTGTTGGCCCGCACCTCGGCGAAGAACCAGTCGCGGAAATGCGATGCGGCTTCTACTACCCCGCCGCCGAGGAAGTAGGCGTCGGGATCGAGGAAGTTCGCGGCGATGGTGAACAGCCGGCCGAGCGCCATCGCCTGCTGCCTGAAGATCGCCAGTGCCATCTCGTCGCCGTCTTCGGCGTACTTGCGGACGAGCTTGGCGGCCTTGCCTATCGGCAGGCCGCTGAGCTCATGGCCGTGGTGCTTGGTGAGCCAGTAAGGCAGCAGATTGTTCTGGATCCCGGTGAGCGAGGCCACGCTCTCCGCGTCGCCCGACTGACTGCAGTTGCACGCGGGCATCGGCTGGCCGACGTCGAGCAGGCCATCGAGCGGGATGGGGACGTGGCCGAGTTCCCCGGCCATCCCGGCCGCGCCCCTGACGATCTGTCCACCCTGGATGATCCCGCCGCCGAGGCCGGTGCCGACGATCGCGGCCACCGAACTCCGCTGCCCGGACTCCGCGCCGAATCGCACGTGGTGCGCGTACAGCGCGGCCGAGTTCCCGTCGTTGTTGTAGATCACCGGCAGCCCGAGCCGTTCGGCTAGCGCGCCGCGGATGTCGAAGCCGCGCCAGCCGACATGACCGAAGTTCGTAGCGCCCTTGGAGGAGATGACGCCATCCCCGCTGGCCGGACCGGGCGTGTCCAGGCCCACTGCCTTGACCGCCGTGATGGGTACACCGGTGAGCTTGAGTACTTGCTCCACGGAGACGACCAGGGACTCGATGGCCTTGTCCGGGCCTTCCCGAACGTCGCTCGGAACCTCCGCCATCTGGTCGAGGAGGAACAGTCCGCAGGAGTCGAGAATCGTTCCGTTGTTAGTAGTCCCGCCGTTATCTAGGCCAACGACAACCCAGTCGACTGGCATGTGTCCTCCTAGTCCGGCCGCTGAGCCACACTTATTCTAGGGAAATGCACTAGCAAAGAGCAATATCGCCCAGTGGCGGTCGGATGGGCGGACAAGCTTCACAGCCCCGGTTAGCCGCAGTGCGTGAAGTAGCTGTCGCATATTTACGTGCGGGACCAGCGGACAGGCGTCCTCGTGATCACGGTCGGCGAACCGGAGGCATTCGTGAAACGGCGGGAACGTTTATTTACTGGGCGGTGCCGGAGCCCTAGTGGATCCATTCGCTGTCGCCGCCCCGGGAGCGGATCCGGGCCGCGGCGTTCTTCCAGGTCGAGGTCCTCAACGGCCTCGGCTTTGGTCAGGGCTTCGGCCCGGTATCTCATGCCTGCGGTCGCCGTGCGCTACCCGGGAACCGAACCGAAGCGTCTGGTTGAGCTTTCGCTCATAAGCACAACCCTGCCTGGCCTCGGTCGTGCAGCGGGCCCGAGTGGGCCTCGGCCGTGACGGTGCTGTCAGGCGGCCGGGAGGAGCGCGGTGGTGGCCGGCTGGGTGACCTGGGTGACCGGGGCGACCTGGGTGGCCTGCGGCGAGCGGCGGCGGGGGAGCGCGAAGATCGCGGCGATGGCGGCGGCCAGGGCGACGGCGGCGGCGACGCGTATTCCCATGGCCATGGCGTTGACGAAGGCGCTGTGCGCGGCGGCCACCAGCTCGCTGCCCGGCGCGCCGCCGGCCTGCTGGCCAGCGGCGTCGGCGGCGGCGATCGAGCTGGTCGCGACGTGGACGGTCAGGGCGGGCGCGTGCCGCGCGGTGAGCACATGGGTGAGCCGCGACCGGTAGACGGCGGCGGCGAGGCTGCCGATGATCGCGATGCCGAGGGCGCCGCCGACTTCCCGGATGGTGTCGTTGATGGCGCTGCCGGCGCCGGCCTGGCGGGCGGGCACCGTGGTCATGATAGTGGTGCTGGCCGGTGCCATCACCAGTCCCATGCCGGCGCCCATGATCGCGACGGCCAGGGCGATCGGCGGATAGGCCGTGTGCACGCCCGCGGTGGACAGGTCGAGCAGGCCGAGGCCCATCAGCGCCATGCCGGCCGGGATCACCAGGCGGGTGCCGAAGCGGCGGGCCAGGATCGGCGACAGCGGCGAGGTGGCGCCGATGGCCAGGGCGAACGGCAGCGCGCGCAGCCCGGCGGACAGCGGGCTGTAGCCGTGCACCAGCTGCAGGTACTGGGTGAGCAGGAACAGGCTGCCGAACAGGGCGAAGAAGATAACGGTCACCGATGCGGCGGCGGTGGAGAAGGCCCGTGAGGCGAAGATTCTGAGGTCGACGAGGGGGTGGGCGATGCGCAGCTCCCACCAGGCGAAGACGGCGAGCGCGGCCAGCCCGGCAGCGGTTTCGGTGAGCGTGGCAGTCCCGGTCCAGCCGCGGCCGGGCGCCTCGATGATGGCGTCGACGAAGGCGAACAGCGCGCCGCCGATGAGCGCCGTGCCGGGGATGTCGAGGCGGTGGCCGCCGGGCTCGGCGGTCTCGGGCACCGTCCAGATGACGCCGGCCAGCGCGACGGCGACCAGCGGGATGTTGATGAGCAACACGCTGCCCCACGAGAAGTGGGAGAGCAGCAGGCCGCCGAGCGTCGGGCCGATGACGATGCCGATGCCGGTCACGGCTGACCAGGCGGCGATGGCCTGCGGGCGCTCCTCCGGCGGGAAGACCGCGTTCAGGATCGACAGCGTGGCCGGCATGACGAACGCCGCGCCCAGGCCCATCAGGACCCGCGCGCCGGTCAGCATGCCGGTGCCGGACGCGAACGCGGCCGCGGCGCTGCCGGCGGCGAACACGGTCAGGCCGCCGAGCAGCGAGACCCGGCGCCCGTACCGGTCGCCGAGCGCCCCGGCCGGGATGAGCAGCGCCGCGAAGCACAGCGTGTAGGCGTCGCTGATCCACTGCAGCGAGCTGGTCCCCGCGTGCAGCACCCGGGCGAGAGTCGGCAGGGCCGTGTTCAAGATGGTGTTGTCGATCACGACGACCAGCAGGCTCAGGCAGAGCACCAGCAGGATCAGCCGGCGCCGGGGGTGACCCGATGGCCACTGGGAGTTTGCCGTGTTACCCGGTCCGGGAGCCGGCGGGCGGGTGGCGGTCGTGGTGCTCATCAGAGTGTCCTTACAGTCGCTTGCTTACGAATGTTACCTTACGGTCGTAAGCATATACGGATGAGCTAACGGATGTAAAGTAAGAGACGTGGAATCATCACTACAGTCGGCGGAACCCCGGCCAGGGGCCCTGGCCCAGCCGCCCGCCGCGGCCCGCAAGCGGCACCGCAACCCCCGCGGCCAGGGAGCCCGGCTGACCGGGGACATCGTGGCCGGAGCGCTGGCCCTGATCGAGCGGACCGGCTCGGCGGAGGCGGTCACGCTGCGCGCGGTCGCCCGGGAGGCCGGTATCGCCGCCCCGTCGATCTACGCCCACTTCCCGGACCGGGACGCGGTCCTGATGGCCGTCGTCGCCCGGATCTTCGGCGAGCTGACCGCGGCGATCGAGCAGGGCACGGAGGCGGCCGGGCAGGATCCGGCCGGCCGCCTGGTCGCGGGCTGCGAGGCCTACGTGGCCTTCGGGCTCGAGCACCCCGCCCGTTACGGCATGCTGTTCTCCACGCAGCGGCCGGCCGCGCCGGACTACCCCAAGCCGGTCCCGATCGGGCCGGGCGGCCGGCCGGTGCCCGAATTCGGGGCCGGGACATTCGCGCTCCTCGTCCAGGCCATCCAGGACTGCGTCACCGCAGGGGTCTCCGCGAGCACCGACGCCGTCGCCGACGCCACCGCCGTGTGGGTCGCCCTGCACGGGACCGTCAGCCTGCGCACGGCGCTCCCGCGCTTCCCGTGGCCCGACTCCGCCGCATCCGTCCGCCAGCTCGTGCTGTCGCTGGCGAAGGTGACCGCCTGAGCATCCAGCGCCTGGTGCTGGCCGCCAGGCGGACAGGCGGCCCGCGGCGCCGGCAAGGACGCTGGCCCAGGCGCCGTTGCGCACCCAGTTCAGCCCGCCGCCGTGATGGCCTGGAGCGGTCACGTCGGCCGCGAGGGGCGCCGCGACCGACCGGGCCGCCAGGCCCGTTCCGATAGGCGACGGGCAAGTGAACTGTCAGCGGCACGAGCAGCTCGCGGCGCTCTGTGGAATGCTGTCGGGTGGCCACACGATCACCGCGACCTCGATGCCGTTCCCGTTCCGCTACCGGCTGGTTCCTCGCCGAGTATGCAGGTATCGCATGCTTCTTCGCCCCGGAAGCAGTAACCCGCAAGCCCGGCAGCGCATCGAGCCTGGAGGCCTCAAGCGACGACCAGGGCACCACGCGCATGATCGTCACCGCCTATGCGCTCGGGGCGGAGCTGCCGTTGGTGCTCAGGCGGGTACCCGTACCACAGCTACCGCGGATGGCAGGTCCGGCGGGGCTGGCGCTGGAAGCGATCGGACTAGCATTGCGAGCCTGGTCCATGCGCACTCTCGGTACCTCCTGTACGCGGACCCTGCGCACCGAAGGCGAGCAGCACGTCGTCGATAGCGGCCCCTACCGGCTGATCCGCCACCCCGGATATACCGGTTCCCTGCTGACTTGGACCGGATTCGCTCTCACCTAACGCAGCATGCCCGTGATCGCTCTTGTCGCCGGGCTACTGGGCCGGGCATACCACCGGCGCATCGTTGCGGAGGAAAAGCTGCTCCAGCGAGACTTGCCGGGCTACACCGCGTACAGCCACCGCACGAAGAAACTCATTCCCCTCCTCTGGTGACCCCGCAACCCGCCCGAGTCTGCGTCTCAGCAGGGGATCGTCCACCGGACCCGTCGGATCGCGGCCTACCGAGCAACGTGACCTGCTACGGCATCGTCCTGTAAGACCAGTCCGCTCAATGGTCCGGTGACGAGAAGTTAAACGGGCGCCGAGTTGGGGCCACGCCCGCGGGCGGGCGCTCATGCCCGGACCGGCAGGTAACCGCGATCTGCGCTGCTCATCCAGTCCTACAGCGGCCACGCCACCGTCAGTCCCGGGAAGGTCTACTCCCGCCTCGCCCGTGCCGACGCACAGTAGCGCTATGAAGACGTCATCGGCGACCTCCCGGTCTGACCAGCACGATCATGCTCGTTTGCGGCTGGTGACACGTTTCTTAACAACCCGTGCCGGCTGACGAGCGGCGACAGCCGGGCCAGGTCCTCCGTCCCTCAGCGGTCAGACCAGCCCGGTAAAACTGCCTCGCTTTCGTTCTACCGCCGCCGGCCGGGGCGCGCTCGGCTTGGTATGGTCTGCGCACTTACCGTCTGTCGTGTGAACCTAGAGCTGGACCGCTACCTCCAGAAGCGATTCGGCCGACCCGCGGGGGTCAGGGCGGTGCAGGTGTTCGGCCAGGGTATCGAGCACACGTTTGGCGACGGTGACCGCTTCCGCCTGCGCCTGGCGGGAGACGACGGCGTCCCGCCGCCCATAGCGCCTGGCATGCGCCAGCTCGAGGACCTGGCGTCCGAGGTCACCGAGTACTTCATGCTGGCCGGCCCGCCCGAAGCTGTCGTCGTTCCCGGATACGATCCCCGGGCGCATACGATCTACGACCAACAGTTCGTGGAGCAGGAGCGCGAGCTGGCATGGCATCTCGCGACGATGCTGCGGTCGAAACTGCCGGACATCATGTACGCGCGCGCCCTTGTCGGCGACGTGTTCCCGCTGCTCGAGCCGACCTTGCGGCACGCGGGGCTGCCACCGAGTGTCCTGCCGCTCGAAGCAACGCGGCCGCGACGGCCATGTTGCAGGAGCTGCCGACACTGTGGGCAACCACGGAGCTCAAGCGGCTGCAGCACGAGAATCCCGCACGATCGTGGGTCCCCAGGATCATGGTGACCTGATCGCATTTACCATGGCGATCGTGCATTGCGACATCGTCGTGTTCGACAAGCACTGGAGCGCGCTGGCGAGGCGCGCAGGCCTTGACGCGGCCAATGACACCATCCTGTGTCGTTTCCACGAGCTGCCAACTCACCTGATGGCTGCCGCCGCCTGACCGGACTTCCGCAGCCCGTAGGCATTTCAAGGCTTGATAGCGAGCGTTTCCCCTAGTCAGGGCCCAGCGGCACAAGGACCAGCGAAACGCCCATTGGCGCTGACCCAACTCACTTCCAGCCCGTTACCGCCGATGAGCGTTCCATTGTTCCCGCCGGGCCTTCTCCCTCGCTGGCGCCCTCGAAGACCCCGACGACCTCGGCGAGCAAGTCAGCGCGGCCGCCCGCGAGCTCGCGCAGCGCCGCCACCGCAGCGGCCTCCTCGTCGCTGCTCAGCTCCCGCCACCGTGCCTGGTGGCGGGCCTCCCCTGTCAACTGCGCTATCAGGATCCGGTCACCTTGCAACCGCTTATCGAGTATGCGTTCTAGTATCGCAACCAGTTACTGGCCTGCGGCGGACCGGGCCTCCGCTTCTATCTCGGCCCGATGCCGGTCGATCACGTTGACCAGCGCGCCCATGATGACGTGCTTGGGTAGCCGGGTCGCGAAATGGACGTCATCGACCAGGGCGGCGAGCCGGTCGGCCGAGACCTTCGGCATGTACCAGGAACGCATCGTCATGTCCGGCGCCGCCGGTTCCCGAGCCGGCTCCGGCGGCTCGCGGGCTGCCCGCACGGGAGGCTCATGGGGGACGGCCAGCTCACGGGGGCGATCGTGAGCGAAGAGCCCTGAACGTCACCGGCACGATAACCGGTGCCGTTACCTCACCGGGTCGCGGACGACCGCGGCCACAGGCGCGTTGCCCCAGGCGCGGGCGGGAACGATCGCGGTGACAAGGGGGGCCGCAACGCCCTGGGAAAGGACAAGACCCGATGACTGATCAGCAGAACACCGCGGCCGGCTTCGCCGGCCTGATCCGGCTGTGGACCATTCAGCTGCGCAGGGTTACTGAGGGGCTGGCGGGCATGGCCGGGCTCAGCGAGTCCGCCCTGTCGCAGCCCGTACAGTCGCTGCAGGGCCTGCCGCACCCCGGCGCCCTGTCCGCGGCACAGCTGAACCTGCTCGCCAGCAGCGTCGCCTCGCAGCGGCAGAGCATCGCCGCGATGCAAGCTCAGCTCAGGGTGTTCGATGAGCAGCTGGCGATGCTGGAGGGGATCCTCGGCCCGCTCGCCGGGTGGAGCAAGGCCTGGGCGGAGTTTGAGGGGCTGGTGATGAACGCGCGCCGTGACCCGGGGCCTGAGGGCTAGCGCGAACCCGGCGGCTACTGCCTACTTCTTGGCCGCGATGGCCAGGTCCACTGTCTGGTAGATGCCGAAGACCTTCGTCAGCCCGGTGATCTTGAAGATCTTCAGTATCCGCTCCTGCGTGCAGACCAGATCCAGCGAGCCGTCATGCGGCCGCACCAGCTTCAGGCCGCCGACCAGCACCCCCAGGCCGGTGGAGTCGAGGAACCCGACCTTGTCCAGGTTGACGATGAGCTGGTAGTTGTTCGTGCTGGCCAGATCGATGAGCAGCTCACGCAGCCGCGGCGCGGTGTAGATATCGATCTCGCCCTCGACGGTGACGACCTCGATGCCGTCTTTGCTGTAGTGACCCAGCTTCAGATCCACAAGTCCTCCAGCCGCCATGCGCGACGTCATCTCAACATCCAGCCCGGCGAATGGGCCGGCGTAGCCACAGCCGGGGCGTGATCCCCCTGCCACATTCAACCACGTTCCGTTATCATTTCTATACGAAATCATGGCTTCGGGTATCCCCCAGCGGGTGACACACTGAAAACCTGCGTCGGCGATCACGCCGGTCACCCCAGCCGGGTCCCGGGCCCGGCCGCGGCGGCACGACCGCCGCCGCCGTGCTCATCGCGCGTGATGACCCGCCCGGCCCCTCCGTGACCGGGACACCGCAGGCTGACCAGCGGGCATGGCCTGGCGCCGCAGCGCCAGGCTCAGCCCCTTCATCACCTCCTGACCGGCATCCCGTGACAGCCTTATGGCCGGGGACTCACGAGGTGTCCTCAACGACAGAAAGGACCAGACAATGGCCCAGGCCTTGCCGATCCCGGCCGGGCAGCCGCTGGACGCAACCCGGACGGCAGCCGGGCAGGTCGTCATGCTGGCCGGCGCCGAGGCGGTGGCCGTGCACGCGGCAGCCTCCATCACGCTGGCCGCACTGCTGTGGCCGCTGATCCCCGTCGCCCGCGCGGCCGCCGGCCTGGCCAGCGCGCTGGGCACATGGCTGCCGCTGCGCCCGCTCCCGGAACAGCAGGCGGTCGTGGTGATGCCCGGATCGGGCGGTACCGGACGGGCCGCGAAGGTGCCCGCCGGCCCGCCGGGGGCGGTGCGCGCGGCCGGCGCGATCACGCTGGGGGTAGAGGAGGAGTTCGTGCTCCTGGACCCGTCCACCGGCGCCACCGTGCTGGCCGGCCCCGATCTGGTGCGGATGCTCGGCGGGGAGCCGGGGATCCAGCAGGAGCTGATGCGGTTCCAGGTGGAGACC
>Ga0074046_10002419_pt1 | contig 16157 bp, 11 predicted proteins | sample BogForMeECP23OM3_FD_94441 | JGI IMG/M metagenome (GOLD analysis project Ga0074046, IMG submission 94441) | Bog forest soil microbial communities from Calvert Island, British Columbia, Canada - Bog Forest MetaG ECP23OM3 | ecosystem: Environmental > Terrestrial > Soil > Wetlands ...
CCAAGACAGCAATCTCGATCAGGCTTTCCGCTTTGACTGATCGAATTTGCATACTTCGGTGCGGCAAGCAGATCAGAGTTCGGAGCACGAAGAGCGTCTACACGAATGAAATCGTACCGCTGAGCCCCGGAGTGAGTGATTGACCATCGGCCCATGCTGAGCCAGTCCATGCGACTATTCGAGCGATGGCTGGAGACAAGTCAGAAAGTCAAAATCGCAACCTTCTCCCGCCGAAAGGACGTGTCGGGCATAAAGAGCTGCATATCCGCGCGTCGGCGGTTGAGAGAACGTTGGTCGCGCAGCCGATCGACTCGCAAGTTCGTCGGGTGGCACGACGAGGTCGATCTTGCGCTCGCGCTCGCTGAGCCGAATGAGATCGCCAGTCTTGACGAGGCCAAGCGGTCCGCCGACCGCCGATTCGGGCGTCACGTGGAGAACGACCGTTCCATATGCCGTGCCGCTCATCCGTGCGTCGGAAATACGCACCATGTCTTGGACGCCCTGGCGTGCGAGCTTCTTTGGAATCGGAAGATATCCGGCCTCCGGCATGCCCGAGGCGCTGCGCGGGCCGGCGTTCTGAAGCACAAGGATATCGTCCGCGATTACATCGAGGTCCGGTGCGTCAATACGGGCCGCCAGGTCCGCGAGCGACGAGAACACAACCGCTCGCCCCTGATGCTCGAGCAGACGCGGCGTGGCCGCGGCGCGCTTGAGAACCGCTCCCTTAGGGGCAAGCGTGCCCGACAGCGACACCAGGCCGCCGCGAGGATCGATCGGCGACGCGTAGGGGCGGATCACCGCGGGGTCTACCCGCGCCGACCTTGTGCGCGCGATGCGAGCTCCGAGCGTTTCTCCCGTTATGGTGAGGCATTCGAGACGGAGAAGCGGTTCAAGCTCTCTCAAAACGCCGTCGAGGCCACCCGCAGCGTGGAAGTCCTCCATGTAGTGATCTCCGACTGGCTTGAGATCGACGAGAACCGGCGTTTCGTCCGACAGCCGATTGATCATGTCGCCTGTCACCGCAAGACCGGCGCGTCCCGCAATGGCGGCCAAATGAATCACCGCGTTTGTCGATCCGGAAAGCGCAAGCAGAACCCGCAGCGCATTCTCGATCGAATGCTGCGTGACAATGCGCGAGGGCGTAAGAACGCCGCCGCAGAGGCCGGCGGCCAGCCGCCCCGCCTCTTCGCCGGCGCGCAGCCGGTCCGCATAGACTGCCGGTATCGCCGCAGTTCCTGGCGGCGAAAGGCCGAGGGCCTCGGCTACGCAAGCCATCGAGCTTGCGGTTCCCATCACCGCGCAGGTACCGGCGGTGACTGCGAGCCGCCCCTCCACCAAGGCGATTTCCTCGTCGCCAATCGCGCCGGCTCGATATCGGGCCCAAAACCGGCGGCAGTCGGTGCAGGCGCCCAGGCGCTCTCCCTTGTGGTGACCGGTGAGCATCGGCCCCACAACGAGTTGGATGGCTGGAATGTCGGCGGAGATTGCGCCCATGAGTTGCGCTGGCACCGTCTTGTCGCAACCCCCGAGAAGAACGACAGCGTCCATCGGCTGAGCGCGGATCATCTCCTCGACGTCCATGCTCATGAGGTTGCGAAACTTCAGGCTTGTCGGCGAGAGAAACACCTCGCCGAGCGAGATTGTCGGAAAATCTAGCGGCAAAGCGCCAGCCGCAAGCACCCCACGTTTGACCGCTTCGAGAAGCTCCGGCATCTGCCTGTGACAGTTGTTGAAGCCAGACGGTGTGTGGCAGATGCCAACGATAGGTCGGGCCAGCATGTCGTCGGAATAGCCCATGGACTTGGCGAAGGAGCGCCGAAGATAGAGGCTGAAGTTCGCATCGCCGTAATCGGTGAGCCCGCGGCGAAGGCCGCGAATGGGGACGTCGCTCACGACGGGACCGTCCGTGCGCGCCCGATCAGCCGATGCCGGATCAGCTTGGGCTCGAGATAGTCCAATATTCCGAGCGCGCCACCCTCGCGACCGAATCCGCTCTCTTTCATTCCGCCGAACGGTATTTCCGCGGAGGCAAGGAGGGTTTCGTTGACGCCGACCATCCCTGCCTCCAGTTCCTCGGAGGTACGTCGCGCGCGCGCGACGTCATTGGTGAACACATAGGCCGCCAATCCGAACGATAGCGAGTTGGCGCGGTTGAGCGCTTCGCGCTCGTCCGAGAACCCGCAGATCGGCGCTATCGGCGCGAAGGGCTCCTCGCGCATGATGCGGGCCTCCTCAGGCACATCGGAAAGAATGGTCGGTTCGAGGAAATGCCCTGTGTTGAGATGTGCGGGCCGCCGGCCCCCGTACAGCAATCGCGCGCCTCGATCGACGGCGTCGGCGATCAGGGCCAGCGCGCCATCAAGCGCGCTCGCGCGGATCAGAGGACCCATCGTCACCTCGGCGCGCAAACCGTCGCCCACAATCAGTGATCGCGCGACCTCGACGAAGGTTTGCTCGAATGGAGTCTTCAGGCTTTCGTGGACGTAAAACCTTGTTGGTGAGATGCAAACCTGGCCCGCGTTGCGGAACTTGGCGAGAGCCAGCGTCCGCGCGCTCGCCACGGGATCGGCGTCCTCATGCACGATGACGGGCGCATGTCCGCCAAGCTCCATGGAAACGCGCTTCACGCCCGCCGCGCATTGGGCAAGAACACTCTTGCCGACCGTCACGGAGCCGGTCAGCGAAACTTTCCGGACGATCGGCGCGGCGATCAGAGTCCTTGCCAGAGTCCCGGCTGAACCGGTGATCACGCTCAGCGCTCCGGCCGGCAGCCCCGCATCGACCAGCGCCTGTGCGATCGCGAAGCACGGGCCGGGCGCTTCCGACGCGGGTCGGGCGATAACCGAGCACCCTGCCGCGAGGGCGGCCGCAATCTTCCGCGCTGGCAGCAGCGCCGGGAAATTCCAAGCCGAGAGAGACAAGCACACTCCGACTGGCTGGTAGATGACCGATATCCTCTGCTCCGGCGAACGGCTTGGAATGAGCTGTCCGTAAATGCGCTTGGCTTCCTCGCCATACCATTCGAACTGATCGGCCGCGGCGGCTGTTTCACCACGCGATTCCGCCAACGGCTTTCCCGTCTCGCGACTCATGGTTTCGGCGATGACTTCGAGGCGGGCGCGCATCAAATCCGCTGCGCCGCGAAGGACCTTGGCGCGGTCCCACGCCGCGACTCGCCGCCAATTTTCGAAACCGCGCGCGGCGCTGGCGAGGACAAGATCAGCGTCGGCTTCGTCCGCCGCCGGAATAGCGCCGATTACGTCCTCGGAAACCGGCGAACGGAGGGGCAGGGTCTTTCCGGAGAGAGCCGGCCGCCACTCGTTGTCGACGAGGAGGCCGAGCAGGCGGCTGCCGTCAGATGGTCTGCTCGACATAGCGATCTTCCATTTCCTCGACCCAGCTTCCGACGTTCCAATCGCCATAGGCGCCCAGCCCGCCGACAGGCTCCATGCCGCCATAGACCGGCACATGAATGACCGATAGGCTTTGATGAGCGAAGGCCGTCACGAGCGCGGACCGCAGGCTGGCCGCGGTGTCTCCGCCCGAGAGAGCGAGAACGCCAGGAAATGCGCTCGCCATACGGACATAGTCGACCGCAACGCTGTCGCTCGTGCGGAATTCGGCGCCGTACTGATCAAATTGCAATCGGCTTATCGCGCCCATGCGGCGGTTGTCGAAGATGACCAAAGTCGCCCGCAATCCATGCTCGATAGCGTCGACGAGAATCTGCGGGTTCATCATGAAAGAGCCGTCGCCGGAGAAGGCGATTGCGTAGGCTGGGCGATCGGCGATGGCGGCTGCAAGGAGCGCGCTCGCGGCGTAACCCATATACGAAGCGCCGACGTCGGTGAATGTCTCGAAGGGGTTGTCGTCCTCGACAATTTGAAAGCCGTTCGCCTGGACGTCGCCAGCGTCGAACAGCTTGGTCGCGCCGACAGACTTCGCGAACGTCGCCACAGTTTGAATCGCTTGAGGCTGCGTCAGGACGGGGCGTTGCCAGACGTTGTCGATCGGAGGCGCCTCGGCTAGGCGTCGCGACTTGAATGCCGCCCATTCAGACTTCTTTTCGGAGCAGGTCGCCAGCCACGCTTTCCTCGCGGCGCTGAAAGGGATCGATGTGCGGCAGGCATCGATCAGCCGCGAAAGATTCGATCCGATGTCTCCGGCCAGGCCAAGCGTATTGTTGTAGTGGAGCAGATCATCCACATCGCCGTTCAGGTTGATCACTTCGCGAACGTTCGGATAGCCGACTCCTGAACAATCACTTTGGCAGACCGCCCGTGTGCCGATCGCAATGAGGAGCGTCGCTTCACGCATGGCGAAATTGCCGCTGATCGTCCCTTTCGATCCGCCGACGTGCATGTTTTGCGGATGACCGTCTGGCAGAACGCCCGTGGCGCCCGGCGCAAGAACCACGGCGGCGCCGGTCAACTCGGCGAGCTTTCGCACCCACTCAGCGAAGCGGCGCCCACCGCCGCCGACTTTGACGACAATACGGTCGTGAGCAGCAATTCGGGCGGCGGCCGCCTGAAAGACGCCTTCGTCCGCCATCGCCGTCGGTCCGACGCCATGGGACGAAGGAAGCGCGGCCAAATTGACCCGCACCATGCGCGGCTGCGTGTTGATCGGCGCGAGGAAATAGAACGGCCCGGACTTAAAGGGATGACGAACCGTGCTGAGACCTTGCCGCAGCGCTTCGCGCAAGGCCTCAGGCGTATGCAACACATAGCTGCGCCCCAGGATCTCCGTGAGAGCGCCGTAGGCGCCTTGGCGAGGTTTCGGGATCTGCTGCATATTGTAGCCTTCGCCATGCGTCGTCGCGTCGCCGTAGATGTGGTAGACGCCGACGCCGTTTGACGCCGCCGCGAGTGATCCGGCGAAAGCCTGCAGCGCACCTGGTCCGATCGATGTGATAACCGCCGGGATCTCGTCGTACTGCCAGGAGAGCTGAGTCGCAGCATGGGCCATTGAGACTTCATTGCGGAATTGCCACGTCCGTGTGAGGCCGGCCGCCTCATAGACGCGCAACGTTTCGGCGAGGGTCGTACTGCCATGGCCGAATATGGCGAGGAATTTGCGCACGCCCTGCTTGATAAGTCCGAGCACCAGCGCCTCGGCGAGTGGAATGGTCACGATTTCGGGAATGGCGTGCGACCGGAGGGCGGCGTGCAAACCGCCGGCCGCCGCAATCGCGGTCGACAAGTGTCGTGGCTGGCTCAGGCTCACGCTTGCGCCGCCGCAATTTCGGTCCCCGAAACGCCTGACCGCACTTCGTCCAAGCGCACCGCGCGGCCGAGCGCAGCGGACAATTGTCCCGCCAGAGTGAAGCGAAGGACCTCGCGCCCCTGTTCGCCCGTCAACCGAGGCGGCTCGCCGCTGCGCAGCGCCGCGATGAAATGCCGAACAGAATGCACGAAGCTTGCCGGCCAGCCGAGATCGGCGTCGGAGAAGTTGAATCCTTCCGTCTTCCCATTCGCGCAGAGAATCGTCGCTGGGCCATCGGTGATCCGGCCGTGGCCGCGATTGATGAAGATGACGCCGCGGGTCCCGGTGATCTCCACCCGGTCGTCCTGTGCATATTGCTCGGTCGCGATCTCAAGTTCGGGCGAATAGGCGATCTCCAGCACGCCATATCGTTGGCCTGGGAACTTCCATGAGATCATTCCTGGCGCATCGATACGAGACCCGCTGACGTCAGTCGTCTCTCCGATCCAAGCATGAACTTCTTCGGCTTGGCCCATAAAGTGCCATCCCAGCGCAAATTTGTGGTGGCCATCGTCGAACGCAATCGGGCCGCCGCCATTGATTGTTTTGTCCTGACGCCAAGCCCACGCCGCGGCCGGAACTTTCCACCCCGTCCGACTGATGCCGGGATTGCTCTTGACGCGGATGGTGACGAGATCGCCGATGGCGCCCTCATCAACGAGGGCTTTCGCTTTCATGACAGGGGGATAGAAAATGAAATTCTCAAAGACTTTGAACGTTTGCTTCGGCTTCGCCTCAGCGCAGGCAACGACCTGATCCGCCTCGGCGAGATTACGAGTCATCGGCTTCTGCAGGGAGACATGCTTGCCCGCATCGAGCGCCGCAATCGCCGCTTCGCAATGCAAGTCATGCGGAAGCAAAATCTCAACCGCATTGACGCGCGGATCGTCGAGCAACGCTCGGTAGTCCCCGTAGATGCGAGCCTGAGCACAGCCCCAGGCCCTGGCGCGCGCAGATGCCTGCTCGACGACGACATCGGCGATTGCGACGATTTCAGCATTCGGATTGTCGCGGTACTCGATCGCGTGAAGATCGGATATGCGCCCAGCCCCGATGATCCCTACCCTGACTTGGTCTACGGTCTGCCTCATCACGCCCTCTCGCGTCTTCTCGCCGCTGAGTTTTGCGTAGCAAGCCCGCTGCAGCGATCGCGAACCAGCTTGCCGAAATCCTCAAGTCTCGAGGCGTCGATCCGCGCTGTCGGCCCCGAAAGACCGATGGCCGCAACCATTGTGCCCGCGTCATCAAAAATCGGAGCCGCGACGCAACGCACGCCTGGACTGAATTCCTCATCGTCTTTGGCGGAACCGCGCCGGCGCGTCTCGACGATTTCCGCGTCGAGACGGCCCGGATCCACGATCGTTCGCTCGGTGTGCCGGGTGAGATCCTTCGGTGGAGCGCATTGGCCGAATGCGAGGTACGCCTTGCCCAGAGCCGTGCAGTGGAGCGGCGCGAGTGCGCCCACCGGATGGTCCACCCGCAGCGGCTGTGGGGAGGATACCTTGTCGACGTACCAGACCTTGTCACGGACGTGTACGGCCATGTGGGCGCACTCGCCCGAGATGTCGACGAGCTCCTGCAGCAAGACATGTGTCGCTTCTCGCAGCGCGATTAAACCCTCGAGCAGCCTGCCGTCGGTCCGCCTGAACTTGGCGCCGAGTCTGTACCCTCGCCCCGGCCCTCGTTCGGCGTAACCGGCTTCGACGAGCGTGTTGAGCACGCGCGAAGCATTGGCCTTGTCGATGTCGAAACGAGCGGCGATGTCCGTCGTGCGGACAGGTTCTGAACTCGCCGCGAGGAAGTCGAGGACCGCCAGACCTCGCTGGAGCGATTGCAAGACACGCGTTGTGCGGCCCTCAGCTGGAGGAGGGGGCGATCCAGCTACAGCGTTTGTTGCCGCATTGACAAGCATCTGAGGAAAGTTGCCCTATGTAATATGACTAGATGTCCGCTCAGCCGAATTTCATCTGATCGCTTGACATAAGGCAACATATTGGGTCTCTATTCATCCGGCAAGTAAAAACTTGTTGGTCATATGGCAACACAATCCGTAGAGGGAGGAACTAATGGACCCGTGGGTCATTCTGAGGAGGTGCGGAACCGCGGTTCTCGCGAGCGCTCTAATTCTCGCCGCCAATGTGGCGTGGGCCGCCGAGAACGAGGTGACGATCATGCACTACTTCACCGCCGATATCGGTGGAGCCGGGCTGCACCCGATCTTCGACAAGTTCAAGAAAGAGACCGGAATAACGGTGGTCGACAGCCCAATCGGACACGAGGATTACAAGACTGGCATCCTCGTGCGCGCCGCCGGGAACAGTCTGCCCGATATCTTCAGCGAGTGGGCTGGGGCGCGAACGCAATTTGTCGTCGACACCGGAAAACTCGAGCCGCTCGACGCCCTATGGGCGGCTCAAAAGCTCGATAGCGTCGTGGCCAAACCAGTCGCCGCAAGCGCTACGATCTACAATGGAAAGCGCTATCTGATCCCCATCGGCTATCATTACGCGGCGGTCTTCTATAACGCGAAAGTGCTCAAGGACGCCGGCGTCACGACGACGCCGAAGACCTGGGACGAATTCGTCTCGATGTGCAAGACTCTGAAGGGCAAGGGCGTTACTCCGTTCGCACTCGGAACGAAGAATCGCTGGCCGGGGCAATTCTGGTTCGACTACCTTCTGCTGCGCACCGCCGGCCCCGAGTACCGGGCGAAACTCGTCGCCGGCAAGGCGTCATACACCGATCCAGAGGTCAAGAAGGCAATGGCGTTGTGGAAAGACATCGTCGATGCCGGGTTCTTCGGCGAGAATTCCAACGCCGACGATTGGACCGACGCTGCGGACAAGGTCGCCAAAGGCCAAGCGGCGATGACTTTGATGGGCACATGGATCACCGGATACTGGACCCAGAATGGACTGAAAGCGGTCGAAGATTACGACTTCTTCGATTTCCCGACGGTCGATCCCTCAGTTCCGCGGGTTGCGGTCGGTCCGGTCGACGGCTTTGTCATCTCCGCCAAAGGGAAAAATCTCGAGGGAGCTGAAAAGCTTGCGACGTTGATCATCTCGGACGTCGATCTTCAGATCAATTGGGCCAAGACGCAGGGCGCCTTGTCGCCCAACGTCAATGTTCCCACCAGCGCCTATACGCCTGTTATGGAGCGGGCGAAGGAGTCAGTGGCCACTGCTGCAGCTTTCAACTTCAACTACGATCTCGCGAATCCCCCTTCGGTCGCCGATGTCGGATTGAACATGTTCGCGAAATTCATGGGAGGGACCAACGACATCAACGCGCTCCTCGAAGAGACGCAGAAAGAGGCGGCGGACGCCTTCAAGAAATAGGCGCTCCACCGAACGTCGAGGCGGTGGCCGGGCCCATTGCGCCCGGCCACTGCGCGGCTGGAGTAACGATCAAGCGCCTCAATAAGGTGGGTTGGAAGCGTGGCGACGCGGGAGAATTTCTGGCGGTTCGCGTTGCTGGCGGCGCCGGTGAGCGTTTTCGCCGTCTTCGTGTTGTGGCCGATGTTCGATTCCTTCCGCTACAGTCTCACCGATTGGAACGGCTTTGACGACAGTCCCAGGTTCGTCGGCCTCGAAAATTTCCGTCGGATCTTCACCGACCCGCTGTTTTTCAATTCGCTGATCAATACGGCAATCTGGATGGGCGCCGCTCTGGCTGTGCCGACAATCGGCGGTTTGGCTCTCGCGCTGTTGCTTGATTCTCGCGTGCGCGGGGCCCGCATCTTCAAGTCAATCTTCTACCTGCCGATTTGCCTTGCCTCTGTGGTCGTCGGACAGATCTGGATATGGATATTCCAGCCGGATTGGGGCCTCTTGAACGAAGCGATCCGGTCCGCGGGCCACCTGTCGCCCAAACAATTCCACTGGGCGTGGCTAGCCGAGCCCCGAACCGCGCTCGCCTGTGTGATTCTGGCCTGGTCGTGGCAGCAGACCGGGCTCAACATGGTGATTTTCCTTGCCGGCCTCACGTCGATTCCGAGCGAACTGCTGGAGGCGGCGGCGATCGACAATGTCCCTGACTGGAAGAAGACGCTGTATATCGTGCTCCCGATGCTGCGGCCAGCGACGGCCGTGGCAGTCGCACTGTCAATGATCGGCGCGCTGAAAACCTTCGATATCCTTTACATCATGACCGGCGGTGGTCCGTTCCATTCGTCCGACACGCTCGCTCTCTTCATGTACAACGAGTCATTCCAGAAGTACAAAATGGGCTATGGCAGTTCCATTTCTGTCGTACTGTTCCTGATCTGTGTCGTTATTATCGTGGCTTACTTCCGGCAGGTCGGCAAGCTGGGGGAAATCTATGACTGACGCCTCGCAACGGGCCGCTCCGTCGGGAAGTCCCCTTCGACGCGCGGCGATCTTCGTTGCGCTGGTCGTCCTTGCCGGGTTATTCTTGGCTCCGACCGTCGGCGTCATCTTTAGCGCTTTCAAGACGACCCGGGACATTTCCTTGGGCGAACTGTGGTCTATCCCGTCTCGTCTGTTCCTCGGCAATTTCGCGGTCGTGCTGGAGAAGCCTGAAATCTACGTCTATTTGCGCAACACGTTCATCGTTGCGATTTCGGCCTCACTACTATCGATCACTTTGGGTTCCCTGGCGGGTTACGTTTTCGCGAAGCTTCCGTTCTTCGGAAGTGAGTTGCTGTTTCTTCTGTTCGTTTCCGGTCTGTTTTTTCCGCCGCAAATCGTCTTGATCCCTCTGTTCAAGATGTTCAACGGCATGGGACTCATCGACACGCTGTGGGCCTTGATCATTGTTCACACGGCGATGGGTATTCCAATCTGCACCCTGCTGATGCGCAATTTTCTGATTTCAGTGCCCGACGCGCTACGGGAATCCGCGCTGGTCGAAGGCGTCAGCGAATGGCGCATCCTTCTCTTCGTCGTGCTGCCGATCAGCCTCCCGGCTCTCGCGGTGCTCGCAACCTTGCAATTTACTTGGATATGGAACGACTTCCTTTGGCCGCTGATCATGGTGCAAAGCGACGAAAAGCGCACTGTCATGCTCGGCCTCGTGTTCCTTCGGGGTCAATATTCCGTCGCCTGGGGAATCCAAGGTGCGCTAGCCTTGCTCGCCAGCCTTCCCACGCTCCTCGTCTTCCTGTTCTTCCAGCGCTACTTCATCAGCGGCATGACGATGGGAGCAGTGAAGGGATGACCGGCGTGAGCCTCCGAGGCGTGGAAAAGAAATTTGGCTCTGTCGAGGTCATCAAGAACGTCAGCCTGAATGTCGAGCCCGGCGAGTTCTTGGTATTCGTCGGACCTTCTGGAAGCGGCAAATCGACGCTGTTGCGCATGATCGCAGGTCTCGCGGAGACGTCTGCGGGGACCATTCACATCGCTGGCCGCGATGTGACGCGCATGCCGCCGGGCTGGCGGGAAGTCGCCATGGTCTTTCAGTCCTACGCGCTTTATCCGCACATGACGGTCGAGCAGAACATGTCCTTCGGATTGCGGATGACTGGAGCTCCAAAACAAAAGATCGAGCAGCGTGTTGCCGAGGCCGCGCGCATTTTGCGCATCGAACCGCTGCTGACGCGTAAACCCAAGCAACTGTCGGGCGGACAGCGCCAGCGCGTGGCGATCGGCCGCGCCATTGTCCGGGACCCCAAGGTCTTCCTGTTTGACGAACCTCTCTCGAATCTCGACGCCGCGCTTCGTCTGGAAATGCGGGTCGAAATCGCCCGCATTCACGCAGAGATCGGCGCCACGATGATTTACGTGACGCACGATCAGGTTGAGGCGATGACTCTCGCCGACCGGATTGTGGTGATCAATCATGGCGAGATCGAACAGATCGGCGCGCCGCTCGAACTTTACGAGAAACCGATCAACAAGTTCGTCGCCGGGTTCCTTGGCCAGCCGAAGATGAATTTTCTGACCGGCGTCCTGATCGAACGCGGAGCGAATGCAGTGACGGTGAGACTGGATGACTGCGAATGTAACGACCTGGTCTTGAATCTCCCTTTGCCCTTGTCGGCAGACGATAGGATCACGCTTGGCGTCAGACCCGACGCGCTCGCGGTGGTACCGCCGGGAGCAGAGGGACTTCCGGCGACTGTCAAGGTCGTCGAGCATCTTGGTAGCGAAAGCATCGTCTACGCCTCGGTTGGTCGGAGAGCTGAATTTATTGCGGCGAGACTGCAGGGCAAGACAGGTGTCCGGCACGCCGATCCCGTAACACTGCGCATAGACACGTCTCGATGCCACGTCTTCGACGGGTCTGGGCTTTCTCTCTGGTGACCATTGTCAAATTCGCACTATGAGTTCGGGAGAAGCGCCTTGAAGACTCTGGTCATTGGGGCATGTGGAGAGGGCGCTTGAAATCGGAAATTCTCGTGGACCACGAGGAAGACGCCGGCGGCTTCGGCCATCGCCGTCATTGAAGCAGCGTCCCTGGACGTCGGCGCAAACGGCGTGTGCGCTCGCCACCGGCGTCTTTGGAGTTGTGGCGATGCGGCAATTGCATCGGGTTGAGATAGGCCGGGAGTGAAAGTGTCGGCGCGCTACGCTTGGCGCGGTAGGGCTTGCGACCGTCGGAGTGCTGGGATGCGGCGATGGAACGGCTGGGGCGATGAGACAATCGAAACGCATTTGCCCGACGGCGCGCGCGATTTCTTGCGCGAACGCGTCGGTGAAGCGGCGCCGCCGAACGATGCGGCGCTCGGTGCGATTCTTGCGCGTGTGGGTCCGTCCCGCCTGCCCGAACATCGCCTCGTCACCCATGACGCGGAAGCGCGGCTAAGGGCCAGTGTTGGCCAGAGCCTCGAAGACTGGCTGCGCGTTCGTTTCGGACGCATCGCCGCAGTTGTCGACGGCGTCGCTTTTCCTGAAACCGAGGACGAAGTCAGGGACGTTCTGGCCTGGGCGCGCGACATTCGCGCAATCGCAATTCCGGTCGGCGGGGCGACCAGCGTCGTCGGCCATTTGACGCCGAAGGCCGGCGAGAGGCCGTCGCTTGCCATCGTCATGACCCGACTGCGCGGTCTGCTGAACCTCGATCCGCTCTCGCAGCTTGCGACTTTCGAGGCCGGCGTCGCCGGGCCAGATCTCGAAGCGCAATTGCGCGCGAAGGGATTCATGCTCGGCCACTATCCGCAGAGTTTCGACTACGCGACGCTCGGCGGTTGGATTGCGACCAGATCGTCCGGCCAGCAGTCGGCGCGCTATGGGCGCATCGAAGCGATGCTCGCCGGCGGACGGATCGAGACGCCGACCGGCGCTCTCGAAATACTGGCTTTCCCGGCATCTGCAGCTGGCCCCGACCTGCGTGAATGGGTGCTGGGATCCGAGGGCCGTGTCGGCATCATCACGCGCGCCACGGTGCGCATTGCCCGTCTCCCTGAGCGCGAGGTGTTCATCGGGTATTTCCTGCCTCGCTGGGACATGGGCGAGGCGGCGGCGCGAGCACTCGCGCAAAACAAGATCGGCCTGTCGATGGTGCGCCTCGCAAATGCTGCCGAGACGCTGGCGGCGCTGAGATTGGGGGGCGGCGGCCGCGCGGTCGCCTGGCTTGAACGATATCTCGCCGCGCGCGGCTGCCGCGAAGACAAGGTTCTTCTACTGCTCGGCTTCACCGGAGGCGCGGCGCAGGTTGACGCGATGCGAATGCAGGCGGCGAGAATCCTGCGCCGGCATGGCGCGGTTTCAACCGGCACTCTGCTCGGGCGGAAATGGCGCGCGAGCCGGTTCAAGAGCGCCTATCTGCGCAACGCGCTCTGGTCGGCAGGCTATGCTGTCGACACGATGGAAACGGCGGTCAATTGGCCACGCGTGTCCGCCATGATGCGCGCAATGGAAGAAGCAGGACGCGGCGCGTTGGCCAAGCTTGGCGAAAAATGTCACGTCCAGACTCATCTCTCGCACGTTTATCCGCAAGGATCGAGCGTCTATTCGACGTTCGTGTTCCGAGTGGGTCCCGACTTCGACACCGCCTTTGAACGCTGGCGCACGTTGAAGAGCGCAGTCAGCGAGGCGATCGTGCGCGAGGGCGGCACGATTTCACACCAGCACGGAGTGGGGAAGGATCACGCTGCGTACTTGGCCGCCGAGAAAGGTCAACGCGGTATGCAAGCGCTGGAGGCAATGATCGATCATTTCGATCCGGACGGCGCGCTGGATTCGGGCAATTTGCTGGCGGAGCGGGCGCCATGACCCGGGACGAGAGTCTCGCGCGTTTGCGCGAACGGCCGCCGTTTGACACGCTGATCGTGGGCGGGGGCATTTCTGGAGCGGGCGTCGCTCTGGAATGCGCGCGCGCCGGAGTCCGTACGGCGCTTGTCGAAGCGCGCGACTTCGCCAGCGGGACCTCGTCGCGTTCGTCGAAGCTGGTGCATGGCGGCCTGCGCTATCTCGCGCAGGGCGATTTCCGCCTCACGCGCGAATCCGTGCGCGAGCGAACCGAACTCCTGCAGGCCGCGCCCGGCCTCGTGCAGCCGCTGGGTTTTCTGCTTCCGGTGCGAGCGGGCGACAAATATGGCCGCTGGGTCCTCGGCATCGGACTCGCCGCTTACGATGTCTTCGCCGGCGCGCGCACCCGGCGCTGGCATGATACGGCGTCCCTGCTTGAGCACGCCCCGACCCTGTCGCCAAACGGGCTGAAGGGGGGCTGGTCCTATCTGGACGCCGAGACAGACGACGCGCGTCTCGTCCTGCGCGTGCTCGGCGAGGCGGAGCGCTACGGCGCTCTGACGCTCAACTATCTGGCGGCGGAAACGCTGTTGCGCGGGCCTAACGGCGTCGAAGGAGTGACGGTTCGCGACCGCGTCGGCGGCGAGGCCTTCGAGGTAAAGGCGCGCTGCGTCGTCAATGCGGCAGGCGTCTGGGCTGATCGGCTGCGCGGCCAGATAGGGGCGAAGCCGAAGTTGCGGCCGTTGCGGGGCAGCCACTTGTTGTTCGAGGCTTGGCGACTGCCTCTCGCGCAGGCCATCGCCTTTTTCCATCCCGACGATCGGCGACCCATTTTTGCGGTTCCGTGGGAAGGTTCAACTCTTATCGGGACAACCGACATCGATCACCGCGATGATCTGGATCGTGAACCCGCGATCGCGCGAACGGAATTTGATTACATTCTGAGAGCCGCGCAAAGTGAGTTCCCGACGCTCGGTCTCGGCGAGGCGGACGTCGTCTCGACCTGGTCGGGCGTGCGGCCGGTCGTCGCCTCGGGCGCCAACGTCGATCCGTCCAAGGAGACCCGCGATCATCTCATCCTGGAGGAAGACGGGCTGATCACGGTCACGGGCGGGAAGCTGACGACTTTCCGCTCCACCGCAGTCGCGGCATTGCAACGGGCGGCCGCACGCGTTCCCAAATTGAAAAGCGTGCGCCCGGACGCGCCCTTGTTCGCGCCGCTGACGGCTACGACGGTCGACGCCTTGCATGACGCGCCGCAAGACCTGAGCGGGCGCTGGATAGCGCGGTATGGAGACGAAGCGTCCGGTGTCAAGAGCTGCGCCGGCCCAGTCGAGATGCTTACCATCCGCCACACCGGCACGGCCTGGGCGGAGCTCCGCTGGGCGTGCCGCTCCGAACAGGTCGTCCATCTCGACGACCTCATGCTGCGGCGCACGCGGCTGGGCCTCTTGTTGCGAAACGGCGCAGCCGACCTCTTGCCTCGTGTGAAAGTAATCGCGCAGGGAGAAATCGGTTGGACCGAAATCCGCTGGAATGAGGAAGTTGCAGCCTATCGGGCCTTGATCGCGCGCTGCTACGCCGTTCCAGGGATGCCGGCATGACCGATTCTTCCGACGAACTGCTGCTTGCGATCGACTGCGGCACGCAGAGCGTACGGGCGCTGCTGATCGATCTTCGCGGAACCATCGTGGCGAAACGCCAACAGGCGCTCGAAAGCTATTCGTCGGTGCGCGAAGGTTGGCTGGAGCACGACGCCGAGGCGTTCTGGCAGGCGACGGCCGCTGTTTGCCGGGGGCTTCTGACAGAACGCGCCGACCTCAACCCGCGCACGAAAGGCCTGGCTGTCACCACCCAGCGCGGCTCGCTTACGTTGGTCGACCAATTCGGCACGCCGCTGCGTCCTTTCATTATTTGGCTCGATCAGCGCCGTGCGCGTCGCGTCCCGCCGATTCCGGCTTGGTGGCGACTGGCGTTCATGGCCGCGCGCGTGAGCGGCACCGTCGACTATCTGGCGAAAGAAGCGGAGCTGAACTGGATCGCCGAGCACGAGCCGGAGCGCCTGGCGCGTGCGCACAAAGTCCTGCTGGTGTCGGGTTGGTTGAATTTTCGACTAACGGGGCGATTCGTCGATTCGGTCGGTTCTCAGGTCGGCTATCTTCCGTTCGATTTCAAACGACAGAACTGGGCGCGCGCCTGGGACTGGAAATGGAACGCGCTCGCTGGGCGGCGTGAACAGATGCCGGATCTCGTGCAGGTCGGCTCGATTCTCGGCGGCCTGACGAAGGACGCCGCTGAGGCGACCGGACTTCCTGAAGGCCTGCCGGTGATCGCGGCCGCGGCCGACAAAGCCTGCGAACTCCTCGGCGCCGGCGCCGTAACCCCGGACGTCGGCGCAATCTCCTACGGCACGACAGCGACCATTAATGTGACATCGCCGCGATACTCCGAAGCGACGCCTTTCATACCACCGTACCCCGCCGCGCTGCCGGGCCAGTTTATTAGCGAGGTCCAAATCTACCGCGGCTTCTGGATGGTGAGCTGGTTTAAACAACAGTTTGGCCAACCCGAAGTCGCGACCGCCCTTGCCGAGGGCGTGCCGCCGGAAGTCTTGTTCGATCGAAGGGTGGCGAGCGTGCCGCCGGGCAGCCAAGGCCTGATGCTACAACCCTACTGGACGCCGGGCATTACCATGCCGGGTCCGGACGGACGCGGCGCCATCATCGGCTTTACTGATGC
>Ga0074046_10002420_pt1 | contig 16148 bp, 14 predicted proteins | sample BogForMeECP23OM3_FD_94441 | JGI IMG/M metagenome (GOLD analysis project Ga0074046, IMG submission 94441) | Bog forest soil microbial communities from Calvert Island, British Columbia, Canada - Bog Forest MetaG ECP23OM3 | ecosystem: Environmental > Terrestrial > Soil > Wetlands ...
AGTAAAAAAAACTTCTGGGTTGACCCTCCCGAAAGTGAGGCGGGAGATGCAGGGCCTGATAGCGTGTTGGATGGGAACATGCCCGATCTGCCATAGAAAGATAAGCCATGGTCATCTATCACGCTCTCCATAGACACGTAACGTAGTAGTGTTAACCCAAAGAAACCTTTAAAAAGCCGCTACGCGCACATTAGTGCGCTACGCGGCACAACCCGCGCCGGCCCACATGAATTCTCGACGCTCCGCGAGGCGGGGCCGGCGGCGGGTGGCCTTTTTTGTCTTACGGGGTGTGTCACATTGATTTTAGTCATGAACGTAGCAAGGAACTTAGACTTGTGATATAAAAGAAAAAAATCATGCCGGAAGGAAGCAAAATGAACAGGCGACTAACCCTGATTTATTGGAAAAGTGATAAATTCTGGCTCGGCAAGCTTCTGGAGTATCCCGAAATCATGACGCAGGGTGAAACGCTCGAAGAACTTGAAGAGAATATTAAGGACGCCTACCTCCTCATGGCCATGGACGATGTCCCGGATGGCTATCATTCCAAGGAAATAGCCATTTGAAGCGTGTCGCGCTCATCCGCGAACTGCTTGCTGCCGGGTGTATTCTACATCGCCACGGTTCCAGGCACGATATTTATCGCAATCCGGCGACAGGGCAAAAACAACCAGTCCCAAGACATGCTGAAATTGACAATAGACTCGCGGAACATATCAGGCGGTTTCTTGGCTTGAAATAATTCTTTGTTGAAGTCGTCTTGTTACATACTTTTCGTATGCTTCTCCAGCTCTAAAACGAGCTTTCATGAAAAATCGTGACACGTTCTTCCCAGTGCCCGGTTTGGTCCCTACCGGGGAGCCGGTGGATACGGGAAAAAACCGCAAAAATCAGGAGTGCTTCATACGGTAATCAAATGTGATGACCTGACAGGCTTTTTTCGAAAAATAACCCACCTGCCCTTCCCAATCCCGTACGCTCATACCAGGGCCGTTCAGAAAAAGAAGCGGATGCCCCTGACCTGTCGCCTAGGCTTCTACGATCATGCAAATCACGTCCATTACATTCGTGCGGGTGGGGCCGGTGATGAAAAGGTCTCCTATCGCTTTGAAAAAACTATAGGAATCATTTCTCGAAAGGTGATCGAAGGGATTTAAACCCTTGTGTGCGCCGTTACGGCAGGTATCGGAGCCGGCAAAAGCACCGGCGGCCTCTGTCGGCCCGTCTGAGCCGTCGGTCCCGGCGCTTAACACCGAAATCTTCGGCCACCCCTCCAGGCCGAGCGCGACGGCCAGGGCAAATTCCTGGTTCCGGCCGCCTTTACCCTCGCCTCTGATCGTAACCGTCGTTTCCCCCCCGGCCAGAACACAAGCAGGCGCCGAAATCGGATGCCCGGAGGACACGATTTCCTTTCCTATCGCAGCAAAGGCCTGCGCGATCTCGCGGGCTTCGCCCTGGACAAAAGAGGAGAGAACCAGCGGAGCATATCCAAGCTCGGACGCCTTCTGCGCCGAAGCGAGTAAAGCCGCACGGTTGCTTCCGACAACCAGGTTCTGAACCCTCTCGAACACCACATCATTCGGCTTGGGGGTCTCTTCGACCAGCCCGTTTGCGCCGTTCCGCAGCAGCTCAAGCACCGAAGCCGGAAGTTTTTCGGAAAGCCCGTATCGTTCTATGATCCGAATGCAATCGGCGAAGGTGCCCGGATCGGCAACCGTTGGGCCGGAGGCAATCACATCCAGGGGATCCCCAACAACGTCCGAGAGAAATAGAGAAACAACCCTGGCGGGATAGACAATCCTTGCCAGTTGCCCTCCTTTGGAGAGGGACATGTGCTTGCGCAATGAGTTAAGTTCGAATATGGCGGCCCCGCACTCGAGCAGAAGCCGAGTGGTCACCTGCTTTTCCTCGAGCAAAAGAGGAGGACGCGGTGCTGGACAAAGCGCGCTTCCTCCGCCCGAAAATGCGCACAAAACCAGGTCATGTTCCGTGCAAACTTTCAGACGCTCCAGGATATACCGCGCAGCCTCCAATCCGGCCTGGTCCGGGACCGGGTGCCCGGCTTCCATCACTCGGATTTTTTTCAAAGGCAGGCCGTGACCGTACTTTACGGTAATCCAGCCCCCGGTGAGACGGTCGCCCAGTATCTGCTCGAGCGCCTTCGCCATCGGCGCAGTTGCCTTTCCGAACCCTGTTACGAAGATTCTTTTGAAACGTTCGAGCTGGTATGAACAGCCGCCGACCCTCAATTCGTTCCCGCTCAGCTCAATGTGGCGTTTGACGGCCTCTTCGGGGTCAACGGCCCGAATTCCGGCCATAAAAATCTCCTGGAGCGTCTCTTTTGTCTTCTCATCCATAAAAATTCTCAACTGCTAATGGGTATAGAGTAACAAAAAAAAGGGGCTGGCAGAAAGCCTGCCAACCCCTCAGAATGGTCACCGAATCAGATAAAACACCCTATGTGCTTTACCTGTTTTTACTATAAATCGGCTATTTCCCATAGTCAAGCCAACCTGTTTCACGGAAAGATTGTGTGCGCAAAATTCTGCAAATTGCGAAAGCTCAAAAGAGCGGAGGAATGTTTCCCCCGCGACAATCTCCAGGCTCCGCCAGGCGGAGCCTGGAGTTATTTTGCAGAACTTTCGGTACACTGTTTCACGGAAATCCTGTTCCCTTCAGCCGGCCACGGTTCGTGAGGCGCAGGCATCCCTTATCCCCCGTGCCTTCTTCAGGATAGTGGGAAATCAAGTTGAGCCCAGGACCGTGATAAGGGGCGGGATGACCGATCTGGCGATATCGCTTCGAGAACCGCCACCGAGGACCACTTCCAGACGTCCATCGCAGATCTCTTCGGAAAGCTGTTTCATCATGCGGACAATGGGCAGGTATGCGTTAATGGTGAGGCCCAGGTCTCCGTAGTCGCCCTGGTGGGTGTCAAATCCGAAGTACCAGAATATGAATTCCGGCCGAAACCTGCGGGCGCGCTCAGCAAAACCCCTTATCGCCGCCTCGGCGTACCCGGCGTCAGGGTCCTTATCCCAGGGACGGGCGGCCGTAGCGATGTCCACATTTGTACCGTCTTTGGACTCGTAGTTATTAAAGCAGAGGCAAACATGAAGAACGTCCGGATCGCCGCCTACCAGGGCGCGAGTACCATCCCCGTGGTGGGCGTCAGTGTCGAGAATGGCGATTTTGCCAATGCCGTAGACAACTCGAAGCACCCGGATGGCGATCGCAACGTCATTGAAACAGCAGTACCCGCCGAAGAAGTCTTTGCCCGAATGATGCCCGCCTGCGCCGATAAAGGAAAAAGCGTTCCTGATCTCGCCTGACGCGATCTTTTCAGCGGCCATGACGACCGCGCCAACCGAGTGCCAGGCGGTCGAGCAGAGCGGGTCTTGCTTGACCCCCTCCAGAAGCTCCCGGGAATGCACCGCCAGGATAGATTCCTCCGAAATGGGTTCGGGCTGGTAGAGAATGAAGCGTTCGTCTTGAAGAAGGCGATCCAAAGCTCGCGGGAAGTCCTCAAGACGGGCCCCCTGAGTTAGATAGCTTCTCCGGCTGAAACTCGGGTGGTAGAAAATCCCGGTTCGAGGTCCGCTGCCGAGCCCCGGGTGGGCATCGACAGCCGATTCGTCACTTTCGTGCGGCTGCTCTACTTGTTTGCCCGGCACAGTTCGATCCGAGACATTCTTTTTTTGCATTATCCGCCGCTCCTGATCCCCTTTACCCCCAGAGGCGGGACTTCAAATACTCTTTCCAGTTCGACAGCTCATCCCGGGCCTGCGGCGATGCCAGTGTTATCTGCCGATTCTTCGGGCCCCGCTGCCCTTCAGTCGAGTAACTTCGCCATTCAGGAAAATCACCGAAGCTCCATCGCTGTAAGACCATTCGATCCCGCTGCTGCTCCCTCCATTTGAGATCAAGGTAACTTTACGTTCCAACCCGGGTTTTCCCCAGACTTGTTCAACCTGATCCATCGACATGCCGATACTGACCTTGCCTTCAGAAAGCCATTTCCGCATGAGTTGCTCTCGTTCCCTTTTGGCTCCGCCCTCAGCGGATGTCCCCGTCTGCGGGGGAGCAGGCAGCATATTGGGCATACTCAGTGCCTGCTCACGGGTCTTACTGATCGAAGTCTTCTGCGCCCACAATCCCTCTTTTTCTCCGCAAGCTCCGATCCTGATTTTATCGCCTTGACCTTCCTCAAGGATACAGACTTCAAAGCCAGGTTTTAATTCTAAACATTCAGAGCTGTCTCCTTTTCGGAGTTTAAGCCAAAAAAGATCGGCCTGATCGGAATTCAGAAACTTGACGGCCTCTTCCAGGTCAGCAGCAGAAGAGCATCCAAACGAATATCTATTCGTGTAATATGCGTGATTTTTGTTGAGAGAAGAATCACAGGAAACCGCCAGTATGGCGAGCAACATTGTTACAAGAAATGATTTTACCCCCCTGGGCATTGACCGGCCTCCCGGCGCTCGATATTGCGCCAAGGTTTATCGAAATGACACGGCAATAATAAAGGGGATTCAGGGATTTTAATCCTAGCTACTGAGCTAGACTTTGTTAAGTCTATCTCAGTAGAACCACAGTTCAAGCCGGTATATGGCGCCGTCTGCCGAACCGGCTTGAAAGGACCCTGAGGATCAGCCCCGTACCGACGCCCCAGGCGCCGTTTATGAGAAATGCCGTCAGCAGAAGGGGCGGATGCCAGCCGCCTCCCAGGGGGCGGCCCTTGAGAGGCAGCACCACTAAAAGAGCGACCAGCGAAGGGAAGACGGCCCCAAACAGAAAAGCCACTACCCAATAGCGGGCCCCGGCCGCAAATCTGCGGTCAATCAGGGCAAATAGAATCCCCCAGATTCCGCCCCAGACGGCCAGAGAAATCACGGCCGGTACTCCAAACGGTTTGGTGACCGCCATCGAAAAAGGTGCGAAAGGCGCCAAACCCACAGTCCAAAGCACCCATACACTCAATTGATGAAAAGATAAAGTGGCGAGAAAGCCCGCAGTAAAGCCAGACAAAATCCGTGCCGGATAGTCCGAAGACTCAATTCTATAAGCCATGATGCCCTCCTGGAGAAGCGTCCTGAAACAGCCTGCTCGACGTCGGCGGATGGAAACGGCCTGCATAAGCTATGCTCTCAAATGCAAAATTAAGTCGTGACACCGCTCACTTCAACGTCAGGCATATAACGCAGGGGGAGCATCTCAACCCCCAAGAGCGGAATCAAACATGTAAGATCTGATCCTGCCGGCCGAGCGGCGCCAAATCATCAAGGCGGCCGTAGTCACCGTAGTGTTCGAGCGCCAACGCCCGGGTCTGCGAGAACCGGATTCATAAGGTCTCAAAATTTAAAAATCAAAACCTCAGACGTCCAGCGAACGATTTGATCGCCGACATGTATTCCCTCAGGCCCCTGGAAAAAATGTCGTTGTGATTTGCGCCGGGGATCTTTAAAAGCGTTTTGTCCTGCGACGGAGACGCCCTGAAGAATTGCAAAGCGTCGGAATAGGGAATTATGTGGTCGAATTCGGCGTGAATGATCAACACAGGCTTGCTGAATTGTTTTATCTTGTCGATGTTTCTAAAACCTTTGCTTTCAGTGAAGTTCAAACTGCGCAAATCGACCCCGAGAAGCTTCAGGAGAGGTTCGGCCAAAGCGAACCCGCTCTCGATTACAAGCCCGTCAATTTTGTCCTCATGCGCGGAGGCCAGTTCCAGTGCCGAGGCGCTGCCAAGAGACCTGCCCATTACTATGAACGGTCCGGTGTAGCCGTGATCGCTCAGCCATTTTTTGGTGAAATCGTAGATCGTGTGGCAGTCGCGCATCATCGAACTCACCGTCGGTTCTCCCCCCGAACGGCCATACCCACGGTAGTCCACCGGCAGAAAATTTATACCCATCCGGTTGAAGATGGGTCCAATGTCGTCATAATCGGCTGCGATTTCGCCATTTCCGTGGAAAAAAAGGATATTGGGCGCTTCCTTGCTCGCAATGTGGAAACGGGCGCCAATAGCGATTTGGTCTCCCACCGGAATGGAGATGTCATTTGCACTGGTATTTGCGAACGAACGCATTTCAGGTCTTGGATAGAAAATACGGAGTGAGATTTCCGGCCTGTCAAGTGCAGAGTAATCGATAGGCGGCAAATCGGCCATTTTCTTTTTTAGCCTTTAGACGTTTTAAGGTTTAAATGTTGAGCAGTCCATCGGTATCCCGGTACAGGCCTACATCTTACAACTTAAATGTCTAAAGCTAAAACTTAAAATCTTCCAGGGCGTCTGAAAGCTCGATTACGTGCCCGGGCAGGCGCGCAAGCAAAAAATTGCCCTCGTCGGCTTCAACCCGCCCGTGTGCGGCCGCGATTTTGGCAAACGCCAACCTCTCATGAGGGGAGAAGTCCAAAAACAGGGAGAGAATCTCGCGGGCTCTTGGCAAATGGGTATTTTCCCACCTGGTTTCCCATGCCTCCACAAACCCTCGAATAACCCCGGGCAGGCACTGCGGTCCCGCCCAGGCCAACTCACCGGTCCCGTCCAGCCTGTCGATCCTCATCCTTATGCCCAGATTCACAAAAAAATGCAGCGATCCCAACATTTTGTCTCTGCAATCGGATTTTCGCACAAGCAGCGGCCGGTAGCCTCGAACAGTTATCAACCGGAGGCTCAGGGGATTTTGGCTTTCGTCCACTACGAAATCACCAGCCGCATGGTGCCAGGGGTAGATCTGCGAAAAAGACCGGCTATCGAAGTATAATGTAAGGATTTTAGAAGCCTGTGCGTAGAGTTCTGCGGTTTTTTCGGCGTCAAGGAATTGCGGCTCTCCGCTCTGTCTCCATACCTTTATGGCAGGGAGCCCCGATGCGTCCGGGGAAAGGTGGAACTCGTGATGGTTTTCGAACCACTCGACAATGGACAGCATGAGTCCCGGGGCTTTTGCTGAAATAAAGGGCAGCGGGAGGTATGGGAGGCCGAATCTGGCGTGAAGGTTCGCAAGGCGCCTTACTTCGACGTCGAGGAAAGCCTGCTGATCGGGCGAGAAGGCGCAATTTACGGCAAATGAGCGTTCATCATCGGCAAAACGTATCCGGAGGCGCGAAACGCTATAGAGCGCTCCGTGTTTTTCGGCGATCAGTTCGATGTTCGATGCCGCCTCAAGTTTCGGGGTGGGTTTGAGTTGTTTTTTGAGCAGTTTTCTCAAGGCCATGAAGGAGTTTTCGGAAAGCAGGCGTGCAACCGAACTCATGTATTGGCCGTATGTCAGGGGCGCAGTGACGGGCGGCGGGTTGCCGGGTAATGTTTCGCCGGGTAAAGCAAGCCGTTCGGATGCGGCGTCAAGCGGGACCAGGTTCGAACCTGTGCTTATAAAACATTCTATTGATGGAACTCTGTGACCGGGTTTTCTTTTGTCCATGCCGGTTTCATCTTCTACGAAGAAATCTTCTGCGCCCTCGAATTAGAAATAGAGAAAACTTATGGGGAATTCAACCTCAGACATTTTGGATTATTTTGTTTCGTGTTTGAAACCTGGCGCCAGGCTGGGCGTTGGTTGGCGGGCCGCCTCACCCGAGGAACACTAAACAAAACGAACGAGTCTCACACACCTCTAAACCGAGTGGGATTGCTCGTGTAAAGGGCGCTGCACACGCTTCACCTGAATACTACCCTCATGCGACCGCGCTCGAGCAAGATCATAGTCAAGCTGCATTCTAAGCCAAGTCTCCGGGCTACTGCCAAACGCCTTTGAGAGCCGTATAGCCATTTCCGGCGAAATCCCGCTCTTGCAGTTAACAAGGTTGTTGAGGGCCTGGCGCGTCACGCCAAGCACCTTTGCTCCTTCGGTTACGGTCAATCCAAGAGGCTCAAGGCAGTCATGACGAACCGTAAGGCCGGGATGCGGGGGATTCTTCATCGTCATATTGTTACCTCCACTAATGGTAGTCAATCAAATCAACGTCGGTAACGTCGCCGTCCTCAAACCTGAAGATAATGTTGAAATCGTCTTATCATGCATAAATTGTAAATAGACAATCGTCACTTATCAATAAACTTTAGGGTTCTTTTTCTCGCCGTGCTTTTGTTGGTCGATTTCACGGGCATTCGAGGATAGAGGGCGGCAAACGAAGCCGAACGGCCCCGAAATCTTCGCTGCAAGGAAGTGAATATCCAAGAAAACCGAGTAATAGCAAAGCTTTGCTTGTCTTGGAAGATCAACGGGTATATATTCGGAGATGAAGTGTCGGCCCCGATCCCGTACCACCACCGGGAACCGGTGAATAGGCGTCGGTGAGCGCGCAAAACCAATCGAGCGATTTCAGCGCTCCGCGAGGTAATGTATTGGATTCTACAAGCCGGGTCCTTCTGGACCGCGTCCAGCGTTCATTTCCAATAGTCTCCGACCCGTTTCAAGTCCTGTCCGAGGGTTTGGAAATCTCCGAGCAGGAGGTGCGGCAACGAATCGGGTTGTTGAAACAAAGGGGGGCTATACGACAGATCAGCGCTATCTTCAATACCGGGACGCTCGGATACCGGAGCAGCCTTGTGGCGATGGCTGTGCCTCAAAAAGCGATGGCTTGCGCTGTCCGCACGGTTAACGCCTATCCGGGAGTAAGCCACAATTATCTGCGCCCGGGCGCCTTCAACATGTGGTTTACGATTGCGGTGCCTCCCGGACAGAGTCTGGAGGCGGTAATATCCGAGCTTTCCGCCAAAGCCGCATGCGTCGCGGGCGGCCCCGCCGCCTTGCCCGCGCTGGTTTTGCCTGCCGTAAAAAAATATAAGCTGGCCGTGGTGCTTGACGTTTTGGAAGAGGGGGACTGGGAGCACGCGGAAGAAAAAACGGAGCTGCCGCCCACCGAATCGAATGCGAACTTCAGGCCCACCCCCGCAAATATACGAATCGTCAAGTGTATCCAGGAGGACTTGCCCCTTGTCCCGAAGCCTTTCGCCCTGTGGGCCGATTCACTCGGAATGGAGGAGTCCGAACTTCTCGGGACCGTTTCCGGCTGGATGCGCCAGGGTACGATTCGGCGATTCGCCGCCGTACTCAATCATCGTCAGGTAGGATTTCGCGCCAACGGGATGGTGGTCTGGAAATGTCCCCTGGACCGGATCGACCGGATCGGCGCCATCCTGGCCTCATACCCGGAGGTCAGCCACTGCTACAGCAGGCCTGCCTATCCTGAGTGGCCGTATAACCTGTATGCAATGATCCATGGACGCAGCCGGCAGGAATGCGAGTCCATTGCGGACAGGCTCGCCGCTGCGACCGGGCTTGACAACTTCCGGATTCTTTTCAGCACGAAGGAATTCAAGAAAAAAAGGCTCAAACTGTTCTGGTAGGTGAATCGGTGAGTGGGTCAACGGCTGAATCGGAAAAACCGCCACACCCGTCATACGTCGCCGGGGGTGTGAAATGAATGACAGGGAAGAGTACGAATTTAAAAAGAAAGCCGTTTTCGATGGGATGTCCAGGCGCGGTCAGGAGCGGGTCCTCAAGATCGGATACGAAAACTGGGACCCGTTCGAGGAGCCCAAAGACCCAAGGGAGAGGATTTTCGGCTCCACCAGCGTCAAGGCAGGCGCCCTTGTCCGGGAATACTACGACTCGGCCGGAGGCAAGGAGTAATCGGTTGCGGTCCACCGAGAGCTTTTCGAGCTGTGCCGCGGCCTTCTACAGGGTGAGGGCCGGGCAAAAACCATAGTGGATTTTTGTGCCTGGCTGAAGAAAAGGACCGGGGTGGGTGAGCTTTAGGGCCGCACTCAAAAAAGATTCTCAGCAAAGACACAGTGAGAGAGACGGCATTGGGGGTTTATTATATCTTTGCTCTCCGCGAGGTTTCTTTTTTGAGGTTCCTTTCGCAGTAAAACTTTTGCTACGTATCCGCGCCGCTTTCCCTGGTTCCGAGATGCATACAGAAAGGTAAGCATAATGGATGAACATGATGAAGTGTATGAGAAACTGGCAGACCACCTCAACCGGCTTCCTGAAGGATATCCGCGGACCCCGACAGGCGTAGAGATTCGCATCCTTCGCAGGCTTTTCACCCCGGAACAGGCCGCGTTGGCTCAGTTGCTCACATTGAATCTAGAACCTCCGGGCGCCATCGCATCCAGGGGCGGACTTGACCCGGCGGAAACCGCCCTCAAGCTCGAAGAGATGTCCCGTAAGGGTTTGATCTTCCGTTGGCGCAAAGGACCCGAAGTCCGATACATGGCCGCAGCCTTCATCATTGGCATCTGGGAGTTCCACGTAAACGACCTAGATGTGGGTCTCATCGAAGATGTGCGCGAATTCATGCCCTATTTCGCCAAACAGAGCAGCCAGCTAAGAGTCCCGCAGCTTCGGACTATTCCCGTTTCCCGCGCGCTGCCTGCCGAACAGGTGATAATGCCGTATGAGGAGGCCCGCAAGATCGTTTCCGGCCAGGATAAAATCGTAGTCGCTCCATGCATATGCAGAAGGGAGCACAAGATGATGGGCGCAGGCTGTGACAGGCCGCTTGAGGCCTGCCTGGTTTTTGGCCTGGGAGCTCGATATTACGAGGAAAACGGGCTGGGACGTCCGATCGATCAGCAGGAGGCTATCGAGATACTCGATCAGGCGGAAAAGGCCGGCTTGGTTCTTCAACCCTCCAATACCCAAAAAGTGAGCAATATCTGCGCATGCTGCGGGTGCTGCTGCGGGATTCTTAAAAATCTCAAACTGCTTCCGGAACCGGCCAATCATGCCGCTTCGAACTATTTCGCAACCATCGACCAGGAGCTGTGCACCGGATGCGGGACCTGCATGGACCGATGTCAGATGGAGGCCATAGAAACGGATGGGCAGTCTTCATCCATCCTCCGCAAACGCTGTATTGGGTGTGGTCTTTGCGTGACAACCTGTCCGGAAGAGGCGATCCGCCTTCAGGAAAAGCCCGAGGCTCAAAAATCCATACCTCCTGCGAACGCATGGGAACGATTAAAGCGCGTAACTGAGGAGCGAACGGCCAAACCCGAAGGCGAGCCGAAGGGTCCTTAACAACTTTCGCAAGTAGACCGCCATGAAAGTGATCGCTCTTAACTCCGGCCCCAGAGGTGAGGGTATCAGCAAGACCGGCATGTTGCTGGAGGCACTCCAGGAATTTAACAATTCTTAACTACTATCTGCTCGCCCCTTCAGGTTAATTGTTGCTGGAATCGGTAACTGGGACCGGAATTGTCTCGGTCTAAAGAATGAGAATGCCCGGATTGGCCTTTAATTTGCGTGTCCTTCAGGGAGGTCGTTTTGCGGTCCCCTGAACTTCGCATGGAGCCAAAACTGAGGCCGGCATGGATTCCGGAGGTTTCTTCCATTAGCTTTTCTGAAGCCTCCGACATGAAAATGGAAGTGTGGAGACAATTATGCGACGGGCTTTTCGAATAGCAGCGCTTGTGTTAGCCGGTCTGGCCGTGATAGGCGGCGCCGGCGCGTGGTGGCTGTGGCACCAGCGGGATAAGGAGATGATGTTCCGCACGGCAGCGGTGAAGCGGGGCGATCTCGTAGCCATGATCAGCGCTACGGGGACCGTCGAGCCGGAGCAGGTCGTCGATGTAGGCTGCCAGGTTAACGGTTTGCTTATCGCCTTCGGAAAAGACGTGAACGGCAATTCCGTCGACTATGGGTCGGAAGTGAACGAGGGCGGTGTGGTGGCGCGAATAGACGACACGCTCTATGTGGCTGCCGTCAACATGGACAAGGCCCAGTTGGAGCAGGCCCGCGCCAACCTGGTCAACGCCAAAGCCAACGTACTTCTGATGAAGGCCAAGCTGTGGGAGGCTGAGGCGGACTGGCATCGCGCCGAGAAGCTCGGACCGGGCCAGTCATTGGCGCCGACCACCTACGATCAATACAAGGCAAATTACGAGGAGGCAGTGGCCAACCTTGCAGTAGCCGTGGCCCAGGTGGATATGGCGGCAGCGGCCGTGTCGCTGGCGGTAGAAACACTGAAAAAGGACCAGGAAACCCTCGCATACTGCACCGTCAAGTCGCCGGTCGCCGGAGTAGTCGTTGACCGGCGCGTCAATATCGGCCAGACTATGGTTTCCAGCATGAGCGCTCCAAGCATTTTCCTGATCGCCAAAGACCTCAAGCGCATCCAGGTGTGGGCGTCGGTCAACGAAGCCGACATCGGCAATATTCACCCCGGCCAGCCGGTGACTTTCACAGTTGATACTTTTGGCGATCAGGTTTTTCATGGCATAGTGGGCAAGATTCGGCTAAATGCCACCATGTCCCAGAACGTCGTCACCTACACGGTCGAGGTCAACTGCGACAACTCCAACGGCAAACTGCTGCCCTATCTGACAACTAACCTGCAATTCGAAATGGGCCGCCGTCAGAACGTGCTGCTGGCGTCAAACGCGTCATTGCGCTGGACCCCGCGGTTCAACCGGACAGCCTTTGAATCAGGCGGGGCGCCCAGTACTGCGGCGGGTGCGTCCAGGCGCGGCGAGGGGGACGTTGCCGCGAGCGGGACGCCTGCATCCCACGGAACTGTCTGGGTCGCGGAAGGCGATACCGTTCGGCCGATCAATGTGCACGTTGGGTTGACGGACGGCGTATGGACGGAAGTCAGCGGCGATGGGCTGACTGAGGGCCTCCGAGTGATCACCGCTGAAGGCAAACCGGAAATTGACGGCAGTCAAAGTGCCGGCACCAGTCCACTCATACCGCAAAGAGGTGGCTTTCAAAGGCCAAGTCAAGCCCCTTCCGGCGGCGGACGCTGAACTCGGCCAGGGAGTATGCCGGATATGGAATTTATCGAACTCCACGAGATTTGCAAGACGTACAACCTGGGTGAACTGGATCTGCCGGTGCTCAGAGGGATTTCCCAGCAGGTCGCCCGGTCTGAGTTCGTGGCGCTGATGGGGGCCAGTGGTTCCGGTAAGAGCACCCTGATGAACATTATGGGTTGCCTCGATCATCCGACCTCGGGTGAATACTGGCTCGACGGCCGTGAAATCTCCAGGCTGACGGCAAAAGAACGCGCCAGGTTGCGTAACCGCATGATCGGTTTTGTGTTCCAGAGTTTCAACCTGTTGCCGCGCATGACGGCTTTTGAAAACGTCGTTATGCCGCTCATGTACTGCAGGGATAACCTCACCGAACGCGAGATGGAACGGCGCGCCGCTGAATTGCTCGAAAAAGTCGGGTTATCGGGTCGTCTTCATCACAGGCCGTCGCAGCTCTCGGGAGGTGAACAGCAGCGCGTGGCGATTGCCCGTTCGCTGATCAGCCATCCGCAAGTGCTGTTCGCCGACGAGCCGACCGGCAATCTCGACTCGCGCACCAGCGAGGAAATTCTCGAGCTGTTTCAGCAGCTCAACCACATGGACCGCATCACGCTGATCATCGTGACCCATGATCCCGGCGTCGCTCAACATGCGCAGCGCATCATCCGCATCAGGGACGGCCTGATCGACAGTGGCGCTGCGCCGTACAGCCTTGGAGCCGCCCATTGAGAATGTTTTTCCGCACGTTGAAGATGGCCTTTCATGCGCTGCGCAACAACGTCATGCGCGCTGCGCTGACGACTTTGGGAATTGTCATCGGCGTGGCGGCTGTGATCACGATGGTGGAGATCGGCAATGGGGCCAAGGTGGCCATCCAGCGGACCATGGCCAGCATGGGCGCCAACACCCTGGTGATCCTGCCGGGGGCCATCACCACAGCAGGCGTAAGCAGCGGCGCCGGGACCATGATGACATTAACGCCGCAGGATAAGGATGCGATCCTGAAAGAATGCTCGTCCGTGCTCTGGGCGGCGCCGATCGTGCGCGCCAGAGCCCAGGTGGTGTACGGTAATCGGAACTGGGTGCCGACTTACGTCTATGGCACCAGCCCCTCGTTTCTCGATATACGCGATTGGACCGAAATGGCTGAAGGAGAAGCCTTTACCGAACATGAAGTCCTGAACTCGAGCAAAGTGTGCCTGGTCGGCCAGACTATCGTAAGAGAGGTTTTTGGCGGGCAGTCGCCAATCGGCAAGCATGTGCGCATCAGGAACGTGGATTTCAAGGTCATCGGCGTTTTGAGCAAAAAAGGCGCAAATCTGATGGGCATGGACCAGGACGATATTCTTCTGGCTCCGTGGACGACGATCAAATATCGCGTGGTGGCTTCCGCGCTTTCCGGCGGCAACCAGAGCTCTACGAGCAACGCGAGCACCGCCGAAGTCAATACGCTTAATATGATCTACCCGGAGCTGCAGCAAAATCTTTATTACGTTCCAACCACCACGGAACAGACCGACACGACACAACAGATGCGATTCACGAACGTCGATCAAATCCTGACCGCCGCGCCTTCCGCCGAGCAGGTTTTCCCTGCAATCCAACAACTCAGCTCCTTGCTGCGGCAGCGGCACCGCCTTCGCAATACCGATCCGGATGATTTCAGCGTTCGCGACATGACCGAGATTACAAAGACAATGAGTTCGACCGCAGAGATGATGACCAAACTGCTCCTGTGCGTGGCCATGATCTCGCTGGTGGTTGGCGGCATCGGCATTATGAACATTATGCTCGTCTCGGTCACCGAACGAACCCGCGAGATCGGGTTGCGTATGGCGGTCGGCGCGGAGCCGGGTGACATTTTGCGCCATTTTCTGACCGAGGCCGTCATACTGTGCCTGCTCGGCGGGACGATGGGCATCATTATAGGGCGCGGCAGTTCGTACGTGGTATCTTTGGTGTTGCGCTGGCCGACGGCGGTTTCGATGGGGGCGATCGCCGCCGCAGTGCTCGTTTCGGCCAGTGTCGGAATCGCCTTTGGCTTTTACCCGGCCTATAAAGCATCGCGGCTCGATCCCATCGAGGCGCTTCGATATGAATAGGGTGGTACTAATGAAAACTAACCGGCAACTGCTTTTCGTGCCGATCCTGTTCGCGGTTTCCGCTTGGATTGTATTGGTGACAAGCAGCTGCATGGTCGGGCCCGATTATCACTTGCCGCATCCTGATGCGCCCTCCGGTTGGGCCGGCGTAACGGAAGCGCCGGCGAAGCATCCTTCAGTGACGACGGCGCAGCCGGCCGAACTGACACAGTGGTGGAAACAGTTCGATGATCCTGTGCTGACTCAACTGGTCGAAGATGCCCTGAAAACGAACCTCGACCTGCAATTTGCCGTGGCTAGTCTGCGACAGGCCCGTGCCGCACGCGGCATCGCCGTTGCAGCTTTGTGGCCGTCGCTCTCCGCCTCCGCCGAATATCAGCGGGAAACCACCACCCTACTCTCACCGGCTGCGGCGGGCCAGGCCCAAAATCTCTATCAAGCGGGCTTCGATGCAGCGTGGGAGATCGACCTGTTCGGCGGGCAGCGCCGCAACGTGGAATCGGCCGACGCCAATGTCCATGCATCGATCGAAGGCGTCAGCCTCGCGCAGGTCACCCTCGCCGCCGAAGTGGCGCTCAACTATGTTCAACTCCGCGGTTATCAGCAGCAAATAGTAGTCGTGCAAAAAAATCTGAAATCCATGCAAGACACGGCGCTAATCACACGCCAGAAAGCGAAAGCAGGGTTTAACTGCGACCTGGACATCGCCAACGCCGATGCAAATGTCGCAACGACCGAAGCGACGATTCCAGTGTTCGAGACCTCCGCGAGGCAGTCGATCTACGCGTTGAGCGTGCTGCTGGCCCGGCCTCCGGCCGACCTGCTCGAGCAGTTGACGCCGACGGACAACATCCCCGGCGTGCCGCCGCAGATTCCCGCCGGGCTGCCCTCTGACCTGTTGCGCCGCCGTCCCGACATCCGCCAGGCCGAGGCGCAACTGCACGCCGCCACCGCGCAGATCGGGGTCGCCACAGCGGACCTTTTCCCCAAGTTTTCGCTGACCGGCACGGTGAGCTGGCAGACCAACCTGTTGAATAACTGGTGGGCTAATGCAAATCGAGCGTATTCCGCCGGCCCATCGGTGACCTGGGCGATTTTTCAGGGCGGCGCGATCGTATCGAATATCCATATGCAGGAAGCGTTGACCGATCAAGCCTTCATCACCTATCGCAAAACCGTGTTAGGCGCATTCCAGGATGTGGAAAATGCGCTGATTGCATTTACCAAGGAACAGGAGCACTACAAGTCTCTCAAAGACTCCGTTGCCGCTAACACTATCGCCG
>Ga0074046_10002421_pt1 | contig 16145 bp, 14 predicted proteins | sample BogForMeECP23OM3_FD_94441 | JGI IMG/M metagenome (GOLD analysis project Ga0074046, IMG submission 94441) | Bog forest soil microbial communities from Calvert Island, British Columbia, Canada - Bog Forest MetaG ECP23OM3 | ecosystem: Environmental > Terrestrial > Soil > Wetlands ...
GCGAAGATCGTCGGAAACAGCCATTCCCGCCGCCTCCTTCTCGCGGCGTGAATGATCAATCAGAAACTAACTGATTCGGGAATCCCCCAACCGATTCAGTCCGTTCGGATACCGCTCTAAGCGGGCTAACTACAGCCGAGGGAGCATTGAACCGAAGTAACTCGTCGGCAGCGTGCTATTTTGGACGAATCCAGTATAAACACTTCGGAGTCTATTTGGCGCATTCCAATTTACTCAATACCTATTTCCTTCCCCTTCGGCTTCGGCACGCGCCGCCTCGGTCGCCGATCGCGGATGGCTGAGAACGAGGAAGCGGGCAATCGGGATGCACAGTTGGCGCGACGTCGCCGCCAAGTTCGGCCTCTCGGCGTCGACACTCGTGGTGATTGGCGTGCGGGGCGGGGGAGAACGACTTGCTCGAGCGATGCCCGGGCCTGCGCGGGCATGTGATCGAAGCTTCCCGATTGCCGACGCCGAGAGTCAAGCGGCTGATGTTGGGCGTCCGGGTGCTGCTGATGCCGTCGTTCGCCGATGGGCGACGGCCTACCCGTGGTCGGCCGGAGTGCCGGTGATCGCCTCCGACATCCCGGTCTTCCACGAAGTCGGCCGCGGCCGAAGATTCCCGCGAGCGGCGAGAACTGCTCGCCCGGAGCGCGGGCTACCCGGCGGCGCAGTGGCCCTCATTTTCGCCGCCGTCGAGGACTTCATCCTCACCTGAGCCGTTGATTCCGGCGGCGGGAACAGACGCGCCGTCGTCCTGCAGCCTCAGTTTTCGCGCCGTCGCATAGACCTCGACAACGAAAACGGCGATGAACGCCGCCGCTTCGAGCAGCACCAGCAAAGTGTACAGCGAGATCTTTGCTCCGCCGATGCTAAGATCAAGCGGCCCGATAAAGTAGACTCCGAAATTGAACGCAACCGCCAGCAATCGAAGCTCCGTCGGTCCGACATAGGCGTAGGTCAGGTTGAATTCGCGACTGATCTGGGCGCAAAGAAAAACCCGGATGCTGAGGAGATAGTAGCTGCACAATAGAAAGAGGGCCGCGCCCATACTCACGTAGGGGGACAGGCCGAGCCCGACCGCAAAGATCAGGTTGTTCGCCGCATCGACCGAGTGATCGAGGAAAAGGCCGTACTTCGGGCGCTCGATTCGCCGATGTCGGGCCAGCGACCCGTCAAGCGAATCGCCAAACCAGTTTATGACAATCCCCAGACTCGCCGCAAAAAGGAACGCCGGCGCCCAATTGCTGGCGATGTAGCCTAAACCGGCGAGGGCTGCGCCAAGCGCGCCGACGGCGGTCAGGCGATCGGGCGTGACCCACTTTGGCATCCTCCGACACAGATTGTTGAGCAATGCGCGCTCGCGCGCCGCCAGGACGCTGGTCAGAATCCGATCGGGCGACTTGAAGTCGCCGCCCGACTTCAACTGACCGACGTCAGCGGCTTGCGCAGGCGGGACAGAATGTGCGTTTGACACCACCCGGCTCCAGTCCGCAGAACCCGTTCACGTTCAAATCTGGACCCCGGATCGACCGGATTCAGTCTAGCATGGGCCGGAGCTGAGAGGAAATTGCGGTGAAGCGCGTCATTGCGATCACTGGAGCGAGCAGCGGTCTCGGCCGCGCGCTGGCGCTGGAATATGCAGCCCCGGGCGTCACGCTCGCCTTGATCGCACGGAACGCCGCCCGCCTCGAAGCGACGGCGGCGCAGGCGCGGGCCAAGGGCGCCGACGTGAGCCTCGGGAAAATCGACGTGCGCGACCGCGCGGCCATGAGCGCGTTCCTGCTCGAGGTCGACGCCGCGACGCCGATCGATTGCCTGATCGCGAGCGCCGGCGTCACAATGGTTACGCCTGCCGCCGGCGACGTCGAGGACCTTACGAAATCGGCTGAACTCTTCGACGTCAATCTTAATGGCATGATGAACGCCCTTGCGCCGGTCGCGCCTAGCATGCGGCGCCGGCGCGCCGGCCAGATCGTGCTGCTCGGCTCGGTCGCCGCATTCGCCCCGCCTCCGGATTCGCCGTCCTACGCCGCGAGCAAGGCGGCCATCGTCGCGTTCGGGCTGGCGACGCGGGCGCTCTATCACGCGGACGGCGTGTCGGTCAGCGTCGTCTGTCCGGGCTTCGTCGACACGCCGATGACCGGCTCGTTCGACAGCGCGAAGCCGTTCCTGATCAGCGCCGAAGACGCCGCCCGACGCATCCGCCGCGGGCTCGAGCGCCGGAAGGCGGTCATTGCGTTCCCCTGGCCTCTCTATCTCGCCGCCCGGTTTCAGCAATTGCTGCCGGACGCGTTGCGTCGCCGCGCCATGCTGGCCTTTCGCGCCGCCGCGCGGCCGCAAGTCTAAAGGGTCCTTTCGTAAATCCTGAAGGTGCGGGTGTGGCGCGCCGGCAAGGCGCGGACGCCGTTGATCGCTTCGGTGTTGGTCTCGAGCATCCAGCTGTATTCGATCTCCTCGACCCCGGCTGCGCGCGCGTCTTCGATCGTCTTGGCGACGAGAGCGAACACCGCCAACGCGCCGATCTTCGTGTTGCGCCATTTCCTTGCTACGCCGGTCATCGGCGCGCGGGTCATCTTCGTGCCGTGACCATGGATCCGCCACAGAAACCGGGCCAACCCGAACGGAAGCAGCTTCCCGTGCAGCCCACGCAGCGCTTCGTTGGCGTCGGGGATGTGCACGGCGACGGCGACGTCTTCCCCCTTGTAGGACGCAATCCGGATCCAGCGCGGCTTGCACGCCGGCAGCATGAGACGGGCGATGAATTTCGCCTCCTCCTCGCCAACAGGCGTCGCCCATTCGTTGTCGGACCACGCGTCGTTGTAGAGCGCCAGAACACGCGGAAAATCCCGATTCCAATTCATCAATGACAAGCGGTGAAAGTCGAATTGCGGACCGGCGCCTCTTTGGATAACCCGGCCAACGCGCGCTGGCGGCCTCGCCTCGGCCACGTGACAGACGTAAGCGACCAGATCCATCGCCTTCCGGTAGCCGAGCTTTTCAACATGCGCGGCGTAGTGGGGCGGCGAATGGTTGGTTCGAACGATGTGGGGCTGGTCGAACCCATGCACCAGCAGGCCGGATTCGTGATTGATGGTGAGGCTGAACGGCCCGCGCGCCAAGCGCATGCCTCTTTCCCTGAGAAACCGTTCGGCCTCGGCAAAGAGGGCCGTGAAGACCGCGTGATCGTCGATCGCGTCGATGTAGCCGAAAAAGCCGCAGGCGTCGCCGAACTTCTTCTCGTGCGCGGCCTCGATCGTCGCCGCGATCCGGCCGACCGGCTCTCCGTTTCTGAACGCCACGAACGGCTGGACGACGTTCTCGCGCAGGAAAGGCGCGCGCCGCGCGTCGAAGATCATCCGGATCTCTTCGTGGACCGGCTCGACCCATAGCGGGTTGATCGATTGCGCTCGGCGTCCCGCTGCGATGAAGGCCGAGATTCCCGCCCGGTCGTTGACCGGAACAACCTCCAGCTCGCTCATTGCGTCGTTAGGCCCCACGCAAGGTCGCAAGCGATGTTGTGCGGCTCAATGCCGCATGTTCCTGCGCAATCGCCTGAACCGAGCCCGCGATGTCCTCTTCGTCGTGTTCGCTGCTGAGGAAGAACCTGAGCCGCGCGAGACCGTCGGGGACCGCCGGGGCGATGATCGGCTGGACGTTCACGTTCCGCTGAGCGAGCCGCTGGCTGAGCGCCACGGCGCGGATCGAGTCTCCCGTCATCACGGGAATGATCGCCTCGCCGATGCTGTTCCCCAGATCCAATCCCGCCTGGCGACAGGCGAAGGCGAATTGGCGCGCCCGCTCATGAAGGCGCCCCGGCCTTTCGGGCTCGCGGTGGACGATCTCGAGGGCGGCAAGGGCAGCGGCGGCGATCGGAGGCGGCATTCCCACACTGTAGACGAATCCGCCCGCCGCATGCTTCAGAAAGTCGACCAACGCCGCGTCGCCGGCGATAAAGCCGCCGCAGGCGGCGAGCGTCTTCGACAGGGTGCCCATCCATATGTCGATGCATCGCGGATCGACGCCGAAATGCTCGAACACGCCCTGACCCCGCCGACCCAGAACGCCAAGTCCGTGGGCGTCGTCGACCATGAGCCAGGCCTGATGGCGGCTCTTCAATTCGACGAGGGCCGGCAGGTCGCAGACGTCGCCGTCCATGCTATAGAGCCCCTCCACGACGATCAGCGCCCGCTCGTAGCGGGCCCGCGTGGAGCGCAGCATCGAATCGAGCGCCGACAGGTCGTTGTGCGGGAAGGATCGCCTGTCCGCAGCCGACAGCTGGGCACCCATGACGATGCTGTTATGAGCGAGCGCGTCGTGGACGACGAGATCGCGCGGACCGACGAGGGCGCCGATCGTCGACACGTTTGCAGCGTGTCCGCCGACAAAGGTCAGGCAAGCGTTCTGGCCATAATGATCGGCAAGCGCGGCTTCGAGGGCGCGATGGATCGGGCGTTCGCCGGCGACCAGCCTGCTCGCACCGGCTGAAACGCCGTAACGATCGATCGCCGCCTGCGCGGCGGCGCGAACCTCAGGATGGCGATTGAGGCCGAGATAGTCGTAGGAGGAGAAATTGACCATGCGCTGGCCGTCGATGACGGTCGAAGCGCCGGCGTCGCCTTCGTGAATGAGAAAATAGGGGTCTCTCAGACCGAGCGCCGAGGCGGCAGATCGGAGAAGCCGCTGTTCGACGTAACCAGGCAGATTGCTGAAATCGAGCCATGCGGAGCACTCGGCGTCTCGCATCGCCTTCCCTTCGCCGGCGTCAGATTCGGACGCCGACGGGCGGCCGCGCGCCTGGACAAGACGATCCAGCAGTCGCCGATCTGCTTCGGTCAGACCGCGCCTCCCCTGATCCATCGACGCCAATCTCCCCTTGTCCAGTTCGCCCCCGTCAGAAGAACGAACGCGCGGCAATTAGGTCAAGCGAGGCTCATTGTCCACCTTCGGCGGAGCCGCTGGCGCCATCCGGCCCCTGCAAGGCGCGGGCCAACGGGCGGCAGACCGGCGACCGGCCGAGGCTTGGCTATCGGATTGTCGCGCTGATAAGAGGCCGGGGTGGCTTTATCTGAGACTATGACGATGGCCTTGGTCTCCACCGTCGATAATCCGGTTCCTCCCGGCGCCGTCGAGCAGGACATCTACGCGGCCGACGGCGTGCGGTTGCGCGCCGTTCGTTGGGCGCCGCCGTCGGGCGGGCGTGGAACGGTCGCCGTTCTTGGCGGGCGGGGAGAATTCGTTGAAAAATACTTCGAAGTCGTGGCTGACCTGCTCTCTCGCGGCTTCGCGGTCGCGAGCATGGACTGGCGCGGCCAGGGCGGCTCGGAACGCCCGCTTCGGAACCCCCGCAAGGGCCATGTCGACGATTTCTCCCATTTCGGGCGCGATATCGATGCGTTGGTAGCCTCGGTGCTCGAGCCCTATTGCCCGTCCCCCTGGTTCGGTCTCAGTCACTCCATGGGGGCGGCGATTCTGCTGATGGTCGACGAGGCGGGCGGCTGCCCGTTCGAGCGGCTCGTGTTGACCTCCCCCATGATCGCGCTGAAGGGCGTCGATTATCGCGGCCCTGCGCGCTTCTTATTGGAGGCGCTCGACGCGGTCGGCATGGGCGCCGCGTTCATTCCCGGCGAAGGGTCCGGCAACTCGTGGTCGGCCCCCTTCGAGGGAAACGTGTTCACGACCGACTCGGTTCGCTTCGCCCGCATCGCGAAGCTGGTCGAGGCCGCTCCCCAACTCTGTCTCGGCGGCCCGACCGTCGGCTGGGCGCATGCCGCCTTTCGTCTCGTGAAGCGCTTCGACGAACCGAATTTTCCCCGGCGGATCCTGACGCCGACCCTCATCATCGCGTCCGGAGCCGATCGGGTGACCGATCTCGCCGCGGCCGAAAGCTTCGCCGCGAGAATGAGAGTCGGCCGAATCATCGTCATCGAAGGCGCGGAGCACGAAATCGTGATCGAACGCGACGTCTTCCGGCGCCAGTTCTGGGCGGCGTTCGACAAGTTCGTGCCCGGGGTCCGAGGCTCGATGCGCCCGTGAACCGGCGGCGACCTGATTGACAGCGACGCGACAGGACGGCCCGTTGCGGCGGATTGAACGAGACGATCGTCCCGCGATCGCCATTATTGCAGGCTTTCTCGCCGCGAGGCTCGCCTTCGCCTATGCGCTCGGGCCTGGGATCGACGAGAGCTATACGCTCGCCATCGCGCGCACCCTGAACCTCTCCTATTTCGACCACCCCCCCTTGCACCAGTGGATTGTCCATTTCGCCGCCCGCTCGCTCGGCGAGGGCTTTGGCGCGCGTCTGCCGTTCATCGCCCTTTTCGCCGCGACAGGTTGGATATATTACAAGCTAGCGTTGGAACTCTTCGGCGCGCGAGCGGCGATCGTCGCGCTGTTCGCGATGAACGCGGCGCCGTTCTTCTTCGCGTCCGCGGGGACCTGGATCGTTCCCGACGGGCCGCTGCTGTTCGGCCTGGCTTTGGCGGTCCTCGCGTTGGCGCGGCTCTTTCTTGTGTCTCCGCCGGACGAAGCCTCGATCTGGCGACTGTGGATCGTCGCCGGCGTCGGCCTCGGCCTCGCAGGACTGTCGAAATACAGCGCCGCGCTCAGCGTAGTCGGGCTTGTGGCCTTCGTTCTCCTCGCCCCCCGCCGGCGGCGACAGCTCGCCCATCCGGCGCCTTACGCAGCCGCCGCCGTCGCGCTTGCAATGATTGCGCCAGTCGTCCTGTGGAACGCCCGGCACGGCTGGGTTTCGTTGGGGTTTCAGGGCGCGCGCGGCGCCCCCGGGGGCGGCCTCAGGCCCCTTCAGGTCCTCGTGATGGCCCTAGGCGAGGTCGCCTACCTGTCGCCGTGGTTCTTCGCCCCGCTGCTTATCGGGCTTGCCGAAGCATGTCGGAAACGCCGTGACGAGCGGCGCCTCTTCCTCCTCTGCCTCGCCCTGCCTCCGATCGTCCTCTTCACCCTGACGCCGCTCTGGGGCGCGCGCGGCCTCCCGCACTGGACGATGCCGGGTTGGTTCTTCGCCTTCGCGTTGATGGGCGCGTGGGTCGACGGCCGGGCGGCGGCAGACCGCACGCTGCGCCGGTGGGCCATCGTTTCGTCCGGCCTGCTCGCTGCGCTTGCCGCAATCGTCGTCTTGCAGGCCTCGACCGGGTGGCCGCTGCGTCTCTTGCCGCTGCGGCCCGGGACCGACCCGACGCTCGAGGCCTTCGACTGGGGCGAGCTTCGCGACGCGGCGGCGCTCCAGCCGGCGCCGGCCTACGTTCTGTCGACGCACTGGTCGGACGCAGGAAAGATTGCGCTGGCGCTCGGCCCCAACGTGCCCGTGTTCGTCATTTCCGACGATCCCCGCGGTTGGGCCTATGTCGCGGACGGGGCGGGGCTTCTCGGACGCGACGGCGTTCTCGTCGCCCGCCCGGCGGAGGTTCCTTCGGCGCGCGCGGCCGCGGCGCCGAGCGTCAAGGAGATGGGAGACCCCCAGTTTTGCACGCTCACCCGCAACGGCGCCCCTGCGGTCGAGATTGCGCTCATTCCGCTCCACGGCTTGACGCGCAGGCTTCCCGTCCCTTATCCGGGCCCGCACGGCGGATAGCTTTCCCGACGGCGCAAGAGAAAAGCACAGTGGATTCAGACGCAGCGCCGGCAAAATTGCGGGCGACACTATCGGTCGTCGTTCCGACCTACCGCGAATCCGCCAATATCCCCATGTTGTTCGAGCGCATGAAAGTCGCGCTGGAGGGCCTGCCCTGGGAGATGCTTGTCGTCGACGACGATTCCCCCGACGGCACGTCCGAGGTCGCTTTCGCGCTGGCGGCGACGGACCGCCGGCTGCGCTGCCTCAGGCGCGTCAACCGCACCGGCCTCGCCGGCGCCGTGATTGAGGGCTGGATGTCGTCGAGCTCGGACTTCGTCGCCGTCATCGACGGCGATCTCCAGCATGACGAACGGATCCTTCCGAAAATGTACGGGCTGCTCGAGGCCGGTTCGTTCGACCTGGCGATCGGCACGCGCGTCGGCGACGGCGAGGGCCTGTCGCCCGCGCGGCGGAAGCTCAGCAACCTCGGCAAGTGGTTCTTTCACCGCATCGCCGGCGCGCCGGTGACGGACCCGATGAGCGGCTTCTTCATGATCCGCCGCGACCTCATCTCGCAGCTTGCGCCGCGCCTGTCGCCCGACGGCTTCAAGATCCTGGTGGACGTGATCCTCTCTGCCAGCGGAGGCCTGAAGATCGTCGAAGCGCCGTACAAGTTCCGCAAGCGGCTTGCAGGAGAATCGAAGCTGACCCCGCTCGTCGGCCTCGATTTTCTCGGGCTCGTCGCTCATCACGCGAGCGGGGGCGTTCTTCCGAACCGTTTCGTCCTGTTCGCCCTCATCGGAGCGATCGGTCTCGTCGTTCACATCCTTGCGCTGTCCGCGTTCCGCGCGTTGCTCGGGACCTCGGATTTCCAGTCCGGGCAGGTCGCAGCGACGCTCGTCGCCATGGCGAGCAACTTCGTTCTCAACAACGAGATCACCTATCGAACCCACCGCTATCGCGGGCTTGGCATGATCGGCGGCTTCGCGGCTTTCGCGCTTGGATGCAGCGTCGGCGCTCTCGCCAACATCGACGTCGCGTCCTGGGTCTACAGATCGAATCAGATCTGGTGGGCGGCGGGCCTGTCGGGCGCCGTACTGAGCGTCGTCTGGAACTATGCGGTCAGCACCAACCTCATCTGGCGTCCGCGCCGCCGCGGCGTGACGCGGGGCGGGTAGAGGCGGCGCGCAATGATCGCCGACGCCCTCGACGCTCTTGCCGAGATCTTTTCGCCGCCGTTCCGGCGCGTGATGTGGAAGTCGCTCGGCCTGACGACGGCGATTCTCGTTCTCGCGGGCGTCGGGCTGGACCGTCTGGCGCTCTCCCTCGTGCATGTTGGCCCGGCTTGGCTGAACGCGATCCTGTCGGTCGTGATCGCACTCGGCCTTTTCGTCGGCATGATCTTCCTCGCCCCGCCGACGGCGTCGTTGGTCGCGGGCTTCTATCTCGACGACGTTGCGGCGACGGTCGAGCGAACCATCGACCCTCATGGGCCGCCGGGCCGGCCGCTACCGCTCGCGCCGTCGGTCGCGATGGGGATGCGCTTCGCCGTCCTTTCGGTTCTCGTCAACATCATCGTTCTCACATTGACGGTCTTCACCGGCGTTGGCCTTGCGTCGTTCTTCGTCCTGAACGGGTATCTTCTCGGGCGCGAGTATTTCGAGCTCGCGGCGATGCGCCACCTCACCGCCGCCGATGCCCGATTCCTTTTTCATCGGCACTGGCCGATGGTCTTTATCGCCGGCGCCGTCGTCTCCGGCTTCGTCGCCGTGCCGGTCCTGAACCTGTTCACGCCCCTGTTCGCCACGGCGTTCATGACGCGGGTGTACAAGCGGGTCGGCGCGTTGGAATCCGGCGGCGGCTGACGGTCTTTTGCTGGTGACGCAGGAGTGGGAAATCGTGATCAGAGCGCTCATTTTCGACGTCGACGGAACCCTGGCCGAGACCGAAGAGGGACATCGGCAAGCGTTCAACGCCGCCTTCGCCGAGGCGCGTCTCGACTGGGTATGGGACGTCGGCCTCTACCGCGAGCTTTACAGCGTCACCGGCGGCAAGGAGAGGATGCGCCGCTACGCCGACATGCGCGGCGTGTCGGCCGCCGAACTTTCCGACGCCGACATCGCCCGCCTTCACGTGCGCAAGAACGCGCATTACGCCGAGCTCGTTCGGGCGGGCCAGTGTCCGCTGCGCCCGGGCGTCGAGCGGCTGATCCGGGCATCGCGCGCCCGCGGCCTGCGGCTCGCGATCAGCACCACCACGTCGCGCGTCAACATCGTCGAGCTTGTCGAAGCGACGCTCGGCCCGGACGGGCTCGCCCTGTTCGAGGCCGTCGTTTCCGGCGAAGACGTTGTCGCAAAGAAGCCCGCGCCCGACGCCTATCTCCGCGTTCTCGAGACGCTCGCGCTTCGCCCCGACGAATGCCTCGCGTTCGAAGACTCGTATAACGGGCTCCTGTCCGCGAGGGCGGCGGGCGTCGCGACGATCGTGACGCCGAGCCTCTACACCCGTCACGAGACCTTCGACGGCGCTGCCATGATTATGTCCGACCTGACCGATTTCGACCCCGCCGGTTCGGGCTTCGCATCCGAGGCGGCGTCCGCCTGAGGCGCCGCAGACTCCGAAAAGCGTTTTCCACGGCCTTCGGCCCATTGCAAAGCTGGCAAAGTTGGGCTTACCTCATGAAGTTGGGCTTACCTCATATTGTATGAGGAAACGTCGCTCATCGACCGGTTTCCGGCGGGAGGGAGAAGGATGGCGCCGGAGGCTCCCGGCTTCAGCTCGATCGTGCGGATGGAGGCGGTGCAGAAATTCTTCGGCGCCGTTCACGCCCTACGCGACATCGATATCGCGATCGGCCGCAACGAGATCGTCGGACTCATCGGCGACAACGGCGCCGGCAAATCGACCCTGATCAAGGTCATGACCGGCGTCCTCGCGCCGACCTCGGGCAAGATCTTCATTCGCGACCGCGAAATCCAGCCGAACGAGTATTCGGTGCGGATGGCGCACGATCTCTCGATCGAGACGGTCTATCAGGACAAGTCGCTCGCCGAGAAGCAGCCGCTGTGGCGCAACTTCTTCGTCGGCCGCCAGATCGCCAACCGCTTCGGCTTCATCGACATAAAGAAGGAGAAGGAAGTCGCGCGGCAGATCCTGCTCGACGTGATCGGCTTTCGCGGCGTTGGCATCACGGTCGATTCGACGGTCGCCAACCTCTCGGGCGGCGAGCGACAGGGCATCGCGATCGGGCGGGCTATGCACTACAACGCCGACCTCATCGTGCTCGACGAGCCGACGGCCGCGCTCGGCGTGGCTGAAGTGCGGAAAGTGATCGACTTCGTGCGCAGGATCAAACAGTCCGGGCGGGCCTGTATCTACATCGAGCACAATTTGGCGCATGTGCACGAGGTCGCGGACCGGCTGGTCGTGCTGGATCGCGGCCGCATCGTATCGCAGATCAATCCGAAGGATATGACGGTGCCGGAACTGACCGAGTACCTCATCGGCCTGCAGCACAAGGGTCAGGGGTAAACCGGATGGCTCAGCGTCCGGACGCATCGTTCGCGCGGCGCTTCGAGGCGCTGCCGATCATCATCGTCTACGTGCTGCTTCTGGCGCTGTTTATGTATCTGTCGCCGGGCGTATTCCTCGCGCCCTATATCTATACGACCTTCCTTTCCACCCTGCCGCCGCTGATCCTGCTGGCCACAGGCCTCACCTTCGTGATCGGAGCGGGCGAGATCGATCTCTGCTTTCCCTCGATCATCGCCTTTTCCGGCTTCGTCTTCGCGGTGCTGTTCAAGGAATACGAACTTGGCTGGCTTGCAGTGGTCGCGGGCCTCGCGTCCGGGATCCTGGTCGGGTTCGTCAACGGCGTGATCATCGCCAAGGTCGGGATTCCCTCCTTCATGACGACGCTCGGGACCCAATTCTTCTGGGCAGGCATGGCGACCGTGCTGTCCGGCGGCAAGTCCTACGCGCTCCGCGGCGCGGAGGAAAGCTCGGTCTGGCAATGGATCGTCGGGCGTCCCTTTGCTTCTTTCACCGGCTCGGTCTGGCTGCAGGAGGTCTCGATCCAGGCGCTGTGGACGGCGCTCATTGTTGGCTTTCTCTGGCTGGTCCTCACCCGCCACCGCTTCGGCGAGCACACTCTGTTTATCGGCGATTCCAACGACGTTTCACGCGTCGTCGGCATCGACGTCGATCGCGAGAAGATCAAGATCTTCACCCTCATGGGCTTTCTCGCCGCCTGCGCCGCTATCATCCTGACGCTGGAGAACAAGAATTTCTTCGGCAACCAGGGCCAGGGCTATCTCCTGACCGCCATCGCCTCGGTGCTGATCGGCGGCACCTCGATCTTCGGCGGGCGCGCGACCATCCTCGGCACGGTGTTCGGCTGCCTCATCATCGGCATGATCGAGGCCGGCCTCGTCGCCGCGGGCCTCACCGGCGCCTGGGTGCGGACCGTGCAGGGGCTCATCTTTCTCATCGCGATCATCTTTTACTTGTACGTGGACGAACCCCAGCGCAGGCAGGCGTTTCTCGCCCGGTTGGGGTCGTTCGGGAGGTTCGGAGGCGCACGCGCTGCCGAATAGGAACGGGGCGCCCAACGAGGCGAACCCGAAGAGACAGGGAGAGATGAAAATGCGTTTGTCCAATTTGCTTCTGATCGGCGTCGCCGCGGCGGCGGTCACGGCGGCGGCGGCTCCGGTTTCGGCGGATCCAATCGGCAAGGGGCTGGTGATGTATATGCAGATGGGCGGCAACGCCGGAGACGGCGCGACGCTCGCCCGCCAGACCGGAGCGAAGGAAGCCGCCGAGGCGCTCGGCGTCGAGCTGAAGTCTCAGTTCTCGAAGTGGGAACCGGAGACCATGATCAACCAGTTCAAGGAAGCGATGGCCGCCAAGCCGAACTGCATCGAAATCATGGGCCACCCCGGTAGCGTCGCCTTTCATGATCTCGTCAAGCAGGCCGTCGACCAGGGCATCGTCGTCACCGACGGCAACTCGCCTTTGACGGACCTTCAGAAGGAGTTCGGCCCCAAGGGCTTCGGCTACGCCGGCGTCGACCTCTATGCCGGCGGCGCGCTGACCGCCAACGCGATGCTGGCGCAGGGTCTGAAGGCGGGCGACGAAGCGGTGGTCTGGGGCATCTTCAGCCAAGCCGAGCGCGGCCAGTCGGAGAAGGGCCTCGCCGACACGCTGGAGAAGGCCGGCCTCAAGGTCGATCGGCTGGACATCCCTCAGGAAGTCAACAGCGACCCGACACTCGGCATCCCGGCGTTCGCGGCCTATATTCAGGCCCATCCGAACCTGAAGGCCATCGGCCTGCAGCACGGCAGCGTCACCGGCGTCATGCCTGAGGCCCTGAAGAAGGCGGGCAAGAAGCCGGGCGAGATCATCCTCGGCGGCATCGACCTCGCTCCGGCGACGATCGACGGGCTGAAGTCCGGCTACATCAGCGCCACGCTCGACCAGCTGCTCTATCTGCAGGGCTTCATCCCGGTCGTGCAGTGCGTGATGACCGCCAAGTACAAGATGCCGGGCCTGTCGCTCAACACCGGCGCGGGCACCGTCACGCCGAAGACGATCGACGCGCTGACCAAGCTGATCGACGCGGGCATCCGCTGAGGGTCTAACACAGCGAGAGCGGCGCCGGCGGCCTTCGCCGGCGCCGCTTCTGTCGCGGCGCGGTCGCGGCGGCATTAGACTAATTAACGTTGCCAGCGCGCGTTCCTGCTTTTCCTTCCAACTTCCTTGTTCACGCTATGTTCTTGTGCTTCACCAGCGCCGTCGAAAGCGGTGGAATGTGAGGGCGGGGAATGGAGCGGGCGGAGGTCGGGGATCCGCCGACCGGAAGGGGACGAGAAAGAATTTTTCGCCCCCGGGTTTCGGTTTTCGGGTTTTCGCTCATAAGCCCTTGATATGCTCGAGCACAAGCGCCAGACAAAGCGAGCCAGGTGGTCCTCGCCGACAAAGTCCTGCACGCGCGCCGGCAACAACAGCGGCTGATCGATCGTCCAAGGGCGGAAAGTCTTGCTCATAAGCAAGCAGAATCCGATTCGCGCCCCCCACCCAGAAGTTTCCGCTATTATTCGGACAGGCTCCTAGCGTCCGGTCAGCGACTGCCGGCGGATGCGCCGGTCGATCAGGGTCTGCAGCACGACCGAGAGGACGATGACCAGGCCGAAGGCGAGCTGGGTGTAGAAGGCGTTGATGCCCGCCGACACGATGCCCGCGTTGATCGCGCCGATGATGAAGGACGCCACGAAGGTGCCCACAACCGAACCGCTGCCGCCGAACACCGACGTGCCGCCGAGGAAGACCGAGGCGATCGTGTTCAGCAGCGACCCTTCGCCCGTGCTCGGCCAGAAATAGTAGCCGTAAATCGAGCTCAACAGCCCACAGAAGACGGCCGTGACTCCGACCAGCACGAAGGCTTTGATCTTCACCCGGGCGACGTTGACGCCCATGAGCCGCGCGCTGATCGCGTTGTCGCCGACGAGGAAGACATGCGCGCCGAACTGGGTGCGGTTGAGGAGGAACCACTCCACTATGAGGATCGCGACCATCCACAGCGTCTGGACTGGCACGCCGAGATAGGATTCGCGCAGCAGAGCATGCATTTGGGGATACTGGTCGGCGGTCAGCGGCACCCCGGTGCCGCCCATCAGCACGAGCTCGAGGCCGCGGAACAGGAACTGCGTTCCGATGGTGATGACGAGCGAAGGGATGTTGAGCGCGGCGACCAGGATGCCGTTGACGAGGCCGCAGGCGGCGCCGGCCGCCAGCGCGCAGACGAGGCCGAACCACCAGGGCGCGCCGCCGTAGGCGGTCGCCAGGCAGAACGCCGCCGTGCCCAGGGCCATGACCGAGGGAAACGACAGATCGATCTCGCCGGTGATGACGACGAAGGTCAGCGACAGGGCGACGATGCCGAACTGCGGCGTCGTCTCTGCGAAGGCGCGATAGATGTCGATGTCGGTGAACACCCTCGGCGCTGCGAGTACGAACCCGAGCCACATCGCGAGGCCAACGCCGATGATGCCGAGCTGGCTGCCATAGCGCAGCAGCAGGGAAGGCGGCGCGCCGCGGTTGTCGACCGGCTTTGCGGGAACACCTGCCTCAGCCATCGAATTTCTCGAGAGTTCCGGTGCGGGCGACGTGGTAAAGCCGCTCGATCAGCGCGTCCATGGAGATATCGCTTCTATTGTAGACGCCTGCGACTTTACCGCGATCGAGGACGTAGAGCCGGTCGACGACCGGATAGACGTTGAAGATGTTGTGGTCGATGAAGATCGCCGGCTTGCCGACTTGCTTGATGTTGCGGACGAAGTCGAGGGTCTTCTTCGTCTCGCTGAGCGAGAGGCCCATGGTCGGCTCGTCGAGGATCACGAGCTCGGCTTCAAAATAGAGCGCGCGCGTGATCGCCACCCCCTGCTTTTCCCCGCCCGACATCGTCGCCACCACATTGCTGGGATGGACGGCCGCCGAGGTGAAGCCCATGTGCTCGCGCATGAGGCGCGCCGCCTCGGCGCGCATGCGCTCCACGTCGAGCAGCCCGAGGCGCGTTCTGAGCTCGCGCCCCATGAACATGTTGCGCCAGATAGGCTGCTTCTCGCAGAGCGCGCGCTCCTGATAGACGGTCTCGATGCCGAGGTCCCGCGCCCGCGCGACCGACCAATCGTACACGCGTTTCCCATGGAAATAGATCTCGCCGCCGGGGTCGGGGGTGTGAAACCCCATCACGACCTTAACCAGCGTCGACTTGCCGGAGCCGTTGTCGCCGAGCAGCCCGACGATCTCCCGCCGGTTGACCTTGAAGTCGACCCCCGACAGCGCGCGCACCTCTCCGAACGACTTGGAGACGTTTCTGAGTTCGATCACCGGCGGTTCGCCGGCGTTGGATGTCGCTGGCTCCGCCATGCCGCCTCCGCGCAGTCTTCAGAAAAGCGAGGCGCCGCCCGAGCGGCGCCTCGAGGGTGAGCCCGACCCGGCGTTACCGGATTTCCTTCGCCGCAAGCGGCGCGACGACGTCGACGTTCTTGGAGTCGACGAAGGCGCCCGCCGTGTTCACGTCGAGGCCCGAGAAGCCGAACTTCTTGGTCAGGCAGATGTTCAGGATCGGCAGGTAGCCCTGCAGATAGGGCTGCTGATCGATCACCAGGTTCTGATAGCCCTCCTTGACCGCCTTCGCCGTGTTCGGCGACATGTCGAAGCCGGCGAAATAGACTTGGCCGGGCTTCAGCGAAGCGGCGCGCGCATAGACGCCGACGTTCGAGGTCAGCGCGCCATGGTCGGTGACGACGACCTTGATGCCTGGATTGGCTTTCATGACGCCGACGAAGGTCGCCGTGCCGGAGTTAGGGTCGGCGTCGGTCGCCTTGTCGATCTCCTGATAGATCACCTTCGCCCCAGCCTTTTCGAGCGCCTCGATCACCCCGACCGTGCGCTGGCCGCGGTCGCCGCCCTGGCCCTTGAGACCCCAGACGAAGGCTTGGTCGCCCGCCTTGATGCCCGCCCGTTTGGCGGCCTCGGCGCCGAGCGCGTAGCCGGCGGCGTGATTGGGCGC
>Ga0074046_10002422_pt1 | contig 16142 bp, 12 predicted proteins | sample BogForMeECP23OM3_FD_94441 | JGI IMG/M metagenome (GOLD analysis project Ga0074046, IMG submission 94441) | Bog forest soil microbial communities from Calvert Island, British Columbia, Canada - Bog Forest MetaG ECP23OM3 | ecosystem: Environmental > Terrestrial > Soil > Wetlands ...
CCACAGCAGGTTTGCGGCCCGGCGCTCACGTTCAGCTGCGGTACGAGCTTGAGAACGGTCCCGGCCACGCCCTCGATGCCCGCCGCGCGCTCATGGCAATGGCAGTGCAACAGCACATCGGCCTCGACGGTTTTCAGCGGCAGCGCGAACTTGCCTTCCGCCAGGCGCGCCGCAACGAACTCCTCGAACAGCAGCACGGGCGGCTTCTCTTTCAAGGGCAAGCCAAGCGCCGCATATTCGTCGCGCATCATGAGTACGCAGGAGGGCTCAAGACCCACCACGGAAATGCCCTTTTCCTCGAAGGCCTCCACGGCCGCGCTCATCCTCTCAGCTTGCGCGCGCGCCTCGGCGATATATCCGGCGTCGTAATAGGTCCGGCCGCAACATAGCGGCCGCTCCCGGTTCTCATCGGTAAAGGAAACCACGGCGTAGCCGGCCGCGCTCAAGATGCTCGCGGCAGCGCGCAAATTTGCGGGCTCGAAGGACCGGTTGAACGTGTCCGCGAACAGGGCAACCGTGCCCAAGGATCCGGGCTCCGCCGTCTCTTGTGCCCTGAAGCGCCGCCCCGCCCATCTTGGCCAGGGCCGGTCCGCCGCAAGCCCGAGATGACGCTCCGTCAGGCGAGGCAGCCCCGGTAAGAGATCGCGCATCGAAAGCAGGACACGCCAGCGCCGGGCCCTGTCCGTATATTCGGGCAGCCGGGCAAACAAGTCCAAGGCTCGCGATGCCCGGCCCCTCGCGCGGGCAGCAGCCAGTGTCTCGGCCTTCATCTTGGCGATGTCTATGCCGAAGGGGCAGGCCGATTTGCAGGCCTTGCACGACACGCAATACTGCATGGCTTCAACCATCTCATCGGAGCCCAGCGCGCCCTCGCCGAGCTGCCCGGAAAGTGCCAGCCGCACGCTGTTGGCGCGCCCGCGCGGGCTTTCCCGCTCGTCGCGCGTCACGCCGAAGCAAGGGCAGGCGAAGCCCCGCTCCGCCGTCCGGCACAAAGCAAGTCCGCTGCAGCGCCGGGCATGATCGAGCGCACGGGCGGGCGACGGCGATGGTCCCCAGGCAAGCGAAATGGGCGCGTCCTCCAGGGCCTTCGCTTCACGCGGTGCGCGGAGCAGGGCCGGCTCGTCGAAGCGGGGCGCGCGCAGAATTTTGCCTGGGTTTAGAAGCCAGCCTGGATCGAGCTGTGCCTTGAGCTGAGTGAAAAGACCGATGGCCTCGGGCCCCAGCCGGCGTTCGAGCGCCTCGCTGCGGGCGAGCCCGATGCCATGCCCCGCCGTCAAGGCGCCGCCATGGGCATGCAGCAGCTCCGCCATCTCATCGCCAAGCTGGCGCATGCGCCTCACGTCCTCGGCGTGGCGCAGATTGAGGATGGGCCTGACATGCAAAGAGCCCCGGCCTACCTGCCCATAGATTGCACTTCGCACGCCATGCTTTTCGAACAGAGCCACAAGAGCTGCGCCATAAGCGGCCAGATTGTGGACCGGCACGGCTCCGTCCTCGAGGAAGGATAAGGGCTGCGCCGCCGATTTTAGCGACCACGCGCGGATGAGCGCCTCGCGGCGCAGGCGCCAGAGCGCCGCTCTCGCCTTCTCGCCGAGGATCTCGATCACGCCAAACTTGTCCTTGCCGCCGTCCGAGACATAATCGTCGAGCGCTTTGAGAAGCCTCGTATTGGCGACCGGGTTCTCCTCGTCGAACTCGACGATCAAAAGCGCATCGGGCTCGCCCTGCAAGAGCCGCGCAGCCTGGGCATCGGATCTTGCCTGAAACCCCAAGAACTCGAGCAAGGTGCGATCCAAAATTTCGATGGCCGAAGGATTGAGCACCATGATTTTGGGGACAAACCGCAGCGCCGCGCCAAGATCGGCGAACCGGCAGACGCCGAGCGCGCGGTTGGCCGGCCTTGGGGCCAGCTTGAGCTCGATCTTCGCCGCAATAGCGAGCGTTCCCTCCGATCCCGCCAGCAGGCGCGCCATATTCTGATCGGCCGAGCTCGCCAGCAGCGTGCGAAGATCGTAGCCCTCCGGCTCTGGCGTTCCGGGCGCGCGCAATGGCCAAAGCGTCGCGATGGCTTTCTCGTGCAGCTCGCCGAATTGGAGAAGATCGAGAAGCCGGTCGCGCCCAGGGCAAGCTTGCGCACCGTCAGTTTCCGAGACGGCGTTGAAGAGCACACGCTGCCCGTCGGCGAGAAAGGCATCGGTTGAGGCGACGTTGTCGCGCATCGAGCCGTAGCGAAGGGCGCGGATGCCGCTCGAATTGTTACCGAGCATGCCGCCAATCGTGGCCTGGCGAGCCGAAGCGATGTCAACCGGGAAGATGAGATTGTGAGCGTTGAGCGCTGCGTTTATTGCCGCGGGCGGGCAGCCTGGCTCGGCTGTGCATCTTAGATTTTCTGTGTCGATCTCTATGAGCCGGTTGAGATATTTCGAAAAATCGACAATGACGCCTTCGCCAAGCGCTTGCCCCGCGGTCGATGTGCCGCCTCCGCGGGCGGTGACGGGCAGTCCCTCCTCGCGTGCCATTTCAAGGATAATCGCGATGTCGCCCGCAGACTTGGGCGCGGCCGCGCCGGCGGGAAAACACTGATACATGGACGCATCGGTGGAATAGCGTCCGCGCACAAACATACCGGAGGCTGCGTCGCCTTCGATCTCATTCGCAAGCCTGTCCCAAAATGCCCGGCCGGTTCTTCGGCTAGCCATCGTCCCTCAAATGCTCAGCTTCGTTCCGGAAAGGCGGCGGCTCCGCCCCGCCAGGCGGCAAACCATGACCCAGAGTCTGTCTTTCCGCAACGGTCCATTAACCGGCTTCCGTTATTCATAGCGAGGTACGTCTTTTGGTTGTATTGTACGGGCGGCGTTTACCATGGGTCGAGTCGGGAAGCTTAGACGCGCTCGCGAGCGGGCTGCGCCAGAAAAGAAGACCCTAACTGTCCCGAACCTGTTGGGCTGTCTCCAATTGCCCAGCAATTGCCCGAATCGCACCTTGGGCTTTGTTGCGGCGCCAGTTGAGTCTTGTCTGCGGCGCATCGCCAGCGACCCCAAAAGCCGGATCATGATTGTCACAGCACTCGCCGCATCGCTTTGTGCCTGCTCCGTCTCCAAAAGCTCCCGCACAATCGATGAAACCCAGCAGCTGAGCCCAAGGGTGATCAAAGTGGGCGACCCGGTGCCGAAAGGCGGCGGTGTCTTCAAACTAGGGGACCCATACGTCGCCGGCGGAAAATGGTATGTTCCGGTTAACGATCAATCATACGACCGCGTTGGCCTTGCCTCCTGGTACGGCGACTTTTTCCATGGCCGCCGCACCGCGAATGGCGAAATCTACGATATGAACGCGCTCACCGCAGCTCATCCCACCCTGCCGCTGCCGACTTACGCGACCGTCACAAACCTCGCCAACAACCGTACCGTAGTGGTCCGGATCAACGACCGCGGCCCGTATCACGATGGCCGCATCATCGACCTCTCGCACAAGGCCGCTCAGCTCCTCGGTTTTTACGGCCGGGGCACCGCTGCCGTGCGTGTCCGTTACCTTGCGCCCGCCCCCATCGATGGCGACGACAGCTATGAGCGCGCCATGCTCGCGCGCCAGCCCTGGGCGACCCGCGTGATCTCAAGCGCCGAGACGCCGGATACGCCGAAAGCCCACATGCTGGCCGCCGCCGCCAATAGTGCAGAATGGCCACTCGTCGTGAAAAAAGGAGGGTTTGAAGGGCCGCGCACCGCAGATGCCGGTAAATGGATGACAGCTGCTGAGCCCTCACTAACCAATTCCGCTCTATACATGAGCGGCCGTTGAGATATTTAATGGGATCTCTCACCTAAATCTTAGCCAACCGGCTGTTGAGTTGGTATACAAGCGTACATACGAGCCGGGATCGATACCTATGCGCCTAGTCCTGCTTTTCATAGCCCTCCTTGCGCACATGCATCTCGCTGCAGCGCAATCCTCGCCTGCCTTCCAAACGGGGGCGGCCGAAGCGATCCTCATCGATGCCGGCTCGGGCGCCATTCTCTTCGAGAAGAATGCCGACAAGCTGTTCGCGCCCGCGAGCATGAGTAAAATCATGACGCTGGAGATTTTGTTCAAAAAGCTCAAAGCCGGCGAGATTTCCCTCGAGACCGAGTTTCCTGTCAGCCTCTACGCCTGGAGAACCGGCGGTGCGCCGTCGCGCACCACGTCCATGTTCGTTCCGCTGAATCAGACCGCAAAGGTTGGCGAATTCATCCAAGGTATCGCCGTTCAGAACGCGAACGACGCATGCATCGCCGTGGCGGAAGGGCTTGGAGGAACGGACGACGCTTTCGCGCAGATGATGACGGACGAAGCCCGCGCGATTGGGCTTGAAAAATCGACATTCGGGAATTCGTCGGGCCTTCCGCATCCGGCTAACCTTATGACTGCGCGCGAGCTGGCGAAACTGTCTATATATATAGTTAATGAATACCCCGAATATTACCCGTATTTTTCGCAGAAGGAATTCAAATACCGGTCCTACAATTTCCGGAATATCAACCCGCTGCTCAACGCGTCGATACCGGCCGATGGCTTGAAGCTTGGATTTACCGAGGGGGCTGGCTATGGGGTTGCGGCCTCCGCCGTGAAAGACGGCCGGCGTCTCGTTGCCGTTATGAATGGGTTCGAGTCGGATCACGAACGGCGAGAGGAAACCCTCAAATTCCTGAGCTGGGGCTTTGTGAACTTCAAGTCCTACAAAGTGTTCGATAAGGACGAGGTCGTGGGTGAAGCAAGGGTTTGGGGCGGACTAAAATGGGGCGTTCCGGTTAAGACGAATTCGGAAGTGAGGATTCTGCTTCCAGTTGCAGCCAAAGACCTCCGCATCAAGGCTCAGATCGTTTATCTCGGACCGTTGAAGCCACCGGTCAAGGAAGGCACCAAGGTTGCTGAGGTGCGGATCACCTCGGAGAGCACGGGCACGTCGAACACTGCGCCTCTCTATGCTGCCACCGATATCGAGGCTGGCGGTATCGTGTCCAAGGGGATCGATTCGGTGCTTCTCGGCGTAAACTCCTATGTCGCGCAGGCGGTGATGAAGATCTTGAAAAAAGCGCCGGCGCCTCAACAGCCTCCGGCGGCCGCGTCTGCACCGGCCTTTCCGAAGTCTTGAGCCGCGTGGCCCGGGGAATGTTCATCACGCTGGAAGGCGGCGAGGGCGGTGGCAAAACCACGCAAAGCGCGGCATTGGCTGAAAGGCTGCGGAAGGCAGGCCTCGATGTTCTGCAGACGCGCGAGCCGGGGGGAACGCCGCGCGCCGAAGCCATACGCGAGGTGCTGCTTTCTGGAAAAGCCAAGCGCTTCGGACCGCTTGGCGAAGCCGTGCTCTTCTATGCCGCGCGCGAGTCGCATCTGGAGCTTGCCATACGTCCAGCCCTTGAAAAGGGCAGATGGGTTGTCTGCGACCGCTTCAGCGATTCGACGCGCGCCTATCAGGGCGCCGCTGGCGGCCTGCCCCTTTCGGTTATCGACGTTCTCGATACCGCCGTCGTCGGCGCCACCCGCCCGGATTTGACAATTATCTTCGATCTTCCACCCGAGCTGGGCCTGCGCCGCGCCGCTGAACGCAAGCGCCGGCGTGCGGACGGCGACTCTGCGGATAAGGGCCTAGACCGCTTCGAAACCATGAGCCTCGCGTTCCATCGCAGCCTGCGCGAGGAGTTCCTGGCTATCGCAAAGGCAGAGCCCAAGCGGTGCGCGGTCGTCGACGCGTCGAAGGATGTGCAGCACGTCGCCGACGAAACCTGGGCGATCGTCCGCGAGCGGTTTAAATTATAGGTTTGTTTTCCATATTCGATGGGACAAGGCCTCCTCATCGCGCCGTTTTCGCCGAACTCAGGAGGGGGTGCGAACTGGTGCATCGGGCTGGGGCGGTCTTTGCCACTCTGGAAGCGAAAGATCTGGAGCAGAAAGAGGAGGCCAAATGGCTGCTTACATTCAATACGATACCGAATCGCTTGCGAGGAGCTATGCGCGGAAGTTGGTGACGGCGTGAAGGGACGAAGGCGGCGCGATAGAGCAAATTGAGAAGGACCGATGCATGGCCGCGCTCGGTAATAGCGCATTCGGAATGAAAATCGATAATGAGATAGACGAGCTTCTTCCGCAAAATAAGATTGGCCGGCACGATCCAATGCAGGAAAAAAGGCGGGCTACCCGTGAACAGAATGGTATCGGCAGCCCGCAGGTGGCTCCACTGGCGGAAAACGATGCGCGTATTGACGCCCGCCGTCCAAAAGAGCCGGCGTAAGGTCTGGTCTTTTCATAAGGCCTCGTGGTCAGCGTGATCTCGCGATAGCGGCACCTCGCTGGAATCGCTACCGCCCCCGGTTGAGAGGCGGCGAGCGTCACGTCGAGGTCTTCCGCTGCTAGCGGTGGCAGCCAATCGCAAATGTAGAAGAGCGCCCGGCGGCGTTAGCCCTCCGCTGTCAACTGCGGCGCTGCCGGTTCATTTGGATCGTTCATTACAGCGTCGACCCCGGCCCGGCCGTCAGCAGGTACGTCGCGGATGGGAAGTGCTTGCCCCCGGCGGTGCGAAGTCCGTCGCTGTTTCGTTGCGGATCATAGTGAGGAATGACGGCGGCGATCCGTTGCGGCGCCCCATAATGTAGCATGGAGAGCGACAGGACGATCCCGCAGTGCGCATTGCCGATCAGGAAGGAATGCAGCAGGGTGCTCTCGTTCTGGTAGAAAAGCTCACCCATAAGCAGCGACCGCTGATAATCGTAAGGAAAATAAATGTCGTGGAAGTGAATGAACGTGCCCGCGGGCAGGCGAGGCAAAACATCGAGAATTATGCGATTGACCTCGCTCCCGGGCTTAACCGTATGGGTCGAGTCGACGAATAGGAGATCACCTTCGGCAAGCCCGGTCAGCACATCTCGCGGACATTCCTCGGCACCCTCTTTGTGCAGTTTGATGAGGCCCCGCCGCTCGGCGCTTGTCAGGAAAGCAGAGGGATATGGCTCGACACAAACGATCTCCGGTTGATATCCTGCCAGCATCGCCGCTCTGACGATAACGGAGGTGGACACACCGCAGCCAACTTGGACTACGCGTTTCGGCCGATGGCGCCGCACGAACGCGTGCAGCACTTCGGCCTCGATGACACCATAGCCCCCACCTTGCCCATTCTCTTTGTCCGCGGTTCCGTGGACATCGAGTGCCGTCCACTCGCCGGCAAGCGACGGGAGGCACAGGTCCTCCAGAAAGGCGATCTGCGGTGCGAGATCGGCCCCCGCGACACCGAACATATCCAGCGGCTTGCGCCATGCCTTGGTTCGTCGCAGATGACCAATGTCTGGTATGCCGGAGTAGAAATGCCTTGGCAGGATATCCACACCTAGCCGCTGCCCAAGCTCGAAAAGCTGGCGCAGCCCCACTTTCCCTGCCTCTTTCATCTTGCGCATCTCACGTACCTGAAAGAACGTTTGCTCTGAAGCGCTGGCTCACGACGAGAGCGACTGCCCCATGATGGCCAAGAGCTAGCTCATTGCAAAGATGGTGTCACGGGATAGATGGACGAGTTATCCAGTTTTGCACAAACAGCGCGAAATTGTTGGCCGCACCAACTTTTCTTACCAATGGGTGTTTATCGTTGGCCGATGCCCGCGCCGGCTATAGTCTGCGCTCATGCGAAATCCGGCTTTAGGCTTCCCCATCCGGCCGGATTTGGTACGATTGGATCTTAACCGAAATCCACAGGTCTGGCCGGCCGAAGCATGGCAAAGCGCAAATCCGCCGAAACGAAATCGACCGAAGGCGAAGAGCCGGGCGCTGGGAGCCTCGCGCTCCATCCGCGCGTCACCGAAGCGCTGTTCGGGCAGTCCGCGGCCGAGGAAGCCTTCTTGCGCGCGTTCACCGCGGGGACGCTTCATCACGCTTGGCTTTTGACGGGCGAGCGCGGGATTGGCAAGGCAACCTTCGCCTATCGCGCGGCGCGCTTTCTGTTGAGCCGCGGGCCCGGCCGCGAGGAGCCGGCCGAAACGCTTGCCATTCCTAAGAACCATCCGGCCGCGCGGCAAATCTTTGCGGGCGCGCATCCATCGCTTTTTGTGCTCGGAGATGGCGCAAGCTCAGCCTCGATTGGCGTGGAGGATGTCCGCAAGCTGCGTTCCTTCCTCGGCCTGACGAGCCCAGGCGGCTGGCGCGCGGTGATCGCCGATCCGGCAAACGATCTCACCATCGCCTCGGCCAATGCGCTGCTCAAAGCCGTCGAGGAGCCTCCGCCGCGAACGGTGTTCTTTCTTATCGGCCACGGCGCGGCAACGGTCATGCCGACGATCCGCTCGCGTTGTGTAAGACTCGCCTTCCGTCCGCTAAAGCCGCACGATTTCGCCAACGCCGTCTTGGCTGCCTGCGCGGCGGGAGAGCTCGATGCGCCGGACGCCGAATCGCTCAAAAAGCTGCATGCGATGGCGGCCGGCTCGCCGGGCCGCGCCTTGGAATTTATCGCAGGCGGCCTCATTCCCCTCGCAGAGACTCTAGACAGAATCGTGTTGAGCTTGCCGCGGATGGACTACGCAGCTGTGCACAGCCTGATCCAATCGGCGAGCGGGTCACGGAACGCGCAAGCCTTTGCCCGGCTTTGCGATTTGATCGAGGAGACAATCGAAAGCATGGCGAGGAATGCGCTTGGCAGGACGCCCGATTCAGCGGAAAGCGCAGCTTGGGCACAAGCTTGGCAAACCTTTCGCCAGCGCAGGGGCGAGATGGAAGTGCTCAATCTCGATAAAGGAGCCTTCCTCCTGAGCGCATTTTCCGATATGGAACATATCGCGCGGAAGCTCAAAACTGCTTCCCCAGCCTGAAACGTGCTCACCCCCCAAGCGATATGACCGAGACTGAAGCAAAAACGCATTTCACAATTTCCACCGCGATTTCCTATCCGAACGCCGAGCCGCATATCGGCCACGCTTATGAGGCCATCGCGACGGACGCTCTTGCACGCTTCAAGCGGCTGGACGGCCATCCCGTATTCTTCGTAACGGGCGTGGATGCGCACGGCCTCAAAATGAAGCAAACGGCCGCCAAACTTGGCGTAACGCCGCTTGAGCTGGCCATGCAAAATACCGCCAAGTTCAAGGAAATGCTGGCCGGGCTGAACGTCGCCTACGACGATTTCATCTCGACGAGAGAGCCGCGCCATTTCGACTCGGTTGCGGAAATCTGGCGGCGCATGGAAAAGGCCGGCGACATTTATCTTGCCGGCTATCAGGGCTGGTACTCGGTTCGCGACGAGGCTTTTTATACGGAAAGCGAAACCGTGCTCGGCGCCAATGGCGTGCGCCTTGGCCCGCAGGGCACACCCGTGGAATGGACGGAGGAGCAAACCTATTTCTTCCGGCTGTCCAAATACGAAAAGAAGCTCTTGAAGCTTTACGAAGAGAACCCCGGCTTCATCCTGCCGACTGAGCGCCGGAACGAGATCGTGAGCTTCGTCAAGGGCGGCTTGCAGGATCTTTCCATTTCGCGCACGACGCTCGATTGGGGCATTCCAGTGCCCGGCGCGCCGGGGCATGTCATCTATGTCTGGGTGGACGCGCTCACGAACTACATCACGGCCGCCGGCTTTCCGAAGGTCCGCTCGAAGGCCTGGAAGGAGCGCTGGCCTGCGCAGGTGCATGTCATCGGGAAAGACATCACGCGCTTCCATGCGGTCTACTGGCCGGCATTCCTTATGTCCGCGAAAATCCCCTTGCCGGAGCGCGTGTTCAGCCACGGCTTTTTGTACAGCAAGGGCGAAAAGATGTCGAAGTCGCTGGGCAACGTGGTTGCACCGCTCGACATGGCCGCAACTTACGGTGCCGATCAGGTGCGCTACTTCTTCCTGCGCGAGGTGCCTTTCGGACAGGACGGAAGCTTTACCCACGAGGCGATTGTCAACCGCGTCAACGCGGATCTTGCGAACGACCTCGGCAACCTCGCACAGCGCTCGCTGTCGATGATCGCAAAGAACTGCGCCGGCCTCATTCCTGAGCCGGGCCCGTTCACCGAGGCCGACGCCCCGCTTCTCGAAACCGCGTTGCGCCTTTTGCCGGTTTGCCGCGAGGCAATGGACCGGCAGGCCATCCACAAATCTATCGAGGCCGTTTGGCAAGTGGTCGCCGATGCTAACCGTTATTTCGCGGCGCAGGAGCCTTGGTCGTTGAAAAAATCCGACCCGGTGCGTATGGGCACGGTGCTTTACGTAACGGCCGAGGTGGTGCGGCGCGTGGCGATTTTGAGCCAGCCCTATGTGCCAGCTTCAGCTGTGAAGTTCCTCGATCAGCTTGGCGTGCCGCCAGAGGAGAGAGACTTCGCAGCGCTCTCGCCGGACAGCGCGTTGAAGCCGGGGACAAGGATCGCCACTCCACAACCCATTTTCCCGCGCTATGTTGAGGATGAAACGCGCGCGGCGGAGTAAGGGGCAGATCAGCGAGAACTGCGTGATGCGTAAGCTAGCTCCCCCTCACCCCAGCCCTCTCCCGCAAGGGGAGAGGGAGCGGGTCGCGACCGTTGCCACGGCGTTCCTTCTCCCCTAGCGGGAGAAGGAGAGGATGAGGGGGGCTTTATCGCTGACTATGCTGAGTAGCGTAACCTTCGGACTGTAAGATGTTAGTCGATAGTCATTGCCATCTGGATTTTCCGGATTTCGCCGAGGGGCTCGCCGATACGGTGGTGCGCGCGCGAAGTGCCGGGGTGGGCCACATGCTCACCATCTGCACCCTCGTGCGGAAATTCCCGCAGGTGCTTGCGGTCGCCGAGCGTTTTGCGGAGGTCACTTGCTCGGTTGGCACGCATCCGCATTCGGCGGGCGAGGAGCGCGACGTTACCGTGCGCGAGATCGTCGAGCTCACGAAACATCCGCGCGTTGTAGCGATCGGCGAGGCCGGTCTCGACTACTTCTATCAAAAGAGCAGCCGCGAAGATCAGGAAGCGGTGTTCCGCCGCCATATCGCCGCAGCGCAGGAGACGGGCTTGCCGCTCGTCATTCATGCTCGCGACGCCGATGAGGATACGGCGCGGATTTTGCGCGAGGAGATGGCGAAAAGCCCCTTCAAGGCGCTGCTTCATTGCTACACGGGCGGCCGGGCTCTTGCTGAAACCGGTATCGAGCTTGGGCTCTACGTCTCGTTCTCGGGGATACTGACCTTCCCGAAATCGAACGCCTTGCGCGAGCTCGCCGCCGCGCTGCCGGTTGAGCGGCTGCTGGTCGAAACCGACGCCCCGTTCCTCGCACCGCACCCGCACCGCGGCAAGCGTAACGAGCCGGCCTTCGTCCGGCACACCGCGAGGGTTCTGGCTGAGGTGAAAGGGTTAAGCGAAGCGAAAATCGCGGAAATTACCACGGCGAATTTCTTCACGCTGTTCGCAAAGGCGAAAGCGGCGGCCGACACGGCCGCAAACGTAAGCGGCGCTGCATGAGCTTGCGCATCACGATTCTTGGCTGCGGCTCCTCAACCGGCGTTCCGCGTGTCGGCAACGACTGGGGCGCTTGCAACCCGGATAACCCGAAGAACCGGCGCCGGCGCAGCTCGATCCTCGTAGAGAAAACCGGACCGGATGGGCGGACCTCAGTGCTCGTCGATACGGCGCCCGACCTTCGCGAGCAGCTCTTAAGCGCGGGCATCAAGCGCCTCGACGGTGTGATCTACACCCACGATCATGCCGATCATACGCACGGCATCGACGATTTGCGCATGCTTTGCTACACGCAGCGCCGCCGGATCGATATCTGGGCCGACCCGCGCACGCTCGCCCTTTTGCGCCGCCGCTTCGATTACTGTTTCGAGAGCCCGCCAGGCTCGAACTATCCGCCAATCCTTGCCGCGCATACGATTGAGAATCTGGCGCCTGTCACCATTGCCGGCCCGGGCGGCGATCTCACTGTGCAGCCCTTCCGCCAGATCCACGGCGACATCGACACGCTGGGCTTGCGTGTTGAGGGCGTGGCCTATTCCTGCGACTTGAACGATCTTCCGGCGGAAGCGCTTCCCCATCTGCAGGGATTAGACCTGTGGATATTGAACACCCTGCGCTATACGCCCCATCCGAGCCATCTCTCCATGACGAAGGCCCTTCACTGGATCGAGCGGATGCAACCGCGCCGGGCCGTGCTAACCCATCTGCACGTCGATATCGATTATGACGAACTTGCCGCGAAGCTGCCCCCCACGGTTGTGCCGGCCTTCGATGGGATGATACTCGAATTTTAAGCGGCTAAGTTCAAAAAGCTGTGCAACAGAGGGCGCGCAAGCGCGTCTGCATCGATACGCGCTCCCGCTTGCCGCTGCACGGCGCAAACGGTGGCACCGTCGGCTAACCCGCTGTGATATTTGCCCCACAACCTGGCAGAAGCAGGAGCGGAGGCAAGGATCGGGGGTTGACGCTGCCTGCGGATAAGAGCATATATCCCTTAAGCGCAAGGCGCGATTTAGCTTTCTGCCCCGTGCGCCGCTTCCGGTAAAACACTGAAGTGAAGTGATCTGCCGCAGCTTGCCGGCATGCCCGCGCGAAATAATTTCTGAGGCATGCTTCCTGTCATCATTCCGCATTGTGCGTGTGATGATACTCACCGGACCTCAATCAAGTGGTTCCAAGAATTCAACTGGATATGACTTTTAACGAACTTAAGCTCAGCGAAAAAGTGCTGGCTGCCATAGAAGCGGCCGGATACACAATCCCCACCCCCATTCAAGCCCAAGCCATCCCGTTCGCCCTCGAAGGCCGCGACGTCGTTGGCATCGCCCAGACGGGCACAGGCAAAACCGCCTCATTCGTCCTCCCCTTGCTCACAATGCTGGAGAAGGGCCGCGCCAGAGCGCGGATGCCGCGCTCGCTCATCCTCGAGCCGACGCGCGAGCTCGCAGCGCAAGTTGCCGAAGCCATCGAGACGCTCGGCTCGCAGCATAAGCTGACGGTCGCGCTGCTGATCGGCGGCGTGTCGTTCGACGATCAGGAGAAGAAGCTCGAACGCGGCGCAGACATTTTGATCGCGACCCCCGGCCGCCTGCTCGATCATTTCGGCCGCGGCAAGCTCCTGATGAGCGCGGTCGATTATCTCGTCATCGACGAGGCGGACCGCATGCTCGACATGGGCTTCATCCCCGACATCGAGCGCATCTGCAAGCTCTTGCCGCCGTCGCGCCAGACGCTTTTCTTCTCGGCCACGATGCCGCCGGAGATTCAGAAGCTCACCGAGCAATTCTTGCGCAACCCCGAGCAGATCCGGGTCAGCGCGCCGGCAACCGCAGCCAAGCTTATCACCCAAAAGCTGAAGTTCTCGCCCGCCGATTCCAAAATGAAGCGCCACGTCCTGCGCGAGCTTATGCGCAACGAGGCAGGCCCGGTGAAGAACGCGATCATCTTCTGCAACCGGAAGAGGGACGTTGCAGTTCTGCACAAATCGCTCGTCAAGCATGGGTTCAACGCCGCAGCCCTGCATGGCGATCTCGATCAGCGCCAGCGCATGGCGACCCTCGAAGCCTTCCGCAAAGGCGAAATTACCTATCTTGCCGCCTCCGACGTTGCCGCCCGCGGCCTCGACATCCCGGAGGTGAGCCACATCTTCAATTTCGACGTGCCGATAAGCCCCGAGGATTACGTGCACCGCATCGGTAGAACCGGCCGGGCGGGGTGCGAAGGCTTTGCGGCGATGATTGTGACGCCGAAAGAGATGAAGGCGCTTAAGGCCATCGAGACGCTGACCAAGACGAAGATCGAATGGATCGGCGGCGAGCCCTCGACCGAGAACTTGACCTCGGCGGACTTCAGCGCAAGCCGCGAGCGCCCGCGCCGCGAGCGTGGCAAGCCAACCCGCGAGGATCGCAAAGAGGCCGCGCCGCCTCGCGCCCAGGCCCAGGCCCAGGCCGATGTCCGGCCGTTCCGGGACAATCCCCGCCGCCGTGACAAGGACAGCAGCGTGTCGCGCTATCATCGCGAGCTCCTGCCGCCCGCAACCTCAGCTCCCGTGGTCGGGCTTGGCGATCATGTGCCGGAATTCCTAAAGCGCCCAGTAAGGGCCGCAAGCTAAGGCGCTCTACGCTCCGGCTTGCGAGAGCCGCGCGCTCTTCTACCGAACGCCGGAAGTCTTGACCGGTCCCGGCGTCCTCGCCGTGAAGGCGGGGACCCAGCAAGTGTCTCGCTATGCCATTGATTTCGCTATTCTTTGCTGCACAGATTGCTGGATTCCCGCCTTCGAGCGTGTGAAAAACTCGAACGCTCGCAAAAGCACACTGTTGTCATGGCCGGGCTTGACCCGGCCATCCAGACTGTCTTTTGATATATCGCGCTTTTTTCCTGGATGGCCGCATCAAGTGCGGCCATGACAACGAGGCTGAAATCGATTTCTTCACACGCTCCTTCGCGAGAAGGACACCATTCAGGTATTAGTCCTTCATGGTGAGAGTGTTGCCATTCAGCTCGAAGCCGGAAAGCTGCTTTATGAAGCTCATGCCAAGAAGGTTTTGCGTCATCCGCCCGGGTTCGGCCACCACGGCCTGAACCCCCCTGACGGTGATGTCGCCGACGCGGATCGCGTCGATTTCGATGGAGGCGACGCGCGCGACGCCGTTCGCTGTCGTGGAGCGGCCGCTGAAGCGCATGTTTTGCGGAGCGAGCCCTAGCTTCTGCGCGGTTTCGTAGCTGAGCGCGACATAGGTCGCGCCCGTATCCGTCATAAACTCGACTTGCTGCCCATTGATCTCGGCCACCGCGTGGAAGTGGCCGTAATTGTTAGCGTTCAAAACGATGGTTTTGTGCGTGGAGGATGGCAGGCCCTGGCTCGCGGCGATTGTGCCGCGCAAGGGCGGGGAAGCCCCGGAAATGCGGGTATCGAACTGGGCCACGCCGGCCGTGCCAACGTCAAAATCGAAAACACGGGCGTATCCCGCCTGGGCCGCAGCCAGCCTAGCGCCGTCGTAAAGCGGCTCGAAGAAGGAAAACGTCAGACACCCGCCGGCGATTGCGGCGCTCCAGATCAGAAATTCCTTCAAAACCCATAGCCGGAGAGACTGCCTTTCCATGACGCGTACCGCCGTCCGTGGTGCCTGGAGTGAATCCGGGAACTACCCTGATGCGGCCGCGCCAAGCGCCTAACCCCGCATCAGGAGCTGATTCCCTGAGAACTCATAAGACCGCAAACGGCTTAAAAAACTCATACCGAGCAAGCTTTGATGCAGCGCGCCCGGCCTCGTCACGAGAGCATCGACCTTCTCAATCGTCAAATCGCCCAAGGACACCTTATCGAGTTTGACGCGCGCGGCGAATGCCCTGCCATTGGCGGTTTCGACCGGGATTGTATAGTTCAAAGCATTCAACTCGATCCCGGCCTTGCGTGCATCCTCAGGCCTCAAGACCACGGTTGAGGCCCCGGTGTCGATAATCATGCGCACGCTTCTCCCGTTCACCTGCGTCTTGGCGATGAAGTGTCCTTCGGTTTTCCTGATCTTGATGACTGCGCCGCGGCCACCGGCTCCGGGGGTAACCGTTTGAACCGAACCCGGTTGCAGCTCCTGCACAACGCGGTCGCCCACCTCTCCGAGTTCGCTGCGGTAAGCGTAGAGCGCGACGAGAACGAACCCGATCGCCACCCAGCTTCCTAGAGCCTTCAACGCTTCGGCGGCTCTTCCCGAGGTTAGCCTTGCGGTGCCCGCCATGAGGAAGATCAAAATCGAAAGCGGCCCTGCAAGTTGCATAAAATTGTCGCGCGGCAAGCCGGCGATCGTGTCGTCTGCGCCCGTCATGGCGTAAAGCACGGTACTTACAACCAGAAGTCCTATGGCGAGGAAAATCATGGGCCATCCATCTTTCAACAGCCCGCACTATATAGGCGGAAATCGCGGAAAACGACAGACCACCTTGTTGCGGAACGTGCGAATCGTCGCGCGAATCGGTTCATAATACCCTACAAGGCTCGATCTTCCTTCCGCCGTGTTCAATGCCGTATCCGCCGGGGCAAGCCTTCATGCGATATCCACCTGATTTGCTCGATGAAATCCGTAGCCGCTTGCCCGTCAGCCGGGTTGTGGAGCGGCGCGTAAAGCTCAAGCGCGCAGGCCGCGAATATATGGGGCTGGCTCCGTTCAAGACTGAACGGACGCCCTCGTTCACGGTGAACGACCAGAAGGGCTTCTACCACTGCTTCG